>WNGP01005471.1_pt1 | contig 10594 bp, 10 predicted proteins | sample 5407671 | NCBI WGS metagenome assembly WNGP01 (sample SAMN13153381, study PRJNA577476) | soil metagenome | isolation source: 40 cm soil or saprolite under Garry oak tree replicate 2 | place: USA:California | collected 2016-06-15
AGACACGCATGGCTTGCTCTTCCAATGAGACAACAATGACTTTTTTGTTCATCATGCCATAGTGCTGCAGGAGCTGTAGATCAGCATTGTGTACCTGGTTGTAAGGAGTCTTATCGCTAGAATTGCTTGCCATAGCCTGGAAGTTCGTCAGCCACATATTCGCGTCTTCGATGGCCTGCTGATAGTCCGATACCGTCCGCGCTGAGCTTAATTCGTCCTGTAGCCAGCCGCCCATGCCGCTTGAGCCATATTCAAACCCGAGCGGGTAAGTATTATTGTTATAAGCATCATGGAACTGGTGTTTCTGACCAAAACTGGCAACTCCCTGTTGTAATTGTTGTTGGAGACTCTGGCCTTCCGTCTTCATTGCTGGGATCTGGATAGCCTGTACATGATTTTTCAAGGTTGACAGAGCTGCATTGTAGGCCGTACTTGTTTTTGCGTTCTGCAATGCCTCCTGGTCACCTGTGTATTGCTGCTGGAACGAGGCTGTATTGCCATTGTACTTTTGCATTAAGGTAATCCACTGCTGAAAGGTCTGGAGTTCCGTAGTGCCCTGGTTTTGTAAAGTAGGGTCGACGGCCGGTGTAGGGAGGGCAGTGGGTGTGCTGGAGACACTTTGCCTGTTGCCTCCATTTGAAACGCTGCCACATGCGCTTAAAAGTACCAGGCATAGCACAAATGCGCTTAGCAGTACGGCAGGTATATGATACTGATAAATGGACTTAAATTGTAGATGTCGATATTTCATAAGGTTAATCCTTTGCAGGCTTCTTTTTGGTTATATTGACTCTAACTATTATTACATATCTTGCTAATGATTCATTCCCAATCTTAACTCATTTTGTGGCACGATGCTGTGAGCTAGCTCATCTTCAACCTACCTTTTAGGAAAAGGGAGAAAACCAGGGGACACCCCTGGAACCCCGGCAGGGGGATTCCCCTGCACCCCTTTTCCGAACAGCTCTGGTGACTTTGCGCTAGCTCATAGTTTTACCGGCCGTTGATCTTTGTGAGGATTTCCTGGTGCAGTTGCGGAGTTCCCGCTACCACTAATGAAAATCCTTCGGTCAGATTGGCAATGGCATGCAGGTTTTTACCGTGCAGATCACTGATAACTCCGCCAGCCTCCAGGACGATGCTTAAAGAAGCCAGGAACGATTCCGCGGTGATAACATCTCCAATATCTATAAAGGCATCATATGCTCCGCTGGCGACATAGACAACGTCCATAGCAGAGCTGCCGGAGCGCCGTATCTTGTCGGGCACGGGCTTTTGAATAAGCAACTTGCTGAGCGTTTCCAGATCGCGCCCGTCAAAGTTCATGCCAAGTACAGTGTCCTTAAGTCGCGTGGTTTCGCTCACCTGGCATCGTCGTCCATTGCGAAAGGCGCCACCACCTCGCTGAGCTTGATAGACAGTACCACTGAAGAGTTCACCTACAAGCGCCCATTGTACCTGTGCCGGGTCAATGGGGGCGTCAATGGGCAGAACTGCCATGGCTACACTTGCGGTCAAAATACCTCGTGAGACGTTAGTCGATCCATCCACCGGGTCAATCACAATACGATAGTGTGGCGTTGAGTTGGTGGTGAAGGTAGGTCTCTCTTCAGTGATAACCTCAAACCCGTGGCCACTTTCGATAAGCCCACTGATGATGATATCTTCCGCCTCGTGGTCAAACAGCATGGTTGTGTGTTTTGATGATTGGAAGTAGATCTGGTTGCGGTCCTCGTGTTCAGAGTGCATATAGGCACGTACTTGTCGAAATAATTGTTCAAGAAGTTCTAACATATCTATCTGGTCTTTTCATATGATGGTGTTGTTTGTCTCAAGTATTGATGATTTGCCTACTCGATTATACCACATTCGTTCCAAAGAAGCCGTTTAGGAAGGCTATCTCGACTTAGGGGTTAACTCGTTGTAGGACAAATGGTCTAAAATGCTTTTGTGCTAGCAAGCGTTTCTCTGTCATTTGAATTGCCAGCGTACTCTGGTCGCAGGCAATCCAGCGGCGACCGAGCTGCTCAGCTACAGCGGGAGTTGCGCCACTGCCACAAAAGCAGTCAAGGATGAGATCACTTTCTTCCGATGACGCCAGGATAATTCGTTCGAGCAATGCGGCAGGTTTTTGGGTAGCATAGCCGTTGCGCTCCGGGTCTTTTTGATGTAGATGGCCAATGTCGTTCCAGACATCAGAAGGAGTCATAATCGCATCCTCATCGTAGCTATAGATGCGACCGGCCGAGCGAATGGTCCAGGTGACACGACCATCGCTTTCCACTTGTTTACGCATGTGGTTACGCTTCTGCGTCCCGCGCCGTTCGCCAATTCTCTCACCATGAAAGCAGTATTGTGCTGACCTGGTATAGAGCAAGATCGTGTCGTGCTTGCGTGCATAACACTTGTGCGAGCGTCCTCCTGACTGGTAGTGCCAGATGATTTCACTCTTGAAACCAGGCCCATCAGCATCAGACCTGTAACCAAAAACCTCGTCGAGGATGACTTTAGCGTAGTGGGTTGCCCGCCAGTCCAGGTGGATATAGAGGCTGCCATCCTGAGCCAGCAATCGATGCAGCTGGACAAATGTTTCATATAGCCATTGGAGATAGGCGTCCAGGTCGTTGTCCCACTTATCGCTGTAAGCTAATTGCGTACCACTGGTAAAGTCGCGACCGGTCATAAAGGGGGGGTCAATATAGATGAGATTGATGGAGTTGGCAAATTCGCGCATTAAAGCAGGCAGAACCTGGCTCTTGTCACCGCAGATGAGGCGATTGAACCAGGGAGGTGGGGGTGAAAGGGTAGTTTGTGGTGAGTTCTCCTGTAATTGGTTGGAGAAGGTTTCAAGAGTGTGGAGTTGTGGTGAAGATAAATAGCTTTGCTCGCCGGTAAAAAGTTGTGCATCAGTATTGTGTTTTCCCTTCCACGTTAGCTCGGCCATGGTTGTTACCTTATTTTCTCGTGTATTATTCAGCAGGTTTTTCAGGAGCTCATGCAGGTCTAAGAGAGCGTCATCAAAGTGCATCATATGAGAGTAGCATGCCAATGTCAATAACTTTTGCTGCTTTCCTCAGAGCTTCTCAAAAGTCACATTACTCGGCTAAGACTTGCCGCCTTCGGCGGCAAAAGAGGGAGAGAAAGAGCGTGGCGCGGGGAGCGAGGGCCCGCCGCGCCACGCTCTTTCTCTCCTTTAGGGGTGGGGTGGGGAAAACATCTGACGACTTTTGATGCCTGGGAAGGACCAAAACACCTGTTGCGTGATACAATAGCAGCATAGAAAAGATACTCAAAATTTCACGTAGGGATAAAATATGTTATATGTTTTGTGGACTTTGGCCTCCCTTATTGCTTATGTATGTGGACTGATCATCCTGGTGAAAGTGACACCTCTCTTGCTCTCGCGTTCCTACGATGAGGGTTTGTTTATGGCTATTGCAGCAGGAGACGTCTTTGGCGGTCTTTTCGTCTTTGGGGCTGTTGCATTGACCTTTGCACTGTTCAGTGGAAGCTTTGCCATTCGCGTACTGGATTTTCTCCTACTTGTAGGTATCATCATCGTCAGTGCGCGTCTATCATACATCAGTTTTCGTCCGCGTAGGACGACGACTTTTCGTCGCGCCTCACGCATTGTTGCGGGTACATATTGTCTCTTCCTTGTTCTTGCTGCCCTCTACTATATGGTACTCCTCTTCACTCCCGTTGGGTAAAACCAGGCTCGCCCTCAAGTAAGGAACATTGCATGATAGTAAGCGAAATAATGACGACTAAACCGATTTCATCTCGGGCACGGCTCATCATTAGCCCGGAGGAGTTGAGCTATGATTTTGGCCCAGATCACCCATTGCAGGCGCGCCGCCTGGTCGCCCTCATGGACCTCCTGGAGACGAGCGGATTATGGCAAAGCAGTGATGAGCAGGCACGTTTATCTTTGCGGGCTGCCACAATAGAAGAATTGAATCTCATCCATACATCAGATTACATCGAGGCTGTGCAGCGTCTGAGTATGCCTCCAGGTGGAGGCGAAACCGGGACTGAACAGGAAGAGCGGAAGCAGCTGGCTTTCCAGTATGGCTTTGGCGATGGTGATACTCCCGCTTTGCCTGATATGCACCACATATGTGCTCATATTGCGGGGGGATCACTGGTGGCCTTAAGTGCAGTTATGGGCCTGCCTGAGGGAGGAACTTTTGCGACGGAGGATGAACGTCCCCTGCATGTGTTTCACCCTGGGGGCGGATTGCATCATGCGTGGGCCAATCGTGCTTCTGGCTTCTGTGTCTATAACGATATTGCGGTTGCCATTGCTCACGCGCTGCGGGCCACTGAAGCCAAGGTGCTGTATATCGACTTTGATGCCCATCACGGAGATGGCGTACAGCGTGCGTTTTACGATGACCCTCGTGTCATGACCGTCTCGCTCCATGAGACGGGGCGCTATCTCTTTCCAGGGACAGGTGATGTCCTTGAAGTAGGCAGCGGGTTAGGGCGTGGCTACTCTGTCAATATCCCTCTGGAGCCATTTACCGAGGATGATTCTTATATTGAGGTGATTGAAGCGTTACTTTATCCTCTCGTTACATCTTTTGCGCCCGATGTCATTATCAGCCAGCACGGCTGTGATACCCATGCCTGGGATCCTTTAACTCATTTGAAGTTGACCCTGCGCGGTATCCAGGTCCAAATCAAATTGGCGCATCAACTGGCCCACAGCTACTGCCAGGGACGGTGGGTGGCGTTAGGAGGTGGAGGTTACGATCTGTTTCGCGTGGTGCCACGTGCCTGGAGTATGGTATGGGCGGAGATGTCAGAGCAGGCACTGCCTGTAAATTTGCCTGAAGAGTGGATTGCCCGCTGGCGTCCTGAATGGCTTGCTGTGGAAGAGCAGGAGGTGGCTGCTCAGCAAGTGATGGGCAAGGTATCGGCCCTGGATTTCCCCACTATTTTCCAGGATCGGCCCGAAGATTTTCCTGAACAGCCGCGCCGCTGGGCGATTAGCCGCTCTAACCGGCATACGCTGGGGCTGGTACGCCATATGCTTGTACCCCCGCCCGTGCGCCAGGCTTTTCCTTCAGCTCAGCGCCGCTCACCGTTAGCAGGTCTCATTGATCTGTTGCACTTGCGTGGCAGCGCTACTCCTTCACGCAGCAAAACTCTTGAGACAAAAAAGGGACCCCTTTTGCTGCGTGACTTTTGCCCGCCATCATTGGTTGAACGCCTGGCCGCGGATAGGGGACTGCGAGCTTTTGCCCGCCTGCCAGAGCGTGAGCATCAGCTCCTTCTTAATATAGCGAAAAGTCCAGATTGTGCTCTTTCCCTGGCACATACTCCTACCGGGGCAATTGTTGGTGAAGTGACACTGGCTCCTGGCGATGTATGGTGGGAAGGAATAGAAAATGTCTATGAAGTAGCCATTGAAGTCAGTTCAAATTGGCGTGGATTGGGTATTGCCCATAATTTGCTGGCTTTTGCGTTGGAACTTGACGCACTCGAGGATATGATCCTCTTTGCCATGGGGCTGTCATGGCATTGGGATATCGAAGGAATAGGGCTCTCTGTTTATCGTTATCGTGAATTGATTGCTCGTCTTTTCGCTTCCCAGGGCTTTGTGGAATATCCTACAACCGAACCAAATATTGCCATGGAGCCTGCTAATATCTTGCTTGCGCGTATTGGTAGTCGAGTTGATCAGCGTGTTGTAAGTCAGTTTTACAACCGCATGATGAGTTCTCCCAATCTTGCACGTTTGTAATAGGCTGACCTACCTCTCTTTTTTCTTCTTAACCAAGAAAGGCAGTGATCCAAAGACGCCTCTCTATCGTATATGTTGATTGAAGGGGAAATTAATGACCGGTTGCTTATGCGCCCACCGTGGAAAACCGCGCAGCATATGCCGGTCAGCGCTCCTTGGTATATCGCATTTAGGACAAATCCCTTCAAAAGTTGTGGTTCTGGATACTAATTGATGAGCCACTATCCTAAAAAGCAACACCAACGCTCAGGATCCTGAGCGTTGGTGTTGCTTTTTGTAGAATGAGCCATTTCATTAAAATAAGATTAGAATTTGCAGGGTTTATCTTAATAAAAAATGAGAATTGGAGAGCTATGCATTAATAAACTTTAGTTTCTGCTTAGAGCCGGTTATAGCAGAGCTTATAAATGGAAAAAACGCTTGATATTTACTCCGGGAAAGGCTACTCTAAGGACGACATGAAGAATGAAAGTGAGGATGTTTCTCATGCAGTTACGAGAACGAACAAAACGGCACGTGTCAGAGATTCCTGACAGCGTGCTGGCCCGGCAGATTCTAGCAGGAGATCAGAAGTCATTCGAAACCCTGGTACAGCGTTATAGTACTCCCCTGTTCAACTTTATCTGTCGCTTTTTAGGTGACTATGACCAGGCTTGTGATATATCGCAGCAAGTCTTTCTTCAGTTATATCTTTCATTGCCCACACTCCGTACCGGCGATCCGCTCAAAGCCTGGCTGTTTCAGGTGGCCCGTAACCGCTGTTTGGATGAGCTGCGGCGTAAGCACGCCATCCATTTCTCCGAGCTCGAATCAGCCAGTGATGAAGATGACCTATCACCATTGGCATCTATGCCCGATACCAGTCCTTTGCCTGAGGAGTTAGCGGAGCATCACGATCTGCAAGAATGTTTACAGCGGGCTATCGAGGCGTTGCCGCCGAAGTTTCGTTCAGTAGTTCTCTTACGTTATGCCGGTCAATTGAGCTTCTCGGAGATCGGTCAAGTACTTGCTATGCCGGAGGCTACGGCCAAAACGTATTTCCAGCGTGCTAAACCATTACTGCGTACTGCTCTTTCGCCGCAGTTGCAAGGTACCCTCACTTGCTAAAACACTGGGAACTTCGAGTTTTCAATGACGAAACTCGAAGCTCCCCAAGGTGAAACTTCTCTCTTCTACTGTTCGTACTAATAGCAGAGATAAGCAAAACAGTAGTAAGCGAGAGCAAGAATGGAAAGGCATTACTCACAAGGCATCTTCCTGGCAGATGATCCGTTACCCAAAGATGAGATTGATGACCTCTTTGAACAACTACGGCCAATAGAACCGCCACCCTCTCTCATTCAGAAGATTCTTACTTCTATCTCTCACCTTTCTTGTCCCACAACTTCCAGGCCTCAACCTGACCCGAGGAATGAAGTGCATGAAATGATAGATCCAATGGATTGTCCAGTTGTGCGTAATGAGAACCTTCCACCAAGCTAACAAAAGAACGAGCGGGACCAGGCAATCGGCGAAGTCAATTGCCTGGTCCCGCTCGTTCTTTGTTCACCCTGAGTCTTGTTTGAATTAGCTAGCTTAAGCGATTTGATCTGTCAGCTTGCCGATAATGACAAGCCAGCGTACAAACTCGAGGCGTCGATGTTCCGCGATAGCCTCCAGTCTCTCCCTCTCGTTGTAGTCTCTACGCAGCCTCGCTAGTCGATTCATTTCTACCTCAGCAAAACCGACCTTACGTAACATTTCACGGTCTTCTTTGCGGTCCATAAGATCCTCCTTTTTCACTGAAAACAGTTACTGAGGCGTTATCATCAACATACGTTTGACACGCTTAAGAAATGTTTGCATAGGATAAGGCTTAGGTAGATGATCTAACGTTAATCTAGTTTCTCCGGAGGTACGTAAATACTTTCTCATATCTAGTGTCAAACTAGTGGTAAGTAGTACAGGTATCCTGGCACGTTGTCGCAGCACCTGTAAGACGTCCCACCCGCTCAGTAAGCCAGGGAGTTCAAGGTCAAGGACTATCAGATCAGGATTAAAATCGCTAAGGATGGTGATGGCCAGTTCACCTGTACTCGCTATCACTACGGTATAATCGTTAGCACTTAAAAAACTTGCTTCTAGACGAGCGAGGGAGCTATCATCTTCAACAACAAGTATGCGGTACCGCGTTTTTGGCTTCTCCTGCTCATTGAGCGCTGAGCCGGCAAAAACTGGCGCTTCATCCGAAGATAACTCATTCACCACACTCATGTTGTTGCCTCCCGGCGTAGTCTTAGCAGCGTCCTTGTCTTGCATGACTGACATCCTGCTCCGCGATGCTTTGTTTTTAACTCTAGCGATAGCTCCGCCGGTGAGATCTTGAGAGGCCTACCCTCTGAGTGAAGTATACCCAAAGCCGGGTGATAATGCTGTGAATTTGCTTATGATCATTGTGAATTTAGCGTGAAGACGATAATCACAGTTCAGCGGAGTCGGGAGGTGGTACGAAATAACCTACTCCCAATTCATTGTGCAAGAAGCGAGGTTGTGCCGGGTCAGGCTCTAGTTTTCGCCGCAGGTGTCGTACAAAGGTGCGCAAGTACGTGTTTTCACCGCTGTAGTCTGGCCCCCAGACGCGCTGGAGCAGTTCGCGATGCGTCAACACTTTTCCTGCGTTGCGCGTGAGTTCGCAGAGCAGGTCGTACTCAGTGGGAGTCAGGTGAACCTCGTGTCCACCCGAACGCACCAGGCGGTGGGCATAATCGACCAGCAGGCCATTTTCACCGCCGCTACGATAGTGGGGGCGTTGTGTATCGCTGCCGGTGACGGAACTGCGTAGACGGGCTGTTTCATCGGCACGGCGTAGAGCCACACGCACACGGGCCAGCAGTTCATTGAGGCTAAAGGGTTTGGTGAGGTAGTCGTCAGCGCCAAGGTCCAGCGCCTTGATCTTCACCGGTTCTTCATCATGCGCAGAAAGTACGATCACCGGTGCCCCGCTCCATTCGCGCAAGCGGCGTAAAAATGTCAATCCGTCCAATGAAGGCAAGGAAAGGTCGAGCAAGACCAACTGCGGTTGAAAGATGGCAGCCATATCGATGGCCTGGGCGCCATCACGTACTGTCTGTACCTGGAAGTTCCTGGCCTTCAATTGGGCCTGGAGGAATGTGCGCATCTGTGCGTCATCCTCCACGCAAAGGATACGCACCTTTTTATCTGTTGTGGTCATGGAGCTCTCCTATCATCGGTACTATTTGCCACGTTGAGTATAAATGCAAAGGATGCCCCCTCGCCGGGACTGCTCTTCAGGGTGAGTTTGCTGCCATGAGCTTCGATGATGCCCCGGCTGATATACAGGCCTAATCCCGTAGCAGGGCTCCAGCGTGCGCTGCCCCGGCGTCTTTCATCCGTGGGCTGTCCGGGGCGGTCTACGGCTGGGCGATTCATGGCTGCGAAAGTACTGAAGCGCGTGAAGAGCGCGGCCTGTTGCTCAAGCGACATACCCGGTCCCCGGTCGGTCACCCGTAACTCAACGCTTGATGGATACTGGTCGTCTGCCCCATATACAGGTTCAACCTCAAGAAGTACGGTGTCTCCCTCAGGTGCATAGCGAAAGGCATTACTCAGCAAATTCGTGAGTACGCTCATAATAAGTTCATAATCAGCGATCACCGCGGGCAAGCGAGGAGGAATTTTCACCTTGAGATGACGACCTGAGGAAGATATCAGGGCCTCCAGGCGTTCTTCCAGGTCCTCCAGCATCTCTGGTATGAGAATTGGTTCAAGTCCAAGACGCAAAGCCCCGGCTTCAACCCGGGAGGCATCCAGAAAATGATTAATCATACCCACCAATCGTTCGACCTGTTCGTCGGCTGTCTCCAGGAAGTTCTGCTGTGCTTCGCTTGACCACTGAAAGTCTTTGGCCTGGAGTGCGCTCAAGTGGGCACGAATATTGGCTAAAGGCGTTTTGAGCTCGTGGGCCATGGTTGTAAAGAAATCTTCACGAGCGCGCTCCAATGTTTTGAGCTTGGTGATCTCATGCAGGACCAGCACCGCACTACTGATGGTTCCGTCACTGGTACGTAAAGGGGCGGCACTGACGAGCAGGAAGAGTTGCCCATCGGATTGTCTTATATGTAATTCTGCTTCACTGGCCTCTCCCTTGTAGAGTGTCAGGTCAAGAGGCTGTTCCTCATATGGAATAGGTGAGCCAGAGGTACTATATACTGTGGGAGTGCGGAGTAGGACTTCCGCATTTCTCCCTACGGCGTTTTTGGTCGCCTGGTCCAGGTCATCGAGCGGTTCAAGTGGTAAGCCAATGTTTTGCAGGATCTGCGTTGCTTGCCGGTTGATGATCGTAATGCGCTTGTCTTCAGCAGAGATAAGCATTACCCCTGAAGGTAAACGTTCCAGCAGAAGCTCAATGCGTGCACTTGCTAAATCCTGTTCGGCTTTTGCCAGTTCCAGGGCTTCATTACGCTGTGCCAGTTCTGCTGTGCGAGAAATTACTTCCGCTTCGATACGTTCGCGTGCTGCAACCTGCTCTGTCACATCATGATAAATGACGACGGAGGCGAAAATATCTCCAAGATTGTCATGAATAGGCGCATATGAGCGACGTATGCTATAGTTTTGACCATCAGCCCCCACCATTTTGAATTCATCAACCCGCCTTTCCAGGACACGGCGATCAAGTTCTTCGATAAGGTTCGGGATGACGCTGAAGTCTTCCGGAAAGATGGCAGTACTGCGAGAGAGTGCCTCGGCAGCATCGAGGCCAATCACATCATTTGACCAGCCCAGGAATTTGCGTATCGCCTGGTTGGCATCAGCTACGCGCCAGCGTGAGTCATAGATGAT
>WNGP01009685.1_pt1 | contig 10592 bp, 11 predicted proteins | sample 5407671 | NCBI WGS metagenome assembly WNGP01 (sample SAMN13153381, study PRJNA577476) | soil metagenome | isolation source: 40 cm soil or saprolite under Garry oak tree replicate 2 | place: USA:California | collected 2016-06-15
TCTTCCAGCGCATTGCCTTTATTATAATACGCCTCACTCTTTTGTGGATTAATCTTGATTGCCTGGTCATAGGATGCTATCGCTTCCTTATGCCTCCCCAGTATCCCCAACGCAATGTCTTTGTTATTATACGTTTCACTGTATTGTGGATTGATCTTGATTGCCTGGTCATACGCTGCAACCGCTTCCTCACGCCTCCCAAGTTCTTCCAGCGCATTGCCTTTATTATAATACGCCTCACTCTTTTGTGGATTAATCTTGATCGCCTGGTCATAGGCTCTTAGTGCTTCCTCATTTCTGCCAAGCGCATTCAGCGCATTGCCTTTGTCGAAAAGTGCATCTACATACGTCGGAAAAAGCCGTAAGGCTATGCCTAGCATTTGCAATGCTTCTTCATGCCTGCCAAGCCTATTCAAACTATCTGCTTTGTTCCGCATTGCGACCACATTTGTTGGATCAAGCTCTATCGCACGGTCATATGGCTCAAGCGTTTCTTCCCATTTGCCAAACCGACATAAACTAAGTCCTTTATAGAACCAACCATCTGCATTGTTTGGGTCAAGTATTGTTGCTCTGTCACTGGCTTCCAGCAATTCTACATACTTTTCTTGTTCGTACAGCTCAACACACCGTTTTATAATGTCTTCTACCACTGGTAGCGTAGGGGGTATTTCTACAGCTTGAGGTGGCGCGACTTTCTTCGGTGGCACGTCAACGCCTGGAAATGGTTTTCCTGTGGGTTTTTCCTGTGCCGCGTCTTCTGCGGTTTTTTTAAGAGTTTTCGCAAATGTCATCACCGTATCATATCTGTCCTCAGGCTTTTTCGCAATTGCTGTTTGCACAATCTGGTCAAGTGCTCGAAGAATATCTATCATGCGTTCACCATTTTGAAGTTTCTGAACTGCATCCACAAGAGATATTGGTTTCTCATTTCTGTGCTTCAAGGCTAATTCTTCTGCCCCAAAATCTCCTCTTAATGCAGTAATAAATGGCAATCTGCCGGTGAGCAACTGAAAAGCGGTAATTCCTAATGAGTATTGGTCGCTTGCGAGCACTGCTTTCCCTTCAGATTGTTCAGGTGAAGCATAGTGCGGGGATCGTCCCAACTTCCTTGTTTGTAAGGGGTCATTGGGATTGAGTATTTTCGCGATCCCTAAATCAGATAACCAGAAATCACGTTCATTTGGTAAGAGGATATTATCCGGTTTCACGTCCTGATGCACAATTCTTTTTTGATGCAGATATGCTAACGCGTCTCCTATTTGCTCAATGGCTGCAATACTTCGCTCAATGGGCATATGTTCCCCTTTTCCTCGCCGTGTTCTTATCTCGCCTTCTAAGGAGCCATTTGGTGCGAGCGGCATAACAATATAAGGGTAGGTATCTACTTCTGCATCATAATCAATAACTTTGACAATGTTTGGATGGGTAAGATGCGACATACGGAAACCTTCAAGGGAAAATTTCAAAATTTCTCTTGCAGATGTAAATTGTAAAACCTTCACGGCAATTGGTACGTTGTTTTCTAAATCTGTTCCTGAGAACGCTTTTCCAAATCCACCTTCACCTAATACACCTTGCAATTTATATACCCCTTTTAAGGTATCCCCAACGCTTGGCATTCTAAGTTCTTTAGCCATAGTAGTAAGGGGTATTTATAGCAGAATTGATACTATAAGTCAAATTATTATTGGATGAGGTTTAATCTGTTCTCACAGCCTGTTCGAGAGAGTGGTGAGGAGATCAGAAACATGCTAAAGTATTTGTACTTTTATGATACCGCAGGAACGCCGATTTACCCTTGCCGAAGTGCATACGAAAGTTGGACCAATGGGTGAAGTCCAGCTTGACCAGGGATTTTTAGAAGTCTTAGGCGTTTCACCCGGGGACAGTATTTCTTTTCTTATTGATGAGAAGGGAGTTGTCACAGTCAAAGGAGAAAAGAAACCGCAAGGAGATAGACCATCCCAACCAGGATCGCCAGCACTACCCCTGCCAGGTGAAGTAGCGCAAGCCGCATTATTTAGTGACGCGCCTCCTCCCAAACCAGTCACGAAAACCAGACGACCCATCCGCTAAGTATGCTCATTGCGAGAGTCTCATATGTTGCCACTCCCCTAAAAAAACAGTAAGAATTGCTAACCGAAAATTGACCATTTATTCCTCACAAGCTATGTTGCTTCGCTCTACAATCATCACATTTCAACTAAAATCGCTTCTTGACAAATGCATTGCATTATACTATAATTGCACTATAAATATACTATAAAGTGAAAGGAGGTGAATATAATGAACCCACGAAAACCAACACAGGAAGAAAAAGACCAACTTGTACAATATCTGTGGCTGAAGAATTATGTAGACCCAACTGATGCTGACAAAGAGGAACAACAAGGGTTTGTTGAGAATGCAGCAATCTCAGTATTTGACCACTACACCACAGACAGTCCAGGATATCAAGGAAAACTCATGGTTGTTGTATGGGGAGGTTCTCCAACTCTCTGCCAGGTTTATATCTGGAACAGGGAAGAAATTGAAGAGATCAGGATTGAGCAGTAGTTTTTCTATTCTGTCTAGCGACGACTAGACAGGAGTAGGGGAGCTACTCAATGATAGGAGGTGAGCATATGACAGAACAGCAAAGTACGAATAAATCTAGCAATCTCACGATACGCTTTGACCAGCAGGCGCTTGAAGCACTGCGAAAACTTGCCAATGAAAAAGGCATGGGCGTAACAACTTTGGTTCGCATGTGGACATTGGAACGGCTGCATAAAGAGAATACATAAAATCCACAAACAATAAGCTCATCGAACATTATGAGGTGAGGTTTGAGTTTGTGGGTACTCTTTCATGTGTCGAGTTATTGAACGTTCTTCCCCCACACCCGAAAAATTTGAAAAGTGGGAGGAGATAGGCGACAAAAGAAAGGGAAGGTTTTTTGTCGGGAGTTTTTCTTTGGGTTAAGTGGGGATATATTGATACATGGGTTACACAGCCGGTCAGTTGTATGATGATTGTTGGGGTGTGTTGGCGGTGCGGGGTTGATGGGCTAAAGCGGCACAGTAGGCGGCAGGAACGTCATAAAAACTGGTGTCAAAGCACCAGTCCACACACCATCTCACACACTAATCTACACAACAGTGCGACTGTGGCTTATTTTCTCGACCAATGTTTTTCTCACTTTTTCAAATGGGTGATACCAGACTGGCTGAAAGTAAAAGGTAAGTGGGTCAATGGCACTGGTATCATCCACAGCAATGAAAAGGAATAAATCTTTTTCCTCATCCATATGCTTTAATTCTTGCCTTGCCCAGGTCAAGAGCTGCTGCAATCTCCGGACACCGGACTCAGTGACAACAAAGGCAATGCTCAGGCTATCGATGCCAAACACCTCGCGATGCAGCCCGCCTGCGAGGGTACAGTACCGGCGTATTTTCTCGCGAATTTTATACATGTCTTCGCTGGCTCTATCAATTTCCCAGGCAACTCCTAGCGGTTCTCCTGGCTTGCCGTAAGGAGGCGAGAGGCGAAAATGTTGCCAACCATCAGGCGCGAGATATTCGCTTTTTCCAAGTTGAATTGGGTGCTGCTTGAATTGATGCTCTGTTCGCATTTCAAAGAGCCGGATACGCTGTTCTTTTTTTTCTAGACGGACACCAGCAATGAGTACGTCGTTTACCTGTATGGTGTGGTCAATATTCCCCCCTCCTAATGTTTTTTCGTCCTCTTTTTCAGAGAAAAGCTTTTTCCCCTTGCCAGTGAGTGAGTAACAAAGTGGCGCTTTTCCTGTCCTGCTTGGCCTATGAGTGTATTGCGCTGTGACCAATTTTTCTGAAATGAGATGAGTGAGACGCTCGCGCGTATAGTTGGTTATGCTTTCTGTTTCATGCAGCTTGGTTATTTGTCTGAGCAACAAATACTCATAAATGCTCAGGTCTTCAAGCATTTTTTGTTCATATTTTGTTGGTAGGTAGAGTTGTTTCATGTCAGACCTTGACCCTGAATACTATTCCTTTGCTGTTTTGCATGATTGTTTAATCTCCTGGTTTGGGCTGGATGTCCTCTATTCTGTACTTGCTCTTACCGGTTCTGACTAACCGGTAAAAAACCAGAGAACCGATCAGAGGAGAAATAAGAGGAACCCATACAAGTGCGTAAAAGAGAACCAAGCTCCACACACCAATTGTTGCGAAAAAAGACAAGCTATCGAGATTAGCATGGGGGAGTACAATGAGCACAATAGATAAAGGGGCAGCCCAGCAGAGCAGAGTAACGAGTGCGCCTACAAGCCCTGGTGCAAGTAATGCAATTTCTGCTGACATATGGAGAAGGCGTATCAATAGTACGACAGGTTGCGCAATGAGCCAAAAAAAGCCAAAGTAAAGCTGTCGTCCAATTTTACTGAGGAAAGCGATTGACCCCATATTGCAATCCTTTCTAAACGATCGCTCAGACCGTTTTCTTGTTATTGAGTGTCTATGGACTTATTCGACGTTTTGCTTTTCCAGGTGCGTGCGGTGCTGGCGCTGGTGCAGGTGCTGATCCACCTGTGTTCACTGGTACTAAAAGAGCTTTTGCGTAATAGTCTTCGATTGCTTTTATTTTTGCTTCAGATGCTGTGAATTGCGGCAGGGTCGGCAGCTTAATTAATTGCGGATCTGGCCCGATGCGTGCTATTGCATATGCGCGGGGGATGGACTCAAAAACGTCTCGCGCAGCCTGGGTATTCTCAACACCCTCGAACGGGCTTGTTTCTTCTTGCCAGCCGTTAAATAGTATATCCCACATTGATTGCTGCTGTGGTGTCACTTTTTTGAAAAAGTGTTGGGAGGCAAACGCGGCGTCAGACCAGCCCAGCTTCAGGAGTATGGTCTGTGCGTTTTGAAGTGAGGTTGTCATGCCTGAACTGAGATGCCCGAACGACTGGCACGCCAATATGAGCGTGCCTTTGTATTTTCTCGTTTCGTCCAAAATGTTAGAAAACGAGACCTCAGATGTTTGCGCGAAGCGGGGGAACTCGTCGGCTACAGTCCACACCGGTATTCTTTTGTCAGGCGATATGTCAGACCGCGCTTTATATGCAACCTCAAGGCCGTTGAAAATGAGCGCGCCCAGGAAGCGCTGGGAATATTCGTCCAGGCCTGAGAGATTGAACATGCACGATACGTTTGTCTGATCTAAGACGTATCGCCAGCGTAATCTGTTTTCAGACTGGCCCAGGGAGCGCTGCAACGCAAGGGGATACGAAAGGTTGAACACTCGGCGGAGTGCAGAGTCAAACGTCTGGCCGGCCTTGGTGTCAAAATTCTTAAAAAAATCAATCACCAATTGCTCAGATACTGAGTGCGTTAAGGAACGTCTCCAGGAACTGTCTAGCAAGAGTCTTCCAATATCAATGAAATTTCGCTTATGCTCGATCAGCGTGTGAATGGCTGAGAGGAACACGTTGTCCATTGCAGGTGTCGAGGAGCTTGAGGGGAATAAGCGTTTTATGACATCGAGGAGGTTGACGGCGATAGTATGGGTATCATATTCGGGGTTGTTCAGAATATTGAACGGCAATGCTCTATCAGGCCTATTAAACTGATAGTAGTGGAGCCGGTTGATAAAGCGGGGATCAGAGAAAAAATCTTCTTCTAATAAGTAGCCGATTAATCCTCGCGCCAGGTCGCCGTGAAGATCCAGGCACATGAACCTGATGCCCTGGCGGAGTAAGCTCAGCAGTATCCACAGGATATACATAGATTTACCTGAGCCGCTCGCTCCTATCAGAAGCTTATGGTAGCTGAGTCCAGGCTCAGTGAGCACTAATGGCTTGCCGTTTTTGTTTGTGCCAAGTACCAGGTATGGTGATGGAAAAGGAAGTTGTTTCGTCATGTGCTCTTCTTTCTCAGCAGCATAGTGTTGCAAAATCCTCAGTCAGCCACAGCACACCATGCGTTTTGTCAAGGAGAATATCAACGCCAACGATTGTTAAATTGGCATCAAGTATATTCTGGCGGTGTCCGTCGTCTGGCGGCTTTTCATCCATCATGAGCTTGTGCAGTTGCAACGCTCCTTGAAGCGTCATGTCACTGTTATACCCAATGTTTTCAGCAGCCTCAGACCAGGTAATATTTTGCTCACGTTCACGCTCTCCCAGGTCTGGCTCACCTGGCAATTGGTGCGAGAGATTATTTGCTTGTTGCATTACCTGATCATGCTGGCGGGCGCTATTACCCAATGCATTGCACCATTGCAACGCTGAAACGCTGTTATCTTTTCGTGATTGGTTGATTGCCTGAAAAACAGCCTGTGCAATACTTTCTTCTTTGCTTGAAATGTGCAGGGGAGCAGCACAAGGTTGTGGCGCTGCTCCTGGTGTTGCCGATGCCGGCGCTGGTGTAGTTGTGCTGTTGGTGTTCGTAAAAGCATGCGGCAGCAGGAGAATAGCAATAAGAATGCAGAGACACCCAATACCCCTGCGAAATAGCGTGTTCATAAGCACCTCCGTACCAACTCATTCTAAGCGTTATAATCAGCCCACCAAGAAGTGTGCAATACCTTTTGTGTGAGCGAGTCCTCTTCGGGAAGGAGAAACTGATTATATTTTGCTTCGACATATTTGCAGCAGCAGAAAAGCTGCGCAAACCCGATCAGGCAAAGCTCGCTGTAAACCTGCTCGACGTATATTCCTAGAAAAATGCTCGCCACGACTGAAATCACAAATACAGCAACTGAGATCCAGAGCCAGCGAGCACTTTTCCCATAACGCCAAAGCGTGCGGCAGATCACCACGCAGCAGCGAAAAATGATATATGCTGTAAAGATTGCCAGGACAATGAGGAGAGCAATGAGATACCCCCAGCCCCCACTGTCACCGCCATGACTGTGATAGGTCATTCAATTTACCTCCTTTTCATAACTGGAATTAGGTGAAGAAGTGAAAGTGCATCTTCCATGGCCAGGCACAGGCTGATAATAGGTGGCCTAATGGCACGCCAGAATGGAGATCCATCCACGTTGTCCAGGAATGCACATATGCGTACCAACCAGGTATCTTCCATTTTCCGTTCCTCCTAGCTTTTTGCTTGTTTGCGAGGGCGACCCCGACCAGTTTTACCTGTACCATTGTTTGTGGGAGGTGCTGGCTGTGATGTCGTGTCTATTTCAGGCAATGCTTCAAAGTCTGTTGGAGCAGGCACTTCTTCAGGCTCATCCTCAGTTGTATCAGGGACAGGTGTTGCTTTTTGTATTTGATCTGACGAGATAGTCGCAGAAGCAACTGGTTGAGGAAGCGCTCTGCTTGTTCTCACAGGTGGTAGCTTGGGAGTTTCTTCTGTTGGCTCAAATGCATCCATGAGCACAGTGAAAAACCAGCTTACTGACACCATATACTCACTTGGCGCTCGCTCCCTGGTTGGTTCGCCCGCAGCCCGAGCATACAACGTGTATGCTGGCGAATAGTTACGGTGGACAAATGCATCAATTTGCCGTGTGGTGTTACTGAGCTTTGCCTTTTCTGTTTTAAGAATTGGCAGGGTCGTCAGGATAAAACTTGTTACTCTGCGTGAGATGGGTACAGCGACCGTGCCCTTTTCAGGCTGTTTTTCAAGCTGCGTAATCAGTTGCTCGGTGCGTGTAACCATATTGTTGACGTTGCCTGCACCCTTTTTCATGCCTAACCATCCTATCCATGAACGGCGTGCAGGTATCTGACCTGCGGCAATAGTATCTGAGTCATGCCGGACAGCAATGAAAGGCGATCCATTGCGCGAAAAAATGTCCAACACTTCCACTGCACTGATGTTGGGTGGATAGTCTTTTTTCAGCTTCAAGAGCTTCATGAGTGCCCTGGGTGTGTGGTCAAACAGCGAAGCGTGGGAGAATGCGCTTTGAAATGAGGGTCCGCGTATCTGTTGCAATTGGCGTGCCGTATTCATGCTGAGAAATGAAGGTGATAAGCAGCGCTGGGTTATCAGGAAGTGATGCAGCAATCCTGCTGAACATACCGGTTGTGTGGGGAAGATCATGTTTATCAATCACTGCGAAAACAGGGCCAGGTACATGAGAAATCTTCAGGCATTCGTCAATCACCTTGTCGCCCATGAGTTCGTAGGATTGCCGTTTGACCTCATCTCCTCGAGCGCCGTTATTGATGATAGCCATTTTATCGGCCAGAGTTGGGCCAGCATCTATCGTTCCTTGCATCACCAAATGGTTTTCAGAGCGCGTATTGACACACCCTGATATTCGTACTGGCGCTTGAAGCTCTTGTTTTGCCTTATCAAAGGCTGGAAATGCGCGGCTACCGTCTGTACCGCCGAACAGCACTGCTGCAACTTTGTCATCCATAGGAATGGTTCCTCCTGTACCTATTGCTAGGGTCTGAACTGTATCTTCGATTTCATCGACTGTTTTGGTATCCCAGGGAAGCTTTAAATTTGCGGGTAAACCCTGGGGAAGGTGCATATCCGGAATTTTTGAGCGTGGGCCAAACCGCCGGCGCGTGAGGAAATAGCAAAGGATTGATAATATCTCAATAACAATCCATGCTGGAACCTCGGGTATGAATGAAACGACGACAAGAACGCCGCATACGGTGGCAGCCAAGCCAAGCATGCCAGGTATAGCAATGGCAAAGGCTAAGAACATGGAAATGACAAACAAACAACCGATGATATAGAAAAGCCAAAGCTGGATGTCAGCCAGGCTGAACATGAGGTTGAAGGGAAGTCCCTGAACTGGCGCTGTTGGGTCTTGTATCGCTTCAGGATGTGATAGATAAATTGCTTTATAAACCCACAGCAGTATTCCTGCTATCACAGCCATGATGCAAAAGAGCGTGGACGCACAGCGCAAGGCAATTTTCAACTTGTTTCTATTATCAAGACGCTTAAAAACGTAAAACTCTTCAGGGATTAAATCCCAAAACTCAGCAGCAAACGCAAACATGAGCGCTGGCACAGCAATAAAAATGGCAACAGAAGCCCAATCAATGTTAATGGTGCTCGATCCACCTGCTGTACCGTTGACAAACGGCAAAAGCGCTTCAAGGTTAATGACCTCTCCGTCTATTGCGCCACCTGCGAGCGTCAGCAGTACAAGCCTTGATATGATGTTCGCAACTTCGGTATGACCACTGACCAGGCCTGCTGGAAAACGGAGGAGTTCAGGAATAACTTTGTCTACCAGCACTTCCCGCGCTTTTTTACAACCCTTTTCAATCGCGACTGGCGGTATGCCAATCAAAAAGAGTAATATTCCTTCGATCAAACCGACTGGTTCAAGGAGTACGCCAGCGATGAAGAGAAGTAGCCCAAAGGCAGACCAGTAAATCCAGGTGGGTAAGTAGCTAAAGTCTGGCATGGAGGCCTCCTAAAACAACTCATTTTGATCTTCCAAGGCAAGTGAATTGACGCGATCATAGAACATTGCCTTTGCTCCGAAATGGTTAAAAAAGCTGGTCCAATACGCTTGCCTATTCGCACACGTTTGCGGACTGTCACCACAGTAGAACCAGGCTACAGTTACCACAGTGCCATGAAGGTCGAGATTGCTTGGTTGCGCTTTCCACCGGTTCTCAACCATATCAGACGCGATCAATAGCACGTGCTTATACCCTGGGTGCAGCGCGAATATTTCAGCAGAGCCGGTGATGCAGGAAAGGAGGTCTGTGCCGCTTTTCTTGTCACTGGCCAGGGATATGGTATTGATGCTTGTAGCATCTTGGCTGGCTATATTCTGCATCTCACGAAGCTGTGTATGGTTTTTCCTGAGTGATGCTTGGTATTGATCTATCTTCTGTTGGTACGCTTTTTTAAGCTGCGCAACTTTGGTTGCGTATTCATACGGGTTTTCGTGTGGCTGCTGCTTTGGCAGGACAAGAGGAGGAGGGGGAGGATCGTCTGCATTTATTCGATCCAGGTGAATTGGTGGTAAACCGGTTGTGAGCGAGGATGAACTGATGGTATTGAGGAACAGCCAGAAATCACCACGATTCGGCAGTGACGCTACATGCAACAAGCCACTTGCGAGGGCGTTTAATTCCTCCCGTGCGTAATTTGTGGGATATGAGCTAGTGCGGTCTGTGCAATTAGCAATTACTTCTGGCATACGATAGGGAACGATTACCGCAGTTTCCCATTGATACTGAGGTTTTTTATGCGGATCGCCACAGCCGACAAGAAAAGAACTACACAGAATGACGCCTACGAGGAACAATGACACGTAAACTGAGGACACAGTATCGAGTTTGTGCGACCTGTGGGAAACCATGTAGGATACTCCTTTACGAATGGAAACTTGTTGACCGGAGGCACTCATGATAGAATGCCTCCATGAGTGCCTGAATGCTACGAAAGGCTAGGGTTTCACTCACCTGCTAGTGTGGCGTGTACCAGACGCCCACTAGCCCTTTTTACTTCTTTGCTCACCTCCTGTTTGTCCTTAAATTGGCTAGATCAACGTACTAAGATGCACTACAAATTTCACGAAGACGCTTGACTGCTTAATGTGTGTGGTGGTATGTGTTGTGAGGCTTGGCGAGAGCATAACCCAGGATCAAGCCAGCAACCATGCCAATCAAGAACGCGATCACAATAAGTGCC
>WNGP01005477.1_pt1 | contig 10589 bp, 7 predicted proteins | sample 5407671 | NCBI WGS metagenome assembly WNGP01 (sample SAMN13153381, study PRJNA577476) | soil metagenome | isolation source: 40 cm soil or saprolite under Garry oak tree replicate 2 | place: USA:California | collected 2016-06-15
CGAGGCCGAGGCCCTGTCGCCGGTCGGAGCCGCGGTCTCGGCCTCCGACGACGAGCAGCGCCCGCCGCAGCGGTAGCCCCGCAGCGGTAGCCCCGCAGCGGTAGCCCCGCAGCGGTACGGTAAACCCCGCCGTCAGCGGGAAACCCGGCGGCGCCGCTCGCGCCACCACGTGCCGCCGATGACCCCGGCGAAGTGCAGGCCGTAGAGCGCGTTGTGGCCCTTCTTGCTCTGCCCGACCTTGCGCTTGTGAATCGTCGCCGGGCGCTCGGCCACCCGGTAACCGTGAGCGAGCACGCCGATCAGCAGTTCGGCCGACTGGTACTGCGGCTGCTCGAGGCTGACCGCCCCGGTCACCTCGGCCCGCATCGCGCGGAGCCCGAACGAGGGGTCGGTGACCCGCTGGCCGGTCAGCGCGCTGATCGTCAGTGCGAACACCCGGACCCCGAGCTTGCGGACCGGGTCCTTGGTCTCCTCGCTGCCCCTGGTCCGCGAGCCTGACACGAAGTCGGCCTGGCCGGCCAGGATCGGCGCCAGCAGGTCGGGGATCTCCGCCGGGTTGTACTGGCCGTCCGCGTCGGTCGTCACGATGTACTGCGCGCCGCCTTCGCGGGCCAGCCGGTAGCCGAGCCTGAGCGCGGCACCCTGGCCCCGGTTCACCGGCACGTCGCAGACCAGGGCGCCCGCGGTGTCGGCCTCCTTGACGGTGCCGTCCGACGAGCCGTCCGAGACGACGATCTTGGCGACGTCGAGACCGGAGATGACCGGCGGCAGCGCCTCCACCACGGTGCCGATCGCGCCCTCCTCGTTGTACGCCGCGATCACGATGGCCAGCGGCGGCAACGCGGTGGCGCGCGCGCCGTACTCGGTGGCGAACGCCGCGGCGGCCGCGGCATCGACCGCCTCGTGGTCGATGGCCTCGCTGGCGGCGGCACGGGTCTGACGGGTTGTCACTTGGCTGTCTCCGAGAATTCTGGCCACACTGTGGCGATGCCTGCCTTGAGGTCGTAACCGGGCCGGTAGCCCAGCGCCCTCGCGGCCGAGATATCGATGATGACTGCGGGCATCTCGCCCGGTTTCGGCGGGACATGCTCGGCCGGGATCTCCGCGCCGGTGACCGACCGGACGACGCGCCTGCCGATGAATCCGGCTCCGCCGGTCACGAGCACCCGGGACAGACTCCCGCCCGCCAATTGCGCTCCTCGCCTGGTTCCGCCCGACATCGCCGACCTGATCCGGGCGGATTGTTGTTATTCAGGGTCAACGAACCGGTTCGCCGAACCGTGCCCTCAAGGTTGCTGCCGCGCACCCCCGGGTGATCCGGTCACCGCGAAGTCAGCCGCACCCTCTGGCCGCCTCGGGTGCCCGGCGGTCCATGGCGCCGTTCGGCCACATCGCCCGGGCAGGCACCGAGATGCCAGGCCAGTCTATCGGCCGTATTCCCCGCGGGCGTCCCGATGGATCATCCGGCCGGCCTGCGCCGATGCCGCGCCGGGCAGGCAGGCGCTGTGTCATGCTGACTTGTCTGCGGACAGTGTTCGCACAGTTGCGCTGCGCGACTGTCGGTGGCTGACCGTCGCCGCTGGCGGATCTGGCCGCTGCCTGCGCCGACGCTGGCCGAGCGGACGGCGTGGCGGGTGAGGGGTTCGTGATCTGGCCGGACAAGCTGGCCGGGCGGACGGCGCGGCGGGTGAGGGGTTCGTGATCTGGCGGGAGAAGCTGGACAGGCGGGGCGACGAGGTTCACGGTGAGCCGGCTGAGCAGGAGCGCATCGCGCTGAGCTCGCGGATCGACCTGGCCGGTCTTCCTCCGCTCACCCGGGCCGTGACCGAGCTGGTCATCGGCAGTACCGCGGACCTTTGTTACGCGAATGATCTTGTCTGTTCCGAACCCTGGCTCGAGGCGGCGGTCGGTGCTCTGGCGGCCGGCGCGCCCGTGGTCGCCGACGGCCCGATGGCGGCCGCCGGCATCGTGACCGACTCGCTGGTCTGCAAGGTCGGCCAGTCGCTGACCGAGCGGCTCGCGCGGACCGCGGGCATCGCGCTGGCCGCCGCCGCGGTCCGGCTGGCAGTCGGCGAGGCCGGACCTGGAGCCGTCTGGGTGGTGGGCAGCGAGCCCGCGGCGATCTACGAGATCCTGTCGCGGAACGTGCAGCCGGCGCTGGTCATCGCGACGCCGGCCGGCTTCGTCGCGGCCGTGGCGGCAAAGAAAGCCCTCAGGGACAGCGGGCTGCCCAGCCTGACCAACGCGGGCGAGAGGGGCGGGCCGGCCGTCGCCGCGGCCGCCTGCGAGGCGCTGCTCAGCGCTGCTCGCGAGGCGGCCGGGCGCTGATACCGACAACTCTGGCGAATCACCCGGCGGCTCGTTTTGCTCATTGTCGGCGGTAGCCTGCGGTGACGGCGCACAATTACGCCATGCCGGTTGTTTGAGGTAGTGGTGGCATCTCACATGTCATGGCTCCGGTGGCCGGTGACCTGGTTGGATGGGTGCTTCGAGCAGTAGCTTCATCGCGGAGGCCCGGTGGCATGAAAGAGGGACAGGGAGCGGCTCGCGCATCGGTGCCCTGGGGCGCCGACGACGCCGCGCGGGTTCCTGCGCGGCCGCCTGCTCATGCCCGTCAGGCTCCGGCCCAGCCGACCCGGGCCGGCGAAGCGATCGAGCCGCCAGGGAAGTCCGACGAACCGCATGCCCGGGTCGACGCCCGCAAGCTCGAGTCGGCACTGCTCGAACTGCGTGACGCGGTCGGCAGGACGCAGTTGCTGCTCGACTTCCCCGGGATCGAGGTGGCCAGGGCGGAGCGGCAGCAGCTCATCAGCCAGGTCGACGACTACCTGCTGCCGCGGCTGCGCCAGTCGGGCGCGCCGATCCTCATCGCCATGGTCGGCTCGACCGGCGCCGGCAAGTCGACGCTGCTGAACAGCATCGTGCGGAGCCAGGTGAGCGCCACGGGCATCCGCCGGCCCACCACGAACAGTCCCGTGCTGGCCTGTCATCCGCGGGACGTCGGCTGGTTCGCGGAGAATGTCTTCCTGCCGACGCTGCCGCGAGTGCGGCAGCAGGGTCTGGCCAGGCCCGGCCGGGACGGGCTGCTCGTGCTGGCCACGAGCGAGGGGATGCCCCGCGGCATCGCGTTGCTCGACACCCCCGACATCGACTCCGTGGTCGCTGCCCACCGGCAGTTCGCCCGCCAGTTCCTCGATGCCTCTGACCTGTGGCTGTTCGTCACGACGGCCCGGCGGTACGCGGACGCGGTGGTCTGGGACCTTCTGAAGGATGCCAGGGATCGGGGCGCGTCGCTCGGCATCGTCTTGTCCAGGGTTCCGCCGACCGCCGGCCCGCAGCTCAACGAGCACTTCGACGCGATGCTCGAGGCGAACGGCCTCGGGGACGTGCAGCGCTTCGTCATCCCAGAGACGGTCGTGACCGACGCTCAGCTTCCGGTCGAGGTTTCCGCGCCGGTCAGGTCGTGGCTGGAGGACACCTCCCGGCGCGACGACCGGCGGATCGCGATCCTGACCCAGACGATGGCCGGCGTGCTCGACTCGTTCGAGCAGCGGGTTCCTGCCCTGGCGGAGCTCGCGCAGACGCAGCTCGCGCTGCGGGCCGAACTGCGGTCCGCCGCGGACGCCGCCTACGCCGCAGCGCTGGCCGAGCACGACGAGGCGATCAGGAGCGGGTCGCTGCTCCGCGGCGAGGTGCTGGCCCGGTGGCAGGACTTCGCCGGGACCGGCGACCTGATGCGCACGCTCGAGGTGCGCAAGAGCAAGCGGCGTCCCGACCGCTCCAAGCGGCATGCCGCGATGTCGGCCAAGGCCCAGGCGCTCAAGACGGCGATGCGGCTGAGCCTGGAGGCGCTGACTACCTCGCTGGCCGACCGGGCCGCGGAGGATGCCCTGGAGCGGTGGCAGGCCAGCCCGGCCGGCGCCGGGCTGCTGGCCGAGGCGCGCCAGGCCCAGCGGACGCCCGGCGGAGCCGAGATCTCCTACGCCTCGCTGCGGAAGTGGGAAGGCGAGCTCCAGTGGGGTTTCCCCGGCGTGCAGAGCGACCTGGCGGCGAGCCTGCCAGTGGGCGGAGTCGATGCGCTCAGCACCTCATCGGACGACCTGCCGCGCCGGGTCGCGCACGCGGTCGCCGCGTGGCAGGATCACCTGCTCCATCTGGTGCAGACCGAGCGGGTCACGAGGCGCTCGATCGCCCGGGTCGCATCGTTCGACCCCGAGTCGCTTGCCCTGGTCATGACGATCGGCGTGCTGGGCTACGGCGCTGGTGACGTGATCGTGAGCGAGGGTGCGAGCGCGGCCCCGCAGCGGCTGCTCACCTCGCTGTTCGGCGCGGGCCTGATGCGCGACATCGGCGGCCAGGCCCGGCAGGACCTGCACGAACGGATCGGCCTGCTGTTCTCGGAGGAGGCGGTGCGGTACACCGTGCTGATCGATGCGGTCGGAGTGCCGGACGAGACCGCGCCGACCGACCTTTACCAGGCCAGTTACTCTTTGGAGTCCGCGCGATGAGTGCACGACGGCACGCGACGGCCGACCGGGCGAGCCGCATCCGCCGGCGGCCCGCCGACGGCAGCGCGCCGCAGGCCGATCCCGCCGGCGGTGCGGGCGGTGCGGCTGAGGGCAGCGGTCAGGGGCCTGGTGCGCCGGCCGGGCAGCCGTCCGGTACCGCGGCGGCAGCGGCCAGGCTGGCGCGGGTCCCGGCACGACTCTGGCCCGCAGGCGCGGCTGGAGCACGCGGTGGCGCCGGCTCCCCGGCGGCGCACGCGGATAATGCTCCGCCCGCCGTTGACCGCGCCGCGGCACCGGCCGCACCGGTGCCGGGGACCGGAGCGCGTAGCGGTGCCGGGGCGGCCACGCCTGGCAGGAAGCGGCTCCCGACCCGGATGCCGGCGAGCCAACGCGGCCGGGGCCAGGCAGGCGCAGGGCCCAAGCTCCCCGCCGGGGACCCGCCGGCGGATCGGGCACCGGGCGAGCGCTCGGCCCCGGGGGTACGAGACTCTGGGGCGCCGTTGGCCGGGGGATGGGAGGCGGCTTACCCGTCGACGCCGTCCGAGGCCGAGGTGGCCACGGGGCTGTCGGCGCGGCTGATGGCGCTGGCCAGGCTGATTCAGATCGGCTCGGCCAGGAGCGGCCGGGATGGCTTCAGCGAGAAGCTGCTCGCCGACGCCGAGGCGGTGCTCGCCCGGGTCGGCGAGCGGATGCGGCTGTCGTCGGACCACACCGTGGTCGTGCTGGCCGGCGGGACCGGGAGCGGGAAGTCGTCGCTGTTCAACCGGCTGGTCGGTGCCGACCTGTCCACCGTCGGCGTGACCAGGCCGGTGACCAGGGACGCTCACGCCTGCGTCTGGGGACAGGCGGGGTCTGGCGCGATAATGGACTGGCTGGACGTCCCGGCGCGCTACCGGTACTCGCGCGCGAGCGCCCTGGACAGCGGCGAAGACGACCTCGCCGGACTGGTGCTGCTCGACCTGCCCGACCATGACTCGGTCATGAGTCATTCTGGTGAACTGGTGGACCAGTTGGTCAGCATGGCCGACGTCATGGTCTGGGTGCTCGACCCGCAGAAGTACGCGGACGCGGCCGTGCACCGGCGGTTCCTGGTCCCGCTGGCGAGTCATTCGGACGTGCTCGCCGTCGTGCTGAACCAGTCGGATGTGCTCGATCCCGCCCAGGTCGACGACTGCGTGGCCGACCTGCGCAGGCTGCTCGAGTCGGAGAACCTGCAGGACGTCCCCGTCCTGGTCACGTCGGCCGTCAGCGGGGCCGGCCTGGGGGAGCTGCGCAAGCTCCTGGCCGACGGCGTCGCCGCCGGGCGTGCCGCGACAGCCAGGATCTCCGCCGACGTCGACGACGTGGTCACCCGCTTCGAGCCCTACGCCGGCGACGTGGACGCGCCCGTCGGCGGCGTTCCCGCGCCGAGCAAGGCTGAGCTTGCCGACCAGTTCGCCGCCGCGGCCGGGGTCTCGGCGATCTGTGACGCGCTCCGCAGCGCCAGGGAACTGCGTGCGGTCGACTTCGTCGGCTGGCCCGTCGCGTGGTTCGTCCAGCGCGTGACCGGGCGCGATCCGATCCGCAAGGTCAGGCTCGGCATGCTCTGGAACGACCTCCGGTCGGTGACCGCGGGGCCGGCCGGTGCGCAGCAGGCAGAGATCGACAATGCGCTGACCGAGCTCGGGAGCGAACTCGCCGAGCCGCTGCCGACGCCGTGGTCGGGCAGCATGACGTCGGTGCTCAGGTCTCGGGCCGATGACATCCCGGCCGCGGTCGGGTCGGCCATAGGCGACGCGCTCCCAGCCGAGGACAGCGTCGTCTGGTGGTGGCGACTGGCTGGACTGTGGCAAGGACTGCTGCTGGGCACGGCCGCGGTCGGTCTCGCATGGCTCGTGCTGATCGTCATCTTCGGCGTGTTCCATGCCGCCGCTGGGATGCCGGCGCTGTTGAGCAAGCCCGGGGTGATGTCGTGGGTCGCGGCGGGGGCGGTCGTGGTGCTCGCGCTCGGCGCCACGACGTCCTGGGTCTGCCTGCGGCTGGTCAGGACGGCGGCAGAGCAGGAGAACGTTCGGGTTGTCGCCGACATGAGAGACCGGATCGCCGCCGTCGCCGACGAGATGGTGATCATGCCGGCCGAGCAGGAACTGGCCGAACTCGCCCGCTACCGCGAGGAAGCCAGGATCGCGGCACGCGGAGTGGTGGCCGACCAGGTCGGCTGACGGCCCGTCAAGCCCGTGGCCCGGCGGCGTGGCCGGTGGCTCGGTGGCGTCCGGTAGCCCGGCGGCGTGGCCGGTAGCCCGGTGGCCTGCCGGTGGCCGGTAGCCTGGCCGGCGATCATCTCACACCGGCCCGGCGTGCTGCGCGGACCGTCCACAGGCTCGGTCCGTCCCCGGCCCGTTGTCCACAGCCAGAACACGCGTCCAGCCGACCGGGCCGCGATCGCGCGATCTTTGGTGCAAGCAAGCAGGCGGCCGTCGCCGCCGCTGCGGCAGTCCCTGCGCGAGAGGCGCGCTGCTGCCGCACAGCTCTGTGGAGGATCGCGATGCTCAACGAGGCTCAGATCAGCCTGACCGGTTACGTCGCCACGCAGCCGGTCACCAGATTGGTGAAGCCGGGCGTCTCCAACGTGTCCATGCGGGTTGCCTGGACCCCGCGCAGGCAGGACAGGGCCACCGGTGAATGGGTAGACGGCAACACGTCGTACGTCACGGTGATCTGCTGGCGCAAGCTGGGCGCGAACGTGGCCATCTGCCTGCGCACGGGCGACCCCGTCGTGGTCAAGGGAAAGCTGTCGGTGCGGACGTACGACGACAAGGACGGCGTGCGGCGGACGTCGGTCGACGTGGAAGCCAGCTCCGTCGGCCACGACCTGTCGCGTGGCGTCTCGCAGTTCCAGCGGGTCAGGCCGCAGACCGGGATGACCGCTGCGGAGTTCGAGGCAGCGAAGGTGGCCGGCGCCCAGGACGGCCGCGGTGACCAGGGCGCTGGCCAGGACGGCGGCGGTGGCCAGGACGGCGGCGCGGGCGGTGGTGACCGGACGGATCAGGTCGGCATGGCCCGCGGGACTGCCGACCCGGCGGGCATAGCGCGGCCGGCCGCCGAAGGAAGCTGGGCGGCGGGTGATGCCGACATGCCCATGCCGGACGAGCCGGAGCGAGGTTTCTTCGACGAGTCCGCTATCAGCGAGCACAGCACGGCGGAGGAACCCGCGGCGGTGTCGTAGCGGCCGTAACCGCGGCCCGGGATTGAGGGCAGCAACTTCGTCCGCGAGCTGCCGGGGCGGGGCGGTCCGCGGGCGGCCGGGCGGGTCGGTCCGCGGCGGGCCGCCCGGTTCCTGCCGGGTCGGCGCCTCCTCCGGCGGCTGCCGTCCGTGCGAAGCGCGCCCTTGCTGCACCTACCCTTAGGGCATGCCCGAGTTCATCTACCAGATGCAAGCCGTGCGCAAGGCGCACGGCGACAAGGTGATCCTTGACAACGTCACGCTCGCGTTCTTGCCGGGAGCGAAGATCGGCGTCGTCGGTCCCAACGGCACGGGCAAGTCGACCCTGCTGCGGATGATGGCGGGCATTGAGCAGCCGTCTAACGGCGAGGCACGACTGATGCCGGGCTTCTCAGTGGGGATTCTCGAGCAGGAGCCGCAACTCGACGAGACCAAGACGGTACTCGGCAACGTCGAGGGCGGCGTGGCCGAGACCAAGGCGCTGCTTGACCGGTACAACGAGATCGCCGAGCAGATGGCGACCGACTACTCCGACGGCCTGCTCGAGGAGATGGGCAAGCTCCAGGAGCAGCTTGACCACCGGAATGCGTGGGACCTGGAAAGCCAGCTTGACCAGGCCATGGATGCGTTGCGGTGCCCTCCGCCAGACACCGATGTCAGCATTCTCTCCGGCGGCGAGAAGCGCAGGGTCGCGTTGTGCACGCTCCTGCTCTCCCAGCCCGACCTGCTCCTGCTCGACGAGCCGACGAACCACCTGGACGCAGAGAGCGTGCAGTGGCTCGAGCAGCACCTGGAGAAGTACCCGGGCACGGTCGTGGCCGTGACGCACGACAGGTACTTCCTCGACAACGTGGCCGGCTGGATCCTCGAGCTGGACCGCGGCCACGCGTACCCGTACGAGGGGAACTACTCGACCTACCTGGAGACCAAGGCCGGCCGGATCAAGGTCGAGGGGCAGAAGGACGTGAAGCGGCGCAAGCGGCTCGAGGAGGAACTCGAGTGGGTCAGGTCGAGCCCGCGGGCCCGCCAGGCCAAGAGCCGGGCGCGGCTGCAGCGCTACGAGGAGATGGCCACCGAGGCCGACCAGAACAAGAAGCTCGACTTCGAGGAGATTCAGATCCCGCCCGGTCCGCGGCTCGGGACGCTGGTCGTCGAGGTGAACGCGCTGTCCAAGGGGTTCGGCGACCGGATGCTGATTGAGGATCTCAGCTTCTCGCTGCCGCCGAACGGCATTGTCGGCGTCATCGGCCCGAACGGCGTCGGCAAGACCACGCTGTTCAAGATGATCATCGGTGAGGAAGAGCCGGACAGCGGCACGATCAGGATCGGCGAGACCGTGCGGATCGCCTACGTCGACCAGGCCAGGGGCCGGATCGACCCGAACAAGAACGTCTGGGAGGTGATCTCGGACGGCGAGTCGTACATCAGGGCGGGCAGGTCCGATATCCCCAGCCGGGCCTACGTCGCCGCGTTCGGGTTCAAGGGCGGCGACCAGCAGAAGCTCGCAGGCGTGATGTCCGGTGGCGAGCGGAACAGGGTGAACCTGGCGCTCACCCTCAAGCAGGGCGGCAACCTGCTCCTGCTCGACGAGCCCACCAACGACCTGGACGTCGAGACGCTCTCCTCGCTCGAGAACGCGCTGCTCGAGTTCCCCGGCTGCGCGGTGATCACCAGTCACGACCGCTGGTTCCTCGACCGCATCGCCACCCACATCCTGGCCTGGGAGGGCGGGTCAAGCTGGTTCTGGTTCGAGGGGAACTTCGATTCCTACGAGAAGAACAAGATCGACCGGCTCGGCGCCGAGGCGGCCAGGCCGCATCGGGTCACTTACCGCAAGCTGACCCGCGGCTGATTGGCCCGGTGGCGTCGCTGCGCCGGCCTGCCCCTTCCCGCCCGAGCCGCGGAGGCGGTCTCCGTTGTGCCTGATGTTCGGAGCGCCTGAGTAACCAGGTGATCGCTGGCATATGCTCATCTATCGACCCTCATCGCACCGAATCTCCGGAGTAGCCGCCAGATGACCACGCAGCCAGGCGAACGAGCAGGTGACGAGCGGGCCACGCCCGGCCAGCGGCACGATGGCGCCCGCAAACTGCCCGATCGGGCTCAGGTCGTCGTGGTGGGCGGCGGGATCATCGGCACGTCGGTCGCCTACCACCTGGCCCACATGGGCATGAAGGACGTCGTGCTGCTCGAGCGAGACCGGCTCACCTCGGGAACGACCTGGCACGCTGCCGGGCTGATGGCGACGTTCGGCTCCACCTCGCAGACCTCCACCGAGCTCCGCCAGTACACCCGTGACCTGTACTCCCGGCTGGAGGCCGAGACCGGCCTGGCCACCGGCCTGAAGCAGTGCGGGCTGATTGAGCTGGCGATCGAGCCAGGCCGGCTGGAGGAGTACCGGCGGGTGGCGGCGTTCAACCGGCACTGCGGCGTCGAGGTGCACGAGATCTCGCCGCGGGAGGTCGCCGAGATGTGGCCGCTGGCCAGGACCGACGACGTGCTGGCCGGCTTCTACATCCCCGACGACGGCCGCGTGAACCCGGTCGACGTGACCATGTCGCTGGCCAGGGGCGCGCGGATGCAGGGCGTCACGATCATCGAAGGCGTGCCGGTGACCGGGTTTCTCCGCGAGCGCGGCACGGTGACGGGGGTACGCACGGACCAGGGCGATGTCGGGGCCGAGTACGTGGTTAACTGCGCCGGCATGTGGGCGCGCCAGCTCGGCGAGCGGGTCGGCGTATCCATCCCGCTGCAGGCCGCCGAGCACTACTACCTGCTGACCGAGCCGATCGATGGGGTGGAAAGCTCGTGGCCGGTGCTTGAGGACCCGGCCTCATACGGGTACTACCGCGAGGAGGGCGGTGGCCTGATGCTCGGCA
>WNGP01005481.1_pt1 | contig 10587 bp, 13 predicted proteins | sample 5407671 | NCBI WGS metagenome assembly WNGP01 (sample SAMN13153381, study PRJNA577476) | soil metagenome | isolation source: 40 cm soil or saprolite under Garry oak tree replicate 2 | place: USA:California | collected 2016-06-15
TGGCTCTCGAGCGGCGGCAGCCACTCGATGCGGCAGCCGAGCGCCGCCAGCTCGGTGACGTAGAGTGCGTGTTGTTGCCGGGCGCGCTGCGCATCGATCGCCGCGCGCTCGAGGTGGGTGAGCTCGCAGCGCGCGAGCGATCCGGCAACTTCCCTGACGAAGGCGATCATCGTGGCGCCCCTCTCTGTAACCGCCCTCGGCGAGGTGACCGCCCTCGGCGAGGTAACCGCCCTCGGCGGGGGCCGGAGCGATTCTAGTGTGCCCGGGCCCAAGAGGCCCAAGCCGCGAGGCTGCACCCTCCCGGCGCCCCGCATGCGTATTGCTCTTTACGAGAAGCAGCAATTCCCGCCGCTCACGAGGAGAGTCGCATGTACCTGTCGACGCGTGCCATGAGAGTGCTTGCCAGCTGCCTGCCAGCGGTGGCAGTCGCAGCAGGACCGCAGCTGAAGCTCCCGGCATTCGAGCAGCTGCGCCCGGTTGCGACCGAGTCGGTCAGCATCTCAATCGGCCCCGGGCCGCTCGGCCTTGCTGCCCGGCTGGCCGACTTCGACGACGACCCGGCCGATGCGGAATTCAGAGAGCTGTTGCACAGCGTGAAGGCCGTTTACATCCGCCGCTACGAGTTCGCCGCGGACGGCATGTATCCGGGCGCCGATGTCGAAGCCGTGCGCGCGCAGCTCACCGCGCCGGACTGGAGTCCGCTCGCACAGATACGCGGTCGGCGCGATGACGAGAAAGTCGACATCTACGTGTGCATGAGCAACGAGCAGATCAGCGGGCTTGCGCTGGTGGCCAGCGGTCGGCGCGAGTTCACGATCATCAACGTCGTCGGCACGATCGACCCGCGAAAGCTCCCGGTGCTCGAGAGGCGGTTTGGCGTGCGGCTTTTCGCCGGATAGCATGAGCGCATCGGGTGCTGGCTGCCGTCGCTGACATCGACCGGAAAGCGCTTCGTTGCGAGAGAACGACCCTGGCCTCGCCGACCACGACTTCCTCAGGGCGCGAGCCGGCGAGCCTGCAGCATTCGCCACCCTGGTGCGAGCCCAGCAGCGGCTCGTCTACGGCATCGCGCTGCGCATGCTCGCCGACCGTGCGCTCGCCGAGGACCTGTCGCAGGAGGTGTTTCTGCAACTGCATCGGAGCCTGAGCTCGATCGAGTCCGTGGCGCACCTGGTGTTCTGGCTGCGCCGGGTGACTGCGCACCGCGCGATCGACCGCCTCCGTCGGCGGCCGGCCGTGCACTGGTCGCCGCTCGCGGCCGCGGAAGCGCTGCCGTCCGCCGGCTCGGACGATGACCCGCTCATGCAAGCTCGGGTGCGGCGCCTGGTATTGCAGCTCGCTCCGGTGGCGCGCGCCGTGGTGGTGCTGCGCTATCAGCAGGACCTCGATCCGAGCGAGATCGCGCGCACCTTGGATCTGCCGGTGAATACCGTGAAGAGTCACCTGAGACGCTCGCTCGCCACGCTGCGCCTGCAACTGGCCGCCGAGCTCCCCGGCGGCACGCGGATCGGCCATGAGCCCTGATCTCGAGCAGCAGCTGCGGGAAGCGCTGCGCCCGGTGGACCCCGGGGAGGAGTTCACGGCGCGCGCGCTCGCGGGTGTTGTGACCGAGCCGTCGGCGGCAGGCGGTCGCGGCGCGCGGGCCGCGCGTTGCGTGCCCCGGCCGCAGCTGTGGATTCCGTTGGCAATGGCCGCATCCCTCGTCGCGGCGCTTGTCCTGGGGATCCAGTGGCGCGAGCGCCGCGACTTGAAGGGCCTCGAGGCGCGCCGGGAGCTGATCGAGGCGCTGCGGGTCACCAGCGAGAAGCTCGACCTCGCCTATCGGCTCGTGAACGGGCCACCCCCTGCCGGCACGGAAGAGACTGCGGTGCCTGAGGGATCGGGCCAGTCGTGAAGGCCTTTGCACTCGCGATATTGTCCGGGTTCTCGCTGTCGGTCGCCGTCGGCGCCGAGCCCGACGGAAAGCTCTCGCTGCCTGACTTCGCTGCGCTCACCTCACAGGCGAGTGATTCGATCAGCATCACGCTCGATGCCCCGCTGTTGTCGCTGGCGGCGCGCTTCCTGGACAACGACGACCCGCAGGATGCGGCGGTGCGCGACATCATCGGCGATCTCCACGGCATTTACGTGAAGAGCTATACCTTCGACAGGGACTTCGTCTATCCCCCAGGCAGCATCGATGCGGTGCGCCGGCAGCTGCTTACACCTGCATGGCAACAGATCGTAGGGGTGCACAGCGCGCGCGAGCGCAGCACCGTCGACATCTTCGTCTGCCAGGTGCAGAGCAAGACCCGGGGACTCGCGATCATCGCCACGGAACCGCGCCAGTTCACGATCGTGAACATCGTGGGATCGATCGATCTGAACAAGCTGCACAGGCTCGAGGGTCACTTCGGCATTCCGAAGCTCACCCCGGCACAATAGGTCCTAGAGCCGCGCCGAGGGCACGTCCTTGGCCGCCAGACGCAGGTACTCGAGCAGTGCCGCAGCCGCGGGCGGCAGCTCGCCGGGCGCCCGCAGGATGGCGCCCACCGGAGTCTCGATCGATTTGAGCTTGACCGGGAGGATCGAGAGCAGTCCGTGCTCGATGTCATCGAGCGCCACGTGATACGGCATCACGCCGATGCAGTCGGATTTCCTCAGCAGCACCCGGTTGGTGAGGATCGACACCGACTCGATCACGTTGCGTGGCACCGGCGCATTCGCCTCGAGGAAGGCCCGCTCGACCTGCCTCCGGAGCGCGGTCTCGGGCAACGGCAGCAGCCAGGCCTCGTTGACCAGGTCACGCAGCCCCAGCCGCCGGCGGCGCAGCAACGGGTGCCCGGGCCGGGTCACGAGGCAGATGGGCTCGGCATAGAACTCCTCGTAGAGGAGCTCGCGGTTGCGCCCTTCCTCCGGCAGCCGTCCGAGCACCATGTCCAGATCCCCGGCGAGGAGCGACGGCATCAGAATGTCGTAGGTGCCGACCACGACGCTGACCGTCACCCCGGGCCGCTCCTTCTTCAGGCGCGCAATCGCATCCGGCAGGATGCTGGCGGAAGCGGCGAGGAGCGTCCCCACCGTGACCTTGCCGCTGTAGCCGACGCGCAGGCTCTCGAGCTCCTCGGCCGCGTGCCGCAGCTGCGCGAGCACGATCTTCGCGTGCCGCGCGAAGATCTCCCCGTAGGCGGTCGGCGAGAGCCCGCGGTTGGTGCGCTCGAAGAGGGTGAGGCCGAGGGTCGCCTCGACGTCCTGCAGCGCCTTGCTGAGGGTCGGCTGCGTCAGGTTCAGCCGGCGCGCAGCTTTGAGGATGCTGCGAGAGTCATACAGCTCGGCGACCAGCTCGACGTGACGCAGGCGGAACTTGCGCCCGATCCAGCGCTCGAGTCGTGCCGAGCTCATGCAGCGCGCTCTCTCGGATGTCGGAACCGCCGCCGATCATACCGGGTCCGCCGGCGCGGCAAGGGATGCGCGCGGGAAGGCAGGCGTCGCGCGGACTTGAGCTTCGGTCCCTCAGGCGCGCAGAAGCGCCGCGCTGCGCATCGCGGCCCGCGGCGCATCGACACCGAAGAAGTCGGCGGCGTTCTGGTGCAGCAGCTTCTCCCTCGCCGCCGCCGGCAGCGTGGCCTGCGAGCGGATCAGGCTCCCGACCTGCTGCTCACCGAGCGGGAAGGGATAGTCGGAACCGAGCATGACGCGGTCCTCGCCCATGGTCTTCACCAGGAGCTCGAGCGCATCGCCGCTGAAGACCGCGGCGTCGACGTAGAAGCGATCGACATAGGAGGACGGCAGACGCGGGCAGTCCTCGCGCACGATGTCGCGGTTGCGCCAGGCGTTGTCGACGCGACCCAGGAGGTAGGGGAAGCTGCCGCCGCCGTGCGCGAAGCACAGCTTCAGCGAGCACGGCAGGCGCTCGAGGGCGCCCGACAGGATCAGCCACAGGATCGAGAGCTGCGTTTCCGCCGGCATCGCGACCAGCCACGGAAGCTGATAGCGGGACATGCGCTCCGGCGCCATCATGTCCCAGGGATGCACGAATACCGCCGCTCCCTCGCCGGCGCAGTGCTCGAGGAAAGTGATGAGTCCTTCGTCGTTCAGGTCGCGCGTGCCCACGTGGTTGCCGATATGCACCCCGACGTGTCCATCGGCCATTGCGCGGGTGAGCTCCCGGCAGGCGAGGTCCGTGTCCTGCAGCGGCACCTGGCAGAGCGACTTCAGGCGCCGCGGGGCGCGCTCGCAGATCTCGCGCGCGGCGTCGTTGAAGAGGCGGGCGCACTCGAGCGCCTGCGCCGCCGGACGATGATAGAGGAAGAGTAGCGGGGTGGTGCAGATGATCTGCACATCGACGCCGTCGCGGTCCATGGCCTCGAGCCGCACTGCCGCGTCCCAACAGGCCGAAGTCACCGGACGGAATTCCTCGTCCCCGACCATGAGCATGGCGCGGCCGCTTCCTGAGTGCTTCAGCCACGGCCAGTCCGGGCTGCCGAAGCGCGCGGCCAGATCCGGCCAGGTGCGCGGCAGGAAGTGCGTATGAATGTCGATCATCCGCATGTCACGCTCCGGAGCCGGGGCTCGCAGGCGGCGCAATGCGCGCCGCGCCTCCCGGCCGATAGGCAACCGCCTTGATCTCGATCAGCAGCTGCGGGTGGGGCAGCGCGCTGACTGCCACGGTGGTGCGCGCCGGTCCCTCGAAGCCGAAGAATTCGCCGTAGACCTCGTTGTAGCCGTCGAAGTCGGCCATGTTGACGAGAAACGTGCTCACTTCGACGACGTCGGCGAGGCTCGCGCCGGCGGCGGCGAGGATGTCGCGGATGTTCTCGAGCACCGCGCGCGTCTGCCGGCGAATGTTGAGCGCCGGGCGACCGCCGGGCCCCACCTCCGCCCCGGCGATGGAATCGTCGGCGCGACGCGCGCTCGTGCCCGAGACGAAGATGAAGTCGCCGGCGCGGCGAAAGTGCGGGAAGCTGCCGCGCGGGCGCGCCTTGCCGGCCACCACGGCGCTGTCGGCACTCATAGCTTGACGCAGATGTTCATGGGCTCGGAGAAGAACGCGAGCGAATGCATCCCGCCCTCGCGGCCGAGACCAGAGAGCTTCACGCCTCCGAACGGCGTGCGTAGATCGCGCAGATACCAATCGTTCACCCAGACCATGCCGACTTCCATCTGCCGCGCTACGCGGTGGGCGCGCTGCAGGTTTGAAGTCCACACGGCGGCGGTGAGCCCATAGCGGGTGGCGTTCGCCATCTGTACCGCCTGTTCCTCGGAATCGAACGGCGCCACGTGGCAGATGGGACCGAAGATCTCCTCCTTGACGCAGCGCGCGTCTTCGGCGAGCCCGGTGACGATGGTGGGCTCGATGAAGGCGCCGCCGTCGCGCTCGTCGCCGAAGCCCGGCACGCCGCCGCCGCAGACGATCTCACCGTGCTCTTCGCGCGCCAGCCGGTAGTAGGACAGCACCTTCTCGCGATGGGCGCGCGAGATGAGCGGGCCCATGTCCGCGCTCTCGTAGGGTCCGCCGATCTTCAAGCGCCGCGCGCGCCGCGCAAGCTCGTCCACGAAGCGCGCATGGATCGGACGCTCGACGTAGACGCGCTCCGAGCACAGGCACACCTGTCCGCAGTTGGAGAACACCGAGCGCATGGTGCCGCTGACGGCGGCCTCGAAGTCGGCATCGGCAAACACCAGGGCGGCGTTCTTGCCGCCGAGCTCGAAGGACAGCGCCTTCACCGAATCGGCGGCGCTTCTCATGATGGCCGCACCGGTGGCGGACTCGCCGGTGAAGGCGATGGCATTGACGTCCGGATGACTCACGAGCGCCTCGCCCGCGGATCCCGGGCCGAAGCCATGCACCAGGTTGAACACGCCAGGGGGCACGCCGACTTCCTGCATGACCTCGGCGAGCAGCGCGGCCGAGGACGGGGTCTCCTCCGAGGGCTTTGCCACCACGGCATTGCCGCATGCGAGTGCGGGGGCGACCTTCCAGGTCATGAGCAGGAACGGCATGTTCCAGGGCGCAATCACCGCCACCACGCCGACGGGCTTGTGCACCGAGTAGTTGAGCGCACCCCGGCCGTCGGGCGTCGCCATCTCGAAGCATTCGGAGCCGCGCGCCGTGGCCAGGTCCGCATAGGCGCGGAAGTTCGCCGCGCCGCGGGGAATGTCGAGCGAGCGCGCCTGCTCGAGCGTCTTGCCGGTGTCGGCGATCTCGGCGCTCACGAATTCGTCGAAGCGCTGCTCGATCCGCTCGGCCACCTTGCGCAACAGGTTGCAGCGCTCGGCCGTCGACAGCCGTCCCCACGGCCCGCGGAGCGCCGCGCGCGCCGCCCGAACCGCGCGATCCACCAGCGCGGCGTCGGCCTCGGTGACGGTGGCCAGGACGGCGCCATTGACCGGGGAAATGTTCTCGAATGTCCGTCCGTGGCTCACGAGCTCGCCGCCCACGAGACAGGGCAGCGGTCGACCCGCGAAGGGATATGGGTAGGCTTGAGTCAGCATCCGCGGCCTAAAGCCCCTCGGCACCTCGGGGGGCGTGCCAGCGGAGATTCTAGGAAGGAATGGCACCCAAGGAATAATGGTATTTTGCCCCTCCGATATGCAATTTATCTATATCAGGCGGGACGCCTAACCCCCCGGATGAGGAACTCTCCCCGCCCGCCCTTCAACCCTTCGTTCCGAGGAGCCTCTCCCGGCGCGCGAGACTCTCGGCGCTCCACACTTCGCTCCGCCTGTAGTACTGGGTCACCGCTCGCGCTCCCGCCGGGATCGCCACCCAGGGCTGCTTCGACTCGGTGTAGATGTGAATGTCGGGCGGGAGGCGATCCGGGTCATCGAGCGTGCCCACTCGCACGAAGCGCAAGGCATCGCCCGCACCGGCGTAGTGGCTCCAGAGCGCGATGTGGCAATCGGCACAGCGGGCGATCCTCTGGCCCTTGCCGCTCGCGCTCGGCGTCATCACGAGCACCGGACTCCCCTTGAGGAGCCTCACGCGCTCGGCCTCGATGACGGCGTTGAGCGCAAAGGAGGCGCCGCTCTCGCGCTGGCACCACCGGCAGTGACAGCAGTGCACGATGAGCGGCGCGCTCGCGAGCGAGAAGCGCACCGCCCGGCAGGTGCAGCCGCCCTCGGCGAAGAATGGCGCTGGGTCGCTCACGCTCTCGGGGCGAAATCCGGCGGCACCGCTGGCTCGCGGTCCGAGCGCGCGCGCGGAGCAGGTGTCGCCGGGTTCGGCGGGCGCTGCTAGTGAGCTGCGCTGCCGCTCAGGCAGCTCTTCATGAACGCCTTGCGCTCGGTACCCTTCAGTCCCTTCGTCTTGGCGTCCGCGTTGCAGCTCTTCATCTTCCCCGTTTGGCTATTGGCTTTCGGGGCGGCCGAGCCCGAGGCACCGGTCGCACTCGTGCTGGCGCCTGCCGTGGCCTCCGCGCCCTTATCGGAGAGACAACTCTTCATGAACGCCTGGCGCTCGGCGCCCATCAGTCCCTTCGCCTTCGCATCCGCACTGCAGGTCGTCATCTTTTCCTGCTGGCTGTTCGGCTGCGAAGCCTGAGCGAAGGCGGCCTGCCCGGCAAGGAGCGCGAGCGCCGCGCCGATCACCACGAACCACGTCGAACGTCTCATGACAAACTCCTTTTGCGAGAGGGGGAGTGAACGGCGCATGGTAGTCCTCTACTCCATGTCCGGGTAGGGCCCGCGGCCGCCCCCGGCGATGAAGCGGTCGATCTGCGTCTCGAGCACCGGCAAGGGCACGGATCCGAGCTCGAGCACCGCATCGTGAAACGCGCGCACGTTGAAGCGGTCGCCGAGGGCTTTCTCGGCGCGCGAGCGCGCCTCGAGCAGGGTCCGCTCGCCGAGGTAGTAGGAAAGCGCCTGGCCCGGCCAGGCGATATATCGGTCCACCTCGGTGGCGATCTCGTGCTCGGGGAGCGCGGTGTACTGCTTGAGATAATCCATCGCCTGCTCGCGCGTCCAGCCCTGTGCATGGATGCCGGTGTCGACCACCAGCCGCGCGGCGCGCCAGATCTGGTAGCCGAGCATGCCGAAGCGCTCGTAAGCGCTCTCGTACATCCCCATCTCGAGCCCGAGCTGCTCGCAGTAGAGCGCCCAGCCCTCGCCGTAGGCCGAGATATAGGTGAGCTGGCGGAACATCGGCTGATCCTTGTGCTCCATGGCGATCGGCATCTGAAAGGCGTGCCCGGGCGCCGACTCGTGCAGCGTGAGCGCGGTGAGGTTGTACAGCGGGCGGCTCGGGAGGTCATAGGTGTTGAGAAGGTAGACGCCCGGTCCCCCGCGTCCCGCCGTGTAGAACGCCGCGAGGTCCTCGGGCACCGGCTTGATGGCGAAGCGCGCGCGCGGCAGGTAGCCGAAGAACTGCCCCGCCTTGCCATCGAAGCGCTTGGCGATCCACGCCGCCCGCATCAAGAGCTCCTCGGGCGAGCGGGCGTAGAAGCGCGGATCGGTGCGCAGAAACTTGAGGAACGCCGCGAAATCGCCGCTGAAGCCGGTCTCGCGCATGGTCGCGAGCATCGCCTCGTGCAGCCGCCCCACTTCGGCGACGCCGAGCCGGTGGATTTCGTCGGGATCCATGTCGAGGGTCGTGAACTCGCGGATCTTGGCGCGGTAGTAGTTGCGCCCGTCCGGGAGGTCCGCGGCCGCGAGCGTCGTGCGCATCCCGGGCACGTACTCGGTGCGCATGAACTTCAGCAGCTCCACATACGCCGGCTGCACCACCTCGCGGATGGTCTTCACGGCCTCGGCGCGCAGTGTCGCCTGCCTCGCGGCGGGCACGCCCGGCATGTCCCTGAAGGGGGCATAGAAGAGACTCGGCTCGGGGGCCGCGTCCGTGACCGCGGTGATGGAGCCGTCCCGTCCCGCCATGGTGATGCGCGGCGGAGTAAACCCGCGCTTCATCCCGGCGCGCATCTCGTCCATCTGCTCGTGGAAGTAGCGCGGGACATCGCGCATCTGCGCGATCCAGTGCTCGTAGTCCACCCGGTGGCGGAACGGCCGGCGCGCGGTGTAGCCGAGATCGGTCCAGAACGTGGTGTCGGAATTTGCCGGCATCTCGAAGTCGCGGAAGCGCTGGTTCGCGATCAGCGTCGCGATCTGCGCGCGGTAGACGTCGTAGTTGACCTGCTCCTTTGCCGAGAGGCCCGCCCGCGCAATGGCGTCGACCCTATGCAGCACGTCTTCCCAGTATCTGAGCCGCATCTCCTGGGTCGCCGGGTCCACTTTCGGCAGGCGATCGGCCACGGGGCGGGAACTGTCCTCGGTGTCCGGCAGCTGATCGGTGCGCCATTTCCACTCGCTGGTGTAGATGGCCCGCAGCCGCTCGTCAGCGGCGTTCTGCCGGGACTGCTGCGAGCAGGCGGCGAGCGCTGCGGCGACCAGGGCGGCGCTCAGTGCGGGTACCAGCGCGGTGCGCATCGTGTTCTCTCCACGCCCGGCGCGAGCGGAACGTACGAGGGCGTCGAGCATACTCGAACCGTTGCGCGGCGCTCGCGTCCTGGGGTAGAAGGCCTCTCATGTGGAAAGCGATACTCGCCATCGGCTTAGGCGGCGCACTCGGCGCGCTCCTGCGGTGGTGGCTGGGACTGAAGCTGAATGCGTACCTTCCCGCCATTCCGCCGGGGACGCTGGCCGCCAACCTGCTCGGCGGCTACGTGGTCGGGATGGCGCTGGCCTTCTTCGGGACTTACTCGGCGCTCGCGCCCGAATGGCGCTTGTTCGTCATCACCGGCTTTTGCGGGGGACTCACGACGTTCTCCACGTTCTCGGCGGAAGTCGTGACGCTCATGCAGCAGGGACGGGCACCGTGGGCTCTCGGCGCGGCGGGCGCGCACCTCATCGGCTCGATCGTCATGACGTTCGCCGGCATCGGCACGGTCGTCTGGATCCGCGGCTGACCGACCGCGGTCAACTAGGGGAGCTTCCCCATGCAGGGCTCACTGCTGCGGTTCTACGTTCACGAAGGTCAGCGCCATCACGGGCGGCTGGTGTGGGAGTGGCTGCTCGAGAGAGCTAATGAGCTCGGCATCCGCGGCGGCTCCGCGTTCCGCGCCATGGCCGGCTTCGGACGCCACCACGTGCTGCACGAGAGTCATTTCTTCGAGCTCGCCGGTACGCTCACCGTCGAGGTGGAGTTCATCGTCACCGAGGAGGAAGCCGACAGGCTCCTCGCGCTGCTCAGTGAGGCGAAGGTACGACTCTTCTACTCCCGCATCCCGGCGCTCTTCGGGGTGATCAACCCCGATGCCGCCGATCCCCCGGCGCAGGAGTGACTGCCTTGGCCCGATAAGTCACCCCGAGCGTTGCAGAGGCGCTGGACCGCCTCGGGCATCTGCGTCGCAACGGTCCAACCGCGCATGCGTTCACGTTCAGTCAGCGCTACCCGCCACCCGGTGAGCTCGGCGCGCCCGAGGACATGAAGCCGCAGAGGTATTGCGCCGGCGGGAGCTGAGGGCGGCGCCTACCACCCGTTGAACCGCCGGATCCGGCCGGCGAGAGCATGAGGTACCCTCCTCTGCAGCTGTCAGGGCTCTGACAGTTCCGTCCAATTGGTCCGAATTTGGACAAACTCCTCAATTTCGTCAGGGACCTGACAGCAGCCGGCGC
>WNGP01007442.1_pt1 | contig 10587 bp, 9 predicted proteins | sample 5407671 | NCBI WGS metagenome assembly WNGP01 (sample SAMN13153381, study PRJNA577476) | soil metagenome | isolation source: 40 cm soil or saprolite under Garry oak tree replicate 2 | place: USA:California | collected 2016-06-15
TCCGCCGGCAGCCACCGGCTCGTCTGCGGTCAAAGGATGTCGGCCCGCGAGAATCTCCTGCGCAAATCCTGCCGCGCTCCCGCGGACAACCACTTCATTTATGTCAGCCATCGTCAGCACTCCTGTGGCAAAAAGGATCTTTACCAAAGATTCTTCACTACGGATGAGAATGTAACTCTATCGGCCAATACTCAGCTCCACCGATTTCTGGCTGACCGACAAGGCGCGGTTCTTAAAAGCGCAAAGGAGGTGCTGGGCGGATGGTCGGCCACTCTTCCCTAACGCGGTTGTGGAAGAGTCGCCCGTCACTCGCCAAGTGGCAATTACTGCAGCTTCGTGTAACTCGCCGATTTACTCCCGCACAGCAATGTTCACCGTAATCCTGCTTTCTGGACGCAGCTCAACAACTCTGTGGGAGGGGGTGATTTGAGCTGGAAAGCGATTAGACGGACGTACTACCTCAAGCGCCAATTCGCCAGCTCGGTCAGGACGAAATTCAAAATCGTACGTCTCGCCTACGCCAACTGTGACCTGAGCCGGGCAGAGTTCCCGTTGTCCTGCCGGAAGATCCGCGCCATCCTTCGCAATCGGCCGCCATATTACCGGAATTCCCGCGACTTTCAAGCGAATGTCGATCGGCGGATTCTCCGGCACAATGTTGATGATTCGCAACCTATATTTTCGACCGGTGCTTAGGGTGCCAATCTCCGGAGACCGGCTGCCATTGAGCCAAATCGGCGTCTCACCCGGCCCCGCCCTGCTGATCACCAGCACGCGGTCACTTTCCGGATCAAACTTCTGCCCCGGCGGCAGTACGATTAGCGGACCGTACAAGCCGGAGCTGAGCTGTTTCAGATCGTCGATGTGGGTGTGATAGATGAATGTCCCCGCCCGTGGAGCCGTTAAGTGCACAACGAAAGATGTTCCAGGGGCGATCGGCTTTAAAAGTTGCTGGCCTGACCCGCTCAGTCCCGGGACACCGTCGTAATAGCTCTCCAGTTCAATACCGTGCCAATGAACTGCAAGAGGCTCGGAAAGCTGGTTCACCACTCGAATCGCAGTTGGCTGTCCCTGCGCAAGTATCAGCGGCGGACCTGGTATTGTCGGTCGTATCGCAGACCCCGGATTTGTAATGGCGAATGCCATCCCCGGGTCTTTTCCGAAAAATCCCGGTAATTCGGTCGCTCTCAGCTCTATTTTTCGCGTCGGCAATCGTGGTTTTGCCGCTTCATGTACCGGCAAATCCGTTGACAATATCGTGATGCCGATGACGAGCCCCGCCATACCCTCGCGCGCATGGTCAGCCATTGCAGCCCCCGACGAAGGGGCCCCCCTATTCCAATATCGCTGCTGCGGAGAGATATGTGGCAACACGTGGCAGTGGAAGACCCAATTGCCGCTCCGGTCAGGAGTCCACGTGAGTGTGAACGTGTGACCCGGACGAACCAGCTCCGTGACCGCCATACGCCGTTGATCGTCGGCGTAAATCGTGTCGGTGTCCGCATCGCCCACGCTGCCCACGCGAAAGTAGAAGCCATGCAGGTGCATCGGATGGTTTGAATCGCTGGCGTTGATGACGCGCCAGTGAAAGACCGTTGATCGCGAATATTTCGCGGTATCGTGGCGGCCTCACCGTATCATCATCCACCACGGTCCAGTCGGTAATCATGAGGATGCGATCGACGTTGGCTTGTCGAGCATCATTCCTCGCATCGACGACGAAAGCTCCATTCAGTTGCCCGTCCTCGGCGCGACGCTGCACGGTGGTTTCGGCGCCGTTCCGACTGGCCCAATAGAAGTAAGTCCCCGGAGCACCGGCAAGGAAATGGACTTCACGACTCTCGCCTGCAGGAACAATCAAAACTTCTTTGGCATCTTCGGGCCTTGCAGGCAGCCCATGTATTCTGAGCGGCTGATCCAAGTGGTTGTGCACGGTAGCATTGATCTCTGTGCCCTCCCACACGCGGAGCAAAGGGCCCGGCGTTGAAAGCTGTCCGCCTTCTTCGCGGAAAGCTGCGACGTTCAAAGCAGGACCGTCGTTCTCTTCTGGAGACCACTCTCCCATCGCGGCTTCCAGTCGGATCGTTAACTGGCCGTTGTGTGAGCGGCCGGCGGGCGCTTGGTTGGAATTGGCGACAACCCGCTGGTCCCCTGACTCGGCCATTAGGACCCTGCATCTGCAGCCGAGCAAGATCAGGCTCAACAGAATTCGGCAGAGAGTTGACAAGTGCAATGGCAGCTTGGAAGCGCACATCGCGAACCCCTATGAACCGTCATCGTGTTCCCACTCCGATCAGATCGGCATTGTATACTTAGTTCGCCGTTGGCTTGGGATCTGAAACAATTTGGGTTTTGACGTCGTTTCAAACTGCTGCTTTTCTGGCAGCAGATTACTGGCGGTTGGTCGGCAAGCCGGAAATTATGCTGCGGCCCTTCGCGATTCGTCCAAGAAGAGTCTTCAGAGGGCCGCCGAAAAGTCGTGGCGCAGACCGTTGTTGGGCTCTCCAGGAGATTAATGGTAAAGTGCCCGGCTGTTAACAGAAGGATTGGAATCTGTGTGGATATGCGCTATCCGGTTGTCGGTCCTCGATCGCGAGGTGTAACAGCCTTTATCCCAATTTATCCCAATAAGCTGCCAACCGTGCCCAAACCGTCCAGAACGAGCCGAACGGCGTCTCTAGTTGTCAACAACTTACCAGCGAGCCGGAGCGCAACCACCCGCCTTGAAAACCGTTGCACGCCGGAGATCACTCGCCTCGTGAGCAGGAATTCCAGGACATTGTCAGGCCCAGCTGGTGCGATTAGGCTTACCTGATTATTTTTCTCATGGCCCGGGCTGCCTCCACCATCGCAGCCAGAGCCGGCCTGACTTCTTCCCAGCGACGTGTTTTGAGTCCGCAATCGGGATTGACCCAGAGTTGCACGGGCGAAAGAACGGTTGAGGCCTTTTTCAAGAGGCTCTCCATCCCTTCCTGTAAGGGAATACGCGGCGAATGGATGTCGTAAACACCTGGACCAATTTCGTTCGGATACTGATATTCCGCGAACGTATGCAACAGCTCCATTTGGGACCGTGAGGTCTCAATCGAGATCACGTCGGCATCCATTTGTGCGACGGCTTCGATAATGTCCTGGAACTCCGCGTAACACATGTGCGTGTGGATTTGCGTCTCGTCGCGCACGCCCGAAGACGCGATGCGGAAAGCTTCGACAGCCCATGCAAGATATTTCGTCCATTTGGAACGGAGCAGCGGCAAGCCCTCGCGCAAAGCGGGTTCATCAATTTGAATGACGTGAATGCCAGCAACCTCTAGGTCGGTGACTTCATCCCGGATTGCCAGGGCGATTTGCCGGCAAGTCTCCGAGCGCGGCTGGTCGTCTCGCACAAAGGACCACTGGAGAATCGTTACGGGTCCGGTCAGCATGCCTTTCATTGGTTTGGATGTGAGCGACTGGGCAAACTTCGACCATCCGGTCGTCATCGGCTGCTTGCGACCGACATCGCCAAAGATGATCGGGGGTTTGACGCAACGAGAGCCGTAGCTCTGGACCCAGCCATTCTCCGTCACCGCGAAGCCTGCCAATTGCTCGCCGAAATATTCCACCATGTCGTTGCGTTCAAACTCACCGTGAACGAACACGTCGAGGCCGACTTCTTCTTGAAACTGGACGGCGCTCCTGATCTCCCCTCGGAGGAACGCTTCGTAAGAAGCCTCATCCCTTTTTCCGGCCTTGTACTCTGCTCTCGCGGCCCGGACTTCCTTGGTCTGCGGAAACGATCCGATTGTCGTTGTGGGGAAGAGAGGCAACTTGAGTTTCTGTTCCTGCAATTTCTTGCGTTGCGGATATACACTGGCGCGCCGAGTCATCTCTTGGCCGACGTTTCTTGTGCGTGCTTTGATGTTGGGGTCGTGAATCCGGGACGAAGCACGCTTCTTTTCCATCACGATTCGGTTTCGATCGAGCGTTTCCCGAACCGCGTTCCTGCCTCCGAGAACTGCGCGTTCCAAGACGACCAATTCTTCTAACTTCTGTTTCGCAAAGGCAAGCCAGTCCCGCACTTCGTCATCAATGTGCTTTTCAAAATCCAGATCCGCCGGGGTGTGAAGAAGCGAACAGGACGGAGCGATCAAAATTCGGTCCGAGCCGATAGCCCCTGTGGCACGCTCTACAAGATGAAGTGCGCGGCCGAGGTCTGCTTTCCAGACATTCCGCCCGTCTATCAATCCGAGAGAGACCTGCAGATTCCAAGGAATGATTCTCAAAATGTCGTCGAGCTGCTCCGGCGCACGGACCAGGTCGAGGTGGAGCGCGGCCACCGGAAGATTCACGGCGGTAGCGAGGTTCGCTCCGAGTCCTTCGAAATAGGTAGCAACAAGAATCCGGAGCTTGGTCGAAACTTGCGAGAGTCGTTCATACGCAGCGGTAAATGCGCGACGTGCTGCGTCGCGCGTGTCGAGCGCGAGCATGGGCTCGTCGATCTGAACCCATTCGGCTTCTGCGTTGGCGAGCTGGCGAAGAACTTCTTCGTAGACAGGAAGAATTCCCTCGAGGAGCAGAAGAGGATTGAAGCCAGTCTCCTTGGCCTTGCCGAGCAAGAGAAAAGATACGGGACCAAGTAAGACGGGCCGCGTGTGAACGCCAACGGCTTTCGCTTCGAGAAACTCTTCGACGGGTTTCATCGATCCAAGAGAAAATATTTGTCTTGCCGTGAATTCCGGGACGATGTAGTGGTAGTTCGTATCAAACCACTTCGTCATTTCCATCGCTGGGACATCGGCCAGACCAGACTTACGCGCAGTGCCTCTTGCCATCGCGAAATACGTCGCCAGATCGACCTGCGGCCCGCGCCACGTGTAACGCTCGGGCACGGCTCCAACCATCGCGGCCGTGTCTAGAACATGGTCGTAAACGGAAAAGTCGTTCGATGGAATGTGTTGAATGCCAAGCTGCTGCTGCAGCAGCCAATGGTTAAGCTTCAGCACTTGGCCAACTGCAAGTAGGCTGGATTCGTCCAACTTCCCTGCCCAGTGAGCTTCCAGCGCTTTTTTGAGCTCGCGATGGACTCCCATTCTCGGGAATCCAAGGTTTGATGAAATGCCCATGCAAGATCCCCACTTCCTAAGTCAACTCGGCGGCTACAATCGGCACGGGCCGACCTTGTTCGTCGACGGCAACCAACACAAAACTGCCTTTCGTGCAAAGCTCCCGTTTGCCGGTCAATAAATCCTCGGCCCACAGCTCCACCTCAACCGTGAGCGAAGTTCTTCCCGTGCCGACGACGCGGCCCACCACTTCGGCGAGTTGTCCTTGGCGCACGGGAACATGAAAATCGATGCGTTCTGAGCTAGCTGTCACAACGGGACGCCGTGCATGTCTCGATGCTGTGACGAACGCCGCCATGTCCATGAGTCGAAGGGCGCCGCCGCCGAAAAGTGTTCCGTAGTGGTTGGTCTGATTCGGGAACACCATCTCAACGATCCGTGTTTCCCGAGAACCTCCATTGTCAGAAGTCATCATGGAAAGCCACTTCTCCTTTGACGGCCACCTGGTAGGCAGACACACGACGCTCGAAAAAGTTCGTGAGTTCCTGCACGTCCTGAAGTTCCATGAATCCAAAGGGATTCTTAGAATGGAACACCGACGCGACGCCGAGGGCTTCCAGTCGGCGGTCCGCGACATACTGCAGGTATTCCCGCATGTCGGTGAGGGAAAGGCCGCTGACGCCAAGACTCAAGACGTCGTCGGCGAACGCCATCTCACATTCCACGGCGTCTTCCAACATGGTGGTCACCCTTTGCTCCAGATCTTTGTCAAACAGGTCAGGCTCCTGGCGTCGGACTGTGTGAATCACTTCCAAAGCAAACTGAATGTGGGCGCTCTCATCGCGAAACACCCAGTTCGTGCCAGTGGCGAGTCCGTGCAACAACCCACGCGACCGAAGGAAGTAGACATAGGCAAACGCTGCGAAAAAGAAGAGACCTTCGATGCAACAGGCAAAACAGATGAGGTTCAGGAGAAAGTTGCGGCGGTCCTTGACGGTACGAATTTCCGTTAGCCCATTGATCGAATCGATCCAGCGAAAACAGAACTCTGCTTTTTTCCGAATCGAAGGGATGTTTTCCACTGCATCGAAAGCCTTTTCCCGCTCTTCCGGTTCGGCGATGTAGGTGTCGAGCAGTGTCAGATAGAAGTCCACGTGTTGCGCTTCTTCGAACAACTGGCGGGATAGGTACATCCGGGCTTCGGGTGAATTGATGTGCTTGTAGAGATTGAGAACCAGGTTGTTTCCCACGATGGAATCACCCGTGGCAAAGAAGGCTACGAGGCGATTGATCAGATGCTGCTCTGCGGGAGTCATACGTTCGCGCAAGTCAGCCAAGTCCGTGGAGAAATCAACTTCCTCAACGGTCCACGTGTTCTTGATAGCGGCTTTGTATTGTTCGTAGAAAACTGGGTACTTCATCGGCCTGAGAGTCAAATCAAATCCTGGATCGAGAATCATGTGCAGCTCCTTGTCACAATACTTCTATTGGCATGCGTCGCAAGACTCAGGATTTTCCAGAGAACAGGCGACGGACTGCGTGGCAGAAGCCGGTACGGTTGTTTTGGCAATTTCCGTCGCTGGGCGGGAACGCAAGTAATAGGTTGTCTTGAGACCCTTCTTCCAAGCGTACATGTACATGGAAGAAAGTTTTCCGATGTTCGGGCTCTGTACGAAAAGATTCAGCGACTGGCTTTGGTCAATGAATGCTCCGCGGTCTGCGGCCATGTCGATGAGCGAACGCATGGGAATTTCCCACACGGTCCGGTAGATGGCCCGGATTTCCTCGGGAATCTCGCGAATGCCCTGGACCGACCCGTCCGACATCTTCAAGCGGTTTCGCATGTCTTCATTCCACAATCCCAGCCTCTTGAGTTCGAGGACGAGGTAGCGGTTGATTTGGAGGAAATCACCAGAAAGTGTTTCGCGTTTGAAGAGATTGGAGATTTGCGGCTCGATGCACTCGTAGGCGCCAACGATCGAAGCGATGGTTGCTGTGGGAGCGATAGCGATAAGAAGTGAATTGCGCAATCCGAAATTGCGAATCCGGTTTCGCAGTTCCTCCCAGCGCGTCGTGTCCTCCGGCAGAATTTCCCAGAGGTCCATTTGCAAAAGGCCTTCTGCCGCACGTGTTTCCTTGAAGGCGGGGTGCGGGCCAAACTCTTCGGCGAGAGCGCAGGAGGCTTCCAAGGCGCGGAAGTAGATTTCTTCCTGAATGCGTTTTGAGAGCAGGCGCGACTCTGGGGCATCGAAGGGAAGCCGCAGAGCGAAAAACACATCCTGCAATCCCATGATGCCCAGACCTACAGGCCGCCACTTGCGATTCGAATCACCGGCGGGCGTGATGGGATAGAAATTGATGTCGATGACGCGGTCGAGGAATCTGACGGCGGTTCGAACAGTATTAGCCAGCTTCTCAAAATCGAATTGGCCTTCCGAAAGGTGTTTGCCCAGATTGATCGAACCAAGATTGCAGACAGCCGTTTCCTGACGCGAGCTGACTTCGGTGATCTCCGTGCACAAATTTGACAGATGGACCACGTTTACCGACTTCGCGGTTTGGTTGGATTTCACATTGCAAGCGTCTTTGAAGGTCATCCAACCGTTCCCGGTTTCTGCGAGAACCTTCATCATGCGCGAGTACAGTTCGCGTGCCCTGAGTTGACGCGTGAACAAGCCGTCCTGCTCGGCTTTGCCGTAGGCGGCTTCGAAGGCTTCCCCGACGAGATCGGGGAAATGCGGCACGACTTTGGGATCGAAGAGAGACCAGACGTCATCCGCTTCGACGCGTCTCATGAACAGATCGGGAATCCAGTTGGCCAGATTGAGGTTGTAGGTACGCTGCGCGTTGTCCCCTGTGTTTTCGCGCAGTTCCAGGAACTCTTCGATGTCGGCGTGCCAGGATTCCAGATAGACGCAGCATGCGCCCTTGCGCTTCCCGCCTTGATTCACTGCGGCTACGGATGAATCCAATGTTTTGAGCCACGGAACGATGCCCTTGCTGTGGCCGTTCGTTGCCCGAATCAACGAGCCGCGCGAGCGGATCCGGTGATAGGCGAGGCCAATGCCGCCGGCGAATTTCGACAGCAGAGCAACGTCCTTATATTTTTCGTAGATGGCTTCCAGATTGTCGGCTGGCGAGTCCAACAAATAGCAGGAGGACATCTGCGCATGATGGGTGCCAGAATTGAACAGAGTTGGTGAGCTTGGCATGTAGCCGTGCGCTGAGATCACGCGATAGAGCTCAATGGCTTCCTGAACTGTGCGAGACAACCCGCAGGCTACGCGAAGGAAAAATTGCTGGGGCGTTTCAAGAGCTTGGCGAGTCTCTGGATTGCGAAGCAGATAGCGGTCATAAACCGTGCGAAGGCCGAAATATTCGAAAAGTTCCGATCGCCTGTCGTCGATAGCGTCGTTCAGTTTCCTTGCGTTGCTAGTGACGAACGCGGCCAGATCCTTCGAGACCAGGCCTTGTTGTTTGCCCGTTGCAATGGACTGCGAAAAGGAATGAATGTCTTGGTTGGCGACTTCCTTCGTGATGAATCCGCCGAGCAGCCGGGCTGCGAGCTTCGAATATTCTGGTTCTTCTGCAATCAGTGAAGCCGCGGTTTGGATCGACAGCAGGTCGAGCTCCTTCGTAGTTGCTCCGTTATAGAGGCCGCCAATCGTTTTACTCGCGATGCGAATAGGATCGACGGAATGGAGATCTTCGCAGCAGCGCTCTACGGCGCGCACGATCTTGTTCACGTCGGCAGGTTCAAGCGATCCATTCCGCTTGCGAACCTGCATTTGCGATGCACTGGACGAAAAAGGGAACGGAACTACGGACGGGGTAGTACCAACACGAACGGGTGTCGCCATAAATGCCTTTCCGCCAAAAACACGAGAGGAGGAGATGAAATGGAAAAATGCCGAAAAAACACCAGTTCATCGCCAACCTCCCCTCGGAGGCTCGCACGATTTTCACGCCGGGTTTGGCGTGGCTACTGGCAGGTCTTCGGACTTGCAGGCATGGCCGATCAAAATGACCGGTGCTTCTACTGGCCCATCTTCCCGGTTTCAGAGAAAACCAGTGCTATTGGGGCGTTCGATCCTGCTTACCGCTGCGGGGCAGTCCCGGATTCGCACCGGGTTCCCTTTAGGCGTTCCCCTAGGAACGCCACCAGCAATCGATGCACAAGATAAAGGGCTGTTCATGGTCTGTCAATCTAAATGTTGCGGTTTTTGAAAACTCTGTGAACGCGGCGGTGCTCATTAATTCCTTGCGCGTGCTCGACAGAAACTTCGACACGGTCACCATTGCCTGGAATTTGGGAGTCAGCGTTGCCATACCAACGCCGCCACGCGGCGCGGAGTCTAGCTTTCCCGACTCGATTGGCTGCCACTCGCTTGGTGCTGCTCTTGCGGATTGACCTGGGCGGAATTGCTAAAGGATACGCCGTTGACCGCGCGATCGAGGTCTTGTGTTTGCACGGTTCGTCTTCGTGCGTTGTGAATGCGGGCGGCGACATTCGCGTTGCCGGCGATGAGCCAGAACGCATCACGCTGGGGGCCCACTGGACGGAGCGGTGCGCAGCTCTCGAATTGAGTAACGGAAGCGTTGCGAGCAGCTCGAGCGAACGACTTCGAGGGCCAGCGGATGGTGAGCAAGGGCGCGGAGCCCATGTGCACGGCGCTCGCAGGTCGCCCGTAGCGGCGGGCCGCTTTGCGTGCGTTCTTGCTGAATGTTGCATCGTTGCAGACGCGTTGACGAAAATTGTGCTCGCCGAAGCACGGGACAGCAGTGAAATTTTGAAATCCTTCGGAGCAGCGGCGCACTTCCATGAGGCGTTTGCGGGTTGGCTGCATTTCGGGGCCGAGATGGAAGCGGCATGAATGGCGCGAACAGCAAGGCAGGCGGCAGCCGTGCTTACAGGCGGCCCTGGAAAATCGGCGTCTATTCGATCGTTGCAGGGTTGTGGCTGTCCGGCGGATTGTGGCTTCTATTTCATTATTTTTTGACGAGCGAGAGTGAATTCGGGCCCCAGAGAAACCCACTCGAACCGTGGTGGCTCAAATTTCATAGAGCGTTTGCGTTCGCCGCGATCTGGTTGTTCGGACTGCTGTGGGGAAAGCACGTAAGCCTGGCCTTACGGAAAGGGGCGATGGTCCGAGGGCGCCCTTGCCGGGCTGCTCTTCTGGCTCATGATGAGCGGCTATCTTCTCTACTACATCGGGGGAGAAGGCACTCGGGCGATCGTATCAGTGCTGCACTGGGGGATTGGCTTCGCGGCTCCCCTGCTGCTGTTGTGGCACAGCTTCGATCGCGGAAAAGCGAACTAAAACCGGTAGGAAGACTTATAGCCCAACACGTTAATTGACAAAGAATAAATTAAGGACTAAAGTGCGCGCAACTCTTTCGGTCCGGATGTGCCCATGCGCAAATACCTCTTCCTTCTCCTCTGGGCTTACCTCGTCTCCTCCAGCGTCGCCTTCGCCGACACGGTTGTACCCACAAACGAGGTCACAGCTCGTGTAGTAGTTCGAGCCGGAGCTAATTCTGC
>WNGP01006979.1_pt1 | contig 10584 bp, 10 predicted proteins | sample 5407671 | NCBI WGS metagenome assembly WNGP01 (sample SAMN13153381, study PRJNA577476) | soil metagenome | isolation source: 40 cm soil or saprolite under Garry oak tree replicate 2 | place: USA:California | collected 2016-06-15
AATCCGGCATGCTCATCCTCGCCATCGACACCGCGCTGGATGCCTGCTCCGCGGGTGTTCTCGATACCGACGCCGGTAAGCTGATAGCGCTGGAATCGCAACCAATGAAGCGCGGTCATGCCGAAGCCCTGATGCCGCTGGTCGCGCGCGTCATCAAGCAAGCCGGCATCGCGTTCGCATCCTTTGACCGCATCGCGGTGACCACCGGCCCCGGCAGCTTTACCGGGCTGCGAGTCGGACTCTCCGCCGGGCGCGGCATTGCGCTCGCCGCCAACAAACCGGTGGTCGGGCTGACCACGCTGGCGGCCTATGCCGCGCCTGTCGTCAGCGACAACGCCGGACAACCTGTCATCTCAGCGATCGATGCGCGGCACGATCAGGTATACTTTCAGGTGGTCAGCGGCGATGGCCGTTCGTTGATCCGGCCACGTGTCGCGCCGATCGAAGAGGCGCTGCGCGCGTCGCGGTTCGGCGCGCCACATCTGGTCGGCAACGCCGCCGGAATTCTCGCCGACCGCTGGCCGACGGATGCGCTGCCGCCGTTCAGGGTCGATGCGCAGCCGGCGCCGGATATCGCCTGGGTGGCGTGGTTGGGAGCCGCGGTTAATCCGGATACCGCGCCGGCCCGGCCGTATTATCTGCGCGCGCCCGACGCCAAGCTTCCCAAGGATAGGCTGCAGCAAGCCTCGCAGCCTCAAACGCCATGATCAACCATGTAAGTCGCTGGCTGTCCGGTCTGTGGCGCGGCGGCGCGGCGGTGGTTGAGCCCGCCACCCCGCGCGACGCGGCCAAACTCGCGGAGATTCACGGCGAATCGTTTCACCGCGGATGGGGTGAGGGTGAATTTGAGAGCATGCTGACCGAGCGGAACACGCTGGTTCACCGTCTCAGGCTCGGACGGAAGATCATCGGCTTTGCGGTGTCGCGCATGGCGGCCGACGAGGCCGAAATATTGTCGATCGCCGTCGCTGCGAACCAGCGCGGCCGTGGCCTGTCCCGCGATCTGTTGCTGACGCATCTCGGTCATCTCGCCGGCCGCGGCGTGCGCAAGGTATTCCTGGAGGTCGAGGAAAATAATCAGCCGGCGCGGCGGCTCTATGAACGCGGCGGATTTGCGGTCGCCGGGCGTCGGGAACGTTACTACCGCGAGGCGAATGGGGAACAATTGAACGCACTTCTGATGCGCCGCGACTTGTCGTAACGCCCGCGCGGTGGCACAACAGGCCTCGTTGCAAGGCAGAAAATCATGACCGCACTGAAGTCCCCGTCCGCGCTCAAGGCCACCGGTATCGAAGCGCGCTGCGCCGCTACCGGCATGCGCATGACCGAACAGCGCCGGGTCATCGCGCGCGTGCTGGCGGAAGCTCTGGATCATCCCGACGTCGAGGAACTTTATCGCCGCTGCGTGGCGGTCGACGACAAGATCTCGATCTCGACGGTGTATCGCACCGTCAAGCTGTTCGAAGACGCCGGCATCACTCCGAGGAGATCGAGAAGCTGCAGGCGGAAATCGCCCGCAAGCTCGGCTACAAGCTGGTCGATCACCGGCTGGAGCTGTATTGCGTCCCGCTGGACGACGACAAATCCTGACCGCGTGCCGGGGCGGCGTTAACGTTTGACGATATGCGGCAATTGCCCGATCCGATCGCGCAAATCGGCCAAAAGCCGGGCCGCGTTGCTGGATTTCCGGCACCATAGCCTATAACTAGATGGTGCGCCGCAATGGCGCCATCTCAACCCAGCATTCAGGTTCCATGAACCCGCCGCGCAAGCTGCATATCAAGTCATATGGCTGTCAAATGAATGTCTACGATGCGCAACGCATGGTGGACACGCTGGCGCCGGAAGGCTTTGTCGAGACATCAAGCGTGGATGACGCGGATCTGGTGATCCTCAACACCTGCCACATCCGGGAAAAGGCATCCGAGAAGGTCTACTCGGAACTGGGGCGGTTGCGCGTCGCCAAGGATGAAGCCGCGCGCCATGGCCGCCATCTGAGCATCGCGGTGGCCGGCTGCGTCGCGCAGGCCGAGGGCAATGAGATCATCCGCCGCGCACCGGTGGTCGATGTGGTGGTCGGCCCGCAAAGCTATCACCATCTGCCACAACTTCTGGCCCGCGCGAAGAGCCACGGCCGCGCGCTGGAGACCGAATTCCCGGTCGACGACAAGTTCGGGTTCCTGGCGCCGCCGAAGCCGGATGCAATCCGCGCCCGCGGCATTTCATCCTTCGTCACCGTGCAGGAAGGCTGCGACAAGTTCTGCACGTTCTGCGTGGTGCCCTATACGCGCGGCGCGGAAGTGTCGCGCCCGGTCGCAAAGATCGTCGACGACGTGCTTCGGCTCGCCGACAACGGCGTGCGCGAAATCACTCTGATCGGACAGAACGTCAATGCCTATCACGGCGAAGGACCTGACGGACGGACGTGGTCGCTCGGGACCTTGCTGCATCGCCTCGCCGATATTCCCGGTATCGTTCGGCTGCGTTACTCGACCAGCCATCCCCGCGATGTCGAGGAGTCGCTGATCGCGGCTCATCGTGACCTTTCGGCCCTGATGCCGTTCGTGCACCTTCCGGTGCAGTCCGGCTCCGACCGGATTCTCGCCGCGATGAACCGCAAACATACCGCCGACGATTATCGCCGCGTCATCGACCGGTTCCGCGCCGTACGGCAAGATATTGCATTTTCATCGGATTTTATCGTGGGTTTCCCCGGCGAGACCGAGGAAGATTTCGCCGCGACCCTCGCGCTGGTCAGGCAAATCGGCTACGCTGGCGCCTATTCGTTCAAGTATTCGCCGCGGCCCGGAACACCGGCGGCGGACATGCGGGAGACGGTGTCAGCGGGTGAGATGGACGAGCGATTGGTGCGGCTCCAGGGATTGATCGACAGCCAGCAATCGGCCTTCAATGCGGCGACGATTGGCAACACCGTGGATGTGCTGTTCGAACGCGCAGCCCGCAATCCCGGCCAGATCGTCGGCCGCACCGCCTATCTGCAGCCGGCGCATGTGATGGCCTCGGTGGATATCATCGGACAGGTGTTGCCGGTGGCCATCGAAAGCCTCGAGCGCTACAGCCTGCTTGGCGAACTCGCAGACCCGCCTCATGCGCGGCCCCCGCAGCCTGCTTTTTCTCAAATGACCGATTCTGCTCAAACCACCAGTTCTTCTCAAACGACCAGTTCTTCTCAAACGACAATGGGAGCCTGAACCCTTGCCAAAAAGCGCATCGGATTCGTCTTCGCTCGCTCCCAGCCGCAAACTTGACCGCGACCTGCAAATCCCGCCTGAAACGCAGGTCGTGATCGACTTCGATGACAATCGCGCAGCCTCGGCGCTGGTCGGACCTTACGGACAAAACCTGGCGCTGATCGAGCGCCGGCTCGGCGTCGTGGTCGATTCGCGCGGCAATCACATCACCATCGCGGGATCGCGCGACGGCTGCGACGCCGCGCGCCGCGTGCTGGAGACCCTGTATGCCCAGGCGACCCAGGGGCACGACCTGGCCCAGGGCGATGTCGAGGGCGCGATCCGCGCCGTGATCGCGCAAGGCTCGCTGTTCGAATTCGACGCCAAAGCCGTGCGGTCGTCGTTCGAGACCATCAACCTGCGCAAGCGTCCGGTGCGGGCGCGCACGGCCGCGCAGGACTCCTATATCCGCGCGCTCAAGCGCCACGAACTGGTGTTCGGCATCGGTCCGGCGGGCACCGGCAAGACCTGGCTCGCGGTAGCGCAGGCCGCGCAGTTGTTCGAACGCAAGGAAGTCGATCGCATTATCCTGTCGCGGCCCGCGGTCGAGGCCGGCGAGCGGCTCGGCTTCCTGCCCGGCGATCTGCGTGAGAAGGTCGATCCCTATCTGCGCCCGATCTATGATGCGCTGTACGACCTGATGGATTCGCGGATCGTCGAGCGCGCGCTGCAGACCGGTGAAATCGAGATCGCGCCGCTCGCCTTCATGCGCGGTCGTACCCTGACCAACGCCGCCATCATCCTGGACGAAGCGCAGAACACCACTTCGATGCAGATGAAGATGTTTCTGACGCGGCTTGGCGAGAATAGCCGGATGATCATCACCGGCGATCCCTCCCAGGTCGATCTGCCGCACGGCCAGACGTCGGGCCTTGCCGAAGCCGCAAAATTGCTCGAAGGCGTCGAGGGCATCGCCCAGGTGAAATTCACGGCCGAAGACGTGATCCGCCATGAACTGGTGGCACGAATCGTCGCCGCTTATGAGGGATTGCCGCAGCGGCCGGCAACCACCAAGCCTTGATGCGCAAACCTTCCGCCGAGAGCGTGCTGGGGGCGATTTCCGGGCGCAAAAGAAGTTCTGGAGCGATGGCGCCGTTCGCCCTTCCCATCACCGAGGTTCTCGTTGTCGCCGATTGCTGGCAGACCGAACCCGACGCCGAAGCCGTGATCCATCGCGCCATTGCAACCGCGGCCGAGACCGTCAATGCAGGCCTCGGCGAAGCCGAGCTCGCGGTGATGCTGACCGACGACGCCGGCATCCGCACCCTGAACAGCAACTGGCGTGGCGTCGACAAGCCGACCAACGTGCTGTCGTTTCCGGCGTTGCCGCCGACCGGCCCTGGCGGTCCCGACGATGCGCCGCGCATGCTCGGCGACATCGCCATCGCCTACGAAACGACGCGAAAGGAAGCGGATGATGAGCAAAGGCCGTTCGATCATCATCTCAGCCATCTGGCGGTTCATGGCTTCCTGCACTTGATCGGTTACGATCACGACAACGACGACGACGCCGAGGCGATGGAAACTCTCGAGCAGGAGATCCTGGCGCAACTCGGCATTCCCGATCCCTATGCGGATCGGGAGCGGATGGACTGAGATGGCGGATTCGGAGCCGACCCACGACAATCCGCGCAACACGCGCAACCTGCCGGCCGTGGTGCAGGAGGGCGAAGTGCTGCGTCCGGCCGCCGACAACTGGCTGATCCGCGCGATCCGCACGCTGTTCGGATGGAAGCCGGGGTCGGTCCGCGACGACCTGCAAGTCGTGCTCGATGCAAGCACGCCGGACGAAGTTGGTTTTTCGGCCATCGAGCGCACCATGTTGCGCAACATCCTTGGCCTGCATGAACGGCGCATCGCCGACGTGATGATCCATCGCGCCGACATCGTCGCGGTGAAGCGCGACATTCCGCTCGGCGAACTGATGAGCCTGTTCGAAAGTGCTGCGCATTCGCGTCTGGTAGTCTACAACGAAACCCTCGACGATCCCGAAGGCATCGTTCACATCCGCGACCTGCTTGCGTTCATGACCGCAAGAGCGCGCGCGACCGATGCAGCCAAGACCAAACGCAAGAAGCCGTTGCCCGCCGGTCTCGATTTGCGCGCGGTCGATCTCGCGCTGCCGCTCGCGGACGCCAACATCATCCGTAAACTGCTTTTTGTGCCGCCCTCGATGCGGGCGATCGATCTGCTGGCGCAGATGCAGGCCTCGCGCATCCATTTGGCGCTGGTGGTGGACGAATATGGCGGAACCGATGGCCTGGTGTCGATCGAGGACATCGTCGAACAGATCGTCGGCGAGATCGACGACGAGCACGACAGCGACGAACCGCCGTCGATCGTGCGGCAGGCGGATAATTCCTTCATCGCCGACGCGCGCGCCCGCCTCGACGACGTCCGTTCCGTGATCGGCGAGGAGTTCGTTACCGGCGAAGCCGGAGAGGAAGTCGAGACGCTCGGCGGCTATCTCGTGACCCATGTCGGCCGCCTGCCGGTGCGCGGCGAAGTCATTTCGGGCCCTGGCAATTTCGAAATCGAGGTGCTCGATGCCGATCCGAGGCGGGTCAAGCGCCTGCGCATCGGCACACGCAAGGAACGCCCTGCGGTGCGCGCTCAGCGCGAACCCCGTCGCCGCGAAGCCACACCCGAGGCAGGTCACCCGCAGGCCAATGACAATGTGAGCCCGCCGCCCGGCGATGGAGCCGGTTCGCAGTGAATCTCGCGGCCAAACTCCGCGCCGCCGGTCTTGCGATCATCCTGTCCTGGGGATGGAAGCGCGCCGCTATCGCGATCGTCGCGGGGGCGTTGTCGGCGCTGGCGATGGCGCCGTTCAATGCATGGCCGGTGCTGTTCCTGACTTTTCCGGTCGTGGTCTGGCTGATCGACGGCGCTGCCGCCGGACGCCGGCGCGGCGTGCCGGCGGCGGCGATGGCCGGCTGGTGGTTCGGGCTCGGCTATTTCGTACCGGGACTGTACTGGATCGGCTACGCGTTCCTGGTCGATGCCCCCACATTCGCGTGGCTGATGCCGTTCGCCGTGCTCGGCCTGCCGGCTTATCTGGCGCTGTTCACCGCGCTCGGCTTCGCGCTGGCGCGCCTGATGTGGACCAGGGATGCTTCGCGGGTGATCGCGCTTGCCGTCAGTCTGACGTTGAGCGAATGGCTGCGCGGGCATGCGCTCACGGGCTTTCCATGGAATGCGTTCGGCTACGCACTGACCGAACCGTTGGCGCTGGCGCAGACGGCGTCGCTGATCGGGCTGTGGGGCCTGACATTTCTCAGCGTCGCGATCTTCGCCAGCCCGGCCGTGTTGATCGATGGAAAGTCGCGCGGACGCAAACCCTGGATCGCGCCGGCGGCAGCCCTGCTGCTGCTGGTGGCCATGGGCATTTTCGGCGGCGCTCGCTTGGCGCTGCAGCCCACCACGACGGTTGCAAACGTCAGGCTGCGGATCATGCAGCCCAATCTGCAGCAGGATGTCCGATTCAATTATGCCGCCAAGGCGGAAGTGATGCAAAAATATCTGACGCTGTCGGATCGCGCGTCCGGACCCCAATCCACCGGCGTGCGCGACGTCAGCATCTTGATCTGGCCTGAATCGGCGTTCCCGTTTTTCCTGACGCGCGAAGCCGATGCGATGGCAGAGATCGCCGAACTATTGCCAAAGGGCACCATCCTGCTCACCGGCTCGGTGCGCGCGCCGGACCTGCCGCCCGGCACGAAAATCACACGCGCCTACAATTCGATCTACGCCATCGACCATGACGGCAGTGTACTGTCGATTTACGACAAGCTGCATCTGGTGCCATTCGGCGAGTATCTGCCGTTCCAGGACTGGATGGAAAAACTCGGCTTCGTGCAGCTCACCAAGGTTCAGGGCGGATTTATTCCGGGCGCGCGTCGCCGCACGATGGAGATACCGAATGCGCCGCGCGCACTACCTTTGATCTGCTATGAGGCTATATTTCCCGGGGACGTTGCGACGCGGGACGACCGTCCGGGCTGGATCGTCAACCTGACCAATGATGGCTGGTTCGGAATCTCGACCGGCCCGTATCAGCATCTGCAGCAGGCGCGGCTGCGCGCGATCGAAGAAGGGCTGCCCGTGGTTCGTGCAGCAAACACAGGCATTTCCGCTGTGATCGATCCGTTGGGGCGCATGGTGGCGCGACTCGGTCTCGGCGCCGAAGGCGTGCTGGATTCCAACCTGCCGTCGGCGATTCCGCCGACCGTTTACGCGCGCACCGGCGACATGCCCGCGGCCATCGTCGTCGCCGCCGCCTTGATTTTCATCATTCGCAGGCGCGGCGCGAAGCGAGCTTCCTGATTTTCCGATACTGCCGATTCACGTTTGAATCAGGGTGCGGTAGAAATGTCGGCTACGCGAAATCACTAGTTGACAGATCGGCTACGCCATTCGCATTCTGCCGCATTGCGCCCCGCCGTCGAGGATGGATCCCATCCGCCTCATTCGCTAAATTTGTCTGCAATCCTTTACCAACTCTCCGAGCAGTATTTGACGGTATTGGCGGGTGGGGCATACAACGCCTCACCACCAGCGCGCGTAATCCCAAGGAGTGTTGGAAATGTCGACCAAAGCGCCCAACCCTGTTGACAAATATGTCGGCAGCCGTGTGCGTATGCGCCGCATCATGCTGGGCATGAGCCAGGAAAAACTCGGCGAAGCGCTGGGCCTCACGTTCCAGCAGGTTCAGAAATACGAGAAAGGCACCAATCGTGTTGGAGCAAGTCGGCTTCAGCAGATTTCCGAGATACTTCAGGTGCCTGTATCGTTTTTGTTCGAGGGAGGACCTAGCGGCGTCGCGAGCGCCGGAGGCTTCAGCGAAGGTACTTCACCGGCCTACGTTTCCGATTTTCTCGCGACCTCGGAGGGCCTGGCGCTGACCCGAGCGTTCACGCGCATCAGCGATGCCAAGCTTCGGCGCAGCATTGTCGAGATGGTCGAACAGATCGCCGTGCGCGAGGGACCTGACAAGCGCTGAGGTGAGCAATCGCCGCCGCGGTGGAAATTTGGCGCATCTGCGCACGCCGGAACTGCGACAAAATTGACGCATCTCGCAACAATCCGCGTTGAACGGGCGAACCCTGAAATCTGGACAACCCCTGGGCGAGTAAGGTCCCGGGTCTGTGCCCTCCACTGCCGCCGACCCGACGTTGACATGCCGAAGACGCTGCCGCGGATGTACAATTGCACATCCGAAAAATAAGGCTGATTGAATTCCCATGAAGGCGACAACATGCTGACGACCGCGTCCTCAAACCCTTTCGATTCCGCAGCTATCCTCGACGGCATCCGCCGCTGGGTCGAAATCGAGACCCCGACGGAAGCGCCCGACCAGGTCAACCGGCTGGTGACCATGGTCGCGGACGGCTATCGCGATTTGCCCGTCACCATCGAGCGCGTGGCAGGCCACAGCGGTTGCGGCGATCATATGCTGGCGCGTTCGTCATGGGGCCAGGAGGCGCCGGGAATCCTGGTACTGAGCCATCTCGATACGGTTCATCCGATGGGATTCATCGAACGACTGCCGTTTAGAATCGAGGGCGACAGCGCTTTCGGTCCTGGCATCTATGACATGAAGGGCGGAGCCTATCTCGCTTACCATGCGTTCCGGCAGCTTTGCGCTGCGCCGGAGCGTTCGCCGCTTGGCGTCACCCAGCTCTACGTCTCGGATGAAGAGATCGGCAGCCCGACGTCGCGCGCGCTGATCGAAGCCGAGGGACGCAAGGCAAAATATGTGCTGGTCACCGAGCCCGCCCGCGACGGCGGAAAAATCGTCACCGGACGCAAGGGCGTCGCGCGCTTCGAGATTTTCGTACGCGGCGTCCCCGCCCATGCCGGCTCGCGGCCGGAGGATGGCCGCAGCGCGATACGCGAACTCGCGAACGTCATTCAAACGCTGGAGGCCCTGACCGACATCAAGCGCGGCGTAACCGTCAATGTCGGCGTTGTCAGGGGCGGCACCCGGCCGAACGTCATTCCCGAAGAGGCCTATGCCGAGGTCGATCTTCGCGTTCAAACCATCGCGGATGCCGACGATCTGGTGCCGAGAATCCTCAACCTGAAATCAAGCACCGAAGGCGTCAGCGTCAAGGTCGTCGGCGAGTTGAACCGCCCGCCTTACGAGAAGGGCAATGCCGGCGCCGCCCTGTTCGAACACGCCAAAACGCTGGCCGCGGAAATCGGCTTCGATCTGGTGGATACGTTCACCGGCGGCGGCTCCGACGGCAATTTTACGGCACCGCATACGGCGACGCTCGATGGCCTCGGCGTCGATGGCCAGGGCGCGCATACCCATTACGAGCAGATGTACATTTCGTCGATCGAGCCGAGGGCGCGGCTGTTGCACCGGCTGTATCAGACGCTGCGATGAGTGTCGCAGCCCGCGATCCCACCGATCGCGATGCACCGTCCGACGATGGCGGTGCCGATCATACCCGCGGTTCGTTTTTCGGGCGGCGCAAGGGCCACAAGCTTCGTTTCCACCAGGCCGACCTGATCGAACACTTGCTGCCGCGCCTTGCGCTCGACATCGGAAGCCCCAGCCCGCCCGATCTGGCTGACCTGTTCGATGCGCCGGCCGATGATATCAGACTCGAAATCGGCTTCGGCGGCGGCGAACATCTGATCGCGGAGGCGCTCGCCTTTCCGAAAGTCGGCTTCATCGGCTGCGAGCCCTACGTCAACGGCATGGCCAAGATTCTGGCGCAGATCGAAGCGCATGCCATCGGCAACATCCGGCTGTTCGCAGGCGATGCCGCCGAGCTGCTGGCATGGGCGCCACCACGCGCGCTGGCGCGGATCGATCTCATTCACCCCGATCCGTGGCCGAAGCGGCGGCACTGGAAGCGGCGCTTCGTGCAGGACGCAACCGTCGCCGCCATGGCACGCGTTCTAAGGCCGGACGGCGAGTTTCGCTTCGTCAGCGATATCGCGGACTACTGCGCATGGACGCTGGCGCATCTTTCACGCTCGCGCGATTTCGTCTGGACCGCGGAGCGCGCCTCCGACTGGCGCCTGCCATGGGCCGATTACACGATGACGCGATACGGACGCAAAGCCGAACGCGAAGGCCGCCATGCGGCGTATTTGCGATTTCGGAGAGCCAACTAGTCAAGCAACGCGGCAAATGTCATCAAACGCACTCAAACCCAGGCAAACCCCGAGCCACCGACGAGTTTTCGGGCAATTTAGGTGGGCTTGGTGAAGGAAGGGTTAGGTTTGAAGCGAGCCGGAACGGCCGCAAAATCATCTGCGCGGGCTCGCGCGGGCCTTGCCGGATAGCGCAAAAACCGCTATATCAGCGGCAACT
>WNGP01005484.1_pt1 | contig 10583 bp, 6 predicted proteins | sample 5407671 | NCBI WGS metagenome assembly WNGP01 (sample SAMN13153381, study PRJNA577476) | soil metagenome | isolation source: 40 cm soil or saprolite under Garry oak tree replicate 2 | place: USA:California | collected 2016-06-15
GATTCCGCGGCACCTGTTACTACGCTGCGAACTGGATCCGGCTGGGGGAGACGACGGGTCGGGGAAAAGCTTCGAACAGCTATGTCGCGAACCGTTCGATCAAGCACGTTTTGGGATATCCACTGAGCCACCGGTTTCGCGAACGGCTCGGCGAGTTAGGATGAGATCGGCAATCGAGTTCATCGACATGGATCGCGAGGAGTTGAATCAGCTGGTCGAGCGCGCACGGGCTTCGTTGTCGGCGGAAGAGTATCGCAAGCTGAAGGGCGTGGTGGAGGCTCTGAGTTACCTGACCGATCTGGTCGCAGATCAGCAGACCACGATTCGCGATCTACGCGAGTTGTTGTTCCCGGCGGCAACGGAGAAAACCGAAGCGGTGCTGAAAAGAGCCGGCATCGAGAGAACGTCGAAGGCAGCAGCAGACACACAGGGCACAGCGAAACCTGGGGAACAAAAACAGTGTGTGGCTGGCCATGGACGAAACGGGGCAGGAGATTATCGCAACCCGCACCGAGTGACAGTTTCGCACGAGAGCTTGAAACATGGCGATAAGTGCCCGGGCTGCCTGAAGGGCAAGGTTTACGAGCAGCAAGAGCCGAGGCGTCTGGTGCGCATCATGGGACAAGCTCCTTTGACCGCGACCGTCTATGAGCTGCAGCGCCTGCGCTGCAATCTGTGCGGAGAAGTGTATAGCGCGGATGCACCGCAAGGGGTGGGCGAAGACAAGTACGAGGAAAGCGCGGCGGCCATGATCGCGCAGTTGAAGTACGGCACGGGCATGCCGTTCTACCGGCTGGAGGATCTGGAAAAGAACCTCGGGATCCCGCTGCCCGCGTCCACGCAATGGGAGATCGTGGAGGAGGCGGCGGAGCTAATCAAACCGGCGCGCGATGAGCTGATCCGGGAGGCGGCCCAGGGCGAGGTCCTGCACAACGACGATACCAGCATGAAGGTGTTGGCGCTGCGACGCGCCATCGCCGAGGAAGCAGGCGAACGCACCGGTATCTTCACCTCCGGGGTGGTGTCGACGGCCGAGGGACGTAAGATTGCGCTGTTCTTCACTGGACGACAACATGCGGGAGAGAACCTTGCGGAGGTACTGAAGCGGCGCGCGGCGGAGCTGCCCATGCCGATTCAGATGTCAGATGCGTTGTCACGAAATGCCCCGAAGCCCATCAAGTTGTTAGTTGGGAACTGCCTAGCGCATGGAAGACGGCAGTTTGTTCAGATCACCCCCAGCTTTCCTGAACCATGTCGGCATGTGCTGGAGGCCTTGGGCGAGGTATACCACCAGGACCGACTGGCGCGCGAGCGTGGGCTATCACGCGTAGAACGGTTGCACTTTCATCAGCAACACAGTCAGCCAGTGATGAAGGACCTACACCAATGGCTGGACGCGCAGCTGAAGGAAAACAAAGTGGAGCCGAACTCCGGCTTAGGCAAAGCCATCGGCTACATGCTGCGGCACTGGCAAGCGCTGACCCTGTTTCTGCGCGAGCCAGGTGCACCGCTCGACAATAACCTCTGTGAACGCGCGCTGAAAAAAGCGATTCTGCACCGGAAGAACTCGCTCTTTTACAAGACGCTGAATGGTGCTGATGTCGGTGATCTATACATGAGCCTGATTCACACATGCGAGCTGAATGATGTCAACCCCTTCGACTACCTCACTGAACTGCAGCGGCATACTGAGGAGCTTGCCACTAAACCTGCGGACTGGACGCCCTGGAATTATCGCGTGGCACTGAAGCAAAGCCTCTCAAATCCCCATTGATTGCGGCGAGTACGCAGCCTTACCGAAAGGACACAGAGCAACTCATGGAGATGATCGAGAAACGCGTCAGCGATAGCAGCGTGCTTCGCCTGATACGGAAGTGGATCCAGGTTGGAGTCATCGATCAAGGACAGTTTCTCGTGAGTGACAAGGGGACGGGGCAAGGGCAGACGATTAGTCCGCTCCTGGCCAACATCTACCTTCACCACGTGCTCGACGCATGGTTCGAAGAAGTGGTGAAACCCCGACTCAGGGGTGAAGCCCATGAGATCCGTTTTGCCGATGATGCCATACTTTGCTTCCATTACAGGGAAGACGCAGAGAAGGTGAAGAACGTCTTATCGAAGCGTTTCGCAAGATACGGTTTGACGCTTCACCCGGAGAAGACGCGGCTGCTGGAATTTGGGCGCTACGCCGAGGAACGCGCGAAGAAGCAGGGCAAGAAGAAACCCGGCACCTTCGACTTTCTCGGTTTGACGCACATTTGCGCACGCAGCCGGAGAGGGAAGTTCACAGTGCATGTGCGAACGATGCGCAAGCGGCTCCGCAGGAGCCTCACAGCGGTCGCCAAATGGTGCCAAGAGCACCGACATGCACCAGTGGACCAGCAGCAGAAGACCCTCAACGCCAAGCTCCGAGGCCACTACCAGTACTACGGCCGACCGACGAACTCTCAGAGCCTTCTGAAGTTCTATCGGGGTGTCGTAAGGATCTGGAGGAAGTGGCTCAATCGCCGCACGCGAGGGAACCGGATGACGTGGGAGAGATACAAACAACTCCTTCGTCGGTATCCTTTGCTGTCACCTCAGATTCGACATCCCTGGACGTACCCGGAGAGTCCTGCTTGAGGAACCCGCTGCGGGCAATCTGCACGGTGGGGTCTGTGAGGGAGGAGATCCCGGTGGTGCCATGGTGGACCTAAACGGGCACGAAGCTGGAAACGGCGGACACAGCCAAGGAAAACCTACAGCCTATCGGGACTCCTCTACTCGGAGAAAGGCGATTTTTCAGTTATTTGGTTGGAGCAGAAGGCTCACCGATTAACCAGCATTGAACCTCGATAGTTTTGTTTTTAAACGATTCGATCCTGCGGTCAATTGGGTCGGCACAGTCCAGCAGGTTGTCCTTTGCAGCTTCCGCGCGGAAACTGTATTGATGGTGACGAAGTAGTTTTTGTCGGAGAGCCGATTCCAATCGTTCAGCGGTACTCTGCTGCCATCAAATCTCGCCACGTTGTTCCCGTCGACCATCTTCTCATCGCTGCCTAGAACGACATCCCTGTTGGGCGGTTCGTACTTGCCTTGGCCCGGCAACGCATCTCCATCGAAGTAGGCGACAACGAGAACCGACTCGCCAATGCTGAGAAGGCGTTTCTCTGCTTGGTCGGACAGCTTGACCGCAATAGCAAAGTGCGATACTTCGACTGTCGCGCCAGTGTGTTCTTGCGCAGCAGCTTGAGGCCGGGAGCACGAAGCAGCGAATAGCACAGTCAAAGTTAGTGACAGTGCTGCGAGCACCGCACCGAGCTGTCGCAATCCGTTGTGAGGCACGACATGGATCATACTGTGCTTCTTTCGTAATTGAATCAAGATAGCCGTCGATAACAGGCGTTTACGGCTACCAGGCTGCGGCGCTTTCATTTCTCGCCCAACGCTGATTCACCCCGCCAGCAAATGACAAGAATGCGTCTTCACAATCAGCCAGACCTGGCGGCCCGGCACAAGTTCTAGCGAATCGCGCGCGGCGAGCGTGAGATGGACAAACATTTCGATTCCGCAATTCACGCGGGCGATGACGATCATGTCGCGTTGCGATAGCTCAAGCAGGCGGCCTGGCAATATGTTCCGCGCGCTCAAACCCACTGGGGCGGACGTTGCCAGCAGGATGTCTCCTGCGCTGATCCCGACGCGCAGCTTTGAACCCACTGCAGCCCGGACCAAGGGCGTCTCGATCTCGACATTCTCCGGAAATGCGTGGCAAGTCATGGTCCCGCGGTCTTCGTGGATAGCCGCGACCTGGGCATCGAACACGTTTTCAAAGCCAGCCAACTGCGCCACCGTTTCGCTCCGGGGAGCGGACATCACTTCGTGCGGAGTTCCCTGTGCAATGATCCGCCCGCGTTCGATGACCAGCATCTTTTCACCTAGCGCGAACACCTCATCGCGATTGTGGGTCACGTAAAGCACGGGAATCGCCGAATCTTTTATGCACTGCCGCAAGTCGTCGGCGATCTTCATGCGCACGGGCAGGTCGAGGCCGGCGAGGGGTTCGTCGAGGAGAAGAATGGATGGCTGGAGCACCAGCGCCCGGGCCAGCGCGACCCGCTGACGCTCTCCACCTGACAGCTCCGCCGGACGGCGCTTGACGAGATGCGAGATTCTCAATAGCTCAAGCGTTGCGGTAGACCGCGCCCGGCGTTCCTGTGCCGTTAAGCCGTTGAGCCCATAGGCCACGTTCGCGTCAACCGTCATATGGGGAAAGAGCGCTAAATCCTGGAAAACGTAGCCGACGTTTCGCTTCTGTGCAGGTAAGTTGATGTCGTTTTGAGAATCGAATAGCGTGGTGCTGCCGAGCGCAATGTGTCCGGCGTCCGGGGCGAGGATGCCGGCAATGCAATCCAAGAGCGTTGTCTTTCCTGCTCCTGAGGCGCCGAACAGAATAGTTATGCCGGGGCCAATCCCAAACGAGACATCCAGTTCGAATGTTTGTGGAATCTTCTTGCGAATGCAAACATCGAGGACAGTCGGGCGAACTCTTCCCAAGTCTGTTTTCACGTCTTCTTGCGTGGCACTCGGGAATGATTTCACAGGACTGTCTTTCCCTCAGGGGCTAAAGACCAAATTGATTCGGGTCCTTACGGCTCGGCTGCATAGGTTTTCTTTGCGAACTTTGCGACGCCTTTGCATCCTTTGCGGTTTAAGATTTGATTTCCTCTGGAGAAGGTAAAACCTTTAACCGCAAAGATCGCTAAGACAGCGCAAAGTTCGCAAAGAAAACTGACGAGCTCTTCAAAACGAGGCAACAATCAGGCTCCTATTCAGCGCATGCAGCCGCTCGCTTCCAAAATATCGCATGGCCCTGGGACATCACGAGACAGCTAAGCTCGGGGCCATACGCTCCAGGGTCTTCGATTCAGCGAATAAACAACTGACAGCAGCGCAAACGCGATTACTACAAGAACCAGCGCCGTGGTATTGGCCGAAGAATAATTTAGGTCTTGCACCTGGTCGTAGATCACGATGGAAAGAGTGCGCGTCGCGCCGGGAATATTGCCACCCACCATGAGCACGACGCCGAACTCTCCCAAGGTGTGGGCGAAACTCAATACCATTCCCGTCACCACGCCCGAAACGGACATTGGCAATATCACTTTCGCAAAAGTCCGCAATTTCGAGACTCCGAGGGACATCGATGCTACCAGCAAGCGCGCATCGACAGCCGAGAAGGATGCCGCGAACGGCTGCACCGCAAAGGGCAGGCTGTAAAGAATCGACCCAATGACCAGCCCCTCGAAAGTGAATGCCAGAGTGTGTCCGGTCATGGAGTACCACCAGCGGCCCAGAGGACTGCGCTGCCCCAACGCCAGCAACACGTAAAAACCCAGAACCGTGGGCGGCAAGACAATCGGCAAGGCTATGCACGCCTCTACCAGAAATTTCCAACGCCACCGGGAGAAAGCAATCCAGTACGCGAGTGGGACCCCGATTACCACAAGCGCTGCGGTGACGATGACCGCCAGACGAACTGTGAGCCAAAATGCCTGCCAGTCCATGCGCAAACAGTGTAACCGCAGAGGTTGTCGGTTTTCATTTTGGGCCTGGTCAAGGCAGAGATACGTAAAGGTTACCGGCGCCCTGATTGCACTGCTTCTGATATTGCTGTGCCTCTCTTGTGGCGGCGGACAGTAAGGCAACGGCGGAGGCGGTGGAGGCGGAAATCCGGGGACACCAGCTGGAACCTACAACGTCAAGGTGACAGCAAGCTCTGGCACAGTCACGCACAGCACTCAGGTGAGTCTGACCGTCACTCCGTAAAAGCTCTGTGGTATCTTCAAACTTCACTCGACAGGTGCAAGCGTGTGCTGCTGGCTTCGCCGGCAGGTGGCGTATTTCCCGCACTGCACTGGGTCGCATAGGGAGCGAGAACATGCAGCCGGATTTTTCCAAGAGTCGGATTGCCGTGCTGGGGGCCGGAAAGATGGGCGGCATCCTGGTGAAGGCGTTGCTTGAAAAACATCAGCTCCTGCCGGAGCGAGTGCGGGCAACCGTCGCCCACGAGTCGCGCGCTCACGAGTTGTCACACAAGCTTGGCGTACCCGTCACCACGGATAATCTCACGGCCATCGATGGCGCAGACGTCATCCTGGTATGCGTAAAGCCGCAAGTTGTGCGGGAGCTGATGGAACAGATCCAGCCGAAAATTTCCGCCAAGCAGCTGGTAATTTCTGTGGCCGCCTCGGTCCACACCAGCGACATCGAGAAGGCGCTTGGCGGCAATGTTCCCGTAGTGCGCGCGATGCCGAATACTCCCTGCGTTCTTGGCCAGGGCATGACCGCGTTATGTAAAGGAAAATTCGCGCAGCCCGAACATGTGGAGGCGGCGTCAGCTCTGTTCAATGTAGTCGGAAGGACCGTCGTTGTCGACGAAAAGCACATGGACGCGGTCACGGGACTCTCTGCCAGCGGCCCGGCGTACATCTATATCATTCTGGAGTCGCTGGCCGAAGCCGGCGTCAAGGTCGGCCTGCCGCGCGATGTGGCGACACTCTTGGCTGCTCAGACGACGCTGGGCGCGGCAACCGTGGTGCTTGAGACCGGAGATCATCCGGCACTATTGAAAGACGCAGTGACCACACCCGCTGGCTGCACGATTGATGGAATCATGGAGTTGGAAGAGGGCAAGCTGCGAGTGACGCTGATTAAAGCCGTGGTGAAAGCGACGCAGAGGGCGAAAGAACTGGCGTTGGGGTAGCGAACGTCGTTGGTTGTTGGCTGGAAATGCGTTGGCTGCGATGCTCCACCCAGCGTAATGTCATTCCGAGCGGAGCCGAGGAACCTGCTTCCCTCTGGAGCTACGATGAAGCTCTACGCTTAAGAGATGTGCGCGACGTGAATGCCAATGCCTGCCCGCTTAGTGTTTTTTAAAAAACTGCACCGCCCGTTCGTGCTTCTCGGCGGCCGCACGAGAAGAAAACGTCCCCAAATTCCTTCGCTTCCCAGTCTCGGGATTCTTCTTACGTGAGTACAGCCGGTATTCTCCGGACTTTAGTTTGCGAATCATGCCCGGAAGATGCCGAATCGAGATGCTTAGGTTGGCGACGACGTTACGCCACGAAATACTTTGCCGCAGGATGATGTACCACAATCGCAGACGTGCTCTGCTCCGGTTCCAGCAAGTATCCAGTGGTCAGCCGCACGCCAACGTTTTCTTCCGGATGGAGCAGGGCGAACAACTTCGTCTGGTCTTCCAGATTCGGACACGCAGGATAGCCGAAGCTGTAGCGCGATCCGCGATACTTCTGGTGGAAGAGGTCGCGGATGTGGGGGGAATCGTCTCCTGCGATTCCTAATTCTTCGCGCATAAGTTTGTGATGATATTCGGCTAGCGCTTCGGCGGTTTCCACGCTGAGCCCGTGCAGGTAGAGATATTTTGTATACTCTCCCGCTTCGAATAATCTTTGCGTCTCGATGGAAGCCTTTGCGCCGATAGTGACTAGCGATAGCCCAATCACGTCCATCTTTTTCGATGACTTTGGCGCGAAGAAATCGGCGATGCAGAGGCGGCGGCCTTCGCGTTGGCGTGGGAAGGTGAAGCGCAGGAATTCTTTTGCCCGTGCGGGGACGGGTGTCCACGCCCGTCCGGCCGAGCTTGGCTCGGCCGCTTCAGTGGCCAACACGGATATAGCTGATGCACGGGCATCATCGCTCGAGCCAACCTTCGCCGAGCCTTGCTCGGCTGGACGGGCGTGGACACCCGTCCCCACACGGGCATTGGTGTCGCCGACCTCGTACACAATCACGTCATTGCCGTCACTCTGTGCCGGGAAATACCCCCAGACCACCTTCGGCTCGAATAGTCCGCTAGCGATTATTTCTTCTTCAAGCTGTTTCCTGATCGGACGGAACTTGTGCTCAACCAACTTCACGTAGTCTTCTTGGGATGCGGTCTTCAATTGCCACTGGTTCTTAAATAGGGCTGTGTCGTTGATGTATGGAAAGAGTTCGCCCAGGTCGTAGTCTTTCTTGACCCGCACGCCCCAAAATGGAGGAACGGGAATATTCGGAGCATCGCCGACTACCGGACTGCGCTCCGCAAATACTGGTCCGGTTTCTTCATCAACTGCAACCGCCTTCGCATATTCCTTTACCGTGCGGCCTTCTTGCAGGCGATCTTCGCGGCGGCCGTTGGGGGTAGTAAGGTCTTCCATGATGTGCAGCCCGCCGAATGCGTCGTCGCCGTAGAAAACAGCATTTGAGTACTCGCGGCGGAGATCGTCTTCCACATACTTGCGGGTGAGCGCGGCCCCTCCGCAGATCACAGGAAAATCCAGCTTCTGCCGCTCTAGATCCTGGATCACGTACTTCATCTCGAGGGTGGACTTCACCAGCAATCCGCTTAGGCCGATCGCATCCGCATGATGTTCCTGTGCGGCTTTGATGATCACATCGCCCGGCTGCTTGATCCCAAGATTGACAACCCGGTATCCGTTGTTGGAAAGAATAATGTCCACGAGATTCTTGCCGATGTCATGGACATCGCCCTTCACAGTAGCGATCACAATTGTGCCCTTCTGCCCGGAACCGGATTTCTTCTCCATCTTAGGTTCCAGGTAGGCAACAGCTTGCTTCATCACCCCGGCAGCATCGAGCACGGAAGGCAGTTGCATCTTGCGCGCGCCGAACAGATCGCCGACTGTCTTCATCCCGTCTAGGAGCACGGTGTTGATCAGGTCGAGAGGCGAATACTGCTGCAAGGCCTCTTCCAACAAGACTTCAATCGTCTTTTTGTTTGCGCCCGCGCCAACGGATTTTTCTCCATTGATGATCGCGTACTTCAGTTTGTCTTCGACCGAGAGCGTTTCAACATGCGCCGTACTCTCTCCCTGAGTCTTGCCCTTCGTGCCGGCGAAGTGCTGCATGTAAATCTGTAGCGGGTCGCCCGCAGATTCGTCGCGATAAATCAGTTTGCGCGCAAGCTCAACTTCTTCTTGAGGGATCTTGTACAACGGGTAGATTTTGGTGTAATTCACAATGGCCATGTCAAGGCCGTGATTGACCGCTTCGTGCATGAAGACGCTGTTGAGAACGCGCCGCGAATAGACATCGAGGCCGAACGAAATATTGCTGACGCCCAGAATCGTTTTCACTTCGGGCAGCTCTTTCTTAATTCGTTCGATCGCGTTCAACGTCTCGATTCCCGCCGTCCGGTATTCCTCCTGACCAGTTGAAATCGGCAGCGTGAGTGCATCGAAAATCAGATCCACTGGACGAATGCCGTATTTGTTCGTCGCCAGACCGGCAATCCGGTGCGCGATTGCGACTTTTCTATCCGCAGTCAGCGCCATGCCGTCTTCGTCGATCGTCAGCGCGATCACGGCCGCGCCATAGCGCTTCGCCATCGGAAGAACTTTGGACGTGCGCTTCTCGCCATCTTCCAGATTGATGGAGTTGATGATCGCCTTGCCGGGAATCCTTTTCAGCGCTTCTTCGACAACGTCGGCTTCGGTTGAATCGACCAGAATAGGTGCCGGCACGCGCGTCGCAATTCGCTCCAAAATCGATGTGATGTACTCCTTTTCGTCTTCGCCTACGATGGCGCAGCACAGGTCGAGCATGTGCGATCCGTCATTCACCAGCTTCTTCGCCAGCGCGAGGATGTCGTCGTACTTCTTGCCGCGTACCAGATTCTTGAAATGCTCGACGCGAGTCGTCGTGTTCATCTCCTCAGCGACGATCAGGGGCTTGGGATCAAGATCGAGCGGGACTGACGTGTACGCGCTCGACGCCGCAGCAACGGGCTTCACTTCCCTTTTCGCTGGCTCGACACCGGAGACTGCGTCGAAGACCGCTTTCAAGTGCTCGGGAGTAGTGCCGCAGCATCCGCCGACAAAGCGGACTCCGTAGTCCTGAACGAAGTGCTTGTGATATTGGGCGAGCTCCGACGGCTTCAGCTTGTAAACTGCATGCCCGCCTTCGTTCTGCGGCAAGCCAGCGTTCGGTAGAACGGAAATGTCTTTAGTTGAATTCGCACCGAGATACCGAACAGCATCGTTCATCTCTGCCGGGCCGGTGGCGCAGTTCATGCCGATGATGTCGATGTCCAGAAGTTCGAGTGCGGTCAGCGCCGCCCCGATTTCGGTGCCCAGCAACATTGTTCCGGATTCCTGCAGCGTGACCTGCACCTGTAGAGGGAGCCGCTTGCCAGCTCTCTGCATCGCTTCCAGGGCGGCGATGGCTCCAATCTTTGCCTGCAACAAGTCCTGGCAAGTCTCGACCAGCAACACATCAACTCCGCCCTCGATCAGTGCCAGCGCCTGCTCGACATAGGCTTCTAGCATCTGGTCGAAACTGATATGTGCCAACGAAGGCAGCTTGGTGGTTGGGCCGATGGAGCCTGCTACGAATCGCGGCCTGTCTTTTGTGGAGAATTGCTGGGCAACTTCTTTGGCGAGCTTGACCGCGGTGATGTTGATTTCCGCCGTGCGGTCTTGCAGACCGAATTCTCCAAGTACGATACGCGTGCCGCCGAACGTATTCGTCTCAACTACATCGCAACCCACTTTGAAGAAGTCTGCGTGAATGTCGCGAAT
>WNGP01016684.1_pt1 | contig 10583 bp, 8 predicted proteins | sample 5407671 | NCBI WGS metagenome assembly WNGP01 (sample SAMN13153381, study PRJNA577476) | soil metagenome | isolation source: 40 cm soil or saprolite under Garry oak tree replicate 2 | place: USA:California | collected 2016-06-15
GTTGGAGACCTGTCCCTCCTAACTTGTCCTGGTAATACATCACAGTCGGATAAGATGCGTCGTACAGAGACGCCTCAGTCACGCGGCGGTAAAACTGAATGCGCTGGTCTTTAAAAACGGTCGTCGTTACACAGTCCGAGGCGATCTTTAAAAACAGACTATCGCCGGCCGGAGCGCGGAACAGATTCAGTGTGGCGAGCGTTGAAGGCACGACCATGCCGGCATGAATGTCCAGCGAATCGAATAAATTTTCGTATTCCTCGACGACGGCCCGCGGCGAGAGCGCGACGAGAATATCCACCCCCCCACGGCCGCTCTGAGGCCCCAAAATACGATATGCAATTTGAGCGGAATCGACATCAAAGGGTATCGCCTTCTTGAGTTTCCAGCGGATGAAGGTGCGCTGCTCTTCCGGATCTTTCGAGGGATTCTCCGCCGTTAAGAATGCGATCCGGCTTGCATCGTCCGGCAGAACCAACACGATCTCGCTTCCAGCAAATCCAGCCTGGCTCAAAATTTCCTTCACGGCGGACCGCACCGATGCGGAATCCCGGATGTTGGTCTCGGAGTGCGAGGTCGACAGAAGACCGGCAGCTAAATTGGATGCGACCGTCGCTTTAATTCCGTTGCGGCTGCGGTCCACCCCGGCCAGGATGACGTGCCTGGACGTCAGCTCGCAGGCCCACAAAGGCACCTGGGGTTTGAAAACATCCGTAAGCTTTTCAGCGAGTCCCTTATCCAATGAATGTGACCTTGTTAATTTCTTTCAGTGTCGTGATGCCGGCTAATGCTTTTTCGAGAGCGGACTCACGAAGAAACGTCATGCCCTCGTCATGCGCCGCGCGCTTGATTTCCGAAGCAGGCCGTTTTTCGACGATCATCTCGCGAATGTGATCGGAAAGATCGAGCAACTCCTGGATCGCGGTCCTGCCGCGATATCCCGTACCGTTGCAGTCCAGGCAGCCTTCTCCTTCATGGAAGGTGAAGTCCAGGTACTGTTCAGGCTTTAGTCCGGATTCGATCAATAGCTGTTCGCCGTAGCGAACGGGCTTGCGGCAGTTTCCGCAAATGACTCGCACCAGCCGCTGTGCCATGATGCAATTGAGAGCCGAGACAAAATTGTATGGGTCGACGCCCATATTCAAGAACCGGCCAAGAACGTCGACGACGTTGTTGGCGTGAACCGTTGTGAAGACGAGATGGCCTGTGAGCGCCGATTGAATGGCAATCTGAGCCGTCTCCACATCGCGAATTTCTCCGACCATGATCTTGTCCGGGTCATGACGGAGAATCGAGCGGAGGCCGCGGGCGAACGTCAGACCCTTCTTTTCATTGACGGGTATCTGTGTGATGCCCCGGATTTGATATTCCACGGGATCTTCGATCGTGAGAATCTTGTCTTCCTCGTTTTTGATCTCCATCAAGGCGGCGTAAAGCGTCGTGGTCTTGCCGCTGCCTGTCGGCCCCGTAACCAAAACCATTCCGTACGGTTCGCTGATGTAGCGGCGGAATTTCTTGACATCGCTGTCGGAAAATCCGACCACGTCGAGGCTCAGCGTACGGAATTTCTCGCTGAGCGATTCTTTATCTAGGATACGAATAACGGCATCTTCACCGTGAATCGAGGGCATGATCGACACCCGAAAGTCAATCGACCGTCCCTTGTACCGGGTCTTGAACCGCCCATCCTGGGGCACACGGCGTTCGGAAATATCCAGCTCCGACATGACTTTGATGCGGGAAATGATTGTCGAGTGATGCTCTTTCGCAATCGGAGCCATCGCCTCGTTGAGGGAACCATCGATACGGTATTTCACACCAACTTCCGTATCTCTGGTTTCAATATGAATGTCACTGGCGCGCCGTTCGAGTGCTGTAAAGATGATGGTGTCGACGAGCCGGATGATCGGACTGGATTCCCCCTGCGTGATCTTCTCAATGGTGATGGTCTCTTCGCCGCTTTCGTCTTCCCGGATCAGATCGAGCTTGAACCCCTCCGTCGCTTCCTCCAACATGCGCTGCGACGATTCGGATTTCTTCAGCAGGTCCTGAATTTCCGAAAGCGGCGCGACCTTGATAACCAGCGGGCGTCCCAACAGCGCTGAAACCTCGTCAACAACGACCAGGTCGCTGGGATCGGCCATGGCGACCACCAGTGCGTTGCCCTCCAGCCGCAACGGCACAAAGTTGTAGCGAAACATCAGATCAACCTGAATCGAGTGAAATAGCTCCAGATCGAGATGACTGCCCTTTAAGTCGACAAATTCGTACCGATACCTCTCCGCCAATTGCTTTGCTGCAGCGCGGTCCTTTTCTTTGTTTCCCAGAATCTCTTTCATGTTTGCAATGACGTTCCAATGCTAAAGATCGGCATATACAGCGAAATCAGAACGAAGGCAATGAACCCAGCGACGAAGAGCAGGATCACCGGCTCAACCCAGCTCAAGAGGGCGGTGGACCGGAGGTTGACGTCTTCATCATAAAAATCCGCAACGTGGTTCAGCATGTCGGGCAATGATCCGGTTTGTTCTCCCACTCTAATCATTTCCAACGCCAGATCCGGGAAATGCCTCGTCTTTTCTAAACTGTCGGAAAGCGTCTTTCCTTCGCGAACCTGTGTCATGGCTTCCCGGAGCGAATCCCCGATTACACGATTGCCTGCGGCATCGCGCGCTACTTCCAGCGCGGAAACCAGTGGAATCCCGCCCTGAAGTAATGTTGCCAGCGTCCGCGAAAGCTGAGCCATAGAAAACATCGTCCACAGGTTGCCTAGAACGGGCAGGGTCAACTTCAGTTCATCCAGCAAACGGCGGCCACCGCCGGTGCCCGCCCAAATCTTGAGAACGACGGCCGCCCCCACGAGGACTGGCACGATCAGCACCAGGTGCCCCTGAATCGCTCCCGAAACAGCGATCAAGAATCGCGTTGTAACGGGCAGCGGCGTATTCAAATCTGCGTATAGTTGGGCGAATTTGGGTATGACATACGTCATAATGACCCCAACCATCACAATTGCAAGGACAACCAGAAAGGCCGGATAGATCAAGGAATTTAAAAATCTCTTGCGGACGCTCAATACGATCTTCTCGTATTGAATGTAGCGATTGATGACCTCAACCAGATTTCCGCTACGCTCGCCGGCAAAGACCGATGCCGTATAGACGGACGGGAACACGCCCTGGGCCCGGAGTGCCTCCGACAATAAAGAGCCGGAATGAACGCGATCGCGCACATTCACGATGTGATGTTGTAACAAAGGGTTACGGATCTGATCTTTGAGCAAATCTAGAGATTTCAGAATCGGCAACCCCGCTCGAATAAGAGCCACGAACTGCTGATTAAAAAGGATGAAATCTTCGTCCTTGATCGCCTGCGGACGTCTCCGCGGCCGGAGTGACAGAGACCAACCCCGAGGACGGATGTCCATCGGCAGCACTCCCTGCTCCTGAAGGTGATGACGCACCTCCTCAATATTCTGACCGACCAAGACCGCTTTGATTACCTCGCCGCTTGGCTTGGCATACCTACATGTAAATTCCATTGCCGAGTTTACTGTCCGAGTCCTTGTACAACATCAACGCCTGGCGGGACCTTGAAATCAAACAATGAAGACCGAAGGCCCGTGTTGGTCCGGATACTCAAGAAGATGAATTCTGATCGCGATCCGTCGGAATGCGCGAACCGGAGGCGGCGTATTTGGTAATTCGAAGGGTCCACTTCCATGACAATTTCTTGGAAATCGGTCTTTCGCTTCGGATACATCCGCACGACTTTGAGGCCCTCAAAAAATGGCTTTGTATTGAGCAACTCAAAGCGAGTGAACTCGTTGCGAAGATTCGCCTGCCCGAGCAAAAACATCATAGGAATCCGGTCATCAAAAGATTGTTTGACGGCTTCCTTGTTGACCTGCCGGTCAGCGGGCACATAGAAATAAACAGTCTTACCATCGGAGATGAAGAGCTTGTCCTCCGGATTCTTGTATTCCCATCGCATCATCCTCGGCCGCATCAGATATAAATGACCGGACTCCTGCTGCTTTCGGTTCAAAGCATCTTCAAAAATTTGAATAAAATCCGATGAGAAGTCCTTCATATGGGCAAATGAGTCCTCAACACCTTGAATGATGTCGGAAAGACCCATCTGCTGCGGTCCGGCGCCGGCAGACCCGAGCAACGCCAGGCAAAACGTGAGGAAGTAACTCATATATTTGAGATTAAGCCAATTGAACTGTGCAGATCAATGAGTCGATACCTTCAGGCGTTTCGTCGCAGATTGTATTTAGCAATGCAATAAAGTGCGGCAATTCCATCCTTCCAGGTGATTTTCTTTCCCTCGCTGTAATCTCTGCCGAAGTAGGAAATCGGCACTTCATAGACCCGGCAGCGGAGCTTGGCGATTTTCGCTGTGATCTCGGGTTCAAAGCCAAACCGGTTTTCCTCAATCCCGATTTTCGAAAATACCTCGCGGCGGAATGCTTTGTAGCCGGTTTCCATATCGGTCAGGTTCAGGTCCGTCATCATATTGGAGAGGAGCGTCAGGATCCGGTTACCGAGAGAATGCCAGAAGAACAGCACGCGGTGAGGACCTGAAAGAAATCGGGATCCGTACACGACGTCAGCCAAGCCGCCGGCGATGGGTTCAATCAGTGTGCCGTATTGAGCCGGGTCGTACTCGAGGTCGGCGTCCTGGACGATAACGATGTCCCCGGTCGCCGCCGCAATGCCGGTGCGAAGCGCGGCGCCCTTTCCTTGATTCAAAGAATGATAGAAGAAGCGGGCCGAAGGGAAGCGGCCGCAGATCTCCATCTGGTGAAGGATTTCTCGTGTACCGTCTTTGGAGTAATCATCGACAATGATGATTTCTTTTTCGTAGGGTGTTTTGCCGATTCGCTCCAGGATCTGATCGATCGTGCGCTTTTCGTTATAAACAGGAACGACAATGGACAGCTTCATCGGTAGTCTGGCCGGCTTATAGTTTTGCGGAGTGCTTCTATTTTTTGTTGGAAAAAGCGATTTTCAGGTTCAATGAGCGCTGCGCGCTCATACGCGGCGATCGCATCAGTGCTCTGGCCTGAATTCTCCAGCGATACACCCCACATGAAGTAAAGCATGGCATCGGGATTGGGAATGCTTTGTGCCGCCTGGCGATACATCGATTCGGCTTCGCTCACGCGGCCTTCCTTAAGGTAACAATCGGCCATGCGCCGCTGCGTATCGGCGTGTTTGGGATCGATCTGTATTGCGCGATTCAAGAGCGGCCAGGCACGAGCACAGCTCGTTGATGTCGTCCTCGCCAGAGCCAGCACCGCCAGCAACTCGGGGTAGTCCGGAATGATTCGCAGTCCGGCTTCAAGTTCGCGTTCCGCTTCATCATTTCGTCCAGCCTTCGTCAGCGCAAAGCCCCAACCCAGTCTCGCCTTCGCACTATTTGGAACGACTCGAACCATATTTTTGAAAAACGTAAAATCATCCCGCCGGATGTAATCATGGCTGTTGCAAAGGACAATCGCCGTGGACAAAGCACCGATGCCGACCAGCCGGCGAAGGCGGCGGTCTTCGAGCTGTGACAAAGCTGTAGCGCCGACTAAAGCAAGGCCTATCATTGGAAGGTATAGAAAACGCTCGGCCATTAGAATACTGATGGGCATGATCCAATTTGAAGCGGGGATGAACGCGATCAGAGCAAATGATAGACCGAGACTCACCGCCCAGTTGCGGTGACGATAGAAATAGGCCGTAACCACGGTTGCCGCGATCAATACAAGGCCAAGCCAGGCATCCCAATCCACGAAATTCGCGATCGGGATGGCATTGTAGTCGTAATCACCCGCAAGATGGAGTGGGTAAAAGGGCGAGAGCGACAAAAATCATGGGTAGGAGACGAATCCATCTTCTCCCTCTGGGAGAGGTCAACAGAAGAATCGCCGGCAGCACGATGGCGTTTTCTTTTGAGAGCAAGGCCAAGAAGAATGCCAGCGCGGCCCAACCGGTACGGCCTTGTCGGAAAAGCAGCCAGGCGGCGAGAAGAAAACAAGCCGCAAACAATTCACTGCGGCCGACAATAGTCGTGACGGCCTCAGTGTGGACGGGATGCACGAGGTAGATGATCATCGCGATCAACGGCACGATTCCGGCGCCGGCGATGCTTTGATACAAGGAAAACACAAGAACACCATTGATCGCGTGCACCGCAAGGTTGGTCAGCCGGAACCCCGGCGCCCACCGTTTCCAGATCGCATAGTCAACGGATAGCGAAAATACGACGAAAGGGCGATAAATGCCTGCGTACTGTTGCTTAGTCCAATATGGCGATTTGAGAAACTGAATCGGACTAATCGTGCGAATAACAGGATTGGAACTTACAATCGGACCGTCGTCGAAAACGAAATCATTTGGCAGCGAGTTAACATAGCAGAGCGCGACTAACAGAAACGAGATGACAAAGGCACCCCGGGTACTAAACATCGCAGCCATAGCTCTGATAGGCATATTTTGTCTTCAGGCGCTGCTCGCCATACGCCGGTTGTCGGCGACTTCGGATGAGCCTATCCACCTCGCGGCAGGATACAGCTACTTGCAGACACGAGATTTTAGAATGAACCCGGAGCATCCGCCTTTGGCAAAATTGTTCGCTGCGCTGCCGCTCCTGGCGCTTCACCCCCGGTTCGATACATCGGAACAAAACTGGAAGGCTGCGGTCCAAGACGCATTCGCCTTCGAGTTTCTTTACGGAAATGACGCGGACCGCTTGCTGTTCTGGTCCCGCGCGGTGATGGTGCTCATCGCGGCGCTCGGGGCTGCCGTTACTTTTCTGTGGGCTCGTGATCTGTTCGGTCCCGCAGCGGGCATATTCGCGGTGATGCTTTACGCGTTCTGTCCGAATCTCCTCGCACATGGAATGCTCGTTACCACGGATGTTCCGTTGGCGGCTTTCAGCATTTTGACGCTTTACCTGTTTTGGAAACGCGGAGAACAGCCGTCGTGGCTGAGCGACTTTTCGACTGGACTGGCTCTGGGTGCTGCAATGACGGTCAAATTCTCCGGCGCGCTGTTGCCGATTATCCTCGCCGGCTTCTGTCTTGTGCGGAAGCAGATAAAAAGCCTTTTCATCATGGCCGCGGCCTGCCTGCTGGTCATTGAAGCAGCTTATCTGTTTTCGTCCTCTCCGCTCCTGTACTTTCGAAACATGGGTTTCGTCAATGCCAATCATCTGAAAAATTATCCGTTTTATCTGTTCGGAGAGTTGAAGCCGGGGGGCTGGTGGTATTACTTCCTGGTTGCGTTTGCCTTCAAGGCAACGCTTCCCGTTGTGGTATTTGTCGTCGTGACTGCCGTCGAAGCAACTCGGGGCTTTGTTGACCGCTGGGGCGAGATGATCCTGCTGGTCAGCATCGCTCTTTTCCTTGTGGCCACGACGATTTTCGCCGATCAAGTCGGAGTTCGCTACATTCTTCCGGTGTTTCCGCTTGTTTTCGTCTGGGTGAGTCGCATCGTCCCGAGATTTCTGGCTGCGCGATCGGGAACGGTAGTACTGGCGGCGCTCGTTGCCTGGCACGCCTGGTCGAGTGTATCGGCTTTCCCGAACTATATTCCCTACTTCAACGAAATGGCCGGCGGCGCCGCAGGAGGACCGGCGCTGCTGGACGATTCGAATATCGATTGGGGACAAGGTCTGAAGCAGGCTGCCGAATACGTGCGAAAACGGCAACTGGAGAGCGTGAATATTGTGTTTTTCAATCCATTCGGAGGCCCCGGTTCCGAGTATTATGGCTTGCCCAAAAACTTTCGAGAGGGCGAAGTGGTCGACCGGATGTTGGTCCGCAGACCCACTCCTGGAACCTATATCATCAGTTCTCATTATGTGGCTCGTCTGAGTCATCTCAATCCCGCTTGGAAGTTGTACAAGCCAATCGATCGCATCGGTGAGTCGCTTTGGGTGTATGCATTCTAGTCGGATGCTGAAAACGTGATATCGAGCAACTGTAGCGGTCTGTGACCGCTACAGTGCATTTTTCCCTGCGAAAGCATTCTTCAGCATCCTTCTAACGCGCATCCCTCAGCTGCCTCAGTTTGTTCTTGAAGCGTTCGTCCGCCGGAGCGATAAGCGCGGCTCGTTCATAAGCGGCAACTGCGGCTGGTGTGTTATCCATCGTCTCCAGAAGCTGTGCCCAAGAAGACAGCAGTTCAGCATCGGGAAAATCCGAATTTTGAATCGCGAGTCTGTAGCTCTGCTCAGCCTGTACTGTTTTACCCTCCATCCGGAAACAATCTCCTAGGGCCCACAAGCTCTGCCATTGTCCTGGTTCGATGGTGAAAGCTCGGGCCAGCAGCGGGCGAACGCGATCGCAGCTGTTATCGATACGCATCATTGTCCTTGCCAGACCGGCCACAAGCGGCGCGCTCTGCGGCATAATGCGAAGACCTGCTTCAAACTGAGCTTTCGCTTCGTCCGCTTTATTCATACGCAAAAGCACGAAACCGTATCCCAATCGTGCGCGGGCATTGTTCGGGACGATTCGTACGGCGTTCTCGTGAAACGTCAGCGTATCTTGCCAGAGGTAATTGTGGCTGATGCAAAGAAGCACCGCGACCGCCACGGTCCCGCTTGCGATAAGCCGTCGCAACCGCTGGTCTGGAATGGCCGCCCAAGCCGCGCCGGCAAGCAATGCAAATCCAAAAACCGGCATGTATAAAAACCTTTCAGCCATGAGCAGAGCAATCGGCATAATCCAGTTCGATACCGGAAGCAATGCCACAAAAAAGAAGAGAATGCCCAAAGTGACGGCGGGCCGCGTCTTGCGACAAAGGGCGGCAGTAACTATCGAGCCCACCACCAAAGCCAGCCCAAGCCATGCGTCCCAGTCGCCAGGCCGGGCGATGGGTATGGAATTGAAATCATAGTCTCCTGTGACCGTCACCGGCGCAAGAAGAAGTCGAAAGTATTGAATGAATACACGGCCTGAGGTTATCCATCTCTGAAAAAGAGTCAGCGTGCCGTTCAGGTACTGGCCTTTTTGGGGAATACCTAATCCTCCGAGCACATAAAACCTTAAGGCCAAATATCCAATTCCGGTCGCGGCCAATAAAATAAAACGGCGCCACGATTCCTTCAGTTTCTGAAAGCTTCCGGTTAAAGCAACTTCGAGCATTACGACTGCGGGAAATGTGATGGCGCTCTCCTTCGCCAGCGCTGCGAAAAAATATGCCGCCGCCGACCAAGCGGTCCGGCCTTTCCGGAAGGCAAGCCACGCTGTGAAAAACAACGCCGCTGCCAGAAGTTCGCTCCTGCCGACGATGCTGACGACTGCTTCAGTTTGCACGGGATGAATGACATAGACGGCCGCAGAAGCCAGAGCTGCGAGCGGAGAACCTAACAGGCCTTGTGCAACGAGATATACCAGCCATCCGTTCAGCGCATGTAGCAGCAGGTTCGTGATGCGAAAACCAGCAGTCCAGAGCTGCCAGATCGAGTACTCAACAGAGAACGAAAATATCGTTAGGGGGCGATAGATCCCGAGGTGATTGAGGTCTCCCCAATATGGCTGAAACAGAAAGTGGAACGGCTGAACGTGCCGGATGCGTTCATTTGCCGCGACAATGAGAATGTCATCGAGTATGAACGCATTGGCAATCGAGTTCGCATAACAGACTGCTACCAAGGCCAGGCATAAGAGCAGTGCGCGAACAGAAGAGTTGCGTTTATCGAACGGGTTCACCCGACAGTCCTGTCGGTGCCCGCGCGGGGTCAGTGGAGTAACGGATAACGTAATCGGGTCTTGTGTAGTAATCGAAGCGCCCGGCATTGACTGAAACTGCCGTCGCACTAGCCGTATAATCACCGGCAGACACGGCAGCAGTGAAGTTATAACCGGAAATCGACCCGACAAAACGGGAGTCAAGCCAACCTTGACCGATCAGCGAGGGGATATCGCCGTAGTTACCCTGATTGTTGGAGATATAGGAAACTTCCGATGTGTTAAACGTTCGGAGTTGTGAGACGGCAGAAGATTCCTGTGCGGACTGCCGCGAGCGTAGCAAGCTGGGGATAGCTATCGTTGCGATGATCAAAATGATCGCAACAACGATGAGTAACTCCAGTAGTGAAAATCCTTTGTTTCTCATAAGCCCTCGTAGGACGACAGACCTATGTTTTACTGAACAGGAGAACCGGATAAATTCGTTCCAAAGTACGGATTAAGCCGCGCTTTTAAGTTTGGAAAACCAGGCGCTGGCTTGAGGAGCCAGCGCCAGAAAGTTTACGAACAAGGTTATTGTACGGGGGAGCCCGATAGACCCGTCGGGAAGCACGGAACACAAGTACCACCTGACGAGCTCTGATAACGAATGACGGCGTCGGGCGCGCTCCAGTATCCAAATCGGCCCGCGTTGGTCGACGTCGGTGTCGCGGTGACAGTGTAATCGGAACCCGACGCGTCGACGGCGAAGTTATATCCCGAAACGGAACCTGCAAAGCGCGTATCCAACAAGCCTTGCGTGATCAGCTCCGGAATTTGTCCGTAGGAACCCTGATTGGAGGAGAGATACGTTATTTCTGCTGTGTTGACCGTCCTAACCTGGGCAACA
>WNGP01021972.1_pt1 | contig 10582 bp, 9 predicted proteins | sample 5407671 | NCBI WGS metagenome assembly WNGP01 (sample SAMN13153381, study PRJNA577476) | soil metagenome | isolation source: 40 cm soil or saprolite under Garry oak tree replicate 2 | place: USA:California | collected 2016-06-15
GGCCATACAAGAGAGGGCTATGCACACGACAACCCAGAAACTGATGCTGCAGGGAGGGCTCATTCTCCTTGGCGCTCTGGTTGTGAGCAGCATCGGCGGTTGGGCTCGACGCGCCACTGCCGACGACCAGCCGGCGCCGTTGACGGCGCCCGCGCTGATCGGGGAGCTGCGCTCCCTGGAGCAGACACTCGAAGCGACCCGGGGAGAGCTCGCGGTCGCCCGGCTGCAGCTGGAGCGTGCCAACGCGATTATCGACTATTCGACGCACTACGCCATTGCGGCCGACCTGGCGGCGGCGATCTACGACGTCGCCCTGGCGGAGGGCGTCGACCCGGCGCTGGCCTTTCGCCTCGTGAAGGTGGAGTCGGGATTCAACCCCAAGGCGAAGAGCAAAGTGGGGGCGCTCGGGTACACCCAGGTGCTGCCGAGCACGGCCCGGCTGTACGAGCCCGGTCTGACCACGGCGCAGCTGTACGACCGCGGCACGAACCTACGGCTCGGCTTCCGCTACCTCCGGGATCTGCTGGAGCGCTACGAGGGGAATGCCGACGCGAAGCTGCGTCTCGCGCTGCTGGCGTACAACCGCGGGCCGGGGAGGGTGCAGGAGCTGCTCGACGCCGGGAAGGATCCGCAGAACGGCTATGCGGCGGCCCTCATGAAAGGCTATAGACGTAAGAGCTAACGAGGTCACGAGAAGGCGTAGCAGAGAGACGTCACGAGAAGGCGTAGGTGGGCTCGAACCCGCCTACGCCTTTTTGCAACGTCTCTCTGTTACGTCGCTTCGTGACGTTTCTTCGGGACGCCTCATTGCTTCTGCGGTATTTTGATGACGTCTCCCGCCCGCAGCACCGAGCCCATCGTGAGGCCGTTGTAGTTGAGGAGCGCCGTCAGTGACACGCGGTACCGGCGCGCGATTTCGCTCGCCGTCTCGCCCGACTGCACGCGGTGGTTCCCGGCACTTACGTCGGTGCTCGACACTCGCCGGTAGCGGGGTTCGGGGGGCACCGACCACGCCGAGGCGGGCACGACGCGCCCGCTCATCGGGATGATGAGGCGCTGCCCGACGCGCAGCGCGTGCGCCTTGATGCGGGGGTTCGCGCCCTCGATCATGGTGACGCTCACGCGATAACGCTTCGCGATGTCCGACAACGTCTGGCCGCGCGAGACGTAGTGGTCCACGAACGTGATTCGCTCGGTGACAGGCAGGCTGTCGTAGCGCTCCGCCACGCGCGTGCCGTGGCCGCGCGGCACGCGCACGACCACGCTTCGGCCCGGGGGCGTGACGCCCCGGACGTATTGCGGGTTGAGCTCCAGGAGCGCCGCCACCGTCGTGTCGGCGAGGCGTGCGACGACATCCAGGCCCGTCGCGTCGGGAACGGTGATCTCGTCGAACGCGAGGGGCGGAAACGGCTCGACCTCGAAGCCGTAGCGCCCCGGCTGCTTCGCGATCAGCGACGCGGCGATGAGCTTGGGGACGTAATCGCGCGTCTCGCGCCGCAGGTAGCGGCGGTCCGAGAGCTGAAAAAACGTGCGATCGTCCACCGAGTCCGGCTCGCCCGGCAGCCGACCGATGCCGCGCTCGATGCGTCCCACGCCGGCGTTGTAGGCCGCCGCCGCCAGATAGACACTGCCCAGGCGCTCTCGCAGGTCCGCGAGGTAGTTCGCCGCCGCTTCGGTCGCACGGAACGGGTCGCGGCGCTCGTCCACCCAGGGATCGACCGTGAGGCCGTACAGGCGGGCCGTGCTCGCCATGAACTGCCACATCCCGACCGCTTTGGCTCGACTCACCGCGGTGTTCGAGAAGCCACTCTCGATCAGGCAGAGGTAGAGGAGATCTTCCGGGAGCCGCTTCGCGCGGAGCCGCTCGCGGATCATGCCCTGGTAGCGGCCGAGCCGCGCGAGCCAGATCTCGAACCGATCGCGCGAGTCTACCTGGAAGAACTCGAGATACTCGAGCACGCGCCGGTTCGTGGCGAAGCTGGTGACGTCGATGTCGAATGTCGGCTCCGGCGATGGCGCCGCGCCGATGACGGCGCGGCCCTCGGTCCCGAACAGGCGCACGGCCTCGCGCTCCACCTCTTCACCCTTGATCGCCGACGTCGCCGGCGGACGACCCTCCAGGCTGTCGGCCCGAGGGTGCGGCCGATGGAGGCTGTCGAGCAGCCGCTGGTCCGCTGCGGAATCCTGCTCGGCCTTGGCCACGAGCACCCCGATCGAGTCCGCACTCCGCGAAGCGGGAGTGAGGGAGAGGGCTGTCGAATCGGAGATGGCCGGGGTCAGTGCAGCCGGGCCGGTGCCGCGGGCACCGCCGCACGCGGCGCTCAGCGTGGCGCCCAGCGCCATGCTCATCACTGCAAGCCGTCGAATCCGTTCGGTCACAGTCATCGCGTGGCGAAGAAATTCCCCAGTATGCGGTTCGTCGCGTTCAACACCGCAAGCGCCGCGCCGCGTGGTGGATCCGTCTCGGCCAGATAGGCCCCCACCAGCCGCGAGGCCCGAGCCTCCTGGCGTGCCGAGAGCGAAACGATTACGACCACGGCATCGAACGCCCGGACCGCTTTAACGCCCAGGAGCTCGAACCCCAGCTTCGGCTGCACTACCCGCTCCAGGGCGTGCACCGTCGCCTCCGCGCCGCAGCGTAACTCGCCCGCCTGCGAGATCACCCCGTCCGCCTCGCCCGTGAACTGTCTCCCGTCGGCCCACGACAGCACGACCTTGGCGTGACAGCGCCCGCTCGCGAGGCGTTGGAACGCGAAATCCTGGAACCGCAGACGCTCGGTCTCGCTCACGCGAGTCGCTCCGCCAAGAGCTGGGAGAGAGCCGTGTCGGGGATGCGCTCCGCTTGAATGAACAGGGACGATTTCGAGCTGGCCTCCAGCGGGTACAGGGTCCAAAACGACCGCCCGGAGCGCTCTGACGCCGACCGGAAGGACAACACCAGCTGCCATGCCTCGGCGTTGGCCGGGCGCTCCGCGAGGGCGTCCACGTGCCAAACTTGGTCGCCGTGGGCAATAACTCTCCATGGCATGCATCACCACCTTGCGAAACTTGGGCTCGCCAATATGCGGCTAACCCCAAGTGCTGTCAATAGTTGAGAGCTGTTCAGTCCCCTCGGGTGGCGAGCGCCTTGAATCGCTTGCCGAGGGCTTGCGTGGTGGGACCCGGCTTGCCGCTCCCGATCGTCCGGCCGTCCAGCTTGGTGACGGCGACGATCTCGGCGGCCGTACCGGTGAGGAACATCTCGTCCGCCGTGTACAGGTCGTAGCGGTTCAGCGGAAGCTCCTCGACGGCGTAGGTCGCCTCACGCGCGAGCTCGATCACGGCATCGCGCGTCACGCCGCGCAAAATCCCGGCGTAGGCGGGTGGCGTCTTGAGCGTGCCGTTCGTCACCGCGAACAGGTTCATCCCGCTCGCCTCGGCGACGTAGCCTTGCGCGTCCAGCATGATCACTTCATCGACGCCGGCGGCGATGCCCTCGACCTTCGCCAAGATGTGCGAGAGGTAGTTGAGCGATTTGATGCGCGGCGACAGGCTCTCCCGGTGGCTGATCGGGGTGGCGGCGGTCAGGGCAGTGAGCCCTTTTTCGTAGCGCTCCGGCGACCAGAGTTGGATCGTATCCACGATGCAGATGACCGACGGGGTGGCGCACTTGCGCGGGTCGAGCCCCAAATCGCCCACGCCGCGCGTCACCACCAGCCGGATGTACGCTTCCTCGAGGCCGCTCTTCGCGACCGCCTCCTCCACCAGCCGGTGCAGCACCGGTTTCGCGAGCGGGATCTCGAGCCAAATCCCCTTGGCCGAGGCGTATAACCGGTCGAGGTGCTGCGCCAGTCGGAACACGCGCCGGTTGTACACCCGGATTCCCTCGAAGACGCCGTCGCCGTACAGCAGCCCGTGGTCGAACACCGACACCTTGGCATTGGTGCGGTCGTGGTACGTCCCGTCGATCCAGACGATGGGCGGCATAGATCCCTTAGCGCGAGTTGGCGACGATCTTGTCGAGCACGGAGCGGGCGAAGTCCTTGTCCCAAGTGACGGCGCTGCGCTTCACCACCACCTGCACGCGGGTTGCGTTGTTCCCCTCTACTTTCAGCGTGATGCTGACCTCGCGGTCACCGGCTGTGCCCTCGATTTCCCGCTTTTCTCCGTCGCCCCCCTGCTCGACCTGCGATTTCGTCTGCCGGATCTTGAGCTGGCCAAAAGCCTGGCCGGTGGCGGTCGCCGCACGCTCGACGGTGACGGGGACGACGGACTCGACCCCGCGCTGAGTCAAGTAGATACCGCCCCCCGCGCCAGCACCCGCGGCGGCGACCACGCAGCCGGCGAGCAGCAGCGCCGTAGCACTGGCAGCCGCCTGGGACCGCGGGGTGCTCGTCGATCGTCGCATGCCGAGGAAGCCTCCGAAGGGGGCTAGCCGCCTGCCCCACTGTATCTTGCGCGAATATACCTGGCTCACCGACCCCGCGGCTACCGTGCCAGGCAGGCGTGCGTGTTACGCAGATCACAGATTTTGGGGCCCAGAACGGCAAAACTCATACGTCATGGAACAGATACTCGGCTGGGCGCGCCTGTGGTTTGCGGCAAAGCGCGAGGATGAGGGTGAAACAGCGTTGCGCAACGGCGCTTGGTATCCCGTTTTGAGCAGCGGCGTCAACCGGGCGGTGCTGGAGGTCTCGGGTCAGCGGGTCACCGTTCCGCAGGACCTGGTGGAAGTGCGCGACAAGCGCCCCGACCGCTTCACCGTCGTGTACCGGACCTACGACGACCCCAATCCGGCGCGGGGCACGCGAGCGGACGCCGGGCGCCGCTACGGCGTGTGTCCGAAGTGCGCGACCCGCATCCCGTTCCGCAGCGGGATCATCCCGTCGCGCGCCGCGTGCCACAAGTGCAAGCACGAAGGGATCGTGGCGTGGTGGGAGACGGGGTGAAAGCGGAGGAATGACCCGGCTGGGGATCGAACCCAGGACCTACGGATTAAAAGTCCGTTGCTCTACCAACTGAGCTACCGGGTCCGTTGCTCTACCAACTGAGCTACCGGGTCGAACGCACGAAACCTCGCCCAGGGACGCCACTTAGACAAGCGCGTTACGCTCCACTACGTCCTGCACTCTTTAGGAAGTATGCTGCGCCCCGCCGCCGCTCGACCGCGCCTCAGAAGCGCCGCGGCCACCGACCGAACGTTGGTGGAGCGGATGAGCCGGGGAGATGAGGCGGCGTTCCGCGATCTGCTGGCACGCTACCGCAGCACCGTGTACGCCACCGCCTACGCCGCACTGGCCGATCCCGAGCAAGTCGACGCCACGGTGGCCGACGCGTTCGCCGAAGCCCGCCGCACGGCGGCCGGCTTTCTCGACTCGGTCGGGTCAGTGTCCGGCTGGCTGACGCACCTAACCCGACTCTGCATCGCCGCCCGCCTCCACACCGGCCGATCAGCGACCTAGCACCCGCGCTCGACGCCGCCGTTTGCCGCGGGTAGCTTTCTCCCGCCTTTCGCCTCGGGCGGGAGCTTGAGCGACGCATCCGGCCAGATTCAGCACGTCTCCGACACCGCACGCTGGGTCGCGTTGTACCGCGCGATGGAATCCGAGCGACCGGATGCCCTGTTCCGCGATCCCTACGCCCGGAAGCTCGCGGGCGAGCGCGGGGAGCGGATCCTCGCGTCCATGCGGAGAGGCCGGGCGTGGGCCTGGCCGATGATCGTGCGCACGGCCGTGCTGGACGAGCTGATCCTGCGGACGATCGACAGGGACGGTGTGGATACCGTGCTCAATCTGGCCGCGGGCCTCGACGCGCGGCCGTACCGGATGGCGCTGCCGCCCGCGCTCCGTTGGATCGAAGCGGACTTCCCCGACGTGATCGCATACAAGCAGGAGCAGCTCCGAGGCGAGCGGCCCGCGTGCCTGCTCGAGCAGGAGGGCATCGACCTCACGGACGTGGGGCGGCGCCGCGCCCTGTTCGCCCGGATCGGCGCGGTCGCACGCCAGGTCCTGGTGGTGAGTGAGGGATTGTTGATCTATCTGAGCCCGCCCCAAGTCGCGGCGCTCGCCTCGGACCTCGCCGCCGCGGCACCGTTCCGCCGCTGGCTGATCGATCTCGCGTCACCGCGGCTGCTCAAGATGATGGAACGGACCTGGGGACGGGCTGTGGCCGCCGGGAACGCCCCGTTCCAGTTCGCGCCCGTGGAGGGTTCGCAATTCTTCCAGGCGCAGGGCTGGCAGGAAGCGGAATTCCGCTCGATGTGGGAGGAATCGCTCCGTCTCAAACGGACGATGCGGCTCGCGTGGTTGTGGAACCTGATCGGACGGCTGTATCCCAAAGCGAAGCGGGAGGAATTCCGGCGCATGTCGGGCATCGTCCTGCTCGAGCGCACCGGAAACCGAAAGAACCCTGCATGAACACCCGCCGACTCGCGCTCGCCAGCCTGGCCTGTGCCGTCGGGTGCAGCCGGCCGGCGCCGCGAGCCGCCAGCCCGAGCGTCGTCACCATCACGGCCACCGACTACGCCTTCGGAGTGCCGGACACGATTCCTGCCGGGCTCACGACCTTCCGGCTCGTCAACCTAGGGAAGGAGCTGCATCACGCATCCCTCGTCCGGCTGGGCGACGGCAAGACCACGGCGGACTTCCAAGCCGCGCTCGCGGCGGCGATGACCCGCCACACGCCGCCCCCGACCTGGATCGGGTTCGCGGGCGGGCCCAACACCGTGGCGCCGCGTGACACGGCTACCACCGTGCAGACCCTCGAGCCCGGCTCGTACCTGTTCGCGTGCTGGATCCCGAGTGCGGACGGCGTTCCACACGTGATGAAGGGGATGCTGCACCCGGTCGTCGTCTCCGTGAGCCGAGCGCCGGCCACGGGGGAGCCCGCGGCCGATCTGTCGATCACGCTCACCGACTACGATTTTCGGCTCTCACAGCCCCTGGTCGCGGGCAGGCACGTTGTGCAGGTCGAAAACGCTGGCGCGCAGGCTCACGAAGTCGCGATCGCGGCGCTTTCGCCGGGAAGGACACTTCAGGACTTTATCGCCTGGGACCATGGGGGCGGGAAGGGTCCGTCGCCCACCGGCCGGTGGCTGGGCGGCGTGTCGGCGATCGACGCGGGCCGGCACGCCCGGTTCACCACGACGTTCGCGCCCGGGAGCTACCTCTTGCTGTGCTTCTGGCCGGACGCGAAGGACGGCAAGCCGCACCTGGTACATGGGATGGTGAAGCAGATCACGGTAAGCTAGAACACCCACCTCAGCCCTGCCTGCAGCTGGCGCGGGTCGCCCAAACCAGACCGGACCGTGCCATCGAAGTTTAGGAAAGTTCCCACCCCCGGATCCTTGAAGTTGTCCGAGTTCGTGAGATTGAAGATCTCGATCAGGGCCTCGAGGTGACCCCGCGGGCCCGCCGCGAACGGCCTTGAGATCCGAATGTCCCAGGAGAAATAGGCGTTGTCTTTGCGGAGCGTGTCGGTCGGCCGGGCCCGTGGCGCGGCTTCCCGCCGGCGGGGCGAAGGGATTGCCAGGAAGACGCGGGCCACAGCTCGCCGACGTCGGCTGGGCCGAGTAATAGCTGACCCGATTGTTCACGTAGAAGCCGAACACCTTGGACAAGACCCACGCGTTGAAGCGGTGCCGCTGGTCTCGGTCGCTCCAGTTGTACTCCTTGTTGAGCGAGTCGACCTGCGCATAGCGGAACGTGAAGGGGTCACGCTCGTTGTCGTCGTCTGACTTGTCGAACGAGAGCGTGTAGTTGATGTCGAATTGGAAGTTCGGGTCCAGGACACGTTTCAGTCCGATGGTCACGCCGTTGTAGCGGGACTTTGCGCTGCTCTCGACGCTGAAGAGCGTGCCGATGGCCCTTGCGCCCCGCTGGAACGGACCGATTGTATCGTTGAAAAAGTGCGGGTCGTTGCGATTGATGAAGCGCGTCAGGTGGTCGGTGCGTGCATGCGTGTAGCTGATCGAAGCCGCCAGATCGTTCGCGACCGCCCGCTCGTAGCCGACCGTGATGTTCAGGGTCCGCGGATTCTGGAAATTGCGGTCCACCACGTAGACCGTCGGCTGGAACGGCGTTCCGCTCGAGAGCGGCAGGAGGCTGTCGAACGCAGGGGGCGGCAACGGGAAGGCGCCCACAACGGTGGCGCTCGACCCGAACAGCGTCTGGCCGAGCGAGCCGTTGGTGCTGCGGACGCTGGCGAGGTTCAGGGCCGGAATGCGGGCATAGTACAGTCCGGCGTTGAAGCGGAAGACTTGCTGCCCGTTGGCGTTCGGGTCCCAGGCGATCCCCAGACGCGGCTGCCACATCTTCTTGTCGGACGGGATCGTACCGTCCGAGGGGAACGTGACACTACCTTTGGGGCCCACCACGGTCGAATCGATCCACGACGCGAAGTACACTTGCGAGGGCGGCGTGATCGGGTCGGGCTCGATTAGGGCTTCCCATCGCAAACCGTAATTCAGCGTCAGCTTGGCCGAGGGCTTCCATGTATCCTGGAGGAATACGGCGAGCTCATTTTGTGTAATCGTCTGCGTCCCCGCCTGTTCAACCGTGTTCGCGCCCACCCCCGACTGCTGCAAGTAGAGGATGACAGGACCCGTGATCGTCGCGGTCCCCGCGCAATTAAAGGTAGGGTAGACACCGCTCGTGCCATCCGAGCACTCGATGTAGTGCGAGCCCTGATTCACGAAATTCTCGAATCCATGCACGCTCGTGAACGCCATGCGTCCGCCGGCGAATCCAACGAACACCTGCGTCGTGGACGTCCGGTTCCATTCCCCGCCGAACTTGATCAGGTGGTTCCCGCGGGAAATGGACACGTTGTCGAGCAGCTGGACGCGTGTGTCGTGGTCATCCCGAATCGGCAGGAAGAACGGCAGGCCGAAGCGCAAGGAGTGCAGAGGGTCGACATCCGTGTCGTGGAACGGCACCCCCGAGCCGAAGATCGATGACACGCCGACCGTGTCGCCCAGATGGTTGTTTGGACCATCGTAGGGGCGCGGCCGGTCCTCCCGAGAGAACTGGAACCGGAGCTCGTTGGACGTGCGCGATGATAGGAACGACACGAGACTCCCGTTCACGGCGTGCGAGTGGCTTTGCTCCAGGCCGTTGGCGCTCGCGCCCCACGTGTCGACGTCGAACGTACCGCTCTTCTGCTCGGCCCAGGTGTAATTGTATTTGAGCGACAGGTTGTGCCGGTCCGAGAGCCGGAAGTCGAACTTGGCCAGCGCCGCACGGGCGTTGTTGGTGCGGGAGATCGGGCCGAAGTCGTTCGCCAGCTCGGGATAGCGGCCCGCCAGGAACGTCTTCAGGGAGTCGAGTTGCGGGCTCGACGGCCGACTCTTCTGCTTCACGTCGTCATAGATCTGCTGGTCGTAGGCGAGGAAATAAAAGACCTTATCCCGCTTGAGAGGACCGCCCAGGGTGAAGCCGAACTGGTTCTGGGAGAAGTCGGGGTTGAATTTCTGGACCTGGCCGGTCGCCGAAGTGTGTTCCGGCGTGCCGGACACGGCGTCGAACTTCCCGAAGTAGTGCAGCGAGCCCTTGGTCTCGTTGGTACCGGACTTGGTGATCACATTCACGAACCCGCCGGACGAGCGCCCGAACTCGGCGTTGGCCCCACCGGCGATCACCACGAGCTCCTGCACCGCGTCGAGGTTGAACGTGAACGCCGGCCGCTGGCCACCCCGCTGCTCGCCGAAGAACGAGTTGTTGAAGTCCGCGCCGTCCACCGAGACATTGTTGTGAATGCCCCGCTGCCCCGCGACGGTCAGCTCGTCGCCATCCGGGCCCTGGACGACGTTCGGCGTGAGCAACGTGAGATTGATGAAGTTGCGCCCGTTGTTCGGGAGGCCCGTCACCGCTGCCGCGTCCAGCGGCGTCGCGGCCGCCGATTGCGTCACGTTCACCACCGGCTTCGTCGCTTCGACTGTGACCGCGGCGAGCGTGACCGCCGCGAGCGGCAGCCGCAAAGCGACCGTCTCACCCACCCCCAGCGCGATCCCAGTCCGCTTCACCTCGGCATAGCCGACCGAGCGGGCGGTCACGTCGTAGGTGCCGAGCGGGAGCAAAGTGCCGGTGAAGTTCCCCGCGGCGTCCGTCGTCAGGGTGCGCGTGAAGTTGGTCTGCCCCTCATGCAGGATGACCGTCGCGTTGGCCACGGGCGCGCCGTTGGGGTCCGTGACCACACCGCGAATGATGCCGGTCGTGGCTTGGCCTTGGGCACCGAGCGGCGCGGGCGAGCCGAGCAGCACGAGCGCCGCGCCGACCATGAGCGTTGAGAGGCGCACCAGAGTTCCGCACGTCATGACCGAGCCTCCGGGGAGGTGGTTGCGCAAAGGGCGGGGCAGAATTAGCACCGGAATGAAACGGCGGCAAGGGGCGGCAGAGGGCGGCAACGGGCGGTATTGACCGCTGCCGCCCGGGGCCGTCCATTACCGCCCATTGCCGCATGCAGAATCCCGACATCGCTCGCCTGTTCGATGAGGTCGCGGACCTCCTCGAGATCCAGGATGCGAACCCGTTCCGGGTGCGCGCCTACCGTAACGCCGCCCGCACCATTCGGGACTTCCCCGAGCCGATCGCCGACCTGGTGCGCG
>WNGP01005486.1_pt1 | contig 10580 bp, 10 predicted proteins | sample 5407671 | NCBI WGS metagenome assembly WNGP01 (sample SAMN13153381, study PRJNA577476) | soil metagenome | isolation source: 40 cm soil or saprolite under Garry oak tree replicate 2 | place: USA:California | collected 2016-06-15
GTCGTGCCGCGCGTCACGCCGGCGAGCACGCCGCGCGCGTATTGGTCCCAATGCGGCGCGCCCAGGCCGGCGAACGCGGGAACGAGATACACCCCCTGCGGGTCGGTCACCTGCGCCGCCAGCGCTTCGACTTCGGACGACGACTTGATGATCCCCAGGCCGTCGCGCAGCCACTGCACCACCGCACCCGCGATGAAAATGCTGCCCTCGAGCGCATAGTCGGTCCGGTTCCCGATGCGCCACGCCACCGTCGTCAGGAGATTGTTCTTGGACGCTATCGGCTTCGTGCCGGTGTTCATGAGCATGAAACAACCGGTGCCGTAGGTGTTCTTCACCATGCCGGGCTGGGTACACGCCTGGCCGAACAGCGCAGCCTGCTGATCGCCCGCAATGCCCCCGATGGGAATCGAACCGCCGAGCAGCGTCGTTTCGCCGTACACTTCGCTCGACGAGCCAACCGCGGGCAACACCGAGCGTGGGACCCTGAACAGCTTCAGCAGCTCGTCGTCCCAATCGCCGGTCCGGAGGTTGAACAGCATCGTGCGGGACGCGTTGCTCGGATCGGTCACGTGCACCCGGCCGCCCGTCAGGTTCCACACGAGCCACGAGTCCACGGTGCCGAACGCCAGCTTGCCGGCCTTCGCCTTGGCGCGCGCGCCCGGGACGTTGCGCAGCAACCACTCGAGCTTCGTGCCCGAGAAATAGGCGTCGATCACGAGGCCGGTCTTGCGCTTGATCGAGGGCGCCAGCCCGCGGGCCTTCAGCTGGTCGCACCGGGCGGCCGTGCGGCGATCCTGCCAGACGATGGCGTGATGCACCGGCTCGCCCGTCTCGCGGTCCCAGACGACTGTGGTTTCGCGCTGATTCGTGATCCCGATGGCGGCGATGTCCGGGGCGGTGAGGCCAGCCTTGGCGAGGGCCTCCTTGGCCGTGTGCACCTGCGTGGCCCAGATTTCTCGCGCATCGTGCTCCACCCAGCCGGGCTTGGGAAAAATCTGACGGAACTCCTTCTGCGCCAGTGCGACGACGCTCCCGCTGTGGTCGAACACGATGGTGCGCGAGCTCGTCGTGCCCTGGTCGAGGGCGAGGATGTGCTTCATGCCGGCCAAAACGCCCGATAGATCAGCGCCGCGATCAGGCCACCGATGATCGGCCCGACAACCGGTATCCACGCATAGCCCCAATCCGAGCCGCCCTTTCCAGCAACCGGCAGCAACGCGTGCGCGAGCCTGGGACCCAGGTCGCGCGCCGGGTTGATCGCGTAGCCCGTCGGCCCACCCAGCGAAAGGCCGATGGCCCACACGAGGATGCCGACCAGAAATGGGCCGAACCCCGCGTCCCACCCGTGCACCGGGTTGAGGTTCTTGGGTGTCAGGATGGCCAGGACGCCCAGCACCAGCACGAAGGTGCCGATGATCTCGGTGAGGAGGTTCGCGCCCGTGTTGCGGATGGCCGGGGCGGTGCAATACACCGCCAGCTTCGTCGCCTGGCTTTCCGTCACGCGCCAGTGCGGCAGGTAGGCGAGCCACACGATCGTGGCACCGAGAAAGGCACCGAGCATTTGAGCCGCGATGTAGCCCGGCACCGAGGCCCACGCGAACTTGCCGATCGAGGCGAGGCCGATGGTCACCGCGGGGTTCAAATGCGCGCCGCTGAAGCTGCCGACGGCATACACCGCGACCGTCACACCGAACCCCCAGCCCGCCGTGATGACAATCCACCCGGCGTTCTGGCCTTTGGTCTTGTTGAGCACCACGTTGGCGACCACGCCATCGCCCAGGATGATCAGCAGCATGGTGCCGAGCAGTTCTGCGAGAAAAGGTGGCATAGGCTTGAATGGGAAGCGGCGAAGCTATCAGCGGGGAGGCAACTTGTCTACACTGCGGCTCAAAGCCGGAACAAGTAACTCACCTTGACGAAGAACGCATCGTCCGTCCGCCTGAGCCCCCGGAACCGGAACGCCTCCTCGTCCACCATGTCGCTGCCGTACCCGGCGAACACCACCGTCCCCGGGACCGGTTGATAGCTGAGCAGCACGTCGGCGTGGAAGAGGTTGCTGTGCGAACCGGCCGCGCGCCTCAGGCTGTCCCCCTGGATGAAAATCGGCGCGCCGGTGCGCGAGTCGTCGCGTAGGGAGTCGGTCTTGTCCTGGATGTACTGGCCCACCACCCGGACGAACAGCGGACGCGACAGCTGGTATTCGAGCTTAGTCCGCAGAATGCGACCGACGTTCACGAGGCTGCCGTCGGTGCGCCGATTCACCTGCTGCCAGAAGTAGCTGACGCTGTTGCGGAGCCGCTCCGTGGGGCGGTACGACACGTCCACGCTCAGCAGTCGCAGATCGGCCGAGGCCCACTCGAAGAAGTTCTCATCGTGGCCTTGCAGAAAAAACCCGCTGCCACTGAAATGCTTCCACTGCGGCGTCCCGATCTGGACGATGTATTCGCCGTTCGTGATCGTCGGCTGTCCCGTGAACGGTGCACCCGACGCTCCGAGACGGTAGGCCGCATAGAGGTCGGCATCGTAGCCGAACGATTCCACGAAGTATCCCGCACCCACGTTCCATCCGCCGCGCAGCGTCGCGTTACCGTTGAAGTGCAGCTTCTTGTCCTGCAGATGACGCCCGTGAATGAAATTCTGGTACTGCCAGATGCCGTCCACCAGGACGTCGCCGGTGAACCGCTGCAGCCACGCGCCGGGGCTCCCGTAGGCGGTGTAGCTCGGATCGACGTACGAATGCACGATCCCCGCCCGGCCGATGAATCCGCTGGCGTCGCGAAACTGGTCCGAGATGCCGGCGAACACGCTCCGTAGACCCCAGATGCGATGCTGAATCGTGAACTGGCTCAACCACAGCGGCGCGGTCGTGGTCACGCCTCCGACACGCGTGCGGCTGCCCGCCAGCTGCAGATTGAGTCCGTAGATCTCTTTGAAGACGAGCCGGCTGTCCACCTCGGCGACGCGGTTGTAGTCGCCGCCATCGATCCGATCGGTGTAAACCAACCCGACGCGTGACCCTCGGCCCAGACTGCGCTGGGCCCGCAGAATGTTGAAAATGGGATTGTCCGTGCCCGTCGCCGAGGCGAACTGCTGGTCCACCGCCGAGAGCAGGCCGATGTCGGTGCCGAAGGTGGTCCCGGTGAGCTTGACCGCGGCGATTGGTTGGACGATACGACGTGTATAGATGAGGTTCTGCGGGACCTGAAACAGCTCGCTTCCTTCCAGGAAGAACGGCCGCTTCTCCGAAAAGAACAGCGCCTGCCGCGGGTCGAACACCAGCTGGCCCGCGTCCGATTCGACCTGCGAAAAGTCCGGCTTGATCGTGCCGTTGAGCGTGAGGTTATCCGAGACGCCCCAGCGGACGTTGCCGCCCACCTGCGGGTCTCCCACGTCGTACCGATATCCCTGGGTGAGAGTGGGAGCACCGTTCGCTTTCCCGGTCGCCTCCGGATTCAAGTCCATGACGAGCCCGCGATGCATCCCGCTCAGGCCGACGAGGTTACCCGCCTGGCCCACGAACGTCGCGCTGGCGCGGCGCGCCGGAAACCAGGAATCCTCGACGCCCGAATGCTTGACCTGGCGCACGATGTTCAACCGCCAGTCCTGCGGCTGGCGCGGCTGATACCGCAGGCTCTTGAACGGAATGCGTACCTCGACTTCGTATCCCCAATCGGTCACGCGCCCGCGCGACTGAAACACGAAGTCGGGACTCAGGTCGGGTTGCTCCCGTCCCACCACGGCGCCGCCGATGAACCCGCTGGCGGTGACGTTGGTCCCCTCGATCAGGGAGCCATCTCCCTGGACGCCCACGGGATTGACGGCGAACAGCAAGGCCCGTTTCCCATCGTTGAACGTGCCGAGCAGGATCTGCACGTTGTCGTCGTCGAAGATCTGGTCGCGATTCGCCAGCGTCATCGTGGGGCGGCCGTGCAGCTCGAACGCCCGGATGCCGAAGTAGATCGCCGTGGCCGAGTACCAGACCAGCACCTGGGTGGAGTCGGCCGCCGCCAGGCCGTCGTTGGGGGCGTACTGCGAGAAGCCGGTCAACCGCGCGGCACGGGCCCAGACCGAGTCGGCGAGGTCGCCGTCTACGAGGACATCCGCTTCAAAGCGCGGAATCGGCACGGCGAGCTGACGCTCCCGGCCCGAGTAGGTCGGCGCGGAGTCGCAGCAATGGAGCAGGGCGCACAGCGCAAGGAACATGTCCGATAATTATGGTCGTGACGTCATGAAACGGGCACTCGCGGGCAGTTAGGAACGTGTCAGAACAATGAGTAGATTGGAGGCGGCAGCCAGCGACTACTACCTGAGGATCGTATGACAAGACAGCCTCTCTTCGTTCTCGCGTTGCTCGTTGCTTCCGCCCTGGCCTGGCCCCGCCTGAGCCCCGCGCAAACGTTCAAGACCGCGAAGTTCTCGATCGGCGGTGACGGCGGCACCGATTACCTGACCGCGGAGCCCGGCAGCACACGGGTATTCGTGTCGCGCGGCACCCATGTGATGGTGCTGGACGGCACGACCGGCAAGGTGGTGGGCGACATTCCCGACACGCCGCGTGTGCACGGCATCGCCTTGGCGACCAAGTCGGGCCGCGGATTCATCACCAACGGCGGTGACTCGACGGTGACGATGTTCGATCTCAAGAGCCTGGCCGTGATCAAGAAGGTCCCCATCTCGACCGGTGGCCTCGACGGCATCATGTACGAGGACTTCTCCGACCGCATCATCCTCACCAATCACAGCCGGCCCATCGGCACCGCGGTGGCGCTCGATGCCAAGACCGGCGACATCGTCGGCACGGCGCAGCTCGAGGACAACGCGCCGGAAGGCGCGGCGAGCGACGGCAAGGGCAAGGTCTTCGTCAACAATGAAGGCACGAGCACCATGCAGGTGCTCGACGTCAAGACAATGAAGGTGTTGGCGTCGTGGCCGCTCGCGCCCTGCGAGGGCCCGACGGGCATCGCATACGATCGCGCCACCAACCGGATCTTCTCCGGGTGCGGTAAGACGTCGGTGGTGGTGAACCCCGTCACGGGGAAGATCGTGGCGACGATCGCGAACGGCGACGGCGTGGACGCCCTGGGGTGGGACCCGGTGGAGAAGCTCATCTATATCCCCGCCGGGCGCGACAGCAACGTCACCGTGGTGCACGAGGACGCACCCGACAAGTACACCGTGGTGGCCACGGTCGCCACCATGCGGGGCGCCAAGACCATCAGCGTGGACCAGTTGAAACACGTGGCCTATCTGTTTCAACCCGAGTACGGCCCGGCGCCCGCGCCGGGCCCGGGCGCTCCTCCACCACAGCCGGGGGCCCGCCCGCCGCGGGGTCCGGTCATCGCGGCGTGGTTCTTCGCGATCAGCCACTGACCCCATGAAATTCGTCATCCTGATCTACACCGACAAAGAGCTCCTCGACGCGCTCCCGGAAGGACAGTTCGATGCGAAGATGCGCGCTTGCCTCGCGCATGCCGACGAGCTGCGGCAAGACGGGCGCTTGCTCGATTCCCAGATGCTCGAGCGCCCGGCGACCGCCAAGTCGGTGCGCGTCCGCAACGGCCGGCAGACGATCGTGGATGGGCCGTTCACCGAGACAAAGGAGATGCTCGCGGGCTTCAACCTGATCGAGGCCGAGGACCTGGAGGAGGCGGTCCGCATCGCGACGGAGTTCCCCTGGACGCAAACCGGCTGCGTCGAGGTTCGGGCGGTGCAGGACATCGAGGCCGTGCGGCAGCGGGTCAACCCCTCGCTCCAACGATCCCACCTTTGACGACATGGCTGCAACATTGCGTTTGCCCATGCCCGCGTGGCGAAGTATGCTCCCCTGAGATAGTGTAGGCCCGATATCCGTGCGCATCGGCATCGACCTCGGCGGAACGAAGATCGAGGCAGTCGCGCTGTCGTCGGCCGGTGAGGAGATCGCCCGACGCCGCGTGACCACGCCACCCGATTACGTGGCCTTGCTCGACGCCATCGCGGGGCTGGTGCGGGAGCTCGACCGCGCTGCCGGCGAAGCCGGCACGGTGGGTGTCGGCATTCCGGGGACGGTCGTGCCCCAGACGGGGCTCGTGAAGAACGCCAACTCCGTCTGGCTCAACGGTCGCCCGCTGGGACGCGATCTCGAGGAGCGGCTCGGCCGCCCGGTGCGGCTCATGAACGACGCGAACTGCTTCGCGATCTCCGAGGCCACCGACGGCGCGGCCGCGGGCGCGCACGTCGTGTTCGGCGTCATCCTCGGTACCGGAGTCGGAGGTGGGATCGTCGTGGACGGCCGTGTCCTTCTGGGCGCAAACCTCATCGCTGGCGAATGGGGGCACAATCCGCTTCCCTGGCCCAGGTCCGACGAGTGGCCCGGTCCGCCCTGTTACTGCGGCAAGCCCGGCTGCATCGAAGCCTGGCTCTCGGGCCCCGCGTTCGAGCGCGACCACGTCGAGCATACCGGCCTCGCACTGCCGGGCCGCGAGATCGTGCGGGCCGCGTCGGCCGGCGACGCGGGCGCGGCGGCGACGCTGGCCCGATACCACGATCGTCTCGGCCGCGCCCTCGCGTCGCTGATCCACGTGCTCGACCCCGACGTCGTGGTGCTGGGCGGCGGCATGTCGAACATGGCCGGACTGCCGGAGGCGGCGTACGCGCTGCTGCCACGCTACCTGTTCGCGGCGGGAGCGGGCTCAGGTCCGGTTGCCACCCGCGTCGTGCGCGCCGCCCACGGTGACTCCAGTGGCGTCCGCGGGGCGGCGTGGCTCTGGCCAGCGAGCGAGTGAGGACCGGAGCTGATGACCGTGCAGCATCATCTGCCATGACCGCTACGCCGCCCGCCGTGACGGTGAGTTTGCTGACCCGGATGCTCGTCGAAGCCTTCGAGGGGCCTCCCGGCCCCTGGACCTACTTCACCGACGCTGCCCCGGGAACCGGCCTGTTCGCGACGATCAGTGGGTTGCGCGCCATCCAGGCGTCGGAGCGGGGGGGACCGGGCCACACGAGCATCGCCGGTCACGTCCAGCACGTGAGCGCGAGTCTCGTGCTGTCGACGCGGGCCTTGAGCGGCGAGCAGACGTCGCGCGATCGGGGGCGCAGCTGGACGGTGACCACGGTGGACGACGCCGGGTGGGCCGACCTGCAGGCTCGACTGCGACGCGAGTACAAGAGCCTGGTCGTGGCGGTGGAGACTCACGCCATGTGGGACGAGGACGCGTTGGGCGTGGCGATCGGCGCGATTGCGCACACGGCGTACCACCTCGGCGCCATCCGGCAGCGCCTCGCGCCGCGCCCGCGCTGATCGCGCGTTCTCGCTTTCTCCAGTACCGAGTCGGCTCCCTGCTAGCTTTCTGTCAATGACCACCGAACCACAGCAGGGCCTCGAAGGCGTGGTCGCCGCCGCGACGCGCTTGAGCCGCGTCGACGGTCTGGCGGGCCGGCTGACGATCGCGGGCTACGAGGTGGAGGAGCTCGCGCCGCGCGCTACCGTTGAAGAAGTGGCGCACTTGCTCTGGTTTGGCCGTCTGCCGAATACTCAGGAGCTCGATGCGCTGAGAGCGGACTTGGCCGCACGTCGGTGTCCACCCGCAGCGACCCTCGCGCTGTTGCGCGAGGCGGCCAAGCGTGCCAGCCCCGTGATGGACGCCCTGCGCATGGCCGCCTCGACCCTGAGCCTTGGCCGGAACGGATCGGTCGAAGATGATGCGCGCACTCTCGTCGCCACGTTCCCGGCCATCGTCGGGGCGTACTGGCGTCTGCTGCATGACCAGGACCCGGTTGAGCCTCGAGCGGATTTGTCACACTCGGAATACTGCCTCCATCAGATTGTTGGAACTGAAGTCGGGCCCGAGCGTGCTCGCGCAATCGAAACGTATCTCAACACGGTTTGCGATCACGGCCTCAACGCGTCGACCTTCGCCGCTCGCGTCATCGTCTCCACCCACTCCGATCTGGTGTCAGCCATTACGGGTGCCGTCGGAGCGCTGAAGGGCCCCCTGCACGGCGGCGCTCCCGGACCCGCCCTCGATATGGTCATGGAAATCGGACGGGCCGACCGAGCCGAAGCCGTGATTCGTGGCAAGCTCGCTCGCGGGGAGCGACTGATGGGCTTCGGCCATCGCGTCTATCGCGTGCGGGACCCTCGCGCGGACGTGCTCGCGATGGCCGCGGAGCGGTTCTATGCAACCGAGGGCAACCGGGAGCTGTACGAGCTCGCGCGTGCCGTCGAAACCACGGCCGTACGCCTCCTGGCAGAACACAAACCCGACCGCCGGCTCAATACCAATGTCGAGTTCTACACGGCACTCCTGCTGCACGGTCTCGGTCTCCCGAACGATTTGTTCACCCCGATTTTTGCGGTCGGCCGCGTCCTGGGTTGGACGGCCCATTGCCTCGAGCAGCTTCGCGAGGGCCGGCTGATTCGACCGGAATCCGCGTATATCGGACCGACCGGTCTGCGGTTCCAACCGCTGGACTCGAGACCCATGCGCTAAAGGCACCGTCCGTCCTGGCACGCCTCGATGCGTTGCTCGAGAAACTGTCGTTCCATGGAGTTGCGCGCCAACCCGACCGCTGCCCGGAAATGCCCGCGCGCCGACTCGCCCCTGCCCCGGCGCAGCTCCAGCTCGCCGAGCGCCGCGTGGTAGAACGGATAGTCGGCGAGGCGGCCGCGATCGGCGATCGCCGCGATCTCCTCGAGCCCACGCTCCGGGCCGTCGCGTTGCGCGACGGCGATCGCGCGATTGAGCGCGACAACGGGGGACGGCCGGATCTCCAGCAAGGTGTCGTACAGCGACACGATCTGCGCCCAATCGGTGTCTTGTACGCGCGGCGCGGACCCGTGCACGGCCGCAATGGCGGCCTCGACGTGATACTCGGTCAGCTGGGGGCCCGTGGCGGAGCGTTCGAGCAACCGTTGGCCTTCGGCCATGAGGTTGGGATCCCAACGCGAGCGATCCTGATCGGCGAGCACGCGAAACTGGCCCGCGGCATCGAGGCGCGCCGGCAGGCGCGCCGCATGCAGACACATGAGCGCCGCGAGCGCGTAGGTGGCCGGCGTCGACGCCAGGGGATACTCGAACAGCAGGGACGTGAGACGCAGCGCCTCCCGACACAGCTCGGCGCGCACCGCCGACTCGGGCGACGCCCCGTGATAGCCTTCGTTGAAGAGCAGGTAGAGGGCGCGATGGACGGCCGGAAGCCGGGTGGCGAAGTCGGCGGCGTCCGCGATCTCGAATAGCCGCTTCGACTCGGCGAGCACCTGCTTCGCGCGCGTGAGGCGCTTCTCGACCCCTGCGTGCGTGCTGACGAACGCGCCGGCCACCTCGTCGACGCTGAAACCGCACAGGATATGGAGCATGAGTCCGACCTGCGCCGCCTCGGACAGGCGCGGATGACAGCACGAGAACATCATGCGCAGCTGATCGTCTTTGATGGCGTCCTCTGAAAAGAGCTGCTCGTCGGACTCGAGCAAGCGGCCCAGCTCCGGGGCGAACGTACGCGCGGTGCGCTCGCGCCGCAGCACGTCGAGCGCGCGATGCTTCGCGGTTGCCATGAGCCACGCGGACGGATTCTCCGGCACGCCGCGAAACGGCCACACCTCGAGCGCGCGGCAGAAGGCGTCCTGTACCACGTCTTCTGCCAGCGCGAGGTGCTCGACACCGAAGATGCGCGTGAGCGTGGCGACGATCCGCCCCGCTTCCCGCCGGAACAGGTGCTCGTGCAGCTCCATCACATGCCCGTCTTCAGGACGGGACGCACTTCCACCAAGCCTCCGCCCTCCAGGATCGGGCAGCCCATCGAGAGCTCCACGGCTTGCGCCAGATCCTTCGCCTCGATCAGGGTGTATCCGCCGATGATATCCTTGGACTCCGCGTATGGTCCGTCGGTGATGGTCCGCTGCTTGCCTTTGACCAGCTTGCCCGCCCGCTCGAGCGGGTGACCGGGGTTCTTGATATGACCCTTGTCGGCAAGCTGCTTCATCCAGGCCATCCAGGTCTGCATGCTCTTCTGCATTTGCTCCGGTGATCCCATCGCGGCACGGCTGGCCGCGTCGGTGCTGCGGTACAGGTAGACGAACTCGCTCATGGTGCCTCCTCCTGGGGTTCGATCGGTGGCCTGCGACGGCCTGCGCGCTTCCACTCATTAGACGTTTGAGGGCCGCCGTAGCGGACATTCGCGCGACGCTTGACTTGACAACATGATTACATAGCAACGTGCAGGCACTCCAGCCTGCCCGGCAGCCCCTACGACCCGAGCCCAAGATGAATACGTTTGGGGCGTCGCGCCCGAGGGGAAACGAGAGGTCTACGATGTCCGACGCCACCTGCACTCATCTCAAAGCGGTAACGACCGTCCGGAACGCCAAGGGCCGGGAGTGCGCCGACTGCGTGAAAATCGGCGCCCAGTGGGTCCATCTGCGCACCTGCCAAGAGTGCGGCGCCACCCTGTGCTGCGACAGCTCCCCCAACCGCCATGCGTCCAAGCATGCGCGCGCGACCGGACATCCCGTGGTCGCCTCCGCGGAGCCGGGAGAGCGGTGGCTGTACTGCTATCCGGACGACGCCTTTGCGGAGTATTGACGGTCCGACTCCGCCGCTCAA
>WNGP01005487.1_pt1 | contig 10579 bp, 7 predicted proteins | sample 5407671 | NCBI WGS metagenome assembly WNGP01 (sample SAMN13153381, study PRJNA577476) | soil metagenome | isolation source: 40 cm soil or saprolite under Garry oak tree replicate 2 | place: USA:California | collected 2016-06-15
CGAAAGTGGTGCGCGCGCGATCGTCGAGCGCATTTTTGTAAAGAAGATCGCTGGCGGTGTGAGGTGAGATGTGGTCCTGCAACGTGCGCGCATCGAATTCCTGCTGGTGTTTGGCGACCGCGACGGCCAGCAAATCGCTTCGGCCGCCCTCGCCGATGAGCCGGCTCAAACTTTCGAAGCGCGAATACTTCCCGCCCAGATGCAAATTCAGGCTCATCGCGGAGGCGTCGTGATCGACCGTCGTCGAGTTCATTTGCAGTGCGATGACATTTTCCGCCCAGTTTTGCGCACAAACATAGGTCACCTTCGCACCCGGGCCGGCGATGAGATCGTTCACACCACAGGCAAACCCGGCGGCGCGCTGATCGCACGAGCGGAAATGTTCGATGACTGTGACCTTCGCGAGCTCATCAGTGACTAGAAGTAGATGCGGGAAGATCGACATATTGTCGTGTCGCAACCAATGAAAGATCTCGATCGGTTCTTTGATCTCGAGCCCGCGCGGCACGAACAAGAATGTTCCCGACGAAACGAGCGCCTTGTGCAGCGCAGCGAACTTAGCCGAACCAAGTGTCGCTTCAGTGGACATGAAATATTTCCGGAAGAGATCGGCGTGCTCTACCAATGCGCGCTCCAGTGGTTGAAAGATCACGCCGCGCCGTTTCAAATCTTCAGAAACGACGTCGCGCTCGATCAGTTGATCGTTTGCGAAAATCATTCGCGCCGCGTAACGGTCGAGCCCGCGAGAATACTTTAAAACGTTTTTACGGTCGTCTTCAGAAAGCGGCGCACTGGTTTTGAACGGCGCCAGATCGAGAAGCGCGACATTGGAAAATCGCCAGGCCTGATCTTTTCGTGTCGGGGTCGGCAACCCTTCGAATTCTTTCCAGGCGGCGTGTTGCTGATCACGGAACCAATCTGGAAATTCGCGCACCTCGTTCGACCCGGAGAGAATCGGCGCGGATTTGACCAGTTCGTGATTGGCGACTGAAGACATCGTATTACCTCAGAGCAGAACGGCGGTCAGAGACCGCCGCTACAGCAAAGTTTGTTGGCAAAAACGGTTACCCGACCGAGCCTTCCATCTCCAGCTCGATCAGGCGCTTGAGCTCGACGCTGTATTCCATGGGGAATTGGCGGACGAGATCGTTGACGAAACCGTTAACACTCAAACTCATGGCCTGCGCCTCGCTGAGACCGCGCTGTTGCATGTAGAAAATTTGCTCCGTGCTCACCTGGCTGACACTGGCTTCGTGTTGAACGGCATTGCCTGTGCCGCGCACGGTGATAGCCGGATAGGTGTCCGTTCGCGACGTCGAGTTGATGAGAAGCGCGTCGCACTCGGTGTTGTTTTTACAATGCTTCAGATGTTTCGGCACGTGGACCAGTCCGCGGTAAGTCGCGCGGCCTTTTCCGATCGAGATCGATTTAGAGATAATGTTGCTGGTCGTTTCATCGGCAGCGTGAATCATCTTGGCGCCGGTGTCCTGGTGCTGGCCGTCGTTGGCGAGAGCGATCGAGAGAACTTCACCACGCGCTTTGCGACCCTTCATAATTACACCGGGATATTTCATCGTGAGTCGGGAGCCGATGTTGCAATCGATCCATTTTACCTCGGCGTTTTCGTGCGCGAGCCCGCGTTTCGTCACGAGGTTAAAAACATTGGAAGCCCAGTTCTGCACTGTGATGTACTGAATCTTCGCGCCTTTCAGCGCAATGAGTTCCACGACAGCGCTGTGAAGTGTTGGAGTATTGAACTTCGGCGCCGTGCAGCCCTCCATGTACGTTACTTCCGAACCTTCATCGGCAATGATGAGGGTCCGCTCGAACTGGCCAAAATTTTCAGCGTTGATGCGGAAGTAGGCCTGAAGCGGGTGCTTCACTTTCACCCCGGGCGGAACGTAAATGAACGAGCCGCCGCTGAACACGGCCGAATTCAGCGCGCTGAATTTATTGTCCCCGATCGGGATGACTTTGCCGAACCATTTCCGAAAAATTTCCGGATAATTCTTCAGCCCCTCTGTCGATCCGACGAAAATGACGCCTTGTTCGCCGACGGCTTTCTTGATGTTCGAATAGACTGCTTCGCTGTCGAACTGCGCTTCCACACCGGCGAGGAATTTGCGCTCCTGCTCAGGAATGCCAAGCCGCTCAAATGTGCGCTTAATGTCGTCCGGAACTTCTTCCCAGCTGCGTTTCGTCTCGGTACCGGGCGAGAGATAGTAACGGATCTTGTCGAAATCGATGGCTTCGAGATCCTTGCTCGCCCAGTGCGTCGGGAGCGGTTTTTCCAGAAATGTTTTCAAGCCCCGCAAACGGAACTCGCGCACCCAATCCGGGTCCTCTTTGACGTCCGATATGTAGCGAACAGTCCGCTCGCTCAGTCCGGCGCCCGCATCGCGCACGTGAGCTTCCGGATAAAAGAAATCTCCTTTGCTTCTATCAATATTGACGGCAGAAGTTTCGGTTTTCATTGTGTATTTTCCCCTGTTTATCTAAACGCTGGTTCAACCGCCCCCTCCCGCGCCCAATCGTAGCCCCTCTCCTCGAGCTCCAGAGCGAGCTCTTTTCGCCCACTCCTAACGATTCGCCCTCCTACCATCACATGGACGTAATCGGGGACGATGTAGTTCAGGAGGCGCTGATAATGCGTGATTAACAATATCCCAAGATCGGGTCCGCGCAACGAATTCACTCCGTGCGCAACGGTCTTGAGCGCATCGATATCAAGGCCGCTATCGGTTTCATCCAGAACGGCATACTTGGGTTCGAGCACCGCCAGTTGCAGAATTTCAGCGCGCTTTTTTTCACCGCCGGAAAATCCCTCGTTCACCGACCGCGAAGTAAACGAACGATCCATACCGAGCAGCTCCATCTTTTCGTAGAGCCTGGCGTAATAATCGGTGGCCTCGAGTTCTTCGCCTTCGGGCAGACGCGATTGCAGGGCTGCGCGGAGAAAATTCGCAATCGTTACGCCTGGGATTTCGCTGGGGTACTGGAACGCCATGAACAAACCGCGCCGCGCCCGTTCATCCGGTTCGAGTTCGAGGAGATTCTCACCATCCATCAACACCTTGCCAGCGGTCACCTGGTAATCAGGGTGACCAGCCAGGACTTTTGCCAGGGTACTTTTTCCTGAACCATTTGGGCCCATGAGCGCGTGCACTTCACCGCGAGGCACACGGAGAGTCAGTCCGCGAACAATCTCCTGATCGCCAATGGTGATACGCAGGTTCTCTATGTTCAATTCCTTCATAGGGCGGACTCCAAATATACGCCCGTTCGACAGATTTGCGAATGCCCTTGGAGTTCCGCCTTGAGGCAGTGATTATGGCGTGCGCTTGCCACGCCGCGTAAACGCGGAACTCCAAACGACCCTTTTTACGTGGCTAACCCGCTTGGATTCGAACCAAAACGCAGGCAGCTTTTCATCCGCGTGCACAATGAAACGCTTTCCGCCGCGATGTGCGTCAGCAATCCAGATTGCGGGCTTGCGATTGAAATTTAATTACCGAACAGATGCGGGGAGTATTCGGCCGGTATAGTTCCTGAAGTATCGGGCATAGCTGGGATTGTCCGATGCTACCACCGTGAAGCCGACCTTTGCGGGGTGATTAAAGGGAAAACACCGGCAAATAAGCGGCTCTGTCACCAGCTTGCCATCTTTGCAGCAACTCAAATTCAATCTGTTCTTTTTCTTTTGGCGGCTGCACAACTTCCTCAACGAGCTGCGTGTGTCGCAATTTCAATTCCGGCGTGGACACGGATTGAATTCGTTTGCTTTCCGACGCGCAACCGACAGCCAAAAGAACAACGGCCAATAACTGTAACAGCTTCATCGAATCGACAGCGTAGCATGGTAAAATTCGTTCGATCAAGATAAAAGTAAGAATCGGACATCTTTTATTAAACTGGCAGCGTGATCGAGACGCACGAGCACACGGGCAAGTTTAAAAGAGTGGTAAAGCCATCCGTGCAATCAGCGTCATCGTGGTTTCCCCAAAAAGAAAGAAAAAAGCCTCGACATTTTTGCGACCCAGACGAAGATCGGCACTGCACTTGCAAGAGCTCCCCTATGAAAAACCAAATAGCCCCTTCCATCAAAGCGCATGTTATTCGAGGCGCCTTTTACCTGCTTTTACTAGTCAGCCTTTTTGCGATTCCATTCGCAATGGGCCAGTGGCAGGCTCGTGCGCAGAGAACTCTGACATTTGCCGAGCGCGTGGCGTATCAACGAGCCATTGAAGACGTTTACTGGCGCCACCGCATCTGGCCAAAACAGCGCCCCGATCCCAAGCCATCGCTCGATGCGGTGATGTCACAGGCGCAGGTGGAAAAGAAAGTCGCAGATTATCTGCGCAAGTCACAGGCGCTGGAGGATTACTGGCAACAGTCAGTGACTGCTGAGCGATTGCAAGCTGAAATGGATCGCATGGCACAGCACACGAAACAGCCAGAGGTGTTGCACGAACTCTTTGCATCGCTCGGCAACGATCCCTTTGTCATCGCCGAGTGTTTGGCTAGGCCGATTCTAGCGGAACGTATTATTGCCAATTTATCTGGCCAAAGTGAAAACCGAAACAAGCAATTCGTGTCAGCACAAGCCAAAGCATTCTGGCCAATCTCGATGATAGCGAAGGGATCGGCAGACGCTGTGTACACGCTGCCGCAAATTTTCGTCCCGACGACCTGTACGGGCGATATTTGGACGGACACCAGCTTGGCCAACGCGCCATCTGCCCGAGATCAGCACACGGCAGTCTGGACTGGTAGTGAAATGATCATCTGGGGCGGATACGACGGGAGCTATTTGAACACCGGCGGGAGATACGAGCCCGCTACCGACAGTTGGATGGCCACGACTACTATCAATGCGCCCTCTGCTCGACGCGTTCACACGGCAGTCTGGACCGGCAGTGAAATGATCATCTGGGGCGGATTTGACGGGATCATTAATTTGAATACGGGCGGGAGATACACACCCGGCACTGACAGTTGGACAGCCACCAGTACTACCAACGCACCCACGATGCGAGCGTTTCACACGGCAGTCTGGACCGACAGTAAGATGGTCGTTTGGTCCGGTCGTGACAACGCCGGAGCCAGGAACACCGGCGGCAGATACGATCCCAGCACCGATAGTTGGACAGCCACCAGCACTACCAACGTACCCGATGCACGTATCTTTCACACGGCCGTTTGGAGCGACATTACCAATGAAATGATCGTCTGGGGCGGAACTCCGGATAACGTTACCTACTTCAACACGGGCGGGCGATACAACCCCAGCACGGATAGTTGGACAGCCACCACCTTGGCCGACGCACCCTCAGGACGAGACCATCACACGGCAGTCTGGACTGGTAGTCAAATGATCGTATGGGGCGGATACAACGGGATCTATTTGAACACCGGCGGGAGATACGAGCCCGCTACCGACAGTTGGATGGCCACGACTATTACCGATGCGCCGATTGGTCGACGTATTCACACGGCAGTCTGGACCGGCAGTGAAATGATCGTCTGGGGAGGGGAGAATCGCACCAACCAATTAAACCGCGGCGGGAGATACGATCCCAGTGCGGATAGTTGGACAACCACCAGCACTGTTAACGTACCCGATGCCCGATTCCTTCACACGGCAGTTTGGAGCGACAGCACCAATCAAATGATCGTCTGGGGCGGAACTCAGGATCAGGTTACCTACTTCAACACTGGCGGGAAATACTGCGCAGGGACATCGAGCCTTACTCCAACACCTACAGCTACCCCAACAACTACAGGTACCCCAACAACGACAGGTACCCCAACAACGACAGCAACCGCAACACCTACACCAACGCCGGCTCGGGCAACACCTACACCAAGAATGATCCCGACGCCGAGGCCGCGTCCGACGCCGCATCCGTGATCGTGATAGCCGCTCACATGATGCCGTCATTCGCATCTACGATGACGCAGGCAACGTGATCGAAACGCACGAGCACAAGGGCGATTTCAAAGAGTGGTGAGCGTGAAGCGAAACAAAAAGCCGCCACACGGTAAAGCGTGACGGCTGATTGTGAAATATTGCAGCGTCTTATGTCAATGCGAAGGTGGCGCTGCTTACAACCTGACCGTTGAATGATAACGTCTACTCGGTAGGTGCCGACTTCCAGTGCGCTGGCGCTCAGATTGTACGCATACTGGCAGCCGAGGCGCTCAACAACAGCAACGGCGCGCTCGCCAACGCTGCCACCCTGCAAAGCCAGATCGAGGAGCAGGCTTTAACCGCCATGTCGGACATCAACCTCAAAAAGATGAGCGCGGCCGACATCGCCTGCACGTCGGCGTTGAGCGCCTGCTGCCGCCTCCATTCCCGCTCGTTGGCGCAGGCCAGTGAGTTTGCTTTTGTCAGTGAACGGAATCTGGACCTGATAAAACGGAGAAATAATCTGGCTGGGTCAGGAGTAGTACGCCCCGCCGTAGTAGCCGTAACACAGATAGAAGGGATAATAGTCCAGCCGGCGGTCTGACGACTCAACGAAACAGGGCCAAAAGAAAAAACGCATCGGCGCATCCGGCATCTGCCGGACGGCGCCGATGCGTCAACCAAGCGCGCGTCACAAATCAATACCCGTAATTGTAGCTGTTATAGCCCCGGCCGTAGTTTACGTAGGTCCGCTGAGCCATTGCCCCGTCCCCGTAATAGTATGAAGACGGGTAACCGTTGTAATAGTCGTACGAGTACGGCGTATAATACGTGGTTGGATAAGTATAACCGGTGTCATACGCAGTCATGTAAGGCCCCTCTGCACATCCGCCCAGAAAAGTTGCAACGACGCCTGCGCAAAGGATCGACAGTAGCAATGCTCGACTGTGACGCTTGGGTTTCATTGTCGTGTTCATCAGATCTTCCCCTTTCTTGAATACTGAATTTTCCCTTTTGTTGTCGCGGAGCCGCGCGTGCGACTCTGTCGCCTGTGGTTCGTCAGGCACAACGACAATCACTATCAGTTGAACCTTTACTGTACAATTCGCACCGCGTCGCTCGATCGGCTGTGTTCCGAGTCGGTTAAAAGAATCGTGGCTTCGTCTCGAAGACGAAATGAGACGAGCCGGTCTCCGCAAAAATTATCGGCGAGCCATGCCTGCGCGGATGCGCAACCAAACTCGCAATGGATGTGCCGCACCAGCGCAAGCACTGACTCGTGCTGCGCTGCGAAGACGCAACCGCGGCACGCCGCCTTTAGTAATCTTCACTCGGCTGGAAGACCAACCGTAGCATAACCTGGAACGGCGGGAGTCGCATTACCGCCGTAGTAGTACGGCTCGTAAACGTGCATGCCATCGACGATGCGATAACGCGGTCCGTTGGGCGCATCCGAGAATGGATAGGCCTGATAGTAGCCGTCGTAGTCACGCCAGTAGCTCCCGGTCGGAACCCAATAACCGGCGTCATACGCGGTCACAGGAGGCGCTTCCGCGCACCCCGTGATCAAGACTGCTACGGCGCCCGCGCAAAGCAACAACAGCAACACACCTAGCCCACGAGATTTGCTTTCGGATTTCGTTGTTCTTTTCATCAGCTAATATAACACCCTTTCAGTGAATCTGTTTCAGTGAATCTGAATTGCTTTTTCGCTTCTTGACGCGCGCGGCGGAGCGTTCATTTTGCACGCGCGATGAAGAGAGTTCTTTTTTGCCTAAGTGTTTTGCTGGTAATTCCTTTGCCACTGTTTGCGCAGAAGCCGCTGAATTTTGACGTGATTATCAAGGGCGGTACGCTTTACGAGGGAACGGGCGCTGAACCGCGACATGTCGATCTTGCGATTCGCGGCGACCGCATTGTGGGCCTTGGAGATTTCAAGTCAGTCAAAGCGAAGACAGTTATCGATGCTAACGGGCTCGCCGTCGCCCCGGGTTTCATCAACATGCTTTCCTGGTCGAACGAATCGCTGATTCAAGATGGCCGGTCGCAAAGCGAGATTCGTCAGGGCGTCACTACCGAGATCATGGGCGAAGGCGAATCGATGGGCCCGGTGAACGATCGCGTGCGCGAGCACATGCTGCGCGAGCAGAGCGACATCAAATACGACATTAAATGGAACACGCTCGCGGAATATCTGCGTTATCTGGAGAATCGCGGCATCTCCTGCAATGTCGCGTCGTTCATCGGCGCGACCACGATCCGCGAGAACGTGATTGGTTTCGAAGATAAACAGCCGACGCCGGAACAGCTCGATCAAATGCGCGAACTGGTTCGCAAAGAGATGGAGGCGGGCGCGCTAGGGATCGGCACCTCGCTGATCTATCCGCCAGCGTTTTACGCCAAGACCGAGGAGTTGATCGAGTTGTGCAAGGTCGCCTCGAAATATCAGGGCAAATACATCTCGCATATGCGCAGCGAAGGGAATCGATTGCTTGAAGCGCTGAACGAACTCATCCGAATCAGCCGGGAAGCAGGAATTCCAGCGGAAGTTTATCACATCAAAGCGGCGGGCCAGCCGAATTGGGGCAAGATCGATGATCTTCTTTCGCGGATTGAAGCGGCGCAGAAGGAAGGACTGAAAATTACGGCAGACATGTACACTTATACTGCGGGTGGGACCGGGCTGGACGCGTGTCTTCCGCCTTGGACTGAGGACGGCGGATACCCGGCTTTGTTTAAGCGACTGCGTGATCCGGCGACGCGCGAGAAAATCAAAGCGCAAGTGCAAACGCCAAGTGACGAATGGGAAAACATGTATCTCGCTGCCGGCGGCCCGGAACACATTCTTCTCAGCCAGTTCAAATCAGAAACATTGAAGCCGCTCACTGGCAAAACGCTCGCTGAAGTCGCGAAAATGCGCGGCAAAGATCCGATCGATACTGCGATGGATTTGATGGCCGAGGACGGATCGCGCATCGGGACGATTTATTTCATGATCTCGGAAGCGAACATCAAGAAAGAACTCGCTAAGCCCTGGATTTCGTTCGGCTCGGACGAGGCTTCGCAGGCGCCAGAAGGCGTTTTCTTGAAATCGAATCCGCATCCGCGCGCCTACGGAAATTTTGCGCGCGTGCTCGGCAAATACGTGCGCGACGAAAAAGTGCTTTCGCTGACTGAGGCGATTCGGCGACTGAGTGGATTGCCCGCCACCAATCTCGGTCTGGATCATCGCGGATTTCTAAAGGAGGGAATGTTTGCCGACGTGGTGGTGTTTGATCCTGCGACTATTGCGGATCGCGCGACGTTTGAAAAGCCGCACCAATACGCGGTCGGTGTGAAGCATGTTTTCGTAAACGGCGTGCAAGTGCTCAAAGATGGCGAGCATACCGGCGCAAAACCCGGCCGCGCTTTGTGGGGGCCAGGTAAAACGAAGTAAGCACAAGCTAGCTTGGCGAAGAGTTCTCCTGCAGCGGCCGCCCTGTAGGCGGCGCATCGTGCGCGTGTGAAGTTGGGAGCTTTCGGTTTCGGCGTTTGAACATCGAAACACGCGAGACGATGTTTAGTCTTCAACATGGACCCGATCAGGAACATCAAGTTGCGCTGGTTGCATGGCGCGTTGCACGACATCAGCCACGAACTGTCGCGCTCGCAATTTTCCAGGTTTGCGCCGCACGCCTGGGAGCCGGCGATCAACGCGTACCGCTGCGAAGCATGCATTCGCATCTGCGTCGATCTGGCAGGCGTTGATCGCTCGCTGATCGATCTCACCGTTGAACCGCGACGCGTGGTGATTCGCGGCACGCGCGGACTGCCGGAGCCAACTCACGAGGAGGGAAGCGCCATGCAATTACTGGCAATGGAGATCGATTACGGACCATTCATGCGGGAAGTGCCGTTGCCGGCCGAAGTGGAAATCGACCAGGCCCACGCAGAACAACGCAACGGATTGCTCTGGATTTCGCTGCCGTTGAAAGAGTCATGAGCGACGAACAAATCAGCGCGTTACAGCCGGGTGCCGAACTCAAACCGGGACCGCAGAGCACGATCGCAGCGCCCACGGATCAAACCCAAACGCCGCGTATCCCGGAGGAATTATCTATTTTGCCGGTGCGCGGGTTCGTCGTTTTTCCGGGGACAGTTGTTCCGCTCAATATCCAGCGCGCGGCGTCGCTGAAACTGCTCGATGACACGTTGCCGCGCACAAAGGTGATCGGGTTGCTGGCGCAGCGCGATGAAACGAAGGAGGAGCCGTCACCACAAGACCTCTATTCAATCGGCACAGTCGCGCTTGTGCTCAAGCTCATACGACAGGCGGATGACCATGTGCTGGTCATCGCGCAAGGGCTGCGCCGGTTTTCCCTTCGCAAGATTGTCGCCACTTCGCCGTTTCTGCGCGCTGAAGTCGATTTGCCCGAGTCCATCCAGCCGCCAGAAAGCAAGGAATGGGAAGCAACCTTCCGGAACCTGCGCGATTCAGCTGCGAGATTGTTTGAGTTGGCGCCGGACGCCCCTGAGCAGGCGCGTTTGATGGTCTTCAATATCGAGAATGCCGAGCAGCTCGCTGATTTTCTGGCGCCGAATCTGAACGTCGATGTTGCGCAAAAACAGGCGATTCTCGAGGAGCTCGATGTGGAAAAGCGTGTTCGCGATGTGCAAAAGCAAATCTTA
>WNGP01013838.1_pt1 | contig 10575 bp, 13 predicted proteins | sample 5407671 | NCBI WGS metagenome assembly WNGP01 (sample SAMN13153381, study PRJNA577476) | soil metagenome | isolation source: 40 cm soil or saprolite under Garry oak tree replicate 2 | place: USA:California | collected 2016-06-15
ATCAAGGCGTCTACGCAGGATAACATGTTACTGTATAGAAATACAGTACCACAAAAGGCTGATTTTAAGCAAGAGGGGAGCGAAATGAAAAACACAGCGCCGTGTTATTCGGCTTTTCGGTTCTTGATATTAGGTTATGCGGCACGAGACGCCGTCGAGCGCTGGCCGCCATCGGCCAGGGGCCTCATGTATCTTCACGCCTCTGGCACCGAAGTATGTCTTCCGATGAACTCTTCTGAAGAGCAGAAAGGAATGACACGATGAACAAGCCAACCAAGCTGTCGCCGCCAGTTTCCGCTCTGGTAACGATCGTAGCGGTGCTCGTCGCAGCGCTCGCAATCCCCGCACGTGCTGAAGGGCCGGTCGCCCGCGTGCCGGCAGTTCGGGAGAATTCCACCGATCCAGATCTGAAGGCGATATTCGACAACGCGCGCAAACGTGGCGGCCAGGTCATTAACCTCGTTCTTGTCAAGGGCAATGCGCCCAAACTCGCCAGGGCCTCTTCGGCCATGGCCTACGCCATCCGCTTCGACACCAAGACGCCGCGTCCGCTGGTCGAGCTTGCCATCCTGCGCACGGCTCATCTTTGGAAGGGCGATTACGAAATGAACCAGCACCGTCCGATAATGCGCGCCTGCGGCTACACACCGCAGCAGATCGAGGCCGTCGGCAACTGGCGTGCGAGCACTCTGTTCAACGAACGGCAACGCGCGCTCCTCGCCTACGTCGACGAGGCCGCCCGCGGCGACGTCGACGACGCGACCTTCGCCGCGTTCGAGAAATTCTTCGATACGCAGGAAATTGTGGAGATAACCATCACGGTGAACATCTATGTCGGCACGGCGCTGTTCACTCGGGCGCTGAGGATCAAGACTGAGGACGACGGAAGGCAAACTGCGATCGGCAAATGTTAAGGCTTGGCCTCTACCGAGGTGTGAATTAATTGCCGCATAACAACGCGTCGCAGCCGACCGCCTTCGGCGGCGGCTGAACGCGAACGTTGGGCGGCAAAAACGGTTACCTTAAATATTTTTTACCTGGATGATTGTGCGAACGCACCGGAGAGCGACTTTCCCGTCCGCGATCAAACCCGATTTTAAACCGGCACGATGACAACCGGAGACAGCTATGGCGCGTGACACCCGACGCGATTTTCTTAAGGCGGCCGCTGCCGCGACACTCGGCGCCGGCGTTCCGGCACACGCGCAGGCGGCAGGATCATCCGTCTCGTCGGGCACGACCGGCCGTCCTGCCGACCTCATCCTGAAGAACGGCAAGATCATTACGGTAGATGCCGGCTTCAGCCTTGCCCAGGCGATCGCAATTGCCGGGGAGCGCATCGTCGCAGTCGGCCCGGATGCGGCGATGGCGGCGCATACCGTGCCCTGGACGCGGGTCATCGATCTCAAGGGCAGGCCCGTCATTCCGGGACTGATCGACGGCCACGCGCACATGGATCGCGAGGGCCTGAAAGCCGTCTATCCCTCACTTGGCCGCGTGCGCTCCATTCGCGACATCCAGGATCGGATCGCCGAACTCGCGCGCGGCAAGAAACCCGGCGAGTGGATCGTCACCATGCCGATCGGCGATCCTCCCTACTATTTCGACGTACCCGGCATCCTCGCCGAGAAACGCTGGCCGACACGGCAGGAACTCGATGCTGCGGCGCCCAACAACCCGGTGTACATCCGTTCGATCTGGGGCTTCTGGCGTCACTCCCCGCCGCTCGTCTCGTGCGCCAATACCGAGGCTCTGAAGCGCGCCGCTATCACGCGCGACACCGTCTCACCCGTCAAATCGCTCGTCATCGAGAAAGACGCGAACGGCGATCCGACCGGCGTGTTCGTCGAGGACGGGATGCAGCCAACCGCGGAACTGCTCTGGTTCCGCAAGGCCACGGCATTCAGTCGCGCCGATCGCGCTCGCACGCTGCCGCTGGCGGCGCGCGCGTATCACGCTTTCGGCACGACCGGCATCTACGAAGAGCATGGCGCAGCGACCGAACTGCTGCGCGCCTACCAGGATGCGCGCCGAGAGGGCACGCTGACCATGCGCTCGTCCTTGGCCTTCAGTCCGAACTGGAAGACGGCAGGCAATGCCCCGCTCGGTCCCTTGATCGAAGCCTGGGCCGGCTGGTTGGGCGAACCGGCGCTGGGCGACGACTGGCTCAAGGTGACGGGCGTGTCCGTGGGCATCAACCATACGCCGGCGGATGACCTGCGTGCCGGCACGACGCCCGATACCGGATGGGCCGGCTTCAACTACGACTTCGGCATGCCGCGCGAGCGCCTGAAGGAAGTGCTGCTGCATTGCGCGGCGAACGACATCCGCGCCGTCGCCAATGCCAACGTCTCGCCCGGCGTCATTGAACTGTTCGAGGAGGTGGATCGCGTCATCCCGCTCAAGGGACGGCGCTGGGTGCTCGCGCATATCAGCAGCCTGTCACCGCGTGACATCGAGAAGATCGTCCGCATGGGCTTGGTCGTCACCCCTCACACCAACAGTTTCATCTACAAGACAAGCGATCTGCTGAAGAAACGGCTGCCGACCGAGCGGCACCGCGAAATCACGCCGATGCGCGATCTCATCGACGCCGGCGTGAAGGTCGGACTGGTCACCGACAACGTGCCGGTTTCGCTGTTCTGGCCGATCTGGCAGGTGGTCGCGCGCATGAACATCAAGCAGGAGCGCGTGGCACCGGAGCAGGCGATCAGCCGCGCCGAGGCGCTGCGCTGCGCGACGATGAACGGCGCCTATCTCACCTTCGATGAGGACAGGAAAGGCTCGCTGGAGCCCGGCAAACTCGCCGACCTCGCGGTCTTGAGCCCCGACCCGCTCAACGTCGCCGAATCCGAGTTGCGCGACATCGGCGCGGTGATGACCATGGTCGGAGGCAGGATCGTGTACGAAACCGCAAATTGGCATGGATGAGGAGAAATAAATGCGCGCGAACGGATTCTTCATTGTTATTTGTAGCTTGGCCATCGCCCACGCCGCGCCTGTTTTCGGTCACCGGAGAAGCCGCGCCGAAATGGAGAAGGCGCGCCGATATCTTGCGAGTAACTGACGTCGCAAAGGCATCTGTGTCGTTTCTCGATCAAACGACTTTACTTTGATGAGTGAACGTTTCAGTGAGCTGCAGCAGCAAATAGTCAGTAAGTGAAATGCCGCCCAACCGCGCCGTCGAGGCCGACGTGCCGCAAGCGTCACGCGGCTCACGGCGAACGTTAGGCATCATGGAGACCGATGGAATGCTGCTGGTGATCTTCAAGGCGGCCGGTTATGCGATGCTGGCCCACCTGGCGCTGTCGCAGCTTCTCCGCGCCTTGGTGAAGTGGAACAGCCCTCTTGCGATAGAGCTCTTCGCAGTACCAAATGCGCCGATCGCGCCCGACTGGGGCTTCCGGCTATTGCGCGTGCGCTACTTCCTGCCCTGGCGTCCCGCCCCTGACGCGTTAAAACAAGAGCCCATATTAACTCGGCTGGTTTTTGTGCTCGCGAGCTTTAGTGGACTAGCCATGCCCGTATTGATGCTTTTGTTTTTTGCGAGCGGTTTCTACATCGCTGGCGCACCATGATGCCTAACCCCCAATTCGAGAGGGACGGGCCATCAGCCGCCGTGCCGTTGCAAACATCGCGCTGGCCCGCCCCTCAATTGGAACGTTAGGCCTCACATGAACGCGTTCGCCGACAACTACGTTTCCATTTCACGGGAAACCGGTGGCCCGAGCGGGCAAATTCCGGAGGACGCCGTTCAAGTGAGGTACAGCCAGGACCTCGCCGCAGCGATCAAGGAGTCGGAGAAGCAAGGCTTTCGACGGATTGGAACCTCAGAGTTTGTCGATCGCGGCAATCGTATGGGCGTAAGCCACGATGCGCGCATGCACGGAGCTTCGATTGGAGCATCGCTCGTATTGTTCTCGTCTACTCCGGCAAAGCTGCGTACTATCAAGCGCCGTCGCAATGGAAGCATTGACATGGGGTCAGTTTTTGCAAATCCGCCCGCATCGGTCTCTCCGCGTGGCTACTACGTCGTCAAGGCGGCATTCATGGTGAGGGTGTCGTGAGGCCTAACACCCCAGCGCAGGCGGACGCGCGTGAAGCGCAGTGCCACACTCAACCTCTACGTCCGCGCGCCGCTGGCTGGGAACGTTAAACGGCACTTGAAATGACCGCGCGACACCAAGTTGAATCGTTCAGATTTTGGGACATCGTGACTCTTTGGGCGAGAGAGGAGCTTGAACCCGAAGAGGTTGTCGCGCGTGCGTTGGCGAAGGGTGTTGTCCGCAGGGCAAAGCCTCGGCCCTCGCGCTGAATGGCCAACCGTATGTTGGTTTCTGCGCCAAGCCTGGGGGTGAGCTGTGTGTGCTTCGAGCTGAGGCTCTCGAGCATTTGCTTGCGGTCGTGCGCGAGGCCAAGCGTCCGTCGCGCAAGGCGTTGCGCGAGGAATTCATTTTCCGCGATGATTTTCGCCGCTGGTTGCGTTCCACCAAGCAGCCTTTGCCGGCGTTCTGGTTTGCCCGGAGTGACGGTGCCGTTTAACAGCACGCCGCACCCGGACGCGCGGGAAGCGTCGCGCCTTGGTCCAACATCGCAGCCGCGCGCCGGTGGCCGCGGACGTTAGGTTGCACAAGAGTCATTCTCTATGGAGGTTTTATGTCAGTGTGGCAATGCAAACACGGCTTTTTGACGGCTATCGCGTGGTTGGTGATGACGCTTGCAATGTGGGACCAAGCATTCGCGCAAGGAGGTTGCCAGCAGCCGATCAGCCAGCGGACCACCGAGTCCGGATGCTGGGTCACGGCCAAAGAGGCCTTGGGCCAGCTGCCCCAGAGGCCGATCTTTTGGCATCTGGACACCTATCCGACGCGCGCCGCAGCGGAGACGGCCAAGGGACCGCGTGGAACCGTCGTTGAGTCGCTTGGGAAAGTGTGGCTATTCACCATCGCCGAAGCCGGATGGCGCCCCTCCGGCGGCATGCGCGCCGCGGAAATTGGTCCGCTCCCCATAAGCTCCGATACTAAATACACAGCGCAATACATGGAGGCGATCTTTACCCCGGGCATGACGGCAGCCGCACATCGACATTCGGGTCCTGAAGCTTGGTATACGCTAACTGGAGAAACCTGTTTGGAAACCCCCGAGGGCAAGTTTGTTGGTCGAGCGGGGGGCGAATATGTCATCGTGCCCGGCGGTCGGCCGATGCATCTCACTGCGATCGGCACCGAGACGCGGCGCTCACTCGTGCTTGTCCTCCATGACTCATCGCAACTTCCGAGGACCCCGGCGCACGACTGGATGCCAAAGGGATTGTGTCGGAACTAGTTACCACTTCTACATTTCAATGGAGTGATGTGCAACCTAACAAGGGCATGCAGGCGACCGCCTACGGCGGCGCCTGATGCCTGGCGTTGAGGCCGTAGAAGAACGCTCGAATTGCGCTGACCCAAACGTTCGCTTTGGTCGCTCCGGAGGGTGCGCGAGAAACTCTCAATATCGCTACCAATTGCAGAACAACCTACCGGTACGGATCGACGGCCTCATCAGACGGGACGGTGCCGGGGCGTCTGACCCGATAGCCTGCCCTTGAGAGCCTAGGAGCCTTCGAGTCGCCTGCGCTCGCGGGCATCGCGCATTGCACGTAGTTTGCGACTCATCGAATCTCTGTGGCGGTATGGCATGGGGGTTTGGGTGTAACCTTACACGGTCCGTATAATAACGTTAGGCTGCACACAGGTATGACACTGCTTGCGAGAAACGTCAGGAGAATACACAAATGATCCAAAAGATAGCGATAGCGATCCTCGCGATAGTTTTTGTCGGCATGCCTCGCTACTCCGAGGCCCAGGGCCAAGCTCGTTCCGAAGACGAGGAGGCCATCAAGAAGTTTTACCTGGAAAACATCGAAAGGTTTAACAGGCACGAGGCACCCCGAGCAGCCGACTTCACTTCAGATGCTGACTTCGTTAATGTTTACGGGATGTGGCGGAAGGGCTCTGCTGAGATCGCGGGCCGTCAAGGGGAACGCGCGAAGACCGTTCTCAAGGACGCGAAGATCACCTTGTTGGATCTACGCATCCGGTTCGTAAGACCGGACGTCGCCATCGTACATCAGACACACGAAATGAGTGGGATGCTGAGCCCAGACGGGCAGAAAATGCCACCACACCGAGAGCGCGGCATTCGAGTCCTGGTGAAGGAGCAGGGCAAATGGCTCACCACGGCATTCCACAATACGATAGTACGTGACATCGAGCAACCGACAAAGTAGTCACGGAACGCACCAATTGTGCGGTGCCGCCTAACAAAGGGATCGACCGGAGCCGCGCAAGCGAGTCTCGTATCGCTCCTTGAGTGTTACGTGCGCGGCCCGGTCATCCCCACCGTTAGCGCGCTTGTACATTCACGGAGGAGTCTGTCCATGCATACATCAATTCCAATTACTGTGCTCTTTGTCGGTCTGTTCGCCCTCATCCAGGTGCCGCTGACCGTGATGGTTGGCTACAGACGCGTCCAGACGGGCATTCAGTTCTTTGATGGCGGCGATCAAACGCTGCTGCGTCGCATGCGGGCGCATGGAAACTACACAGAAACTGTTCCCATCGTTCTTCTCGCTATGGCGGCTGCGGAGATCACAGGCATTCCAAGCTGGGCGCTGTGGGCCGGTGGCGCCAGCCTCCTCGTAGGCAGGCTTATGCACGCTGCGATCCTCATTACAAAAGGCTGGGGTAATCCGCGTGCGATCGGAATGATATTGACTTTCGTGCCAATGATTGGCTTCGGCGTATGGTCGGTCTATCGGGGCCTCGCGTGAGCGCGCTAACCGCACAATCGAGAGGGACGCGCGCAAAAGCGGCGCGCGCCCCTCATTGTGGACGTTCGGCGTCATAGGGATGCGTAAGCCATGAAGAGACTTTTCTGTGTTCTGACTGTGGTCTGTGCCCTTGGGCTCATAACGTTTCAATCCCTGGCGCGTGCCCAAGAAAAGATCAAGGTTATGAGCGACGGCCCGCTCCGGCCTGCCTTTGAGCAGATCACCGAGGCCTTCCGCCGAGAGACTGGAAGCCAACTCGAGTTCGTCTTTGGGACCTCGCCGGTAGTCCACAAAAAGGTCGCCGACGGCGAGGCAGCCGACGTCCTGATCATTCAACCCAATTTCATCGCCGAGCTGGTGAAGGCAGGAAAAGTCGTCCCGGGCGAACACCCAGTCGTGGGTCGGGTTGGGTTTGGGCTGGCTGTACGCGCGGACGCACCCGCGCGGGATATCTCTACAACTGAAGCATTCAAACAGACTCTGCTCAACGCGGACTCATTGATCTTCAATAACGTGGCCTCGGGTAATTACTTCGCCAAGGTGCTCGAGCGCCTTGGCATTGCCGAAGCCGTGAAGGCGAAGGTTATTCGCCTTGACCCCTTCGCCGTAAACGAACGCGTCATTCAAGGCAAGGGCACCGACATCGGCGTGGGGGTAATTCCACTCATCAACACGACGAAGGGCCTACGCCTTCTCGGGCCGCTACCCGCGGAGATACAGAGCTACATTGTCTACGTGGCTGCCCCGATGACCAGTTCCACGTCGCCGCAAGCCGGTAAAGCTTTCATCAAGTTCCTGGCGAGTCCGACAGCGAAGGCCGCGTTCGCGGCCAACGGAGTCGAGTGAGTGCAGCTTCTGATCGCACGGTATGACGCCGAACCACGCCTTGCAGCCGACCACCGCAAGCGTGCTTGCGGTTCCCTCGGCGCGCTGCGCCTCGGCGGCGGCTGAAGGCGGGCGTTAGAACGCTATTAAAGGATGGGGACAATGTCAACGACCCGAAGCATCATTCTTCCGATGATTCTGGCGCTTTCGGTACTGGCGAATATCGGCCTAGGTTTCTTCCTGTATGTTCAATCGACGGAAGTTGCACTTCTTCGGGACGAAGCGAACGCGCGGCGCGACGAACGTGATTTTTTGTTGGTTTTGATGCCGGAGTTAAAGCCCCACATCTCAAAAAGTGAGCTCCATCTAGTTCTCCGACGCTTCCATCCCGGAGAACAAGTGAACGACGTCGGAGACCATATCCAGTGGCGACTGTTCCAGTTTTGGTTCGATAAAAAGGGCGATCTTGAGACAGTTCGCTGGTCGTCGTAGTAGCGTTCTAACCCTGTTTTGCAGCGGACGCGCTGAAGCGCGCCGCTGAAAACGACGTTGGGTGGCAGATTGGAAACAGTATCTGAGGCAAGGACGTGATGGTGCTTGCTCGAGGTATTTGATACGAAGCCAATGCTGATGGCTGCTTTCGACCCATAGCGGACATTGAAGAGGTTAGTTAGTACGGAGGGGAATATGCGAAGATTCTTGCTGGCGCTTGCTCTGATCGCAGTCCTGCTCGGTTTCGCACCGACTTCGGCATTCGCACAGTACCCGACGAAGCCCATCCGGTTCATCGTGCCTTGGGGTCCAGGAAGCGGACCCGACGTGACGAGCCGCATTGTCGCAACGGAGCTCAGCGCACGGCTCGGGCAGCCGATTGTGATCGACAACCGCCCTGGGGCGGGCGGGACTGTCGGCATGGCGTTAATTGCGAGAGCTGCCCCGGATGGCTACACCGTTGGTCCCGGCAACATAGGACAGACTATTAGTTATAGTGTGATTCCGAACGTCTCTTACGATCTGAACAAGGACTTCCAGTCGATAGGAAGGACACTTGTTTCGGCCAACGTCCTCGCCGTGAGATTGTCACTCCCCGTTAAATCCGTTCAGGAGTTGATTGTCTACGCAAAGAACAACCCCGGAAACCTGCTGTATGGCTCTCCGGGTAACGGCACAAGCCTCCATGTAGGCATGGAGTTGTTCAAGCTGATGACCGGTACGCAGATGGTGCACGTGCCGTACAAGGACGCGCAGCAGGCGATCACCGGCTTGGTCGCTGGTCAGGTCGATCTGCTGTTCGATAACATGGCCGCAATCGTGCCCCACGTCAGGGCTGGCAGAGTGCGGGGACTGGCAGTGACCGGCCCGAGGCGTTCCCCTGCCGTTCCGGAGTTGCCTACCGTCGCTGAGGCTGGCGTGACTGGCTTCGAAGTAATCATTTGGGCGGGAGTGATCGGGCCACGCGGAATCCCGAAAGACATTGTGGCTAGGCTCAACGCAGAGATAAACAGCGCGCTAATGTCCCCATCCCTTAAGGGAAAATTTGCTGGACTTGGCCTCGAGCCAGCGGGCGGCACGTCCGAGGAATTTGATACATTCATAAAAAAAGAGGCCGCGAAGTGGGCCGATGTAGTGAAGCGTGCAGGCGTTAGAGTCGATTAGTAGTTGAACGTCCGCTCTTGGCCGTTAAGCGCCGATCGGCCAATGGTCAGAAACCGACCCTGAGCCGCCGGTCGCCTTTCTCCATACCGGACATTCACGGATAGGATAATCAATTCTCCGGCGCGCCGCAGTCCAGTGCTTGAAGCTGTCCTGAACGGCGCACATCGGTCTTATGTTGATTTCGCTCCACCTGCGTACCCCTCAGCAGGGGCGATCGGAGCCAGTCTAGTGGTAAAGCTCTAGGCGCCGCCGCCGAGGCAGGAGCTGATGAACCTCCTGCGCTCCTCGCCCTTCATGTTTCTCAGGTTCGCCTGCTTGTTGCACTCTCCCCAGCGGTCCTGCTGCTTCTTCTGGGCCAGCGTCGGGGCCTTCTTCTGCGCCTTCGTCGCTTTCTTCTGGGCCTGCGTCGGCGCCTTGCTCTGGGCCCGTGCCGTCGCCCTCTTCTCGGTCGGCGCCTTGCCCTTGTCTTGGCCGCAGGCGACCAGCGCAGCGGCCAGCACGATGCAAAACAACACAGCGGGTAGTCCTTTCATCAGCTCCTCCTTGCGGGAGTTGTCGGTAAACCGGGCCGATACGGCCTCATAACGGTATCACGGTCCGCATGCCGCCGGGGCTTCGGCTAAAACCAAGTTTTTCAGTTCGTTAGATATTTCACGCGAACGCCCCCGAAATGCACTTCAAGGTTGACGACGTCAGAATCCGGGAGATCAAAGAACTCGCCCCGCCCTCGCAGCTGTTGCGCGAGTTTCCGTGCAGCGAAAAGACCGAGGAATCGGGCTTCGTCACAACATTGAACTGATCCATGACTGGCTCCTTTTTCGTGGAAGGGAGCCAAAGTCTGCGGCCAACGGTCGCGAACCGACCCTGAGCCGCCGGTCGCCTTTCGAAGGAAATGCGCTTCTCAATTTCGTCAACGGCATGCTTCATACGCTCGGAAGCGTTCCCATGCTTAAGATGTCGATCGACAGGTATTATCGTGGCGATACGTAGAGGCGCGCGCCTCAGTGGTTAGAGGGGTATCTAACATGCTACTAGTTAAAAGGAGCTAGATTGCGTAGTAGTTCACCGCCCTATGCAGATAAATTAAATGAGTTCTTTTATGAAGGACTAGGTCGTCAGACGTCGGTGTGTCTGTACGGATCTGCTGCAACGGGGAATTGGGTTCCTTTGACGAGGGAAGACGGGACGTCGCGATCGCTCCCTACCGCTGCTTCGATCCCAGCAGCGTATGCTTCACGACGCTGTCCGGCACGGTCTCCCCGTGTCGCAGCGTGAAGACC
>WNGP01012936.1_pt1 | contig 10574 bp, 10 predicted proteins | sample 5407671 | NCBI WGS metagenome assembly WNGP01 (sample SAMN13153381, study PRJNA577476) | soil metagenome | isolation source: 40 cm soil or saprolite under Garry oak tree replicate 2 | place: USA:California | collected 2016-06-15
TCGGGTCCCATGCCCAGCATGCCGTTTTCCGTGTGGAGCATGACACCGCTGTCCGTGGTCAGGTGGTTGCTGATCCGGGTAGGGAGCCCGATGCCGAGGTTGACGAAGGCCCCGCGCGGGATGTCGCGCCCGACACGGGCCGCGAGGTCGTCCTTGCTGAGCCCGCGCAGGGTGGTGCCGGTGGCCCGGGCGCTCACTGGCCCGCTCCCACCGGCTCAGTCGGGCGGGCCGGCACCGGCACCCGGACGACGCGGTCGATGTAGATGCACGGCGTCACGATGATTTCCGGGTCGAGCGCGCCGGCCAGCACCACGTCCTCGACTTGCACGATCGTCGTCGTCGCGGCGGCCGCCATGATCGGCCCGAAGTTGCGGGCGGTCTTGCGGTAGACCAGGTTGCCGAGATCGTCGGCCCGGTGGGCCTTGACCAGCGCGTAGTCCGCTCGTAGCGGGTACTCCAGCACGTAGTGCCTGCCGTCGATCTCCCGGACTTCCTTACCTTCGGCCAACGGCGTCCCGTAGCCGGTGGGCGTGTAGAAGGCTCCGATGCCGGCGCCCGCGGCGCGGATGCGCTCGGCGAGGTTGCCTTGGGGGACGAGCTCGAGCTCGATGTCGAAGTGCCAGGAGTCCGACTGGCGAGGGAAGGAGCACACCATCTTGCGGACCCGGCCCGCACCGATCAGCGCCGCCAGGCCCGCGTCCCCGTTTCCGGCGTTGTTGCTGACCACGGTGAGGTCGGTGGCGCCCGAGCAGGCGAGCGCGTCGATGAGCTCGACCGGCTGACCGGCCGGACCGAATCCGCCGATCATCACCGTGGCGCCGTCCGGGATCCCCGCCACCGCTTCGGTGAGGCTTTCCAGTATGCTGACCACGGCTCAGGCGCCCAGGTTCTCGACGACCACGGCGAGCCCCTGCCCGACACCGATGCAGATCGCGGCGACCCCCCACCGCTTGCCGCTCGCCCGCAGGGAGCGTGCGAGCGTGCCCAGCACCCGGGTGCCGGATGCGCCCAGCGGGTGGCCGATGGCGATGGCGCTGCCGTGTGCGTTGACGATGCCCGGGTCGACACCCCAGGCGTTGATGCACGCCACGGTCTGCGCGGCGAACGCCTCGTTCAGCTCGACCGCATCTACATCACCCCAGCCGATGCCGGCTCGCTTCAGGGCCGCGTTGGCGGCCTCCACCGGCGCGAAACCGAAGTACCGGGGGTCGTTCGCCGCGGCGCCGCGACCTGCGATCCGTGCCAGCGGCGGCAGGCCGACGAGTTGCTCCGCCGCGGGGCTGCCCAGCAGGACCGCGGACGCGCCGTCGTTGAGCGGAGAGGAGTTGCCCGCGGTCACCGTCCCGTTGTCCTTGCGGAACACCGGCTTGAGCACGGCGAGCTTCTCCAGGCTGGTGTCGGGCCGGATGGACTCGTCGCGCTCGAGCGCTACCCCAGGGACCTCGACGACGAGGTTGTCGTAGAACCCGGTGTCCCAAGCCCGGGCCGCCGTTTGATGCGAGCGCAAGGCGAAGGCGTCCTGCGCCTCGCGGCTCACCTGCTCGCGGACGCGGAGCAACTCGGTGGCCTCACCCAGGGAGACGGTCCATTCCGGGTTCATCCGCGGGTTCACCAGGCGCCAGCCGAGGGTCGTCGACACCAGCGTCGCGTCGCCGGCCGGGTACGGCTTCTCGGGCTTGGGCAGCACCCATGGCGCCCGGCTCATCGACTCCACGCCCCCGGCCACCACCACGTCGGCCTCGCCGAGGGCGATCTGGCGCGAGGCCACGATGGCGGCGTCCAGGCTGGAGCCGCACAGCCGGTTCACCGTCGTGGCCGGTACCGACGTCGGCAGGCCAGCCAGCAGGCCTGCCATCCGGGCGACGTTGCGGTTGTCCTCCCCGGCCCCGTTCGCGTTGCCAAGCACGATCTCGTCGACCCGGGCCGGCTCCAGTGCGGGCGCCCGGCCGACCAGTGTCCGCAGCACGTGCGCCGCCAGGTCGTCGGGACGCACACCCGCCAGCGCACCGCCGTACTTCCCGAAGGGGGTCCGTACGGCGTCGTACAGGTACACGTCGGTGGGCATGGATCAGCCCTTCTGTCCAGGTGCAGGGGCCACGGCCGCGGCGTGGGTGCTCACGGGGCCGCGGCGGGTGCCAGGACGATGTCGAAGCGCACGCGTGACCACGCGCGGTCTCCCAGGTCCCGGCCGTCGGGAGCGGGGGTACCTGGCGGCTGGGGCGTGAAGTCCATCACGAGCGAGTCCCTCACCCCGAAGACGCTGTCGCGGCCCAGAAGCTCATCTCCGCGGACGAAGATGTGCGTCACCAGGGTCCGGAAGCCGTCCGCCTTGACCATGAAGTGCAGGTGCGAGGCCCGCATCGGGGACCGGCCCGTCGCGGCCAGCAGCCGGCCGACCGGGCCGTCGTGCGGAATCGGGTACGGCGTGGGGGCGACCGCCCAGAAGCGGTAGCGCCCGCCCGCGTCGCTGAACAAGTGGCCGCGGGCGGCGACCCGGCCGTCGTCGTACTGGACGTCGTAGAAGCCGTCCTGGTCGGCCTCCCAGACCTCGATCAGCGCATACGGGATCGGCTTGCCGTCCGTGTCCGTGACCGTGCCCTCGACCCAGCACGGCTCCCCGGATGCTCCGGCGGCGATGTCGCCGCCGGGCTCGATCTCGGGTGAGCCCTCGACGAAGAACGGGCCGAACACCGTCGCCTCGGTGGCGTTCTGGTGGGCCTCGTTGTTGATAGTGATGGTCTGCATCGACGCCCCCAGGACGTCAGAGAGCAGGATGAACTCCTGACGTCGGTCGTCGGTGATGTGCCCGGTGGCGGTCAGGAACTCGATGGCGCGCTGCCACTCCTTCTCGGTCAGCCGCACCTCCCGCAGGAACGCGTGCAGGTGCCGGGTGAGCGCCTGCATTAGGTGCTTGAGCCGCGGGTCTGGCGTGGCGTCGAAGGACGCGACCACGCGCTCGACGAGCCGTGACTCGCGTTCCTCCTGCTCTGGGGAGGCCGTCCCGTGCTGGTCGAGGCTCATCGTGGCGGCCTTCCTTCCCACGCCCGGCGTAGCAGCTCTTCGAGGTTCGTGGCGGTGACCGGCGTCGGGTTGTCCGGGGGGACGGCCGCCAGGATGGCGTCGACGGCAGCCGGGATGCCGGTCTCGCGCAGCCCGTAATCACGCAGGGCGCGAGGCGCCTCCATCTGCTCCCGCAGGCGCTGCAACCCGTCCAGCGCGGACGCCGCGCCGAACGCCGCCGCCATCCGCCGCTCGCTGTCCGGGACCGACGGCGCGTTGAGCGCGAGGACGTACGGCAGCACCACGGCGTGGGTCTGCGCGTGCGGGAGGTTGTACATCCCACCCAGGACGTGGCAGATCTTGTGGTGCAACCCGGAGCCGGCCGAGGCGAACGCCACCGCGGCCATCCAGGCGCCGTACAGCGTCTGCTCGCGGCCCTCGATGCCCTGCGGATCGCGCACGACCCGGGGAAGCCCGTCGCGAAGGGCGCGGATACCCTCCAGCGCGAGCGCCTGGTCGACCGGGTCGGTGCGGGGCGCCCACATCGAGTCGACGCAGTGCGCCAGCGCGTTCAGCCCGGACGCCACGCTCAGCGGCACGGGCAAGGACAGCATCAGGCTGGCGTCGTAGACGATGGCCCGCGGCAGCACGCGGGCGTCGGTACCGGTGGTCTTGCGGCCGCCCTCGGTGAGCCCCCAGACGTTCGTGGCCTCCGAGCCCGCGTACGTGGTCGGCACGGCGACGATGGGCAGGCCGGTGGTCAGCGCCACCGCCTTGGCCAGGCCGGTGGCGGACCCGCCGCCGACGCTCACGAGGACGTCGGCATCGTGCTCCCCGGCGGCCTTGCGTGCCCGCTCGGCGACATCGCCTGGCACGTGCATTACAACCTCGGTATGACGCACGGCGACCGGCAGGGCGGCCGCCAGCGGGTCGGCCAGCGCGCTTTCGGCCTCGGCGGCGATCACCATCGCCCGGGAGGCCCCGAGCCGGGCCATCTCCTCCGCCACGTGCTCGGCGGCCTCGAACGAGGCGAACACCACCCGCTGTGGCAGCGTCTCGTGCGCGAACCTGACTATCACGCGGCACCACTCCTGCCCGGCGCGGATCGCGCCGGGCAGCGGCTGCGGGTCAGGCATCGGCGTAGCGCGCAGGCAGCTGCGCCCCGTAGTTGATCCACACCGCTTTGGCGTCGGTGTACTCGTGCATGGCCTCGAACCCCATCTCGCGGCCGAACCCGCTCTGCCCGACGCCGCCGAACGGGGAGCCGGGGTTGACCCGCTTGTACGAGTTGACCCACACCATGCCCGCCCGCAGTTCGTGCGCCACCCGGTGCGCGCGGGACAGGTCGCGGGTCCACAGTCCGGCACCGAGCCCGTAGTCGGTGCCGTTGGCGATGCGCAGCGCCTCGTCCTCGGTGCGGAAGCGCTGCACCGCCACGACCGGGCCGAACACCTCCTCCCGGGCGAGGCGGTGCGCGGCCTGCGTCGCCACCACGGTCGGCTCGAGGTAGCAGCCGCCGGCAAGCTCGGCGGTCTCCGGCGCCTTGCCGCCGGTGACGATCTCGTCGCCGTCCGCGACCGCGACCTCCATGTAGGAGAGCACGCGGTCGCGGTGCCCGGGCGAGGTGAGCGGGCCCATCTCGGTGGCGGGATCCTTCGGATCGCCGAGGCGTACGCCCTTGCTGAGCCGGACGAACCGGTCGACGAACTCGTCGGCGACATCCTCGTGCACGATCAGCCGGCTGCCGGCGATGCAGGCCTGGCCCTGGTTGTGGTAGATCGCGAACGCCGAGCCCTGCACGGCGGCGTCGAGGTCGGCGTCGGCGAAGACGATGTTCGCGCCCTTGCCGCCGAGCTCGAGTTGCACCTTCTTCAGATTGCCCGCACTCGCCGCCAGGATCGAGCGGCCGACCGCCGTCGAACCGGTGAACGACACCTTGCCGATGCTGGGGTGCTCGGCAATGTGCCGTCCGGCCGTCGCGCCGTAGCCGGTGACGATGTTGACGACCCCGGGAGGGAGGCCGGCCTCGGTCATCAACTCGGCCACGCGCAGCGTGCTCAGCGGGGTGAGTTCGGACGGCTTTAGGACCACCGTGTTGCCGGCTGCCAGTGCGGGACCCATCTTCCAGCTGGTGAACATCAGCGGGAAGTTCCACGGGACGATCTGCCCGACCACGCCGATCGGCTCGCGCAGCACATAGTCGAGAAAGCCGTGCTCGACCGGGATGACGCTGCCCTGGTGCTTGTCGGCCATCCCGCCGAAGTAGCGGAACGTCGCGGCGGTGCGCGGCACGTCCAGCCCGCGGGTGTCGCGAATCGGATGGCCGGTGTCGCGGGTCTCGAGCAGCGCGAGCTCGTCGGCGTCCGCCTCGATCAGGTCGGCGAGCTTGAGCAGCAGCCTGCCGCGCTCCTCGGCCGTGGTGTGCCGCCACGCCCCGAACGCTGCCTGCGCCGCCTGCACCGCGCGGTCGACATCGGCCGCGCGGGCCTCGGCCACCTCGGCGAGCAGCGACCCGTCGTGCGGGTCGCGCACCTCGATGCTCGCGCCGTCGAGGCCGTCGACCCACATGCCGCCGATGAACAGCTTCGTCTGCACCGTCGTCCCGTCCCGGTGCCTCAGAAGTCGATCGGGTAGGTCGGTGTCTTGCCGCTTGCGATCAGGTCGGGCAGGTCGGCGGACGCGTTCTCCCAGACCAGCAGCATCGACCGCTTCGGCGAGTAGCCCTGGTGGCGGATGTCGGCCGGCATCGCCGAGACGTCGCCCGCCTTCATCACGACGCGGGCCCGGACGGCGCCGGTCTCCCGGTCCTCGACCTCCCAGGTGATCTGGTCGCTCAGCTGGATGAACCACTCGACCCGGTCGTTGCCGTGGATGATCGGCAGGATGTACTCCTCGGTCGTCGGGCAGAACAGCGACTCCTTGCAGACGCTGGCCACCGACGGGTTCCATGTGACGTCCGAGCGGGACAAGTAGGCGAACAGGCTGAAGGCCGACACCTGGTCCTCGAAGCCAGGCTCTGCGTAGACCTCCGGCTCGGCCTGCGGGACGTCGGCGAACATGCGGTTCACCGAGTAGCCGGCCTCATCGCTGCGCAGCGGCGCGTCGCCGGGCAGGCCGACCATCCGCCCGGCCTGCACCCGCTGGCGGGTGACCGCGCCGTGGTTGTCGCCATTCTTGATGCCGAACGCTGAGCCGGTCTCGTGCGGCGAGGCGAACGGGTCGAAGGTCTCGTTGGTCCAGTCGTCGAGGATCGACTTGAACGTCTCGCGGATGCGCGGCGTCTGGATATTCTCGGAGTAGTCGAGCTCGGCCTTGCGGTAGGAGTCGTTGTAGCGGCCGGCGAAGATGTCGACGGTGCCATAGTGGTTGACCGTGCCGAAGACGCCGTCGAAGTTGACCGTGCCGTAGAAGAAGTCCCAGGCGATGTCGCGCTGCAGCGCGCGCAGGAACGCGTCTACGCTCATGATGTGGTGCCCGGTCGGCCAGGTGATGTAGACGAAGTACTCGTCACGGCGGAAGCGGAACTCGCCGAGGGAGAACTCGCGGTAGCCCTCCTCGTTCGGCTCGGTCGAGACGACACCGTGTTCAGCGGTAGCGGTCATGTGGCGGCTCCTCGCAAGGCTGCGGGTTCAGAGGTTTACAGGGATTGGCAGATCTCGGACCAGCGGAACAGGGTGTCCGGGCCGGCGACGGTTTGCTGCAGGATCACGCCGGGCTGATCGGCGCGGAATCGGTACGCGCTGCCCGCCGGCAGCAGTGCCATGTGCCCGCGCCGGGCGACGATGCGCCCCATCGGCTGGCCCTCGGGCTCGCCGTCCAGGGCGACCGAGCCGCCGGCGTTGGGCGGGAGCGGGCTGTGCGCGAGTTTGACGAGCGAGATCTCGACCTGGCCGTCGAGGACGAGCGCGAACTCGTCGTGCGCGGCGGTGCGCCACTGGCTGGTGCCCTCGGCGCGGATCGCCTCGACGACGTAGTCCATGTTCTTGCCGACCGCGGTCTTCTCGTAGGGTGCGGCGTTGCTGGCGATCTCGAAGACGTTGGAGAAGGCGTAGTGCCGCGGGTCGTCGTTGATGATTTCGACGCCGCCCTTCTGGTAGTTCGCCAGCGAGCCGAAGCGCGTCGTGTAGGACGCCCGTTCCTTGCCGTGCAGGTTGGCCGCCGTCCTCCGCCCTCAGATGTTCGTATTGCGAACGTATGTGCGCTTGGTGAACATTAGCTTGCGCCTTCGCGCGGCCGGTGTCAAGAGGCTCGCGGCGAAACATGAACTTCCCGGCCGGGCCGCGCCATGTGGCGATGCCTCGGTGGGCCCTGGCGTCATTTGCGGGCGAGCAACGTGCGCAGTGGCGGTCCGAGGGACAGCGGTCGTCCGCCTACCGACTCGATGCCGGCGGCAAGGAAGTCGTAGAAGCCGATGGCCGAGAACAACAGGATGAACCCGCCCGCGACTTTGGGCAGTACGGTCGACCCGTTGAGATTGGCGATGATGAGGAGTACGACCGCGACGAGCGCCGAGCTGAGGATCATCGTGAACGACGAGGGGGCATACACGCTGACGACGTCCAGCATGAAGATCACGATCGCCCAGGCGATGAGGAATTGGGCCACGCTGTGGGCCACCTGCGCCTGAGGGATCACGTACCAGTTGTGGGCGAGCCCGAGGACGAGCGCGGCGTAGCTGAGCCAGAAGCCGGTGAACGCGCCGAACACTGCGGCCACGAATGTCTGTCCGAGCGCCGCGGCCCAAATCGTGGTGATCAGCACGCCGAGGCCGGTGGCCGCGTAGACGATAGGCATGACGCTGCCGCCCTGCGCCGCGGCCGAGACATAGCCAAGCAGGGAGATTCCGAGCACCGTACCGCCGACGGAGAACGCGAGCAGGCCGAGGACTGCGGGATTCGGTGGCGGGCTGGCTGCGCTCTCGACTACAGCCGAGGGTGCCGAAGGGGTGGATGTCGCGCCTTCGGAGACGTCATTGGTTCGAAGTTCGGTCACCGGGGGCCTCCTTACGAGTCCTGTAGGGTCCGCCATCCGGCAGACTCGGTACCTGGTGGCCCCGGCGGGGGAGCACTAGTGTCTCCCCGGCCTTGAGCCCTGATGAAGATCGTGCCCCTGCCGGTGACCGGGAGGGCTGATCGCTGCTGGGATGTCTTTACTGGCCGAAGGCTGCTCCGTTGCTCGGTCGCGGGCTCAGGAGCGGTCCTCCAGCCAGGGGTAGCGTTCGGTGTCCCGAGCTGCGTAGTCGGGATCGAGATAGATGAAGACTCGCTGGATCTTCCAGTCACGGATCTCGAACACGTCGCACCACCGGCCGGCCCCCCACTCCGGCACGCCGGCTCGCCACGCGCCATCTTGGTGCTCCCCGTGGCTGGTACCTTCGCACACGACTATGTCGCCGCCGGAAAACACCCAGTTGAAGTGCGCGTAGTGGTGCTCGATGTGCTTGATCGTGCTGCCCACGTCGGTGAACAACTTGCTGATCTGTTCCTTACCGGTCGCCAGGCCCCATTTGGGGAAGTACACCTGAGCGTCGTCGGCGAACAGGTCAAGAATGCTGCCACCGGTCGGGATCACTCCTGCGTTGTCGAACGCCTTCAGGTAGTCCAGGACCACCGACTTGCGCTGCTCGTCGGTCATCGTCTGTCTGGTGAGGGCCATCGCTTTCGCTCCTCGTGGTGCTTGTGGGCGGGTCGGGGCGGCGTCGAGTGCCGGGCACTCCAGCACTCAGCGCGCGGCCTGCACGACCTCCTTCACGGGTTCGGCGTGGGCGGCGCGGGCGGCGCGGTACGCGAATGCGACGATCGGTCCGAGCGTCGCTCCCCCGGCCCAGTACGCCTGAGCAGACGCTGAGGCCACGCAGTTGCCGACGCCGTAAAGCCCTGGTATCGGCTGGTCCAAGTCGTCGACGATCTGTCCGTCCGGTGTCGCTTTCGGACCCCCTTTGGTGTCGAGGGTGCCGCCGGTGACGAGCGCCGCGTAGTACGGCCCGGTATCGCTGAGCGGCCACAGCGTGGGGTTGGTGCGTCCGGGTTCCTCCTTGACGGGGCCGTTGAAGAGAAGCTGGACGGCGCGCTCCCCCCGGTGGAAATCGCGGTCGGCGCCCTCGTGCGCCATCGCGTTGAACCGCCGCAGCGTGTCTTTGAGGTTGGCAGAAAAGTCCGGAGCAAGCCGCAGTCCTCCGGTGCGGCTGGTGAACCGGGCGACGCGCTCGTCGATCCGTCGGGTCAGTTCTTCAAGGGTCTCGCCTTTGATCACGTGGGAGTCGTCGGTGCCCGGCGGCACGATCAGCCGCCCGTACTCGGTGCTCGCGGAGTGGTCCTGCGACCGCTGGTCCCAGACCTGCGCCAGCACGAGGTTCGGGTACTCGGCCGCGGAGGGGTCCCACTGGAAGAAGGTTTGTGCCAGCTCGTTGTACTGGAGTTTCTCGTTGACGACCCGGCGGCCGTACTTGTTCACGAACACCATGGAGTCGCCGGCCACGGAGAACATGCCGATCATGCCCGGATCGGGGGCGATCGCCTTCTCCAGGGGCACCGGGCACATCCAGGCGTAGTTCATGTTCCGAAGCTGTGCCCCGACCGCCGACGCGACGGCTACGATGTCGCCTTCGTTTGTCGTCGCGGCGCATCCGCCGTAGACGGGGACGTCCAGGAAATTGCGGCGAAGTTCCGGATTGTGCGTGAAGCCGCCGGTGGCGAAGATGACGGCCTTGCGGGCGCGGATGCGATGCGCCACGCCGTCCGGCGTCGATGCCACAACGCCGACGACTGCGTCATTATGGACGACTAGCCTTTGCACGCGGTGACCGGTGCGGATGTCGACGCCATCACGACGGCCGGCGTCTCCCATCGTACGGATGGCGACCTGCCCACCGTCGGACATGGTCTCGCAGGCCTCGTCCGGGACGAGGACGCGTCCCCGCGGTGCCTTGTCCTCGGGCAGCTCCGCCCAGTAGTCGGGCACGTCCGCGCAGTGTCGGTAGACGAGGGCGCCGTGCTCGCGCAGTAGTTCGGCTGCGGGGGAAGCCGACTCGTGAATGGCTTTGCAGAGGTCGTACTCCCACTGGCTCAGGCCGAAGGTGGGGCTGCCCGGATCGTATGCCTGCGGGCGGGACAGCCGTGCCATGTAGCGTAGGCAGTCCTCTTCCTCATCTTTGATGCCCAATGCGCGCATCGGCTCGTTGTTCGGCACCCAGTACCAGAACGCGGCCTTGCGCGCGGTGCCACCCAGTTCGGGTGCCTTCTCCAGCAGGATCACCTCGTTGCCGAGCCACCGTGAGAACAAAGCGGAAGGCAGACCGCCACCGCCGCCGCCGACCACGACGATGTCGGCTTCCGCCTCGAAGTCGGTCACCGCCACAGGTGCCGCCGTCTCGCGCGCTGCGACGTCTTGTGCGTTCGCCATAGCAATCCCCTCCTGGGCATCGCGGCAAATGATCAGGTTGATGGCCTCATGATGAGTGACCTGCTGGTGACGGTCGTGTTTCAAGCTGACACGCCAGTGTTCCAATACACGCCATCTCGCCGGCCCCGACCACCGCCGTCGGTCGCACAGTCAAAACTGTGACTCGCCGAGTG
>WNGP01013450.1_pt1 | contig 10574 bp, 8 predicted proteins | sample 5407671 | NCBI WGS metagenome assembly WNGP01 (sample SAMN13153381, study PRJNA577476) | soil metagenome | isolation source: 40 cm soil or saprolite under Garry oak tree replicate 2 | place: USA:California | collected 2016-06-15
GCGGCATGGGTGAGGTATATGCTGCGGAGGATGAGCGTTCCCGACGACAAAGCCTCGTCGCCCAAAACGAATCCAGAAAAAAACCTTGAGTCCGCTCTATTCGTAGCGCAGAGCGATTATGGGGTCGACGCGCGTGGCACGTCGGGCCGGGATGTAGCAAGCGAGGATAGCGGCGCTCGCCAAAACCACCGAGACGCCACCGAAGATGAGTGGATCGTGAGCACGGACTCCGAAGAGCAGGCTGGAAAGAACGCGCGTAGCTGCGAAAGCAATCAATATGCCGGCTGTTAGTCCAGCGGCTGCCAGCCGCATTCCTTGACCCACAACGAGCCTCAATATCCGACCGCTCTGCGCGCCCATGGCCATACGAACGCCGATTTCGCGCGTTTGCTGGTTCACTGAATAAGAGAGCACGCCGTAGACACCCACCGCCGCGAGGAATAGGGCGAGTCCACCGAACACAGTCAGCAGTGCAGCGCCCATGCGCGGTGCCCATAGTCCCTGATCGATCAATTCTCCGACCGTGTTGATGTTCGTTAGCGCGAGATTTGTGTCTAGCGATTGAACTTCGCTCCGGACTGTGGCGATGACTGCCTCGGGCCGGCCTTTGGTTCGCACCTGCATCGTGACCGCCGGGGCGTAGTCCTGGGTGAGTGGAATGTAGGCCAACGGCTGAGGCTCTTCTCCGATGGCGTTCACCACGGAATTGCGCGAGACACCAACGACTTCGCGCAGGTCGGTCTCTCCGAAGAAATGGAAGCGCTTCCCGAGGGCGTTCTCATTTGGCCAGAATTGTTTGGCCATTGCTTCGTTAATGATGGCAACTGGATTGGTCTCCTTGCGATCCGCATCCGTGAATTCGCGACCGAGTACTAACGGAATGCGCAGAGTCTCAAAAAAGTTCGGCGCGATGTCGTTGAGCTGGGTCAAGGTCCCACGATAGCCGGAAGCTTCATTTTGACCTTCCGGGAACACGGTCCGCGCTAATCCTCCGCCGAGCGGAAAATTGGAGGCGATGGTTGCCGACTCAACTCCGGGAGATGTCTTGGCGCGCTCTATGGCGGCGCGAAAATACTGCTGCGCACGGCCTTCATCGTAATGCAAGGCTCCTAAATCAAAAGCGAACACGAAGAGATGTTTCGATTCGAACCCGGGATCGACGCGCTGCGCGTTTTGCATGCTGCGAATAAATAAACCCGCTCCGACGAGCGCGACAAGCGCCAGCGCAATTTCCGTTATCACCAAAAGGCTGCGGAATGGGTTTCTGGTCCAGCCCACGGTGCCCCCTCGTCCACCAACTTTCAGCGCCTCGATCAGGTCTGGTTTCGCGGCCTTGATCGCGGGAGCGACCCCAATGAACACAGCCGTAAGAAGCGCCATGCCTAAGGTAAAGAAAAGCACCCGGGAATCAAATCCCAAGTCGATGTCTCCATCCAGGATGAAGGGCGGCCGGAAAGACCACAACACTGCACGGCCCCCATAGGCGATCACCAAGCCAACAACTCCCGAGAGAATCGCGAGCACCAAGCTTTCTGTTAGCAATTGCCGCATGACCCTGCCCTGGCTGGCTCCGAGCGCCGCTCGCAAGCCAATCTCCTTTTCTCGGCGAGCAGCCTGAGCTAGTAGCAAATTTGCCAGGTTCACACATGCGATCAGAAGGACCAAACCCACGATTCCCATCATCAATCCACCGGCGAGCACGAACTGATTGCGATTGTTCACCCCCACAGCCGCGTCGGCGAGAGGTGTGAGCGCCACACTCCGGCTGGCGTTGTCTTTCGGAAACGCGCTCTCGAGATGCGATGCGATGGTCTTCAGCGAGGCTTCCGCTGCACTCAAGCTAACGCCGTCTTTTATCCGGCCAATGACGGTGGTGGTTAGAAACCTGCGGTCGTTAAAATTGTCTTTGAAGAAACCCGCGAGTAACTGGGGATACATGCTGACAGGAATCCAGACTTGCTCGGCGTTACCAAACGTAAAGGTGCCTTTGAATCCGTGCGGGGCAACACCGATCACAGTGTAAGGCGTGGCGTTGAGCGTGAGAATCTTGCCAACCACATTGGGATCAGATCCGAACTTATTAGCCCATAGACTGTAACTTACTACTGCGACATTGTTGCCGCCCGGCTTGGTGTCCTCATCGGGCAGGAAGAAACGCCCCGAAACAGGCTGCAGTCCGAGGATTTCAAAATAATTTGCGCTGACCATCTGTCCGAAAATTTGCTTGGGTTCCGTACCACTGCTCCAGGTCAATGGAAGGGGACCAACAAAGCATCCAACGCCGGCGAAAACCTGGTTCTCTCTGGCGTAATCCTGGAAATTCGGATATGACATGCCGAGCTTCGTGGTATTTGCCGCAGTCACCAACGTCTTGCTGTCAATCGTATCGACTTCAACGACGCGGGCAATGTCTTTGACGGGCAAGGGATTGAGGAGAATGGCATTCACAACGGTGAAGATGGTCGTGTTGGCGCCAATTCCCAGCGCCAGCGATAGCACAGCGACGGCGGCGAAGCCAGGGTTCTTCGTAAGGATACGCACCGCGTAACGTATGTCCTGCCACAGAGTTTGCAAGTTTCCCACCTCCTCCACACAAGACGGGACGAAGGTTGCCGTCGGGCAACCTCCGACATTGGAATTACGATAGCAAACTATTCTTTAGACGAATTAAGAATCCTTCCGTAATCGCTTGTCCGCTAGGCGCTGATTCGAGCCGCGCCATTCAACTCCTCAAACGCCGATTCGCATGTCTTCTTTCCCCATTCTCTGCCTTTGAGCGTTTCTACTCTCATGCTACCCTTCCGCATGAACTCGCCGCATTCCGCCTACCCTAAACGAAACTAGGTTTATCCTGCGCACGGCCAAACAGCCCGCCGCTTTACTCCTCTACGAGTCACGGACCAACAGTCATCTCCTTTCATTCTTCCTGTGTTTTCATAAACTTACGCACTCTTGGGTCCTGGCAAAAACTCATCTCTTTTTTTTCAACCACTTCTACACTCGCGGCCAAAACACCCCGGGGTGGCATACCTTGGTCATGTTCCTCGCGTTCACTCTGTGTTGCCCTGAACCTGCCTGAGCAGCTCCACCCTCTCATTGCGCGTTCTTCGCTTCACTCTTGAAGAAGTAAGTCCTGCTCACCCTGAACCGAGCGAAAGTCACCTGTCTGCCGCTTTGCCCGCTCTTTTCACTCTTGGCGTGGGGTAGTACACCCCTCTGTTCCCAGAAACGGAGCTCGCCCCGATCCAAACAGCAGTGTCTTCGACCAATCTCATCCTTACCTCACTGCCTCTTTACCTCATTACCTCTCTTTTTCTCCCTCGCGCTATCATGTTCCTGGCCCACTCACCGGCCACGCGTCACTCACGCTTCCTTCGAGGACAAACGACATGAGTAAGACCACCGAAGCCAATTCCAGAATGCAGCGCCCCCTCTCGCAGGTCGATCCGCAAATCTCGTCCCTCCTGCGCGATGAAGCCGAGCGGCAGGCCACGGGCCTCGAACTTATCCCGTCCGAAAATCTCGTTTCGGAAGCCGTCCTCGAAGCCATGGGATCGATCTTCACCAACAAATACGCCGAAGGCTATCCCGGCAAACGTTATTACGGCGGCTGCGAATTCGCCGACAAGGTCGAACAGCTCGCAATCGATCGCGCAAAGGGACTCTTCGGCGCCGAACACGCCAACGTTCAATCTCACTCCGGCACGCAAGCCAACGTCTCCGTTTACATGAGCACGCTTCAGCCCGGCGACATTGTCCTCGGAATGAATCTTTCTCACGGTGGCCACCTTACTCACGGGCATCCGCTCAACTTTTCCGGCCGCATGTACAAATTCATCGCCTACGGCGTGCGCCAGGACAACGAACAAATTGACTACGACGAAATCGATCGTCTCGCCGCCGAACACAAACCAAAAATGATCGTCGCCGGGGCCAGCGCCTATTCCCGCATCATCGATTTTCCGCGCATCGCCAAAGCCGCCAAATCCGTTGGCGCTCTTTTCTTTGTGGACATGGCACACATCGCAGGACTCGTCGCTGCCGACGTTCACCCCAAACCCTGCGGGGCCCACGCGGCGGCCTGGTCCTCTGCAAAACCGCTTTCGCAAAGGAACTCGACAAACTCACTTTCCCTGGCATTCAAGGCGGTCCGCTCGTCCACACCATTGCAGCAAAAGCTGTCTGTCTGAAGGAAGCGATGGAGCCAGCTTTTAAGGAATACCAACAGCAAGTCGCGAAAAACGCCAAAGCCCTCGCAGCCGCAATCGCCAAACACGGTCTTCGCGTCGTTTCCGGAGGAACCGACAATCATCTTCTTCTTGTCGAAGTTCACTCCCGCGGAATCACTGGCAACGACGCGGAAAAAGCGCTCGACCGCGCTGGAATTACCGTCAACAAAAATTCCATTCCTTTCGATCCCCTTCCCCCAATGAAGGCTGGCGGCATTCGTCTCGGCACTCCTTCCATCACCACCCGCGGCATGAAGGAACCGGAAATGGAATTGATCGCAGGCTGGATCGCGGACGTCCTCGCGCAACCAGGCAACACCGAAACCGAACAGCGCGTCCGCAATCAAGTCGCGGAACTCGCCGCAAAGTTTCCCATTTACGAATCTCGCGTGCAGGGCACAACCCAGGCGGAACACGCACGCATGCACTAGGGAGCCGAAAATCGATTGCCCAGACAAGCGATTCGCACTGCACCCATCGAACTGAACCATTGTCCGGCTGTCCCAGAACTGGCCTTACGTTCAGTAGATTTCGGGACACGCTTCTCCTAAAGTTGACGGTGTCGGCAATGGGAACCTTTCTCGCAGCGCTTCTCGAAAAAACAGGCATCCGCCGGTTCTTCAGCGGTGTGTCCGTCGAACTTCCGGCGTATTTCCTGCCAAATTTTCAGGTTGTGGAAATTCAAAACGTGAAGCCCGTGACGCAAAGGCGTATTTCCAGAGCCCGCAACTAACTCCGCCGGAGCAGCGGATGAGGTGGCCATGACAGAAACGGAAGCATTCAAGGAATTCAAACAGGGACTCGCGCTACTGCGAGACAATTACGCGGACAGAGCGCTGGCGCACATGCAGCGCGCCGCACAGTTGGAAAAGAATAATCCCTATTACATGTCATACCTCGGCGTGGTTCTCGCACGCTCCGAAGAAAAATGGGCGGAAGCGGAAAAATTGTGCGACAGCGCCGTGCGTCTGAAACGCAATCAAGCGCAGCTTTATCTGAATCTCGCGGAAGTCTATGCGACCGCAGGGCGCCGCGATGACGCCGTGGAAACTTTACAAGCAGGACTGAAATATGCGCGTCGCGATGTGCGCTTGAATCTTGCGATCAATCGGCTGGTGCAGCGTCGGGCGCCGGTGTTTACTTTCCTGTCGCGGAGACATCCGCTGAACCGCCAGATCGGCCGAATTCGTCACCGTACGCTCGAAATGCTCGGCCGTTCGTCTTAAAGATTTTCCACCCCCCAAACACAGGAAGGGGCGCCTGGAGAAATCCAGGCGCCCTTTCTTGTTTTCCAATTCTGCTAGTTCTTCCCTCCGATTCTTTCTGCGAATCCCTGCCAAGTCTCTCCGATGGTTCCGATTATTTGCGCTGTTGCGGCGGCGGCGTGAACGAATATGAGTGTTGCATTCCCATCTCCATCAGCAGTTTGATTCCAACTCCGTGCAGGCCGTTCGCCAGGTCGTCGAGCCGCACCACTTCGGCGAGATATTCGCGGTTGATCGCAGAAGGGTCGCGCGAATATGGCATCGTCACGAACAAGCGCATCCCGATCTCGTAGCCCTTTTCACTGGTCTGGAAAAATACGCCGCTGCGCGAAACGCTCGCGCTGCCGCGCAAATCTTCGAAGTGCTCTTTCTCCGGATCGGATGGGCGAATACGCATCAGCTGATTGATTTTGCAGCGGCGGCTGCCGCGGCGTTCTGCCTGGGAAGCATTCCTCGGGATTGCGGCGTTACCAGTAGTCTTGGTCATAGTGTCTTGCGTGGCCATTGAGGACCGCCCTTTCACTCTACAGCTTTTGCTAAAAGAAGTGTAAGCGGCGACACGGGGTGTTCCTATAGATGAGAAGTACCTAATTGCGGGGAAAAACGTTTGGGATTCGTGTGTAACGGAAGTACTAGCTGAGTGTGGTACCTCAGCAGAAACCGTCGAAATGGCGCGTATTACGGAGGAAATTCGGGCCGAGTGACTCGGCCGGCCGAAATGTGCGATTCTTCTGGATTACCTTCAGGCAGAAACACCCAAAGGACGGATCTGGATGCAGAAACAATTCAAGGATTTGACGGAGCGCGAAATCCTGGCGCTGGCCATTCAGAACGAAGAGGAAGACGGAAGGATTTACGGGGAGTTCGCGGACGCGTTGCGGGAAAGCTATCCCGCAACCGCGGATATGTTCGAAGAAATGCGCGCGGAGGAAGTTGGACACCGGGATCGGTTGTTTGATCAGTTTAGAGAACGATTTGGGGAGCACATTCCGCTGATCCGGCGGGAAAACGTGAAGGGATTTTTGCATCGCAAGCCGCTGTGGCTGGTGCGTCCTCTGGGCGTAAATGCGGCACGAAAACACGCGCGAATGATGGAGATGGAGGCAGTGCGGTTTTACCAACGGGCAGCGGATCGGGTCACGCATGCGGGAACAAGAGAACTGCTTAATAGACTAGCCGATGAAGAACGAAAGCACACGGAAACAGCGGGGAACCTCGAAGAGAAGCATCTGACAGAACATGCGCGGGCCAAAGAAGACGAATCACACCAGAAGTTATTTTTGTTGCAGGTGGTCCAACCGGGACTAGCTGGGCTGATGGACGGATCGGTGTCCACACTGGCGCCGCTGTTTGCGGCTGCGTACGCTTCGCACAAAACCTGGGAAGCGTTTTTGGTAGGAATGGCGGCCTCGTTGGGCGCGGGAATTTCGATGGGATTCGCAGAAGCACTTTCCGATGACGGTTCGCTGACAGGGAGAGGTTCGCCATGGATTCGCGGACTGGTCACCGGAGCGATGACCACCGCAGGCGGGCTGGGGCATACGCTTCCCTTCCTCATTCGGACTTTCCACGTAGCCGTCACAGTTGCGGTTTTTGTGGTGGCGGTGGAATTGGGAGTCATCAGTCTGATTCGGCACAAATATATGGACACCCCGTTCTTGCAAGCGGCGTTTCAGGTGGTGGTGGGCGGCGTGCTGGTGTTCTTGACTGGAATTCTGATTGGGAGTTCATAAGACTGAACGGCGAAATCGTATCGATTTTTCTTCTAACCTTTGCGATACTCAGACGTCTATGTAATGTGAGGTCTGAGCGTGGCAAAGCCCGACTCTCTCCAGGGTTCGCTTGATCTGCTTGTACTGAAGGTCGTCTCCCGGCGGCGTCGCTTGCATGGTTATGCCATCATGGCGGCGATTCAAGAGGTGTCAGGTGACGTGCTCCGCGTTGAGGAAGGTTCGCTCTATCCGGCCCTGCACCGGATGGAAGCCGCGGGATGGATTCGCGCCGAGTGGGTTACGAAGGAAAACGGGCGACGAGCGCGAGTGTACGAATTGACCGCAGCAGGCAAAAGGCAACTTGGTATCGAAGAGTCCGGCTGGCAAGCGGTAACGGCGGCCGTAAACCGCGTTCTGCGAGAAGCCTGATTATGGCGCCGTGGTCACGCATTAGGAATGTATTTCGCGGCGATCACTTGAATCGCGAGATCGACGAAGAACTCGAATCACACATTCAAGAAGCCATCGAGCAGGGACGAGATCCGGTCGAAGCTCGCAGAGCGTTCGGATCCGCGCTACGACACCGCGAACAGAGCCGCGACGTCAAGCTTGTCGTCTGGCTTGAATCGCTGCGCGCGGATGCAATATTCGGCTGGCGTCAACTTGGCAGAACTAAGGTTACTTCCGCGGCCGCCATCCTTTCGCTGGCTCTGGCAATCGGGGCCTGCATGTCAGCATTCCGGCTGATTGACGCACTACTCCTGCGACCGCTGCCGGTAGCAAACCCTGAACGACTCTACGATTTGTCGCGTCAAGGCATCGGGCCCGATGGCAAGCCTCACACATTTGATGAATGGGCCTATCCCGATTTTCAGCTGATGCGGGCCGCAGTCAAAAACCAAGCCGAGCTAATCGCCGTCTCGCATGCCGAACCAGTGGATCTGACGTACAAGTCGGACGAAGAGATTGAAAAAGCGTACCTGCAATATGTTTCCGGCTGGATGTTCTCGACACTCGGAGTGAGGCCAGCATTGGGGCGAGTATTTTCGGAGAACGATGATCTCAGGCCTGGCGGACATCCCTACGCAGTAATCTCACACAACTATTGGACGCACCGTTTTGGCCAGGATGCCAAAGTAATCGGCCGTACATTTCGCATGGGCAATGAGCTTTACGAGATCGCCGGCGTCGCCGAGGCGCCCTTTACCGGGACAGAGCCCGGCACGATGGTCGATATTTTCGTGCCCACGATGATGAATTCCGCCGCCACACGCAAGGATTCGACCTGGCATCGGACCCTTGCAATGGTGAAGCCGGGGGTTGCCCTCGAACCTATCCGCCAGAAACTGGATGCAACTTCGCGATCGTTTGAGGAGGAGCGAGCCAAAGGTTTCCTGGGAATGAACAAAGCAGACCTCGATCACTGGCTGAACCAGACGGTTCTCCTCGAACCGGCAGCCACCGGCGTTTCGGATCTCCAGTCAGAAACGCGCCGGCCACTTGCGATTCTTGGAGTTCTGGTGGCGTTGGTGCTGTTGGTCGCCTGCGCAAACGTCGCGAATCTGATGACGGCACAGGCCTCGGCGCGGGCGCGCGAGATGGCCGTACGCGTCTCGATCGGCGGAGGACGCCGGCGGCTAGTTCAATTGGTCTTGGTGCAAAGTGCATGGCTTGCTTTGCTTGCGGCTGCAGTCGGCGGGTTGTTTGCATGGTGGTCTGGGCCGTTCGTCGTCCGCATGATCAATCCGCCCGACAATCCAGCGCAGCTGCTGCTGCCAGCGGACTGGCGGGTGCTGGGTTTTGGATTGGTGCTGGCTCTCGGTGTGACCTTGTTGTTTGGGCTAGTGCCCGCGCTGCGCGCATCGTCCGTCAATCCAGTTGGCGCTCTGAAGGGCGGAGAAGATCCGCATTCGAAGCGCCGGTTGATGCATCTGCTGGTGGCGGTGCAGGTGGCGTTTTGTTTTCTGGTGCTATTCGTTGCAGGGCTTTTCGTCACGACGTTCAAACGCCTGTCGCACGAGCCCACCGGCTTTTCCGCTGACCAGGTTCTCGTTCTCGATACGGTCGCGAGGATTCCTCAACCGATGGAGTTTTGGGACCAGGCGGCGGAACATCTGCGAAGCCTGCCAGGGGTGGACACCGCAGCGCTGGCGGATGCACCGCTGCTCGGGGGCAGCAGTTGGAACAACTTTGTTTCGGTTAATGGCGGTACCTCTAACGGAATTCTGTCTTACATGCGCGGTGTTTCTCCGGGCTGGCTGGAAGCCATGAAGATTGATCTGAAAGATGGCAGAGATTTCCGGCCGAGCGACACGGATCCTGGGTCAGCGCTTGTCAACGAGACTTTCGCGAAAGTTTATTTCGAAGGCGTAGATCCGGTGGGTAAGGCGTTCGACCTCGCGACGGACGAAGGTGCGCGCCTGCGATATCAAATCGTGGGCCTGGTGCGGGATGTCAGGTACCGGAATTTGCGTGAGCCGATCTTGCCGCAGTTCTATGTTCCTTTTCGTTCGATTGATACAAGTGGGGCGCCACGCAAGAAAGCCAGAGCAACGCTGCTTGTGCGCACGTCGGTCGCTCCGCGCTCGCTCGCGTCCGTCCTTCGGCAGGAAGTTCCGCGGGCTCGCCGCGAACTTCGTGTGAGCCGGATCCGCACGCAATTGGAGATCAATCAGTCGCACACAGTGCGGGAGCGGCTGCTGGCGACAATAGCGTTGTTCTTCGCCATTGTCGCGCTGTTGCTCGCGGGCGTCGGCCTTTACGGCGTGCTGCACTACTCTGTCCTGCAACGGCGACGGGAAATCGGAATTCGCATCGCAGTGGGCGCACAAGCAGGCGGCATCGCGCGATTGGTGACCGTGGACGTGTTTTCAATGGTGGTGTTGGGATCAGCTGCCGGCTTCGGGCTCGGCTTGATGTCGGTTCGCCTCATTGAGTCACTGTTTTACCAAGTAAAGGCGACTGACCCTCAAATCTTGGCATTTCCGTGTCTGGCAATTGTCGCCGGAGCATTACTGGCTGCGCTGCGGCCGATACTCCACGCGGTGCGAATTGACCCTTCCTCGATGCTGCGCGCCGAGTAGACGCCTTGTTGCTTTTCGTTGCCGTGGTCACCTCGCCCACACGTAGCGAGGCAGCGATTTTGGTGGCTTGGTCATTAATTAATGCTGTTGCCTAAGTCGATTACCGGTTCGTCCTCCGTCGACTCCAGACCGGACATCCCGCGCACGCGCCTGGAATCTTCAATCGGACTACGTCCGAAGAGCCGTTTGAACTCCCTACTGAATTGTGAGGCGCTTTCGTAGCCGACTCGATCGGCCGCGACCGCCGCTCCGACGCCGTCGTGCAGGATCAACATCCGCGCTTTG
>WNGP01005726.1_pt1 | contig 10571 bp, 8 predicted proteins | sample 5407671 | NCBI WGS metagenome assembly WNGP01 (sample SAMN13153381, study PRJNA577476) | soil metagenome | isolation source: 40 cm soil or saprolite under Garry oak tree replicate 2 | place: USA:California | collected 2016-06-15
ACCCGGTCAAAGGTGCGAACTGATGTACCACACATCCTGATTATACTGCACGCGTTTGCGCTTTGCCACTGGTCCCGAGAGTGTAAATCCCAACATTAAACGGCTCTTACGCACCCTCGATACCGCTGGCGAACCCGTTTAAGCAGCGCCATAGAGGCGAGCAAAAGCAGAACGGCGAGTCTGAGCGCGCGGAAGCCCATCGAACCATGCCATACTGCGAACCAGGTTGAGAGCGGCAGCAGTGGCGACATGTTGCAGATGCGTTTTCTCGTGCCCGATATACCGGGAACGACGTAAACCCATCACGCGAACCCCTTGTGAGATCGTTCCCTCAATCCCGGCTCGCTTGGCATAGACCTGCGTAAACTTTGCATCAAGGCAAGATATTGTTCGCGTGGACGAATCGTGACCGTGCGACGTGTATGACGACTGGATTGGGTACACAGCGAGCGAGATGGGCATCCCTGGCAGTCTGTGGTCGAGAACTTGATCTTGATGACCTCGTTTTTCCGGTTGTCAATGGCCGGAGTCCAACTGCTGCTGGTGTGTCCTTCCGGGCACGTAGCTTGTTGCTGTTCCCAGTCGACGGGAAAGTGACTGGCATCGAAGCCCGTGTGTTGACGGGCTTGCCAGCGGTAGTTTTTTCGGGTCGGTCCCACCAAGTCAACCTGATAATCCCGCTGGCTCTCCACCAGGAGCTTTGCGTCCACGTAGCCGGTATCGACAATGTGTTCAGTAGGCAAGAGCGCTTTACGCTCAAGCTCAGCGTGAATGGGTGCCGTCATGGCATCATCAGAGACCGGAGCTGATGTGGTTTCCACATGGGTGATCAGCAAGGGCAGATGAGGTTCGCAACTTTCTGTCAGATGGACTTTGTAGCCGACCCAGGTGGTGCTTCGCTTCTTGCTGTAATGAGCCTCTTGATCATAGGGAGAGCCGATGTAGCGAGAGGGCGGAGGAATATTCTCAGAGGACCGCCAACGAACCGCATCGTCAATGCGCTGATAATTTTGTACCCACACTTGTCGTAACAACTCCACTGCCGGAACCTGGCAAAGCCACTCAGGTGCTGTTGGCTCAAACAGGGCATCAAGCAGTTCTCTTCCTTGCCGTCCGATCTCTTCGGCAAAGGCTTCACGCGCTGCTTCTCCCACAGGCGAGCGTGAATCTTCGCTGCGCGGGCCATAGCGCTCCACCCATTCGGGGTGACTGTGGGCCCGCAGCCAGTCGGGAGCAACCACTGCGAGACTATTGAGTGCAGCGCGCATCGTTTCCCAGACGCACAGCACGCGGTTGAGGGCGCGGATTTTCGCCAGCACATGGGTCGAATCGGTGCGCTGTCGTCCACGAGCTTTGAGCCAGCCTTTCTGTTGAAACAGCGTGAGCATTTTCTCCAGCAAGCGCTCTTCAGCATGCCCTGCTCCCAGACGGGAGCGAAATTCGGACAGCACCGAGGCGTCAAATCCCGCATCGGTGAGTTCCAGGCCCAGTAGATATTTCCAATCAATGCGTCCTCTCACCGCATCCGCCGCTTGTCGATCGGACAGGTTCTCCAGAAATTGCATCGCGGTGATCAGGGCTAAACGCCATGGCGCTTCGGCGGGTTGCCCTTCCTTGGGAAACAGATCCACAAAATCCTCATCGGTGTAGATACTTCCCAACACGTCGCGCATCTGCATGTAGAGGTTTCCCTTGGGGTATGCAGCTCGTGCGACTCGGGCGGTTTCTTGAGGGACTGGACAGACTGCTTGTGGTTTCAGTGACATCGATCTTCTCCTCTGGGTGGTCCTTCACCTGTTTGTTCTTCCTTTGCTTGCTTCTCTCTTTCTTTATCGTCAGGTTTTTCGGCATTCGCCAGCGGTATCACATTTGGGGAAAACTGCCTGCTTCCTATCCATCATAATCTCAGCAAGGTATCGAGAGAACGATAGAAGGGAATTTAATGTAGAGGTATGAGCTACAGTAAAAGCTCTCTTGGGTTCGCTTATGGTGAGTACGAGTGGCTCTCAGGATGAAAGGGGACAGGCGTGAAAAAGAGGCAGATCTGCCAGATATACGTTTTCACGATCTGCGCCATAGCGCTGCGACTATGTTGCTCGGCCTGGACATCCATCCAAAGGTGGTGCAAGAGATGTTGGGCCACAGTCAGATCGGCATGACCATGGGCATTTACTCCCATGTCCTGCCAACGATGCAAGTGGAGGCGGTGAGCAAGCTCAACGCTGTACTTCAGGGATAGGTATGTGAAGTTTTGCTGTCAGACAGTAGTATGCTGAAGCGCCTTCTGGACTGGGCTCAGCGGACACAGAGCATTGTTTTGCTGTCAAACCTCGGTAGGGGATCCGGATGGCGATAGACGATGGAGAAAGGGAAGTTGATTTTGCTGCTGAGGTCGTGCGTGAAGGGACGTTTTCGCGTTTTGCTGTCAGTTTTGCTGTCAACCAGGTCGTGGGTTTACGCAAATCGAGGATTGGAGCCAGTTGAGGGGATGGGCGGAGGAGGTGGGATTCGAACCCACGAGGGCTATTCACCCTACACGATTTCCAGTCGTGCTCACTAGGCCACTATGAGACTCCTCCGTGCGGCGGAGAGAGTGGGATTCGAACCCACGAGGGCTATTCACCCTACCGCTTTTCGAGAGCGGCACATTCGACCACTCTGACATCTCTCCGTGGGCCAGTATAGCATATTTGATCAGGCATGACAAGGCTTACATATTGGGGACACTGACAGTGTCAGGTTTGGCGAGAAGCTGGACGCCTGCGACACCAGTGCGGCGGGTGGCCTCGGTCACATGCACCACAATCACGCTGACATTATCCTCTCCACCGCCGTTGAGAGCTGCCTTGATAAGCCCGCTCGTCGTCTGAGAGGGGTCGGATGCAGGCGCACGCATCACGCGCTGGATCTCCGGGTCGCGTACCATATCCCAGAGTCCATCTGAACAGAGTAGTAACTTATCGCCTGGCTGGAGTTGCACTTTGAATGTATCTACCTCAACAACCGGCTTCTCACCGAGGCTGCGATAGATCTGGTTGCGCTTAGGATGGGTATAGATATCATCAGGCTTGATGACACCAGCGTCAACCAGGCTGGCGACAACCGAATGATCATGAGTGATTTTGGAGAGGCCTTCCGGCTCACGATACAGATAGGTACGACTATCCCCTACGTTTGCGATATAAGCCATAGAGCCGACAACCAGGGCGGCGGTCATGGTTGTGCCCATATCGGCCCGGCGCTCCTGGTTGTTCTGGTGCACAGCCTGATTGGCCTGCTGCACTCCATCCGACAACAGTTTCAAGAATCCTTCGTCATGCATTTTATCGCCTGCCGACAGGATCGGCAACACATAATTGATGATCGTTTGAATGGCCAGGCGGCTGGCATCCTGGCCATTTGCATGGCCCCCCATGCCATCTGCTATGACGAACAGCCCGAACTGCTCCGGTTGGGCGCTGTGAGTACGAGCATCTAGCATGGCAAACATGTTATCTTCGTTTGGTTTATGCTTGCGTTTGATGCCAGGGTCTGTAAGCGCTCCTACCATCAGGCTCAGGTTGCGGCCTGTAACCCGCTCCACCTTATATGGCTTCTCTGTTATCTCCGTCTCCGACTGCCCATCAGGTGGGAACTGCACAGTTGGCATATCGCTCATCGAAGGTGCATCCTGTGCCGCTGGCTGAGGTATGGGTGACACAGGCGGGTTTTTGATCGTAGGGACATCCGCTGCCGACGCCAGGGGAGGTTTGGCCCGCAAGTGTAATCCCGAAGCACTGGGCGATAGCAGGTAACGACAATTGGGACAGTATTCCGCGTCGACCGGTACAGGCTGATGGCAGTTTGGACAAGGCAAGGTTGCCGGAGACTGCGAACGTGGCGTCGAGGCTTTATTCACAACCAGGGCCGGCTTTGGCTGTTGCAACTGCTGCTGGCGTTGCACTTCCATCTCAGCAATGCGCTGCGCTTGCGCTTCGTCGGCTTTGAAGCGCTTCAGTTCTTCCCGGCGTTTTGCGCGAGCGGCGCCAAAACGCAGGCTCACCAGCACTAAGATGATAATGAGCAAGACAAGCCCGGCAACGCTCAAGAGCAAGAGCGTGAGTACCGAGAATTGCATGCCGAAGATGTTCACCTCGCCGGATGAAGACGGGGTACTTGACTGACCGCCGGAACTACCAGATGTCTTCGCTGCTATAGACGAGAGATATAGCGATGGCGCCGTAAAAGCTGTACTTTTCGCAGCGGTCAACTCTTGCCGGGCGTTACCCAAGCGACCTGCGTAGTAATCCTGAATCCCCTGCCTCCATTTGGTATTCAGATCGTTTGTATGCGCCGATGAAGACCGGAGTTCTGGCTGGGCAGCCAAAAACGGGGTAATCTGCGCGGCAGAGAAGACACCCTTTGTATTGAGCTGTATGCCTGCCAGATTGCCACTACTATCCACCAGAGGCATGCCAAGTTCAACCGGGGTAGCATTCGGCAGGGTGCTGCCAGATGGCTCTTTGGTAGGAGTAAGGAACTGGGGCATCTGTTGCAGATACTGACGAGTTTGTTGCGGGGTGGTATTCGACTGAGGGGGGAAGGCAGAGAGGCTCCCATCCCTGGTCAATTCGATGCCAAATGGCGTCGATTGACTCGTTGTCAACGAAGCAACGTCCAGAAAAGGCTGGGGTTGATCAGTATGAAAAGCGAACAGAACTGCGCCGCTACCACATATCTTCGTATCAGAGCAGGGTACTTTCACAGGTACGAAGCCGGAAGTGTTGAGCAGCAGACCTTGAGGATTGGCTGTATAAACGTTATTCGCATATACTTGCAGGGCAGCAATCTGGGCGGCAGCGGGCCGCTGAGCGCACGTTGCGCTACTCGGGTTGACGAGATCGCCATCGGTCAATACCCAGGTATTCTCTTCCCTGGGGTTGGTTGTTGCCCAACTGGCAACCAGCACACCAAGACCTGTACATTCCACCGCAGGCACGGATGCGTGCCCGACAGGCTGTGTGTTGGAGGCATAGGATACAACGAGTCGTACCACGGATACCTCTGCTAAGGCAAAGGCATGGTCAGCCGGTGGATTGGGAGCAGCGGCACGAGCGGGAGACGCGAAGGCGACGGCAGGCAGCGCAAGCTGTAGGGCGATGAGTATCCCACCAAGTAAAACGAGCGGACCGATGCCCTTTCGCGTTTCAGGTATGAAGCTTTTTGTACTCATTGTCTCATTCTCCCTGACGTTGAGCTAGCATTTAATTAACGTCCTAGCCGGAGTTGTAAACGTTGTCGCATAGCCTGCGCTGCTTGATTACCTGGCATTGCCCTTACCACATAATTACATTGCTCCAGGGCAAGGTCTAGCTTGTTTTCGCTTTCATAGACCTGGCTGAGCAAGAAACGAGTTGGATGATCTGCCGGATTGATGGTGAGCACCTGTACAAAAGCGCGTTCGGCGAGCGCAAACTGGTTTATGCGCCTGGCCAACTGACCGAGTGCAAATTGCACTGCAGGGTTCTGGGGAGCAAGCCGCGCCGCTTCCAGGTATTCTCGTAGAGCATCGTCTAACTTATTTTCGTTCTCGTAGACTTGACCAAGCAAGAAATGGACCTGGTGATCCGCCGGGCTAGCGGTGGTCACCTGTATAAAAGCACGTTCGGCGAGCGCCAACTGGTTCATACGCTTAGCTAGCTGACCGAGTGCAAATTGCACTGCAGTTGCCTGCGGCGCTAACCGCGCCGCCTCCTGGTACTCACGCAAAGCCGGTTCAAGCTGGTTGGTCTCCTCATAGCATTGTGCCAGGCGCTGGTGGGCTTCGTAATCGTCCGGCTTGAGGCGCAATGACTGAATATAGGCGGGGACGGCCTGGAGCGGCTGCTTGCGCAAGAAGAGAGAGATGTCACCGACCAATTTATGTGTTTCGGAGTCATTGGGATTGAGCTGCAATGAACGATTGTATGCTCGCATCGCGGGATCGATCTCGGGAGGCTGGCGACGAGCAAACACCTGCCCAAAGGTTCTATGGACGAGTGAGTTGTTCGGCTCGAAGGCGTAGGCTTGTTGAATAGCCTGATAAGCGGCCTCGATGCGTCCTGCGTTGATATGTCCCAGAGCAGCGTTGATATAGGTACCAGCGGGGCCTGTTGTCCCGGCCGATACCTGCGAAGGCGGGGTCTTGGATATGGGATTGCTGGGCGTCGGGGGGTTTGGTCCCGATGTTGGCTGGCGTTGGGGAAACTGACCCTGACCTGCTGGCTGCACTACAGGTTGTACTATGATGGGAGGCAGATTGATGACTGCTCGTTCCATATCGGCAGCAGAGGCCCAACGTTGTTCAATCGCGGGCGACAGAGCCTTCATCAGCACTTGCTCGAAGGCTGGAGAGATATCTGGCCGCAGTGAGCGAATCGGCGGGAAGGAGAAAATGCTGGGTTTATTATTGACTGCATCGTGATGTGTGAGCACACGATGCAAGGTCGCCCCGAGCGCATAGAGATCACTACGGGGTTCCGGCATGCCGTGCAACTGCTCGGGGGGAGCATAGCCGACCGTCATAATGATGGTTGCCTGGCGCTGGGACTGGAAGGTGCGGGCGATACCAAAGTCAATGAGCTTGACTTCATCACGAGTTGTCACCATGACATTTGATGGCTTAAGATCGCGGAAGATAATGGGCGGTGCCTGGCGGTGTAAATAGCTCAACACGCTGCATACCTGCTGCGCCCAACTTCGTGCGCGGGCCTCAGACACTCCACGCGCGCCATTCAAGCCGGATATATTGCCTTCCTTCTCCAGCACTTCACCAAGCGTGCGCCCCTCGATAAAATCCATCACCAGATAATGCCTGCCATCCTGGACGAAGAAATCACGTACACGGGGAATACAGGGATGACTGAGGTCGAGTAGCAAGGTTGCCTCGCGCCCAAACCACTCTACTGCCTGGTTGCGTTCGGTATCATTTTGAAATTCATCGAGCATCTCTTTGACAGCGCATGGACGGTTGAAACGCCCATCTATTGCACGATACACAGCCCCCATACCACCGGCCGCTAACAACTTATCAATCTTATAGCGGTCTCCTGAAAGTAACGTACCCTGAGCCAGGCGACGATGGCTCCCACTACCGCTTCCACCGGAAGGTGTTTCACGCCCTGACTCTCCAGAGTCCGGTGTCGAGCTTACTGATAGCAGCGGCATATCCGGTACAGTGCCTCCAGGGCCACTGCCTGGCGTGGCAGGATTACTAACGGATCCAGCATTCTTAGGTTCAGATGGATAATTACTAGCCATTTTTTCTACACCGCTCATTATACTGACCCGGGCTCTGCAGCCGTCCCATAATGACATTGTTCCTGTTCCACATGGTGCTGAAGCCCAGGGAAAAACTCTTTATCTTGCTATTCGATTTTAAATCCTTACTTGGCGCATTATAACATATTCTTGCGAAAGTGAGCAGTAGAGTTTATCACAGTCCAGGTGGGATATGGCTCACAGTTCTGCACCTTTACAAATGATGAAAGGCCGGTTTTTATTCATTTGCTGGTGGAGGCGACGTCCCGCGCCGCGTTACCGCGTTAGCATGCGCGGGGAAGCCCTCGAACTCCGCCAGGCAGCGAGTTGTTTCACTGAGTGAGTCGTACCCCTGACGTGTGAGGTAGGCCAATCCCGTGCGCTTGAGAAAGTCGTAGACAGAGGTGCAGGAAAAGGTATGGGCAAAACCGCCGGTAGGAAGTACCGCGTTCGTCCCCAGGCTATAGTTTCCCGTACAGAACGGCGTATGCGGGCCAAGCAAAATCTCACCGGCATTTTTTAATTCCGGCAGCAAAGCAAACGGCTCGCGCACCTGCACCTCGAGGTGCTCCGGAGCATATTCGTTGACAAAATCGACTGCCTCACGCATGTTCGCCGCCAGTACAATACCACCAGTGCCTTCAGGCGCTTCAAATACGGTACGGCAAAACGCCCGTCGCCATTCCGGCAGCGCCGCCATTTTAGCTGGCAGCAGGGCCATCACAGCTTCAGCTAAGGCTCGACTGCCGGTCACCAGCAGGCTGGAGGAATCCGGGCCATGCTCAGCCTCGATCAAGAGGTCACACGCCACAAGTTCGGCATTCGCGCTTGCATCGGCCAGCGTAATCGCCTCGCTGGGCCCTGCCGGGAGACCTACGTCTACCGTTCCATAAAGCAAGCGTTTGGCAGCAGCAACGTAACCGCTGCCAGGCCCGGTGATTTTTCGCACGCGGGCTATGCTGGCCGTGCCGTAGGCCATGGCGGCAATAGCCTGCGCACCACCAACGCGATAGATTTCATGCACTCCACACAGGCTGGCGGCCACCAGCGATGCAGGATCGACTTCGCCACCTGGTCCCGGGGGCGTGCAGACGACGATGCGAGGGACGCCCGCTATGCTCGCAGGTGTGGCGAGCATATACATGACCGATGGAAAGGCGCCTTTTCCACGCGGCACATACAGCCCCACGCTGCTGATGGGAGTAATTTTCTCTCCGGCCATCACTCCTGGCGCTACCTGGGTAAACCATTGTTCGTGTGGCATCTGCCGCTCGTGGAAAGTGCGCACGTTGCGAATGGCATGCTCGATGGCAGCGCGCACCGCTGGATCAAGCAGCCGGTGGGCATGATCTATCTCCTCCTGGCTGACACGCAGCTGCTCGCGGGTCAACTGCACGTGGTCAAAACGCGAAGTGAAGTCAAGCAGCGCAGCGTCGCCACGTTCGCGCACTGCCTGCACGATAGGGCGCACGCGCTCGATCAGATCATCGATTTGCATCTCAGCGCGACGCAGCAGGCGCGCACGCTGATCGGCATTCATAGAAGATAGTTCGTAAAAATGAATCATGTATACTTCTCCGGCTGAGCCAGCAGGGCGACCCTTGTGGTCGCCCCTACATTATGAAGTTTCACGATCAAGATCGGCACTCCTCGCCGATCGCATGTCCCGCCTGCTGTCACCTTTCGCTGCGCTCAGGGTGACCAGCCAGGGCAGTGATGACTGGCGGGTATGACCGGTTGTGGTGGTGAAAATTCATTATTTATCCTTTAGCGATTTTTTCGGCGCGATCGGCAAGTTCCGCCGCCGCGATGTCTCCTTTCATCCAGCGCGCGCCAAAGATGCCGACAAGCCCGGCAATAGCAAGAGTGGGAACACATGTTAGCAGGAAGGCTAGACTTAGATCATTGCCCGCGACGTGATGCGCGAAGTGCTGCCCATGCGTGGGATCGAAGACATTGGCAAGCACCCCGACGATGGCAGGAGCGAAAGCATCGCCGAGCAGGTGTGCCAGGAGCAGCGAAATTGCTACTGACGAGGCACGCAGAGCTGACGGCACCACATCCTGCGTCGCGGCTGTACAGGGTCCGGTGTAGAGCAGGATTAACGCCGAGGTGAGGAAAAAGAAGACCAGGAAAATAGCCAGGTTATGGACCGTCACCGCGAGGGCAAAGGACGGGGCGCAGATGAGGAAGCCGATACCGCCGACCAGCACTCGCGCATTCGGGTTGCGGCGGTTGAGCAGATCAGCGAGGTAGCCACCGGCGATCGTGCCGATGCCGCCTCCAATTACGATCACGACACCGGCGAGCAGGCCTGCAAAACCGGAACTCAAGCCAAGCGTATCGCGCTGCTGCAGGTAGGTAGGCAGGAACGTTACGGCGGCCCCCTGGGAGAAGAAAGCGAAGATCTGCATCACAATCAGCACGACGAGCGTCTTGATGCGCAACAAAGATCCAAATTGCGCAAAGACACTCCTGGGAACAGTGGCCATGTGAGGAGCATCTGCCATCTCGTTAAGCAGCGAGGAAGGGTCCAGCGCCGCTTCCTCCTCGTCGGCCTGGTTGCGGCGTGGTTCGCGCAGTCGCCAGGCAAGGAAGGCAAGGATCAGGCCGGGGATGCCGGTGAAGATGAAGGCGAGCCGCCAGCTGCCGAAATACAGGCCGGCTACTACACCGCCTATGGCAAAGCCGGCGAGTATGCCGACGAGCTGGCCACAGCTCCACCAGCTCATGATACGCGACCGCCTTGTGCGGCTGAAATAGTCACTCATTAACGCCGTGCCGGCAGGAAAATAGCCCGCCTCGCCGATGCCCAGCACCATGCGCGATATGAACAGTGTCAAAAAGCTGTTCGCCAGGGCGGTGAAAGCCGTGGCTAAACTCCAGATAGAGACACAGAGGGCAACGACATTCTTGCGTTTCGCCCGGTCTGCCCAGATACCCAACGGGACAGTGCCAAGGGTATAAACGATGGTGAAGCCGAACACGATGAAGCCGACCTGGTCAATATGCAGGTGCAGTTCGGTGCCAATGACGTTGGCGGCGGCCGAGAAGACGTTGCGGTCGAGGTAGTTGAGGAAGCTGATGGCAAACATGATGATGAAGACGTAGTTAGCATAACGGCTGGTGCTCTGCCTGGGAACCTCCAGGTTGGCATCAGCACGTGGAGCAACATCGCTCATGGACACCTCCGGTTGGAAGATGAATGATTGGCTGACGATAAGCGAGGCCAGGATTGAATATGCCGATATCACCATACCATACATTGTGGGAAGAGGGAAGTATGCTTCCTT
>WNGP01005505.1_pt1 | contig 10566 bp, 8 predicted proteins | sample 5407671 | NCBI WGS metagenome assembly WNGP01 (sample SAMN13153381, study PRJNA577476) | soil metagenome | isolation source: 40 cm soil or saprolite under Garry oak tree replicate 2 | place: USA:California | collected 2016-06-15
GCCCGGCCTCTACCACCGCGTTCACCAAAACGCCGCGGTCGTCGTCTTTCAATCCGAGAAACTTTCTCTGCGCCGGGTTTTGGAGCTTCGAATAACTGATCGCAAGATCGACATATTTGTCGTAATGCCCGTTGCTGACATCCTTTAAGAACCGGTTAATCACCGGAGTAGGAATCATGTAGGCAACGCCTTGCGCGACGTCGCCGCTGTAGCCTTGGAATGCCACACCGACCACCTTCCCGTTTTGCATTACCGGTCCACCGCTGTTGCCCGGATTGATCTGCGCGCTGATCTGGACCGCGAGATGCTGATCGATCGACGAATGGGTGTAGAGCTGAAAATCGATCCGCGACACTATCCCAGTGGTGACAGACATCCGCTCGCCGCCGATTGGATAACCGTAAGCCGACACGGTCGATTCAAGCGCGGGAATTCCGCCAAATTTTAACGGTACCATATTCTTGAAAAAATCCGGAGCCGATACGGTGATCAACGCCAGATCACAATCGTTGGCAATGAATTGCACTGTCGCGGGATATTTATTGGGATCGCTCTCGCGTTCCACGATTAGATAGCGGCTATTGGCGACCACATGCGCGTTGGTTAGAATGCGATTGCCACTTACGACGAAGCCGGCGCCGACCCCGCGCTGGAGCGCTCCCGCATTCCACGGCGCTTTGTAATCCGGCTCCACTGACGTTGCTGTGATCCGAACAAGACTTTTTTGAACAGGCCCGTTTGGTTTTGGTGGTGCAATCGGAACCGGCACCGGAATAATTGCTTGCGCGGGCGAGGTCGATCTCGCTGGACCCGCCGGTGGCGGCACTTGCGGCTCAATGGGGGGCGGCGCCGGGCTGCTTTGCTGTGCGTTAGATATCGATCCAAGCAGCAAAGTAACGCAAACAAGAATGAAAGAACGCTTCATGGACGGAAAGGCTGGAAAATCAAGCAGAGTGATCGAAAATCAAGATCGGAATTTGCATTCGCAAGTGGCCTTCGGACAGAACTGACATGTTTTATACACTCGCCGTTCAACATTCCGTGGTGAGCCAGAAGGTGGCGCAAGGTTTTAAGTTGCAAACGGCAGGGGTAAGTAGGTTACAAGCTTGTTCCACAATGAGGCAAAGTCGGAAAATCAAATTCCAGCGTGATCGAGAATCGATTTGAGGACTTTTTTCGCTTCAAAAAATTCACGCGCCAGAGCGCGAGCAGCACGGGAATGTTTGGAGTAATCGGCGTTGATTGTTTTTACCGCATCGGCAATTTCGCCCAGCGATCGGAACGATAAAAGTCCTCCTTCACCACCGTAAATCTTGGTAAATCCGGTCTCTTGAATTATAACTGGACGACCGGCAGCCAGATAGCACGCACTCCTATCGCTGAACCAACCGGTGTTTAGCCGGACGTATTGATCTTTCGCGACGGTAAACTCGCCCTTGGAGCGGCGAATGTAGTTGCGATACAGCCAGTAATCAACGCTCAGTTGAAGAGGGCAACGAAGCCGCCACCCGTTACGCAAAAATCTCGCCCGCGTTTTCACATCTTCGATGTTGGTTGCCAGCTCGAAGGTTTCCCCTGATTTTTTCGGCGCTGAGATAAAGTGCAAAAATTCGCGCGACTTGCTCCAAAGGTACTTCTCACCACGCCATGTAATGTCTTTCAAACCGCTTGTGGACCAATTGGCCACCGACGTGAAAACCGCAGCACGGGAAGGGGTACGGTTCGTTTTCCAAAGATCTGTCACTATCGGTTGCCGCGTTGGCAGCCATTTGAATCCGTGGGTCGGGACGGGAAAACTCTTTGTGCCAACATTTTCGCCAAAGGTGAAGAGCGCGTGATGCCGGCCTAGATAATCGGCTGTCGATCTTTCGCCCTTATCGATCTTGATTTGCTCAACGCCGGGATCGCTCTCGATGTACAGAATTCTATCGGAAACGAGCAGGTCGTCGTTGAATTCCTGTGCGCCGCAAATATTCAGGATCGCGTCCGCGTCGCGATAGAGCTGCCGGATTTTTTTTAGCGACAGGCCAGCGGTTGGATTGCCCGGCAAATAACGCGCGCAAAATCCCCAGCGCCTTTTGAATCCAAATTCTTGCGACAACCGATTCAAAAGCCGCGCCGCGTAATCGAATTCATTATTTATTTCGAATGTCTCCGGGTTGTACGGAAGCCGCGCTGAGTCTTCGATGTAATAGACGTCGTGACCAAGCTGTTGCAGTCCGACGAGATAATGGACGTGCTGCCAGATCACGCCTGCTATGGGCATCGAACCCATGAAGCCCATCACGACAATGCGCTTGCGTCTCATTAAAAGGAAAACGTCCAACGCCCAACGTCGAACATCCAACGACGAGTCTTCTGAATTGAACGTTGAGCATTGGGTGTTGGGCGTTGGACGTTGATGCGAATCATTGGGCAAATGTCTTAACGACTTGCGCTGGGTTCCCGGCGACGATTGTATTTGGTTCAACGCTTTTCGTAACTACAGCCCCTGCGGCCACCACCGAGTTCTCGCCGATCGTGACGCCCTTCAAGATGACCGCGTTCATGCCGATCCAAACGTTGTCCGCGATTTTTACAGGAGCGGTCTTTAACTCTGGCCGCGGCGGACGATCTGTGAAATAAGGCGCGAGAGCTTGCGCGTCGATCAGACGTTGCGCGGGCTCGAGCGGATGGAAATCGGAATCGGCGATACCAACGTTCCAGGAAATCAGGCAATGGGATCCGATATCGATCTTTTCCTCCGCCATGATGAGTGCGCCATTAAGCAGGGTGAAATCACCGATCGTACACTGACCCTTCTCACCGATAGAAAATGAGCAGCCGGCATAACACGAAACATGTTTGCCGATCAGGATGGCACGAGGTTTTTTGCTGTGAAGTTTCCGGAAGATTTGTGCGCTCTCGCAATAAAAGCCCTCACCAAACTCGACGTTTGGTGGGATCGGATCCGGCCACCAGTCCCCATCGACATGTCGATCTTGCTTGACGTTACTCATGAAGGAAATTTTCCCGAGGTATACAGCTTTGCGTAAACACCGCCGCGCGCGATCAGTTCCGGGCCGCGACCCTTCTCGACGATGCGTCCGCGTTCGAGCACGATGATTTGATCGAGACCGTGAATCGTCGCCAGGCGGTGGGTCGCGATCAACGTCGTCCGGCCCTGCATTAATTCTTTGATTGTGTCCATGATGGCCGATTCGGTTGCCGGATCGAGCGCTGAAGTTGGTTCGTCGAGCAACAAAATCGGTGCGTTTTTTAAGAACGCACGCGCGATGCCAATGCGTTGCCGTTGACCGACACTCAAATGTCCGCCTCGTTCGCCGACAAGACTTGCGTAGCCGCACGGCAATTGCCGAATGAAGTCATCAGCTTGCGCGCGCCGCGCCGCGCCGATAATTTCTTCTTCCGTCGCATCCGGCCGGCCATAGGCGATGTTCTCGCGCACTGTGGTGGAAAAAAGCAGCGTGTCTTGTAAAACGATCGCGATCTGCGCTCGCAAAGTTCTTTTTGTAATCTCGCGAATGTCCCGTCCGTCGAGCGCAATCGAGCCTGTTGTGGGGTCGTAAAATCGTGGCACCAAACTAAGCAAAGTGCTCTTTCCAGTGCCAGTGCCGCCTACGAGGCCAACGATCTGATTCGGTTCGATGCGAAGATCGACATCGCGCAACACGTATCGATCTGCGGCATAACCAAAACTTACCGAGTTGAATCCAATCGCGCCTTTCGCGGATGAAATTGCAATAGCGCGTGGTGAGTCCACGACATCATCTTGTCGATCCAGGACTTCGAAGCAGCGGTTGGCGCCAGCAGTGGCCCCTTCCATTGCCCAGGTCGTGTAAGTGAGCGACTCGAGCGGTTGATAAAGCATCAACAGATAGGCGCTGAAGACCAGAAGCGAACCGAGGGTAAGTGTGCCAGCCAGAACATGCAGAGTGCCAATATAATACATTGCTGCTGTGCCGATTACCATCAGGGTGCTGATCACGAGCGCGCTGTTCACGTTCGTCAGAGTGAGGCGCAGATTGGCCTGCAAACTTTGGCGAGCTTGCTGCTGGAATTGGCGCACTTCAAATTCCTCGCGCCCAAATGCGTGCACCATTCGGATCGAGCTCAGTCCTTCCTGCGCTTGTGCCAGGACAGCACTCTCTTGTTCCTGAATGGATGTCGATTCACGACGGATCCGATGCGCAAAAAGATAAATCGCGCCGACGATCAAGGGAACAATCGCCAGCGAAACCAACGTTAGCTGCCGATCCAGTCGTAGCATTATCACAAATGTTCCGATCAATGTGATTGTTGATCCGAAGATGTTTGTGAATCCTTTGTTGTAGATCGTCTGGATCGATTGGGAATCGTAAGCAACGCGGAAACTGGAATCACTCGAACGTCGCGCGTCGTGGTATTTGAGGGAAAGCGATTGCAGATACGAGTAGAGGTCGGTGCGCAACTTAAGCAGCGCCTGTAACCCGATTTTCACGAAGAGGTAATTTGTGATCCAATTGATGATCCCCCAAAGGAGCTGGATCGTGACCAGCGCGAGGCATAAAAGCGGAATCCAGATCCGCCAATCACTGCGTATTGGCGGGCCTGCGCGGAGAAAGTCGTCGACGATGACTTTAAACGGCCACGGTTTGAGCAGGTTTAGGCCGATGCCAATAAGCGATAGAAACAATCCGAATATCGTCTGCCCCAGGAATGGGCGATAATAACGGAGAACGCGCCGGTAGATTGACATGTGAATTTGAGATTGCGGATTGTGAAATTCAGAATCAACTACGACGGGTCGATCGCAAAAGTAGAATCGAGGGATTCTTCGCTCCTTTCACAATAATGCATCATCTTCTGGAAATTTGGTTTAGCTGGGTATTAAGCGGCGGCTACGTCGGCATTATCGTATTGATGGCGATGGGGAGCACGCCTTTACCTGTACCGGCCGAAGCTGTGCTTCCGCCAGCCGCATTCCTGGCCGCGCAAGGCAAGCTCAATCCCGCCGGCGTGATCCTGGCGGGAACGCTCGGCGCGTACCTCGGTGCTGCCTTCATGTATTGGATTTCGCGATGGATCGGGCGACCACTGGTATTAAGATTTGGCCGCTTCATCCTACTTACTCCGAACAAACTCGAACACGCAGAACACTGGCTCAATCGCTATGAAGCCGGTGGAGTTTTTTTCGCGAGAGTTCTGCCAGTGGTGCGTCATCTCATTTCCATCCCAGCCGGGATCGTTCGGATGAATTTTGCGGTGTTTAGCTTCGTCACGATTTTGGGTTCGGCGATCTCCTGTAGCATCCTGGCTTATTTGGGTCATCGGGCTTATTTGGCAGAGCCCGAACTTCTGACAAACCCTGAGGCGATGGTTCACTTCATCCGCGGTCAATCCGGAAGTATTTTGCTTATTGTTACGCTCTTCGCTGCACTCTATATGCTGACGTTGCGCTTAATGAAGCCGCGTTCGTGTTCGCGCTCCTGAGCGCAGAGTTGGGGTTCCTCGGTTATTTGGAAGGATGTGGCCACGCTTGGCCCCGTTCGCAGCCGAGCGTTATGTTCGAAAATTGAACAAAAGTGTTGCTCAACGGTCAGTTTAAAGGTGCATAAGAAATGAATAACTGCACGACTGGGCATGGACGAGATATTCACAATGACAGATGGCATTAGAGTTGCTAGGAATGGAGACGGTCACGATATGAAAAGAAATCGCCAAATCCTCAAGCCGCGCACCAGGCTTTCACTGGGTGATCTTATCTTAGCGGTAAGTTCCTGCACAAGGAGCAGCAAGGAGACGGTGGCAGCGGTCGCAGATCTTTTCGCCAGCGGGCAGGTACGTTTGAAAGACAACGGACGTTTCTTGCGTGCCCGCGTTTGTTGAGCCGCTAAGTTCGACAGTCGCGAAATAATCGGATCGCGCGAATTTCTTTAGGAGTCGCTCCGGTGATGTGTCGCCGGAGGGATTTTTTTCCGAACGGCCAGAAAAACCACTGGAAGGGTTCCTGCTAAGGTGCTCCCAATTCGCCCGCTAAAGCAGTGGTGTTAATGAAATTAACAAAACGCTTTTCGCCCAAGGCGCTCGCTTTTATCTTGCTGGAGTGATTGACCGTTATTCCCGGCCAGAAATGCGCAAAATTTGGTCGGACGAGCGCAAGTTTCAGATTTGGCTGGAGATCGAGGTACTCGCCTGCGAGGCGATGGCGGAACTTCGCCAAATTCCGCAGAAGGACGCGGCCGAAATTCGGAAGCGGGCCCGTTTCTCCATTCCTGAAGTCGCGAGGATCGAAAAACGAACCAATCACGATGTCATTGCCTTTCTCGAAAATGTTGCCGAGTCAGTGGGACCGGCGGCACGGTGGATCCATCAAGGATTAACTTCATCAGATGTTCTGGACACGACGCTCGCAGTGCAACTGACGGAATCGTGCGACATCCTTTTGAATGACGCGAAATCGTTGCGGACCGCAATTCGTAAGCAGGCTCGGCGGTTCAAAATGACTCCGATGATTGGGCGGAGCCATGGCGTGCATGCGGAACCAATCACGTTCGGTCTGAAGCTCGCGTTGATGTTCGACGAATTCGGGCGCGCGGAAGAGCGTCTCACGCAAACCCGCGAACGTATTCGCGTCGGGAAGGTAAGCGGCGCGGTCGGTACTCATGCCCATGTCGATCCGGCGGTCGAGCGTGCAGTTTGTGAGAAGCTGGGGTTAAAACCGGCCACTCTTTCCACGCAAGTCGTTCAGCGGGATCGTCACGCGGAGTTTTGTGCTACGCTCGCACTTGTTGCTTCGAGCATCGATCGTTGGGCGACCGAGTTTCGTCATCTTCAGCGGACTGAAGTTCTTGAAGTGGAAGAATTTTTTAGTGAAGGGCAGAAAGGCAGCTCTGCGATGCCGCATAAGCGCAACCCAATTACCAGCGAGCGGTTGAGCGGTTTGGCGCGCGTCATTCGTGGTAATGCAATGGTTGCATTGGAAAATGTAGCTCTCTGGCACGAGCGGGATATCAGCCACTCAAGCGCCGAAAGAATTATTTTGCCGGACTCATGCATGCTGCTCGACTACATGCTCGTAAAATTGCGGGAAATTGTCGAAAAGCTGCAGGTTTATCCCGAACGGATGGAGAAAAATCTCGCGTTAACAAAAGGTCTCTATTTCAGCCAGTCGATTTTACTCGCGCTCACGCGAGCAGGCGCGGAGCGCAAGAATGCGTATGAGGCAGTGCAACGAGCGGCCATGAAAACGTGGAAAGGGGAGGGGACACTTGTCGAGAACGCGAAACGCGAGCCGGAAATCACTAGCCGGCTTTCGGATTCGGAGATCGATCGACTTTGCTCGCTGGATATTCATTTCCAGCACGTTGATGCGACCTTTAAAGCGCTCGGTTTGGACTGACGCTGGGAGCGCGGGCATTTTGCCAGACGGCCTCACAGCGTTACGCCTTTGCCCCCAGCGTCTAAACGCGCTGCTGAGGTTCGCGGCCAGAATGCCGCGAACTGCGGGCAACCTGCATGCGCTTTCCATTGTCGCTGGTGCAACTGCGTGGTTCCCGAATCGAGACTCGGTCGATTAGGATTCGTTATTCGTAGCGCAGCGCTTCGATAGGATCGAGGGCGGCCGCCCGATAGGCGGGATATAAACCGAAGCCAATCCCGATAGCCGAGCAGACGACAAGCCCGGCAAGCGCCCAGCCGTAAGGAAAAATAATGTCCACCTTCAACCACAGAGCGAGCAAATCGCCACCAATCACTCCAAGAATGATTCCCAGAATTCCGCCGGCCTCCGAGATGAAAACCGCCTCAGTGAGGAATTGCCGTAGAATGTCGCGACTACGGGCCCCGATTGATTTGCGGACGCCGATTTCTTTTGTTCGTTCGGTTACGCTCACCAGCATGATATTCATAATGCCGATGCCGGCGGCCACGAGCGCAATGAAACTGATCACGAACGCGCCGATGCGCACCACGCCGGCCACAGAGGCGAAAGCGCTCTTGAGCGAATCGTTGGTATAGATTTCGAAATCGTTTTCCTGATTGGCATTAAGGCCGCGCGCAATTCGCATCGCGCTAATCCCTTTATCCAATGTCCGGTTGTAAAGCTCGGTCGAGAACGGCTGGGTGGCGATGTTCACCGTACGATTGGCCTCGCCGTAATTCTCAAAAAATCTTGTGATCGGCATTATGCAAATGTCGTCCTGGCTTTGCCCAAAGGAGGTGCCTTTTTCCGCGAGCACGCCAATGACGGTGTAGGTATGTCCACTCATCCGGATGACTTTGCCGATCGGTGACTCGTGCGGAAACAACCGTTTTTCGATCATCTTTCCGACGACAATCACGTTGCGGGCAAGGTCGACATCTTCGTCGTTCAAATTGCGGCCATAACCGAGCGTGTAAGCATTCGCCGTGAGAAAGCCCCGATTTGTCCCGACGACGGTGAGGCTCGGCGTCGTCTTGATGCCGTTGTAGACCGCTTGCCCTTTGAGCTCACGGCCAAAGCACTTGAGGCAAATCTCGTGCGCGTTTCCTTGCATTAACTCGTAATAACGCAGTGCCTGTCGATAAGTGATGTTGCGCCGGTTCTGATATTTTTTCTTGATCTCGCCACCCGCATCGATGTTCACCGGGTATTTCGCGAACTGAAAAATGTTGGAGCCGAGAAAGCTAATTCCAGTTTCGATCGAGCTTTGCAGCGCGCCGATCGCTGTCATCACGGAAATAATCGAGAATACTCCAATGGTAATTCCCATCATCGTGAGCGCAGCGCGGAGCTTGTTCGCGCCTAACGAACTCAAAGCCATCGCTATGATTTCCCGAAACAACATGTCAAAAATCCGAATATCGAATATCCAAATCCGAAACAAACGTCGGGAAATTCGAAATCCCGAAGCTGCTTGTTACTCGCATTTGCGAAGAATCGCGCCAAAGATATTCATTAACTCCTTTGCCTCAGGTGAGAGTTGCCGGCGTTGCTGTTCGAGGCTTCCATCGATATCAAGCAAGCGCAGCCAATAGCAGGTTTCTTTGGCTTCTCTGCGGCAAATCTTAATCTTCATCACAAAATCCTTCTTTCCGATTGCTTCATTCGCTTCGATGTAATTTGCGCCAATGGAGCCTGAGGCACGAATAAATTGCTTAGCATTTCGATGTTCCCGATGGTTCGAGGCAATCTCTTGACGAACGCACGACTCTGCTCTGCAAAAACAACCGTGCGCTCTTCTAGATCGTACGGCTTGGAGTTTTCATCATCACTCATTCGCGACTGTTTGCTATTCGATATTCGGATTTCGGATTTCCCTACTCGTACCGCAGAGCCGTTACCGGATCGAGACGTGACGCCGTCCACGCTGGCGCGAATCCCGAAAGCAAGCCGGTCATCACCGACACGATCATGCTCGCGAGGACGAGTCCAAATGAAAAGTGAATCGGAAAAGACGGAAAGGCTTTGCCGATTCCAAAGCACATTACATAAGCAAAGGTGAGCCCGATAAAACCGCCGAGGAGGCAGAGCGCGGTCGATTCGATCAGAAACTGCAGCAAGATAGTGCGTCTACGCGCCCCCAGCGCTTTGCGCGTGCCGATTTCTTTCGTCCGTTCTTTTACGCTCACGAAAGTAATGTTCATGATCCCGATGGCGCCGACAAAAAGCGAAAGACCGGTGATGAAAAGTCCCGCGATGGCGATTGAATTCTTGATCGGATCAAGTGTGCTCTTCAATGCCTGTTGTTCGTTAATGCTGAAGTCGTCTCTTTTTTCCGGGGGTAATCCCCGCACGCGTCGCATCAACCCCGTGAGTTCGTCTTTCGCGTCGGCCAGCTTCGTCTTGTCCTTCACTTTTACGAGAATTTCGGCTTCGCTTTTCGCGGTGAAATATTTCTGAAATGCGGGCAGCGGCATTACCACGATTGAATCGAGACTGAACAGCCCGAGAAACGAGCCTTGCCGGGAAATAATGCCGATAACCTTGAAAGGCTGACCATTAATTAGGACCGATTTGTCAATCGGACTGGCGGACGGAAAAAGCGCATCGGCTACGTCGTAACCAATCACGCAGACGTTAGCGCCACCACGAGATTCCAGGTCGTTGAAAAAGCGGCCTTCTTTGAAATCAAATGTCGATGTGATGATGTAATCCGACACGGTGCCGCGGACCAAAACATTGTTCACTTCGCTGTCCTGGTATTTGACACTGCGGTAAACACTGGACGTCGGAATCGCGACGGTGAGGTTAGAGTTCGGTGTCATCGCGATCATGCGGTTGAGTGCCTCGGCGTATTCGGTCTTGATCTTTTTGCGGTCGCGGTAATTCCACCAGTCGTCCACATTCCTCCACGGCCATTGTCCGACGTAGAGGACGTCATCGCCGAAGATGGCCATGCTCTTGTCGAACCCGACTTGAATTCCCCCAATAGCCGTGCCCATCAACGTCACGGCCACGATGCCAATGATGACGCCGAGTGCGGTAAGAGTGGACCGCGTCATGTTCGAGCGCATTTGTGCCACAGCAATCTTCCAGCTTTCGCCCAGCTCGTAGAGAAAACGTTTCACTGTCTCTCTTAGCTTGCCGCCATCGATTCCATCGCC
>WNGP01008358.1_pt1 | contig 10566 bp, 9 predicted proteins | sample 5407671 | NCBI WGS metagenome assembly WNGP01 (sample SAMN13153381, study PRJNA577476) | soil metagenome | isolation source: 40 cm soil or saprolite under Garry oak tree replicate 2 | place: USA:California | collected 2016-06-15
TTTAGCTCGACCCCCGTTTCGTCGACGCGCGCGGGTGCATCCGCTGCCGGCGGCGCGACGTCGAGCGCAACATCTGTCGTGCTTAATGACCCCTCGCGAAGCCGGTCAGGAGCTTGCGCGATTTCAACGTTATGCGGCATGAGAAAGAAGACCTTCGTTCATTTTTTACGAAGTTCGATGTAATGGAACTCAAGACCAGCGTTCGGGCTCATATTGTCGAATCGACGACGCTACAATCGAGTGCACGGGCCGCCAAATTTTTCTCGCGAAAGCAGGTGGCTAAATCGACAAAAGTGCGCGACCAAAACAGTGCGTCGCGAGGGCCCATTTTTGCGTCGGGGGAAGATTGCCGCTACACTGAGAATCTCACCAAAGCTGCATGAAGATTCTGAAGCACGTCCGCCGTGAATTTTCCGGCTATAATATTTTGGAATCGGGCAAGCGTCTGCTCGACCGCAAACCGCTGCAATGCAGTCTTTACGTCACGGACCGTTGCAATCTCGATTGTGCCTATTGCACCGAGTACGACAACAGCCGGCCGCATCCGAGCCTCGACGATTTGAAAAAATGGATTCGGAAAATTCGTGAGCTTGGCACCATGCGCATTGCTCTGGTCGGCGGTGAGCCGCTGGTGCATCCGAATATTGTCGAACTCGTTCGCTACTGTCGCGAACTCGGCTTTGCCACCAGCCTGACCACCAACGGTTTCCTCCTGACGCGTAAACTCGTCGTAGAATTGGAAGACGCCGGCTTGCAGGTGATGCAGATCAGCGTTGACCGGATGACACCGAGTCCAATTACAAAAAAGTCGTTCAAGACGATTTTGCCCAAACTCGATTATTTTCGTGATTCAAAAATCAGCCTTCATATCACCGGAGTGATTTGTGCCGATACCTTGCCCGAATCGCGCGCAGTGCTCGAGACCGGTTTGTCGCGCGGAATTCCGACGGAAGTTCGCCTCGTGCATGCGGACCCTTTGCATCGGTTTCGCGTCGATCGTGGGCCGCGCGAAGAACTGGAACGCTTCATCGATTCGATGATCGAACGAAAACGCCGCGGGGAAAAGATTCACACCAGCGAGGCGATCCTCAATTACCAGCGCAGTCTCCTCCGGGGCGAGCACGTAGAGTGGACGTGCATGGCCGGTTACAAATTATTCTTCGTTTCTGCGCAGGGGAAATTCTGGATCTGCAGCATGGTGCACACAGACAAGCATATCATGGACGTCACGCTGGACGATCTCTACGCAAACTACCGCAAGAAATCGTGCCAAAAAGGTTGTGGCGTTTATTGTGCAGTGAGTGCTTCGCTCGTTGTGGAAAAGCCCGTTCAGGTTCTCGGCAAGGAAATCGTCGCGCGCGCCAAGGGCATTCCATCAATGTTCCGTCGTTCCTTAACTTCGGATGCCGACAAAGCGACGCGCAGCACTATCACAAATCCAGATGGAACGCACGAGATGAACGGCAGCACTAAAAGCAGCCCATCCGCAGATGACCGCGTAACTTTGCGGAAAAGCGTCTAACAAAAAACCACACGCCAGCATCCAAACGTAAACGTTTCTTCGAGCCGCGATCAGCCGAAAAGCACGGTCGAACGGCGTAACGTCATCGAGCAGGCGGCCTTTCGCCATCTTCGCCCGGCGTTTCGCGAATTCATCCAACAAGTGCGACCCGATAAGCAAAGCGAAAAAATAGAACACGTTCGGAAATTGGCCGCTTCGCCACAGATCAAAAGCGATAGCCGCCCACCACGAATTCTCGATCAAATAATCGAGGTGATGTTCCCACTTTCCGCGCTCGGTCATTTCGATTTTGACGCGAGACTGCTTTCCGTCCAGTCCATCGACGATACCAAATATGAGAGCAGCGAGGATTCCGAGCCCGATACGGCCAAGCGCGAACGCCACGGTCGCCCCGCATCCTATGATGAGACCGGCAATCGTAATTTGGTTCGGTGTGATTCGCGTTTTGCAAAGAAGTGAGATGATTCCCGTTTCGATCGGCGCGTGCAAATAAGCCGGTAAGTCGAGCGTTCCTTTTTGGGCGGAATCGAGAATGATTCGCTCAGCCAAGCGGCGGTTCTGCTCGGGCGGCGCCGGAAAACAGACCGGCCGCACGCGCCGACGCATGGAAAACAGACCGGCCGCACGCGCCGACGCATGGTGACGATGTAATCATCCTCCGTCGCTGCGTCGACGATGTCCATCTTGTGGGTGTCGACCGTGTTTCTAAGTTCCGCAAAAAACGGTGCAGCGGGCGAAAGCGCAAAGAGAAACTCTCTTGTGACCAGTGCCGGCCCACACGGATTTCGAATCAAAGACTGCGCGAATTCCGGCGGATTGGAATCGACAAGTGCGGCGGGGGAATCTTTCGCGCAGAGAGCGGCAAGCAAACGTGAGTCGCAATAAATATTTCCCGGTACTATTAGGAAGCAGTCCGACGGGATTTGTTCCAAAAGCAGTTGCCCAGTCAGAGGGCCATTTGCGCGCGGGACAAGATCGGCAATTACCTTTTCGCGCGCCCACGAGCGCTTCGCTAATTCAGTTCCGACGATTTCCGGCGTCGTCGAAAAAACAATCGCGCGGCGAAAGCCGAGTCGCTGCAAAATGCGGAGCAAACGTTCCAGTACGTTGACGCCGCACAATTCGATTAACGCCTCGGGTGCATCTGCAATTAAGATTGGCAGGACGTTCTCCATGGCCCGCGAGACTAACGGTGGTGTCGCGCGGTGCCAACTGTCAGCGACTTTTCCGTGGAAGCTTAGGTCTGAGATTGCTGATCGAACGCGTCTTGGAAAATCGAGCTTCGCGTGCCGCGCGGGTGGCTGGCAATGATGCGGCCGTCTTTCATTTCGTGGATCCAATCGCAGGCTTCGGCGATAACCGGATTGTGCGTCGCAAGAAGCAGAGCGTTCCCGCCTTGCTGCACAATGTTTTGTAGCAATTCAAAGGCACGTTCGGAATTCGCTGTATCGAGGTTACCGGTGGGTTCGTCTGCCAGAATTACTCGTGGATCGTTCGCCAGTGCGCGCGCAATAGCGACGCGCTGTTGTTCGCCTCCGGAAAGGTGACGGCTGGGTCTGCGGAGTTTGTCGCCCAATCCGACTGCTTGCAGCAATCCCGCAGCCCGCTCGCGCATCTCTGAATCAGAAAGTTGTCCTAGCCTGCGCATCGGGATCATCACATTTTCCTGCGCACTGAAGTCTTCCATGAGGAAATGGAATTGAAAGATGAAGCCGATGAACTTGTTCCGTTTATGCGCCAGTTCATCATCGCTCAGATGCGAGACCGGCTCCGATTCGATTGAAACCTGGCCCGCATCGGGAGGATCGAGCAATCCGAGAATATAGAGCAACGTGCTTTTGCCGCAGCCGGACGGGCCTACGACCGCGTGGATGCTGCGTGGCTCGAGATCGAGCGAGATCCCGCGCAAAGCATGGACGCGCTCCTCTTCTTCGCCCAAATAGCGCTCGATCGCTTCGCAACTGAGGCAGATTTCCGAGTTCACCTTGAGCCTCGAATTGTGACCACTGGTGGTAGTCCCGCGGCGCGGCGCGCCGGGACGTAACTCGCGATGAATACGGCGAGAATCGCGAGCAACGTAGCGAAGACATAGTGTCGCCAGTCCCATGTTACCAAAAAGTGATCGGCGTAAAGCAAACCGCGGATCCGAATGGGAATGTGCGACACGCCCCAGGTCATTGACGCGCCAAGCAAACACCCGACCACGGATCCGGCCACGGCGATCAGCGCACCCTGCCATAAAAAAATCGCGCTGATGTCGATCCGGCGGTAACCCATCGAGCGTAGAATTGCGATTTCTTTTATTTTCGCCAGAACAGACATCGTGAGGACATTAAAAATGCCGAATCCGGCGAGCAGGATGATGAGAGAGACGGTAATGGCGACGGACATCCTTAACGTCAGAAAAAGTTGCAGCGTGCTTTGTTCCCGCTCCTGCCAGCTTGATGCGTCATGCTGAAAGAGTTGTTCAAAATGACTGGCGAGGGCCGGCGCGCGGTCGGGATCGCGCAGCTTGTAGATAATCATCGATGCGCCAAAAGGTCTTTGTAGCAGCGTCTGTGCGACCCTTGCGTGCGAGTAAATGCGCGTTGAATCGATCGACCCGACGCCGGCGCGCGCGATCGCCGCTACGGTGAAACGCCAGTACTCGCCGTTAGGCGAAAGCAATTGCACTGTATCGCTTATGCCGACTTGAAGTATTTCGGCCAGCCTGGAACCGATGATGATCGAGCTGGTGTTATTCCGGAAATCATCGAAATTGCCTTCAATCAATTCCTGGAGGAGATCGCTCGTTTGCGCGTGGAGAGCGGGATCAATCCCGTAAAGGTCGACCGTCGCGTTCTCAAATCCGGCGCGTGCGCTGACTGTCCCGCGCAAAACCGGTGAACAGGAAACGACGTTAGCGAATTGCCTGCTCACCCGCATGATTTGATTCGCATCTGTGATCCCCTCAAAATAGAGGCGTCGCGGCGCTTTCCCGTTTGAGCTTCTGGAGGAGACCATGAGAGGTTCGTAGCGCGGGCGAAAACGCGACTTGATAACGAGCGCGCCGTTGCTGCCGATGGTTGAGTCAGTGAAATGCCGGGCGAAACCCTGCGTCTGTGCCTGGGTGCAGACAAAAATGGCGACGCCGAAAACGACGCCGCTAAGACTGAGGAGCAAAGCCCGTTTGCGATGGGTCAAAAAACGCAGCGCAATGTAAAGTGGCGGCGTCATGGTTCCTTTGGTGGTGGCGGAGAGCTGACCATTCGTTGCCGCACCGGTTCTCCGGGATGTAGTTTGTCCTGGTCGGAAACGACCACGTGATTGCCTTCGGCAAGGCCAGTGATCGCCTCTGCGAAATCCAGCGTGCGAAACCCAACCTGAACGGTTCGAGCGTAGACGATACCGTGTTTCACGATCAACGCCTGATCGACAAGGAGGGCGCGCGTTGGCACGAGCAAAACATCTTGGTGTGTGCCGGTGATAATATTCATTTCACCGGTCATTCCGGCCATCAAATTGTCGGGCGGATTTTCCATCTCCAGAACGACGGTATAGCGCTGAGTGACTGGGTCGGCTGCGGGTTGGATTGATGTAACGTGCGCGATGAACGTGCGGGTTCGGTAAGGATATAATTTCAGCTTTGCCTTCATTCCCGGTTTCACCTCGCCCACGTCCTCTTCGTTCACTTCGCCGCGAACGTAATTCTTGTGCGAAGAGACCGTGAAAAGCTCATTGCCGTCCGAAACCAGTTCGTTATCGATGGTCTGGACATTGGTGAGAAGTCCATCAATGGGCGAACGCACCTTGGAGTTCTTCATCTGCGCCTCGAGCTTTTTAGTAGTTTCCTCAAGGGCATTGAGATTACGATCGCGTTCGATACGCTCCGTCTCCACAGCGTTGCGCAATCGCTTCGCTTCGCTCTTCGCTTTCTCGTATTCGACCGCTGGTACGTTCCCTGACGAGACCACTCTTTCTAGCCGCTGGAGGTTGTCTTCTGCCGCTTTCGACAACTCCGAAGAAGGAAGTGGGACTGCGGCGCGTTTGACCGCGGCATCCAGGTCCGCGCGCGCTTGCTTCAATTGTCGAGCAGTTGCTTCATCAGCGATGGTCGCCAGCAACTGCCCTTTTTCCACGCTCTTCCCAATCGCGCCATGACCGGCCGAGAAAGCTTCTGCCAATTGAATAAACCCGGAATTTTGCGCCCGGACATGCACGACGAAAGCCGGTTCGATCCGCACTGTTCCGTAAACGGCGGAAATGGCGGTGCCGCGGCGCACCGCTGCCACTTCCGCCACCGGCATGAGGGAATAGTAGGCTACCGCGAAAAACAGCACGAGCGCGGCTCCGCTGGCCCATAAAACCCTTTTTGATTCCGGCAATTTCAATTGCTGGAACTAATGCACGTTTTGGGCGGTGTCTTCGGAAAATTGAAAATAACGCCCAGTAGCGCGATCCCATTCCGCGATTGCCAGATTGTGTTGATAAATGGCGTCAAGCAGTCCGCTCCTGGTGTTCAGCAAAGCGTTTTGCGTCAGGCGGTACTCCAATTGCGAGACAAGGCCCTGCGCCACGTTTTGTTGTACTACGCGTGCGCTCTCTTGCGCTGCCGTTTCTGCCGCTGCGAGCGATCTTTCGCGGCTTTCGATTGCGTTGAGATTGTTGCCGATGCTCAAGAGTTCACGGCGCACGCTCGCCTCCAATTTTCGGCACGTCAGTTCGTTTACCTCGCGCGTTGCGCGTGCCCTTAGCACCGCTCCCCCCACTTTGCCGTTGTCGATAACGTGCCATGTATAGCCAGCCCTCTCAATGATTTCGGAACCAATAAAATCCTGAGTCTTGCTCGTTGAACCTGCCCGATGAATTCCTGTAACTGGAATGTAATCACCTGTTATGTTTCCAACTACGGCGGGATAATAATCGGCTTCGATGATGCGCTGATCTTCGTTCGCGGCACGGACAAGTAACCGTGCCAGCTTGATATCAGCTCGACGCTCCAGTGCAGCCGCCGTTTCCGAATCAAGATCACGATTCATCGGCGCAACCTTCAAATCACCGTCTGGCTCGGGCAGCGCTGTTTTCTGGCCGAGATTCCGGCCCATTACTTGCGCCAGTTGCAATTGCGCCTCCGCATATGCGCGTCGCGCACTTTCAATTTGCGGATCAAGTTCGCGAGCTTGCACGGTCGCGCTTGTCAACGCGCTGCGATCGGTCAGCCCCGCTTCGTAACGACTTTTTTGAGTAGCAGCATTTTCCTCCAGCCGTTGCCGTTGCTGTTCCCGTATTGATTGGAGCGATCGATTGTAGAGCGCTGCATAAAACGCCAGGCGGGCCTGATGAAGCTGCTCTATAACCGCGACATTAAGCTGCTGCTGCGCGATCAAAACCCCGACGTCTCCGCGCCGGAGCGATGGCGGCACCGCTGCATTAAACAAGGTCTGAGTAAAGAACCCGCGCGCCAAAGCAAACCCCTTCACTCCACTCTCGCCCGAGCGGTGGCCGGCTTGGACCCCGGCAGGCACCGCCAAGGATATGTTGGGCCACATCATGGAACGAAGAACAAGCCGTTGCCCGGCTGCTTGTTCAAGATTGGCTTTCGCTTCTTGAATGGCAGGATTTTTGTCGAGCGCGGTTTGAAAAACGTTATCTAGCGTAACGGCGTTGCCTGTGGCCACGCACCACGACCCCAGAATCGGAAGCAGCAGTCCCACATATATCCTCTTCCCCAAAATCCAAATTGCCACCAAATTTGTCTGTGTGACCGTTTTCATCGCTGGCTTAATTTTGCGGGCGGATGCGCCACATCTGACGCCTGCACCGCATTGCGATTTTCGTTCTTCGCGTTTTTGAGTTTTGATCCGAAATCCAGCGCTTCCGAAGAACTGGCGCACGCGCGCGCGAGGCGGGCTATAGCCACATTGTGTAGATAAATTGCGCTTAGTCTGGTCGTGCGTGTTCGCGTCACATCGGACGCTGCCTGCAGAATGTCGAGTTGTGTGCCTAATCCGGCGCCGAAGTTGGCTTTGGCGCTCTCGAGAGCTTGGTCTGCTGTCTGCACATTTTCTGTTTCCGTCTCCAGAACACGATCAGCCTGTTCCAGATCAAAAAATGCGCTGCGAACTTCCGATGCCACGGCGCGCCGAGCCGCTGCAAGCGCCTGCACGGCTGCTTCGCGCCGGGCTCGCGCCGCCTGCATGCGCCCCTTCGCGGCAAACCCATCGAATATATTCCAAGTCGCGTTTATCCCGACCACACCCCCGTAATTAAATTCGGGACCGACGTCCGGGTCGCGCTCGCTGTAGACTTCATAACCGGAAAAAGCTCGCACATGAGGGCGCAGCTCGCTGCGATCCAGGATGTATTGTTGATCTTCGATCTCAATGTCTTTTTCTCGCGATTTGATTACGGGACGGTTCGAGTCGGCCCGCGCCAGACATTCGTTCAAATCGGGATGGCGGGAGTGGTATTGTAATTCCCCAGCTATTTCGAATGGCGTCTGTTGAGCTCCGGGGGGAAAATCGGTCCCGAGAAGCTCAGCCAGCCGCAGGTAGGAATTTTTTAATTGCGTCTGCGCATTGATCAACTCCGGCCGCTCGTTGGCCAAAGCCACTTCGGCCCGCTGAACATTCAATGCGCCAACAAGACCGGCTTGCAACCTTTCTTGCTGGCTCTTGAGTTCTTCCTCGAACACCCGAACAGAATTCTCGCGCACCCGAATCTTCGCGCGATTAAGAAGGAGCTCGTTAAAGGCGATTCGAACGTCCATCGTCACGCGATCGGCAACTTCCTGAAATTCGTAGTCTTGCTTCTCGATGTTCAGGCGCGCGATCGCCACCTGGCTGGTCACTGCTCCACCTGTGTAAAGATTCTGCTCGACCCGCAAAATAGCATTGTAGTCCTCGCTCCGAAGTCGCGTTTCGTTCTGCTGTTGCCGTTTGTCATACAATCCAGTCGAGGCGAGCGAAGGGAGAAATCCAGAACGTGCTTCAATGAAGCCGCCGCGGGCCGCCTGCACTTTCTTGCGCGCGATCGCGATTTCCGGATTCTGCGCCTGGGCCAGGGCCACTGCTTCTTCGATAGTGTATGTCGGCCCCCCCTCCGCTGAAGCGGATAAGGCAAACGTGATTAGCAAAACAACGGCGCCAAGCTCCAAACGCATTTCGTCTATCTCCTGGCCAGGGCCCTCTTTCCAACCAAAACGCCTCTGGCTTTCGTTCTTATATCAGTTCTTGCAAGCGGGCGCGACATCATACAAATTCGCCGCTTGCAACAGTCGAAACCGCTACGGCGGACATAACGCATCTTAATCGAAGCTCGAAGCGGCCTAATTTGTATCTTGCTCCGATTCATGCAAAGCAGATAACCTTTCAGCCTTAGCAATTTAGAAATGAGAAAAATAAGAATCGCCATCGTAGGCGTTGGAAACTGCGCCAGCTCTCTTGTCCAGGGAATCAATTTTTATGACGGCTCCTCCGCCGACGGCACCGGCATCGGGCTGATGCACCGCCAGATCGGCTCGTACCGGCCGGGCGATATCGAAGTCGTTGCTGCTTTTGACATTGACAGACGTAAAGTCGGTCTTGACGTCAGCAAGGCAATTTTTTCGCCGCCCAATTGCACAAAAGTCTTTTCCGAAAAGATCAAGCTCAGTGGCGCAATCGTAAAGATGGGATGCGTGTTCGACGGTTTTGCCCCTCATATGCGCGATCAGGATCCGCTGCGCACATTTCTGCCGCTGGAAAAAGAATCCAGCCGCGAACAGATCATCTCCGAATTGAAGAACTCTTCCGCTGAACTGATGGTCAATTATCTCCCCGTTGGCTCCGAAGAGGCGACCCGCTTTTACGCCAGTTGCGCGCTGGAGGCCGGGCTTGGTTTTGTCAATAACATCCCAGTATTTATCGCGAGCGACCCGCTCTGGGCCAAGCGTTTTGGCGATAAGAACTTGCCCCTAATCGGCGACGATATCAAAGCGCAAATGGGCGCAACCATCTTACATCGAACACTTGTCGATCTTTTCCGCAAACGCGGCGCGAAGGTCGTGCGGACCTATCAGTTGAACACCGGCGGCAACACCGATTTTCTAAACATGCTCAATCGCACCCGGCTGGCGTCGAAGAAAACTTCGAAGACCGAAGCCGTGCAATCGGTCGTTGGCGATCGCCTGGCGGATGAGAATATCCACATTGGACCGAGCGACTACGTCCCGTGGCAGCTCGATAACAAAATTGCGTTTATTCGCGTGGAAGGCCGGCTCTTTGGTGATGTGCCGATGGAGATCGACGTGAAACTCTCGGTCGAAGATTCACCAAACTCGGCCGGTGTGGCGATCGACGCGATTCGCTGCTGCAAACTTGCGCTGGATCGCGGGATTGGGGGCGTGTTGCATTCTCCTTCTGCCTACTTTTCCAAGCATCCGCCGGTGCAAATGACCGACGACGAAGCTTATCGCTGCGTCGAGCAGTTCATCCGCGGCGAGCGCGATCGCTAAGCAGTCTAATCGCGGCGAGACGGATTCCGCCTTTTTTCTTCGCGGCTTTCATCTTGCACTAAAAATCGTCGGGCGCATCCGGCTGCATTTCTTCGTCGAGCTTCGCGGGCGGGAGTTGTTCCAGCCGGTTCCATTCCTCCTGCAATTCGTCTGCCGTGTAGAGCAACAAACGTCCAAGCGCGGTCGAAAACAAACCGGCTTCCACGTCGAAGTGCGTGATCTCGCTCACTGCTTTCCAATAAGCCGCCAGCTGCGGACGGTAACGCAAGCGAAAACTTTCCGTTTCGCCTAACGAAACGCTGTTCGTTTTCCAATCAAGCAGGAGACACCGGCCCGCTTTGCGATCAATCATGAGCGAATCGATCAAGCCTTCCAATACGCCGCGATCGTTTCTGCGCCAAGAGAATGGAAACTCGCGATGGAATTGCGTTTCATTGCTCGCGAGAAACCGAGCGATGCAGGCGTCGCTGAACAAATTCTGCCGCGTGACATCCCAGTCTTTCGTTGCGGACTTTGCCTCGGGACAACTCGGCAATTGCTTTTCGAATAACTTCTGAGCGGAATCGATTCC
>WNGP01009720.1_pt1 | contig 10563 bp, 10 predicted proteins | sample 5407671 | NCBI WGS metagenome assembly WNGP01 (sample SAMN13153381, study PRJNA577476) | soil metagenome | isolation source: 40 cm soil or saprolite under Garry oak tree replicate 2 | place: USA:California | collected 2016-06-15
ACGTTGGAGCGGAAGGCGCGCGACAGCGACTCCTGGTACAGGATGCTGAACTGGAAGACGTGCGTCAGCTCGTGGCCGATCAGCGAGTACTTCTTGTCGGGCGGCACGTCCATCGGCAGGACCATGCGGTTCTCGATCGGCTCGGCGAAGGCGCCGACGAACTCGGGGATGAACTCGAGGGTGACGTTCGTCTGCTCGAACTCGACGTGCGTCTTGTAGTAGATGAGCGAGATGCGGAACTTGATCTCGTGGTCCAGGATCTGCGACAGCCGCAGGTACTGGCTCTCGGCGTCGGAGACCACCTCCTGCAAGAGCGATTCCTCTTCGGGGTAGTAGTAGACGTCGAAGTGCGGCGACCTGTAGATGCGCCAGTCGAAGTTCTGGTAGGCGATCTTGTTCTTGCCGAACGCCAGGACCCGGCCGGGAACGAGCAGCGACGCGAGCGCCAGGACAGCGAGGGCGGCCGGGACCAGACGTCTCAAGAGCTCTCCTAATCGGTGAAGATGAAGCGCTGCGCCGTCCTCGGCTTCGGCACGACGATCGACAGGACATCGTCCTCGAACTGCTCGAACAGGGAGTACAGGGCGGTCAATCGATCGGTGCCGTGGCCGTTCACGGTGTTGTCGCCGCTGAACTGGTCCTCATACAGGAGCCGCCCCGTGGCCCCCTCCATGAAGAACAGGTTGAGGCCGAGCGTGAAGCCCTCCCGCTCGGCGAACCGCGTGCGGCGCACGCGCTGCCCGGTCACCGGCGAGATCTCGTCCATGGTCACGAACCCGGAGCGATCGGCGGCCTCGTAGGAGGCCTTGCCCGAGATGATCAGGTCGGCCCCGTAGGTGTCCGCCAGGCGCCGCCAGAACCCGTTGTTCGCCAGGAGGTCCTTCAGAGGCTGCTCCGGGAGCGGCGGCGGCTCGACGTCCAGGATGTTCAGGCTGGTCTTCTTGTGCAGCTCGCGGCGCAGCAACTTCACCATTTCCTTGTTGAGATCGACACCCGGCAGCTCCTTGTCCACGATGAAGCGGGTCACCAGGATCTTCTTCATGCCGCTCATGTCGATGCGCGACGGCATCGGCGTGGCGATGGTCACGCGCTCCGAGCCCGCCGTCGCCGCGGCGGGCCAGCCGAGGCCGACGGCCACGACGCCCGCGCAGGCGAGGAGTCGCCCCGTCACCCCCGGCACGGGCGCCTACGCTCCACCGGGGACGGGTGACGGCGCCGGAGAAGGCGAGGGCCCCGGGGAGGGAGACGGCCCGGGAGCAGGCGATGGCTCGGGTGAAGGCGATTCGCCCGGGACGGCGGCGGGGGCCGCCGCGGCCCCGCCCACCTCTCCGCCGCAGTTCTTGACCGTCTTGCAGAGCTCGTGGAACGACTCGACGTTGTCGCGGATCTCCTTGTTGTCGGGGTCGAGACGACGGGCCTCCTCGTACTCCTTGCGGGCCCGCTCGAACTCTCCGAGGCTCTCGTAGGCCACCCCCAGGTTGTTGTGCAGCCGGGCGTTGTCGGCATGGTCCTTGAGGACCTTCTCCCAGCGGAACACCGCCTCGTGCCACAGGCCCTGCTTCGCGGCTTCCGCTCCGAAGCGCATTTCTTCTTTGAAACTATCACGCCGGCCGGCTCCCGGAAAGGCCGAGGCCAAGGCGATCAGGCAGGTGACACGAAGGAGCCTCTTTCCCATCGTCGAGCACCGGGCCTTCCGTCCGGACGGCCGGCCCGGGTCGGACCGAGCGATCGGGAAGGGGCAGGACCGCAGGAGTATATGGCAAGGATCGGGCCATTTTCAATGCGCGGACGGGTTGACAACCTTTGCCGAGTCAATAGATTATCCAGCGATGCCCCGCATAACCAAGGACTGCTTCGGAACCGTCATCGCCAGCCTGAAGAAGATGAAGGAGTGCGTCCGCTGCGAGCTCCTGGCCGAGTGCCGGGCGATCAACTGGAAGGCGCAGGAGGAGGCCGAGAGCCATCCGGTCGTCGTCCGGAGGTCTCCCAAGAGCGGGGACAGCTCGAACACCACCCCGGCCTGACGGCGGCTGCTCTAATCCTCGAGCGACTCGATCAGAAACTGGATGGCGGGGGCGTACCGGGACACGGTGGCGCGCAGCGTCCGTCTCAGGCGGCCCGGGAGAGCGAAGCAGGCGATCCAGGCGACCCCGACCAGCATGACGAGGGTGCCCAGGCGGTGCGTCCCCGTCGCGATGGCGCGCACGCTGTCCTCCCCGAGGAGACCGAAGCGGTAGAACAGCTCGTTCCAGTCGTGGTCGCCGCCGCCGACGAGCGGCAGGGCGAGATCGCGCGCGTCGGCCATGTAGACCGAGATGTCGGCGAGATTTTCGCCGAGCCACCAGGCGCAGAAGGCGGCGCCCAGCGGCCGGGTCGGACGGACGAGCAGGAAGTACCCGGCGAGCGACAGCGGGACCGCGAGCTGGCCGAGCGTGCCCCCGAGGATGTGCACGGTCGTCCCGAACGGCGCGAGAAACAGGTGCCCGGCCTCGTGGAAGGCGAGATTGACGAGGTCGAGGGAACAGCCGGTCTGCGCGCCGGAGCCGAGACGCGCGGTCCAGAAGCCGAGCACGGCCAGCAGCGGTGCGGCGACCCGGACCTCGGTGCTCCTGGCGCCGGCGACGGTCGCGGAGGCGGTGCCGCCGTTCACGGGCGTTTCGGGGGCGGCGTCGCGAAGCAGGTCGTGCGCGCCTGCACCACCAGATCCGGCGCGCGCGGGGCGAGCGCCACCGTCCGCCACCCCTCATGCTCCGGGGTCGTCGGAGAGTAGCTGAGCAGGTACTGGTGCCGCAGGGACTCGGAGATGCGCCGGCAGGCGCTCTCCACCTCGTCGGCGGTCGCGACCACCAGGAACTCTCCGCCGGTCTCCTCGGTCACCTTGCGGAAAAGGGGCAGGGGCGATCCATCCGCCGCGCCCAGGACGACGACGTTCAGCGTGGAGCCCGACTTCTTCAAGTCATCGAGCGCCTCCGCCAGCGCTTCGTCGACCGGCACCTCGCCGGGAGCGCGGGGCCCGATCAGCGCCGGCCCCCCGTATACCAGCGCCAGGATGACGCGCCCGCGCGAGCGGCCCCAAAGACCGCGCGTCGCCTCCTGGAGCGCTTCGGCCGGGGTCGCCGCATTGCGATCGGTCCCCTCGCCCAGGTCGGAAAGCCGCTTCTCGAAGGCATCGCGGTCGTAGGAGAACTCGAGCGCCGGACCGGCGGGGACCGCGGGCGCGGCGGGCGCGTCCTTGTGCTTCTTGTCCGGCTTCTCCGGCTTCCTGTCCGCCCGGGCGGCCGCCGCCGGCGCCGCCGCGTCACCCCCGTTCAGGGCCCCGATCTTCACCAGCCCGAGGGAGTCGAACGACAGGAGCGCGTCGGTGAAGGTCAGGGCGCCGCGCAGGAGGGCCCCGCGCGCATCCTCCGGGGCGGTGGCCTGGACCGCGACGGCGATCGACTGGGGAATCGGCTCGTTGTCCAGATGGAGGATCGGCTGGCGGGCGCCGTTCTCCGTCAGGATGAAGTCTCCCACCGACAGGCCTTCGACGAAGCGGCCGCCGGAGTCCCGCACGATCGCCGGGACGACGGCGAGCGGCGCCACGGACTCGCCGGCGAGATCGGCGGCGCGCGAGATGAACGATACCTTGGCGCGCCGGTCCCCCGCGGTCAGGGCGGTGACCACGATGGTGTGGCGCTTGATCTCCGAGCCGAAGTCGATCTCCGTGGCGTACGGCGCCTTGCGATCGGTCGACACCAGCCTGCCGTCGACGAAGAAGTCCACTCCCGCGACGGTGTCGCCCGCGGGGAGCGTCGGCTCGATGACGATTCGCGTCATGCCGACCAGGTACGGTTCGTTCGGCTCGGTCAGCGTCATGGAGAAGCCGCCGTCGTCGCCGCTGCGCTGGGCGACGCCGCGGGGCTGGTGCGGCCTCGGCCGCGACCCCGGCTGGGCGCCGTGCAGCAGGGTGCCGAGCCCGAAGAAGAAGGCGGCAAACGCCACGAAGCCGGCGACGAGAATGACACGAGCCTTGCGGAGGATCACGCGGCGACTCTCCAGAGACTGCGCTGCAACGGGAAGGACAAGATAGAGGCAGCGCGCGCCGGCGTCAAGCGATCGCGATGTCGATCCCGATCTCGTGTACGATGCGCCCGGCGGGGCATTGCGCGGAGCGCGCAGGGAGACAGGACGTGCAGCCCGATCGTCCCATACGGACCATCCGGAGAGCGCAGGGACGCGTCGCGGCCCCTCCCTCCAAGAGCGCCACGCAGCGGGCGCTGATCGCCGCGGCCCTGGCGCCCGGGCGATCGCAACTTCGTCATCCGCTCCTGTCCGATGACTCGCGCCACCTGATCGCCGCCCTGGATGCGGTCGGGATCGCCGCGCGCGTCGCGGGATCCGGGGACGCCGCGGTGGTCGAGGTCGAAGGACGCGGCGGGGAGATCCCGGCGAAGCAGGCCGAGGTCTCGGTCGGGAACGCCGGGACGGCGATGCGCTTCTTGACGGCCATGCTGGCGCTCGGGCGCGGCGATTACATCATCGATGGCGATGCGCGGATGCGGCAGCGGCCGATCGAGGATCTCCTGGCGGCCCTGCGGGCACTCGGCGCCGCGGCCGTATCGGTGCACGGCAATGGCTGCCCGCCGGTCCGGGTCGGTGGGAGCGGGTGGCGGGGCGGCACGACCCGCCTGCGTGGAGGCACCAGCAGCCAGTACCTGTCGGCCATCCTGCTGGCCGCGCCCGCCGTCCCGGGAGGCGTCCGCGTCGAGGTGGAGGGCCCGCTGGTGTCGCGACCGTACGTCCGCCTGACCATCGACGTGATGCGCCGCTTCGGCGCCGACGTGGAGACCGCTCCCGCCGGGACGGAGCCGAGCGTCTTCGTCGTGCCACCCGGCCGCTCGTACAAGGCGTGCGACCTCGAGATCGAAGGGGACTACTCGTCGGCGTCGTACTTCTTCGCCGCGGCGGCCGTGACCGGCGGGCGGGTGCGGGTCGATCGTCTCGACCCGAAATCATCGCAGGGGGACGCGCAGTTCCTTCGTCTGCTGGAGTGGATGGGCTGCCGCGTGGAAACGGGTGACGGCTGGGTGTGCGTCGAGGGTCCGGAGACGCTGCTCGGCATCGACGCCGACTGCCGCGGCATGCCGGACATCGTGCCGACCCTCGCCGTCGTCGCCCTGTTCGCCCGCGGCCCCACCCGGATCTCGGGCGTTCCTCACCTCAAGGTCAAGGAGAGCGATCGGATCGCCGCCGTCGTCGCCGAAGTAAGCCGACTGGGGGGCGCGGCGACACCGGCGCCCGACGGCTTGACCGTCGAGCCGCGTCCGCTGCACGGGGCGCGCATCGAGACCTATGCCGACCATCGCATGGCGATGGCGTTCGCCGTCGCCGGGCTGCGGGTCCCCGGAATTGTCATCGCCGACCCCGGCTGCGTTTCGAAATCTTATCCCGGATTCTGGGACCAGTTTGAACGGCTGGTATCCGGCACCTCCTGACGGGCGGCAGGATCCGAAGCGGGTGAAAAGAAAAACCCCGCAGGGGTCGCACCCTGCGGGGTCAACTGCTGACTGCCCGGTGCTAACCTAGAACCGCAGGCGCGCTTGGCCGTATAGCCGCGTCACCGTGTCATCGTGGAGGCCGCCAGCCGAAATGTCCTTCAACGCATCGCCCGGCTTGAGCTGAGACAGGGAGACGGTGAAGGTGGTGTTCTTGCTGTAGTTGTACCCGTACCAGATGTCGGTCGAGTTGCCGAGGTCGGTGTGGCCGGTGGCAACATTCTTCTGATCCAGCTTGTATTTCCAGTAGGCCACGCCGAACTCGTTTTTGTCAGTGAAGTAGCCCGTGTAGGCGACCGACCAGGCTTTGAGACCAGAACCAGTGGTACCGCCATTGATGCCGCCGCCGCCAAGATTGCTCGGATCGTTGGCCAACACGAACCAGTCGCCGTGTCCCGTCCGGTTGTGGAAGTCCCCGAACATCGGGACGAAGCCCTCGTTCTTGTCCGCGGTCGTCGTCTTGTCACCTGAAGCCTGTTCGATCCGGCCATAGAAGCGGTGATTGTTCTTCCCGGATCTCCAGTTGTACCCGAACCAGCCCTCGTCCGCGTTACCGTTGGCCTTCACGTCGGGTGTGCCGTAAGCAGCCTTGCCGAACTGCTTCGCCAGCTCGGCGTCCCAGAAGAAACCGGTCTTCCCGGGGACATCATGCGCGTAACGGACACCGATCGTCTGCACATTGGCGGCAACCTTGGTATCAAGATCCATCGCGTACACGTCAAAGGTCTGGTCCTTCATGAAAGTCCAGGTCGCGTAGCCCCCCCAGAAGTTCTGCGTCCCGCCGACACCGCCGATGAAAGTGTTGTCAGGGCTCGTGAAGTTCGAGGTGAGGGAGTTGACGCCGACCTGAGCGGGTCGGGTGGCCCAGAGCATCAGGTTGACCTTCTTGAGGTTCCAATTGGCCACAAAACCGTCGTGCGAGAGACCGGAATAAAAGTCGAGGTCACCGAGCATCAGCTCATTCCCCGCCACTATCTCCTGCCGGCCGACGCGGAGGCTGAAGTTCTTGCTCCAGAGCTGGTTGAAGGTGATGTTGCCCTGGTACATCTCGACGCCCTCACCGGCAAACACGTCGGCGTTGCCAAGACGGACTGGGGTCAGGGTGCCGCCGGCGTTGCCGGCGCTCTGAAACTCGATCCAGGCGCCGATGTTGTGGGAGAAGCGACCTTCTGCCGCAATCCGGACCCTGTACGGCCAGAAGTCGGCGTTGTCATTCGTATCCTTGTTGAGGTCATTAGCGTTCGCCTGGTATTCACCGCGGAACCGGATCTCGCCGTGCAGCGTGAACGGCTTCTCTTCCTGCGCCATCGCGGGCGGCGTCATCAGGATGAACACGCCGACGGCGAGAAGCGCGACATACAGCAGTTTCTTCATTCGAGAGCCTCCTCCAGAGAGGGTTTGACGGACTGAAAAAAATTCTGCGACGTGTGATGCTTTCTTCAACGGGCCGATCGGCGCTTGAGAACCCAACCATGGGGACGGGTACCCCCTGTCCGCCGCGACCCCCCGAGCACGATTCCCCCTTCTTCACCTCCTTCGTTGTTGTCTTCGTTCGGGCAAAAAGCGACAAGGCAGAAAACCACGGCCGATGACGGTACTGCAATGTCGCTGCCAGATCGGAGCTCTATGCCATAGCCATGGCTCAACTCATTGAAGTTAAGAAGCTTTTGGTGATATCCACAGGCTGAGCGTCCCGCGTGGAAACAGCAGTTTGAACTTGCAATATCCAATGCGTTGGACATGAATGTTCAAGCATATGGATTCGCACTCTGCAAGACGCTAGAATGGTCGAGTGAAGAGACGGTCAAACTCCACGTTGATTATTTCGCTTGCGACGCTGCTCCTCGGCACGGCAGGATGCTCCCAATCCGCGGGACCGGCGACGAAGCCGGAGGCAGCAAAGGGTGCGCTCGGGTTCATTCCCGACACCAAGCCGGTGCCGGCGGCCCGCTGGTTAGATGGCACGGTGCCGCGGGGCACGCCGATCAAGCTCAGCATGATCGACACGCTCAGCCCGCAGATAAGCCACAAGGGTGATACCTTCCGGGCGCTGGTGACCGAGGCGGTACTGGTCGACGGGATGGTAGTGGTCCCGTCGGGCTCGAACATCCTCGGGGTGGTCAGCGACGTGGCCCCGGAAGCGCTGAAGCTGCGGTTCGACCGGATCGACACGCCGACCGGAGCCAGCGCGCCCGTCAAGGCCAGGCTCAAGCAGGGGGCGCCCGGGCCGGTGCTGCGATCGAACGCCCCGATCGTCGTGGTCCTGGACGAGCCGCTTCAGATCAAAGTCAAGCAGTAGGCACGGGCCCGGGTGGCACCCGGTCTTACCGAGAGGAGGATCATGGTCCGCAAACTATCCACCCTACTGGTTCTTTCGGCTGTCCCAGTGATGCTTCTCTGTACAGCCGGATGCTCGGGTCAGAGCAGCAATACGCCCGAAACGGCCGAACAGGCGCCGCCTCCGGAGAGCGGCACCAACATGGCCGGTAGCACGGCCTCCGAGCAGGAGCAGGCGCCGCCTGAGCAGAAACCCGCGCCGCCCGCACGCCCGCAGCGGACCCGCACCACATCGAGGAACACCGGGACGATTCCCGAGGAGCGCCCGCGGAGCGAAGTACCGGCGCAGCCGGCGCCGCCTCCGCCCGTCGTGGTGACGCTCCCGGCCGGTACGGCCCTGGCCGTGACGATCCCTGAAGCGATCTCGTCCGCGACCGCGCAGACCGGCGACAGGGTGACCGCCACGCTGAAGAACCCGGTGATCGCGGGCGATCGCGTCGCGTTCCCGGCGGGCAGCCGCGTCGAGGGGAAGATCAGCGACGTCAAATCGGCCAAGAAGGGCTTCAAGGACACCGGCGGCGCGCTGTCGATCTCGTTCAACAGGATCGTCGCGCCCGACGGTCACTCGGCATCGATCGAGGCCGGGATGACCCGTCTCGCCAAGGGCAGCGCCGGAAAGAAGGCGGGCATCATCGGCGGCAGCGCCGTCGGCGGAGCGCTTCTCGGGAAGATGCTCGGCAAGGACGCCAAGGGAGGAGCGCTCCTCGGCGGAGCGATCGGCACCGCGGTGGCGGGCACGACCAAGGGCAAAGAGGCGGTGATCGAAGCGGGCGAGGAGATGACGGTCAACCTGCAGCGCCCCGCGGAGGCCACCCTCCGTCCCTGAGCCGGCCGGGCGGGGAAAAAAACACCCGGCGCACCGGGCCGATTCGTCATCGGACCCGAGTGCGCCGGGCTGCTTGGCCGCCGCGATGGCGGCTGTGGGGCGTCGGCCCCGACGCCGGCTCCCGGCCGGCGTGATTCCTTAGTCGACCAGGTGCACGTTCACCTTGCAGGTCGTGGCGGTCCAGTTGCCGCTGCCATCGTCCGTGTTCACGTTCATGTTGAAGTGGCCGTTGGCGACGGAGCTGTTGCCGCTCTTCTTCACCGAGTCGAACACGAAGGTCAGCTCGACCCCGTTCTCCAGGCGCTTGCCGGCAATGACGTGACCCGCGACACCCGGGGGATCGAAGCCGTTGCCCCGCATGCCGAAGCTCATGACCGGGCCGCAATTGCCGGAGCAGCTGTAGGTCATGGTGAAGGTGATCGGCGTCCCCATGACGTAGTTCTTCACGTTGAAGCCGCAGTCATAGGTCAGCCTGTTCGAGCCGTTCACCTCGGTGCACTGAGAGTCTCTCGTCACCGCCTGGGCCCACGCGGGATGGGCTACGGCGAACATGGCGAGGACCACTGCCGATAACAAGAGAGCGCGTTTCATGTCTCTTCCTCCTGAGACGCGCCCACATTTCCTGGGCCACGTCGCGTCTCGTGAGAAGAGCAAGTCCGATACCATGTCGCGCTTCTGGACGCCCCGCGTCGTAACCGGCGCTAAGGCCCGGCGGGTGGGCCGGTTCCGATGCACGGCAAAAGCCGCATCTGGTGCGGTTCTGGACAGATCACGGTTGGGTCAGACAAAAGACGACGTCCGCGCGCCTGCCATTGTCATGATGCGCGCACACGATCGTTACGGCTGCTGCTTGAGGAAATCCTGGAATCCGGGGTCCTGGCGGAACCTGGCGAAATCGGGCTCGCCCGTCATCTGGCCGGCGGGCAGATAGCCGGCCCGGCGCGCCCGCTCCAGGCTTTCGAAGGCCGCCCCGCGCTGCTGGGCCAGCGATTGCGCCCGGGCCAGGCGATAGTGCGCGGCGCCGATCTCGCACGTCTCCAGGCGATCGGTCGCAAGAGCCAGGGCGCGCGCGGCAGGGGAGTCGTCGGGGAGTCGCCGGGTGCCGTTCGCGGTGCGCAGGCGCGCCATCTTCAGAACCGATTCGGCGAGATTCAACGGGTCCTCCAGCGGGTCGCTGCCGAGGATCGCCTTCTCCAGGATCGCGCCGGCCTCGCCGGCCTGTCTCTTGGCCTCGAGCCGTTCCGCCAGGGCCCGGGCGAGCCGGGTCGGCGCCAGGGGACGCTCGCAGGCGGAGCGCAGCAGCGCCGTCACCTTGCGGTCGCGCCCGCGCGCCCGGAAGTAGGCCACCAGATTGTCGTAGGCGTCGAACAGCAGGTCCCGGCCGCGGGCCGGTCCGTCGTAATCCACAGGGACGCGCTCGATGAGCATGCTCAGGAAGTACTCGGCCTCCACCTCCCGCCCGAGGCGTGTCAGACAATATCCTTTCCCGTAGAGGGCGAGGATCGCAGGCAGCGAGCTGCCGTCCGGAATCGTCAGTCCGTCGTACGTGGCGAGCGCGCCGTCGTAATCCTGCAGCGCGATCATCAGGGCGGCCGCCCCGAGCCTGGTCCGGCCCTCCCCATAATCCCAGTTCTGCAGCAGGAGATTGTAGAGGGCCCGCGCATGCGGCAGGTTCCCCGACTTCAGCAGCGTGCCGGCGGCGCCGAGCTGCGGGGCGATCGCTTCCTGATCGAGGTCGATCGCCTGCCCGAACATCTCCATCGCCTGCGCGTACTGGCCCGCCTCCCGCAGGGCCTCGCCGAGGGCCGTCAGAACGCGTGCATCGTTCGGGGCGATGTCCGCCGCGCGCCGGCAGGCCGCCAGGGC
>WNGP01014924.1_pt1 | contig 10562 bp, 4 predicted proteins | sample 5407671 | NCBI WGS metagenome assembly WNGP01 (sample SAMN13153381, study PRJNA577476) | soil metagenome | isolation source: 40 cm soil or saprolite under Garry oak tree replicate 2 | place: USA:California | collected 2016-06-15
GAATTTCGTCTGTAATGCTCCGCAGGGATCGAGGCCGACGCCCGAGCGATTCGAGAGCGACGCCCTTCGTAAAGCGGCCGGACTTACAGCCGAACCGTTGCGGCCCAGAAATTCGGTGCGGTCGCTTGTATAGGAAATAGCTTCAGGAGACATGGCCGCGAAAGCGACCCGGCTGCCATAGTCGGGATGAAAGGCATTGTGTGCAAATAAGGCTTTTGCGTTCTGATCCCAGTTACAACGAACATGCATCTGCGTGGCTTCACGATCGGTGCCCAGGACGAGTTCCGAATAGGATGTAAAGGAAAGCCGGCGGCGGCGCGACGACGTATTCTTGATTCGCAGCCGCTGAATCCGTATGGGATCTGAGTCCCCTGCTTGCAGTGGCACGAACGTCAGAACCGTTTGCTCGAGCGCGTGACTGTTGTGCTCGAATTCGGTATATCCCTGCCCGTGCCGTGCTCGGTACGCGTCGAGCTCCCGAACAGGCATGGGCGTGGGCGTCCAAAAGATTCCACTGTCTTCGTCACGAATGTAGATCGCTTCGGAGGGAGCATCCGATATCGGATCGTTATTCCACGGGGTGAGTCGGTTCGAATGACTGTTGCCGTACCAACAGCAACCCGAACCCGATTCACTGACGAGGGCGCCGAATACCCGATTCGCCATTACATTAATCCAGGGTAGCGGGGTGAATTCACCTGGCCCGAGGTAAATGGCATACTCGCGGCCGTCGACCGTAAATCCACCGAGGCCGTTGAAGTAAGGAAGCTCAAGGAACGGCAGCTCGGCTGAAGGCTGTTCCTCAAATTTCCGGACCTGCAGCTGCGGCGGCAAAGAACCTCCCTCCGGAGGACTACTGAGCTGTTTGGATAGCTGTCCGCGGAGCGTACCGAGCGTTGCCTGAGCAACCGTGAGTATGAGATTCAAGTCTTCCTCGGAAATATGATCGCTTTTCCGAAGGAAGACTCCACCCGGCTGATCGACACCGGTGTGCAGGGAATGCGCTTCTACCAGACGCAGCAATTGCTGATGGAGTGGCTGATCGTAACTCGCCGGCTCCCGATTCAGGATGACAAGATCAGCCTTCAAGCCGTGCAGCCGCCAATAGGTGTGGGCGACGAGTAGTTCGCGGACCAAACCAAGCCCCTGCGAATCGTTAACCGAAACGGCGGCGAGCGGCAGATCGCCCGAGATGCCGTGAGCCCACAGCCGTGACTGTCCAAGCATGTTCCGGCGCAGACGCTCTACCGGCGCCCGCAGCCGAATGTTCGGATACAGTAAATGACTGGCGAGTTCGCTGAAGCGGAATGCAGCATCGGCCTGAATGCCGAGGTAGCGATATTCAAGCTGGGCATGAGACCAGGCCAGCTCGAAGGTTCGGGTAGATCTATCGCGATCGCGGTATTTGGCAATTAGGCGCATGAGGTCGTCGTGTGACTCGGCCGCAACCGTAATGAAGGTGATCTGTTTCTGTTGCCGGGGGTCGAGCGAAAAGCGCCGCCGGATCGCGAACATAGGATCCAGGACGCAACCATCAGTCCCATCGATCGACATCATTGGATTCTGCCAACTGCGGTTCCGGCCAATTATGCGTACGCGATCCGTTTCATATTCGAACGGGGCATCATCGGGTGGACTTTCAACGATGAACTGCGCTACCCAGATCGGCGGGTCCTTTTCGGAACGCAGACGCCGCCACGCAAGCAGCGCCTGCAGTTCGGGCCGCGCTTCAGTCTGTATGAAGAGCTTGCTGAAAGCCGGGTGCGCGCGATCCGCGTTGTGGGGAGCAAGACTCAACTCAGCCGCACTGACCAATGTGAGCTTCCTGCCGCGCAAACCATGATTGACGAAAGTAAGACGGCGGATTTCGGCGTCGTCTTCCGGCGACACCGCCACTTCCACGTGAGATTCGATTCCGAACTTGCGCCGCCGGAACTCAGCGCGATCTGCAGTGAAGGTCGCGGTGTAACGCGGGTCTTTCACATTCAAAGGCTGATGTGTCAACGACCAGACCGCCTTGTTTTCTTCTTCGGTTAGATAAAAAAACATTCCCCAGTGGTCCCGGGTCTTGTCTGAACGCCAGCGCGTGATATCGAAGTCGCGCCAGCGGCTATACCCGGAGCCTGCGTTGGTGATCATGAGCGCATAATTTCCATTACCGAGCAGATGGCCGAGCGGAATTGGAGTGTCTTCATCGAGCACGCGGTACGCAGGCGCGGACGTATCCGACACACGGTGAATCGCAACCTGATCCGATGGACGGTGAACGAGCATCGAAGGCTGCGGCGGGATGCGTTCGAACAACAATGGCTCCACTGCTCTTATCCGGCGATCCGCATGGAACCGCCGGCGCATGATGCCGTCATTGAGCGCGTTATTGATGGCCATCAAACTCATGCCCTGGTGATGCGCCATGTAAGCGTAGACGATCACTCCCTTGCTACCCTGCCGCTCCTGTTGCCGGGTGTAGTCCAGCGACTCGTAGAAACCCATGCGTCCATACATGCCGGTTTTCTCCAGCCGCTTAAGATTTCGGATCGAATCCTCAGGGTAGACCAGCAGGGCCAGCGCGCTGGCATAAGGCGCGACCACTAGATCGTCCTCCAACCCGCGCTTCAAGCCCAGCGACGGAACGCCGAATGCCCTATATTGATAGATCTTGTGAACGTCGAGAGCGCTGTACGCGGACTCAGAGATTCCCCACGGCACTCCCCTCTCTCGTGCGTAGTCGATTTGGCGATCCACCGCTGCCGCGCAGGCATTATCGAGCAGAGAGTTCCGGTAGCTTCGCGTGAACAGAAGCGGCATCAAGTATTCAAACATCGTTCCGCTCCACGAAAGCAGAACCTGGCCGCTCAAGGACGTATACGGACGGCCCAATGCCAGCCAGTGATTCACCAACACATCGCCTTTGGCAATCGCCACCAGACTGGTGAGACGCGCTTCGCTTGCCAACAAGTCATAGTGAGCGGAGAAGGTCAACGGCCCGCCCACCTGGTATCCGATGCCGAAGAGGCGCCGATCGCCGTCATAAAGAAACCGCATGTCCATGCCGTCGGCGAAATCCTCGCACATCTGATTGAGCCGCGCTGCGCGCGCGAGCAATGCCTTCGACAATGCGCGCACCTTCTCATGTTCTGCTCGGACATCCGCCATCCATGCAGCAAGCTTCGGCGAGACATCTTCTCCGCGGGCCGTGACCCCAAGAATGTCTCGCAGTATGTCGGTTTCGTCGCGAGCCAGTTCGCCCCAGGAAGGCAAGTCGCGAAGCAGCCGCCGGCGTGCGATGATCGCGCGTTGTCCCAACGGTGACAGGAACTCATCCGGAGGCGCTAACAGGATGTCCGCCCATCGTAAATAGCGATCAAAATATTGGACCCATTTCTGTACCTGGTCATCGAGCCGCCTGATCCAATAAACGCGCTCTTCCGTGTCGGAGGTGCTCCAGAGCAACGACTCGGTCAGCTTGCGTGCGGGTGGGGCCGCCAGCCGGATTCGATCCACGATTTGGATGCCGGACGATTCCTCCTGGAGCAATCTCCGCAATGTCTCAATGGGAACGGTGATGGTGTGATCCGGGGGAAAGCGCTCGATAATCACTGCCAGATTGTCAGCTAGTCCTTGAAGGGCACACTTCTCCACTTGTGGTTTGGAAGCCAATTCCTGAGCGGTCTGGGCAAGCACCCATAGACTTGCGAGCAGATTCCCACTATCAACGGTGGATACATACTTCGGTTGGAGCGGATCCAGAGTCCGTGTGTTGTACCAGTTCAGGAGATGCCCTTCACATCGTTCCAGTTTGACCAGCGTCTCCATCGTTGCGGAGCATCGTTCGATCATCTCTTCCGGACTGAGATATCCGAGATCAAGCGCAGACACTGCAGACATGAGCCACATTCCGATATTGGTCGGTGAGGTACGATTGGCGGTCTCAATGCGCAGCGCTTGCTGGGAATTGTCCGGAGGTAGCCAGTTGTGTTCGGCGCCTACCAGGTCGTCAAAGTAGCGCCAGGTTTCCCGAGCGACGTGTCGAAGGTAGCGCTGATCCTCGGCGGCGATTTCCTCCAACCTTCGCACGCTGCGCCGTTGCCAGCCCATCCAATGTTGAACGGCGGGTGCTGAAACCCAGAGCAGTAGAAACGGGTGATATGCCGTTTCCCAGGAGAACCCCCGGATGGCCAGCGCGAATAGAAATAGACCGGCCATCAGGGAAATCAAATAGAACTGGGCTCGATAAGCATCCACATGCGAACGGGCTGTCAGTTGCGAGATTTCTGCCGTATGCCACTCCAGCAAGTGACGCCTGCTGAACCGCAGCCGATAGCACGCGCGAACGATGGCATCCATTGAGAGATATGCCTGGTGGGGCAGGAATGTTGCGATGACGATCGCCCCGCTGCGCCAGACGCTGGAGTATCTGAAAGAAGAGGGGAACCAGGAGAACCAGAGACACCAGTGCGCTGGCGGCCGCTGGAGCGGCGTTGAAGCTCCAACTGCACATCAGAAACAATAAAGACGCGGGCGCCAGCAGACTGCGGCGAAGGTTGTCCAGAATTTTCCAGCGGTCGATTAGCGACAGCAGGTTGGGGGCGCGACGCTGTTGCTGTCCGTCCGGAACTCGCGGCAGGACCCACGACGCGATCTGCCAATCGCCGCGGATCCAGCGGTGTTGCCGCTTGCTGTAGCTCGTATAGTCATACGGGAACTGCTCAAAGAGTTCCACGTCCGTCGCCAGTCCCACGCCGACATGCACTCCTTCGATGAGATCGTGACTGAGCAATCGCTGCGCTGGGAAACGCCCGGTCAGTATTTTGTGGAAGGCCTGGACGTCGTAGATCGCTTTCCCGTGATAGATCGCGTTGCCCAAGATGTCCTGATAGAGGTCGGAAACCGCCTGGCAATAGGGATCGCTCCCCCGTGCATCTGTAAACAGCCGCGAGAAACGTGATGCCGTTGCCGAGGGGAGCGTGATGCTGACGCGCGGCTGGATGATCGTGTAACCGCGAACACGGTGACGTCCGTCGGCCGTAAGCTGAACGCGATTGAGCGGGTGCGCAATCGTCTCAATCAGCTTGCGCGCCGTCTTGTGTGGAAGCTGAGTGTCGGCATCGAGCGTAATCACGTAGCGAACTCCGGCCGGCAGCAATCCTGCGTCCGTGAGGACGCCGGATTCCTCGCCATTCAACAAACGGTTGAGTTCCTCGAGCTTCCCGCGTTTCCGCTCCCATCCGATCCAGCGCCTCTCCGTCTCGCACCAGACCCGCATCCTGTGAAAGAGGATGAAGGCGCCTTCGCCGTGTCGTGCGTTAAGTTCTTCGATACCTTTTATCGCCAATCCCAGCAGCGTGTCGTCTTCGGGCATCTCGGGTTCTTCCGCGTCGGTGAAATCTGCCAAAAGCGAGAAATGGAGATTCGCTTCGGCGTTGGAGAGGTACCGCACCTCCAGTTTCTCGATCTCTCCCCGAATCGAGTCCGGCGTCAGGAGCATCATTGGCACGACCACCAGGGTTCGGCACTCTTGCGGTATGCCTTCTTCAAAAGACATTTTGGATAAAACGCGAGGCGGCAGGCTCCAGGCGAACCACATCTGTAACACCTGAGTCGCAAGTTCGCTGGCGGGAAAAAGCGCAAGGGCCCCCAAAAGCAGAAGCAAAAGCGGCGAGACTACTCCCAGCGCATGAGCGGCCAACACGAAGCCACCCGCAATTCCTACAGTGACTGCGCCGAGACTCCCTAGATACACCGGAGTCGCATGACGATATAAAAATCGTAGTCTCCGGAGGCGCCCGGGAACACGCCGCGCGATGCGCTTTTCAAGCTTCGGCAGTCCCTCGTCCAGCAGGTAATACGCAATGCATCCTTCACGACTACAGACTGGGGCTTGCTGGGCTAACTCCACGGCCAGGCGCGCCACAACCCACTCGGAGGTCTTCGATTGGCGGGCCACTTCTTCGACAACGCGACGGCTTCGATCGCGAGTGGCGAAATCACTGTGGGCGTGGATGCCGGACGGATCTTCACGGAGAATGGCCTCCATCCTGCTGACCCCCTCCACGATCTTGGGGTACTCCAGTTCAGAGAGCTGGCGCAAACTTCCAATGGTGCTGGTGATGAGCATCAGGTCATTTGCTTCTGCCGCATGCTCGCGGAGGATGATGTCGCCAGAACGGGTTTTGGTCTTCTCCTCAATCCATTTGTGAATCGGGGCGAGCGCGAACTCTTCCTCATGTAGTCGTTCGCCGAGCCGCGCGACAAAGTGGGGCGTCAATTCGGGGGCGTCCCGATCCAGTTCGGCGACGATGCGATCAAACTGTTCGGCGCTACGATTGGCGGCGTTCAAAAGCCGATCGGCCCAAAAATTAGCAAGTTCCCTTTGATGCTGGCGCAGGCTCGTCAACTCAGACAACCGCCGCAATCTCTGCAATAGGAGGAGGCGCAATACCAGAGGAAACACCCACAACTCACCAATGGTCAGAGGGGTTTCTGACTGATAACCATTGAGGAAGCTGGCGATGCTCTCCTTCGTCACGCGAACGCCTGTGCGACAAATCAACTCATCGGCAAGATGATAGATACGCAGGCGCACTGGATGATTCGTGTCGACAAGTACCGGCAGGATTTTGTTGTGATTGTCGGGCAGATTGTGACGGATATCTGCAATGTGTGAACGGATCAGGTAGGCGTTATCAAGGAGCCAGTCTGCGGCATGGGTGATCCCGTAATCCAGTCGCGTTGCTTCGGCAACATCGGTCCGAGCGCGCTCGATTCCCATTTCGCAGTCTCGAAGGATCGGGAGGAGCGAACGCGATTTTAGGGATGGATCCAGTTGGTGAGAGGCGGCCAGTTCGGCCGCGCAATTTGGCAACCTGCCCAGAGTAACGGCTTCGCGCGTTGTGCCATCCGTCTCGGTCGGCGGTGCGAGTCGAAGCCCCGGACGAATTACAAATACGGAAGGGCTCCCGATGCTCCTCAGGATCGCAATCGCATCCGTCGTCCGTCCTTCGGTTTCCTGGATAATGACAAGACCCTCGCCAGGAAGGACAAAACGCGCGTAGTCACGCAGCAACTTCTTTCGGAGCCCGAATCCGAGCCACAGGAAACCGAACCAGCCCGCTAGAAAGCCGGCCAAGCCCAACACGACCAGCGCTCGCCGATCAGCCCCGAGAATTCCCGCCAGCAGCGTAAGGACCAGCACGAAGCCGATCCCGAGGGCCGCCCGGCGGTTAGGCAGAAGGCCGCGTGCAAATTTCAGGCGCCCGTCTTCTGCGCGATGAACTACCGCAGATCGCCGAAAATGCTTTTTCCTGGCCTCGCGAAGTGCTTCCTCCGCATGCTCCCCGCTGCGATGAAACCCGAGTACAAATCTGGAAACAGCCACAAACTATAGTCGCATCTTCCGGTCGTCTAGCCAAGGGCCAGCAAAAAAGCGGAAAGCCAACGTCCCAGCACGGATCAGCCTACTGAGGTGTGCGGCATCTCGCTCTTTGTGTAAGGTCGGCTTATGAGTGTCAAGGCGCGCATATACTACTTGATCGAAGATGAATTACTCGCAGGACCAATTTCGGCAAATGATCGATGAAATCCCGACGCTGGCGTGGAGCTGCCTGCTGGATGGTTCAAGCGATCACTGCGCGGATGGTGGTCAAGCGGTCGAGCCTGACCGAATACCCAGCGATAATAATCAAGAATGTCTGATCCCGATCCGCCAATCCAATTGATGAGTATGGCCTCGGCTGCGGAGCGGATGTTCCCGACACTGAAGCCGGAACAGATCGAGCGCATAGCCGGCCATGGCCGCATCCATCCGGTTCAGGATGGCGACGTTCTTGTCGAAGCAGGCGCGCAAAATACGCGTTTCTTCGTCGTCAGAACTGGGCGTCTGGAGATTGTTCGTCCGCCCGGGACCGACAAACAATTGGTCGCCTCTCTTGGTCCGGGTCAGTTCACAGGTGAAACCAGTATGCTGGCCGGACGCCGGGCAATGGTTCAAATACACGTGCGGGAAGCCGGCGAACTGATCCAACTCGAGCGGGAACAATTGCTGGGCCTCGTGCAAACCGACAGCGAGCTGAGCGAGATTATCATGCGAGCATTCATTCTCCGGCGTGTGGAGCTGATTGCTCGTGGTTATGGAGATGCCGTGCTGCTCGGCTCGACTCATTCCCCGGGCACGCTTCGCATCAAGGAATTTCTGACACGCAACAACCACCCGTATTCTTACATTGATCTCGACAGGGATTCCGGCGTCCAGGCGCTGCTGGATCGTTTTCACGTTTCCGTACACGACGTGCCGGTGGTCATCTGTAGAGGCGAGCTGGTGCTTCGGAATCCTTCCAATGAACAACTCGCTGAATGCCTGGGCTTCAATGATGCGATAAATCAAACCCAACTGCGCGACGTTGTCATCATTGGAGCAGGTCCCGCAGGACTTGCGGCAGCCGTGTACGGAGCATCGGAAGGACTGGATGTCCTGGTGCTGGAATCGAACGCGCGCCCGGAGGACAGGCCGGCGCAAGTTCGAAAATTGAAAATTATCTCGGATTTCCTACGGGCATATCGGGTCAGGATCTCGCTGGGCGCGCATACTCCCAGGTCCATAAGTTCGGGGCACAAGTGATGATCGCCAAAACCGCCACACGACTATCGTGCGATCGAAAACCATACACGATTGATACTAACGACGGTCGGCCGATTCCCGCGCGCTCCATCATTATCGCGTCCGGCGCTCGGTACCGCAGGCTGTCCATCGATAATTTGCCGCAGTTCGAAGGAAACGGCGTCTACTATGGAGCCACATTCGTGGAGTCGCAGTTGTGCGTGGGAGAAGAAGTGGTTGTCGTCGGCGGAGGCAACTCCGCCGGCCAGGCGGCCGTGTTTCTGGCGCAAGCTACAAAGCGGGTGTATCTCTTGGTACGTTCGGGCGGGCTTGCCGAAAGCATGTCGCGTTATCTGATTCGACGCATCGAAGAGACTCCATCGGTTGTTTTGCTTCCTTACACGGAAATCACTGCGCTAGAAGGAGCCGATCGTCTGGAGCGCGTACGTTGGCGGAACAGCAAGATTGGAAACATTGAGACGCATGAAATCCGCCATGTCTTCGTCATGACTGGCGCCATACCCAATACGCGCTGGCTTTATGGTTGTGTCGCATTCGACGCACGGGGCTTCATCAAGACCGGAGCGGACCTTTCGCACGGTGATCTCGCTGCGGCCCATTGGCCGCTCGCTCGCGCCCCCCATCTCCTTGAAACGACCTTACCCGGAGTGTTTGCCGTCGGTGACGTCCGCTCCGGCAACATCAAGCGCGTGGCGTCTGCGGTGGGTGAAGGATCGATTGCGATCTCCTTCGTCCATCAGGTACTGCGAGAATGAGAGGAAAACGATGCCCGACACAAGGTGCACGCATATACGTGCTGTCGCGACTGTCAAACATCCAAAGCGCCGCGAATGCGAGGACTGCGTCAAGAGTGGCGCCGAGTGGGTCCACTTGCGGACGTGCCAGGTGTGCGGTGGGACGCGTTGCTGCGACGACTCGCCAAACAAACACGCGACGAAGCATGCCCGCGCGAGTAAGCATCCTGTCATCGCATCGGCGGAACCCGGTGAACGTTGGCTGTACTGCTACCCTGATGACGCATTTACGGAGTATTGATTGCCTGCTACGTTGATCCTGGAGCGGCACCCATCAGTCAATTCCGGAAACGTTTGCCATCGATGCCGTACTTACGGACCTTGTAGTTAATGATGCGCTCGGTCGTTGACAGCAGGCGGGCGGCTTTGGCGCGGTTGCCACGCGTGGTTTTCAAAGCATCCAGAACGATATCTTTTTCGTAGGCGGCGATTGCTTCCGACAGTGAAAGCGTGGTCACGGTGCCGGAGGCTTGGGCCGTCTGCAAAGTCGGTGGGAGATGGTGGCCGTGCACGACGTGGGTGTCGCAAACCAATACGGCGCGCTCGATGACATTTTCCAGCTCGCGTACGTTTCCGGGCCAGTGATAGGCCGTCAGCATGTCGATGGCGGGAGTGGAAATGCGGCGGATATCTTTCTTGTGTTCACGCGCGTACTTTTGGAGGAAGTGATCCGCCAAAAGCAGCAAATCCGATTTCCTCTCACGTAATGGAGGAACAAAGATCGCGAAGACATTTAGGCGATAGTACAGATCCTCACGGAACTTTCCTTGGGCCATTGCTTTCTCCAGATCCTTGTTCGTTCCCGCAATCAGCCGGACATTCGAGCGAACCGTCCCCGTGCCGCCCAACCGCTCGAATTCTTTTTCCTGCAAGACCCGAAGCAATTTCACCTGGGTCGAGACATTCATCTCTCCGATTTCGTCCAGGAAAAGCGTGCCATCTTGGGCCAGCTCAAACCGGCCCTTCTTCAGCGCGTCGGCGCCGGTGAAGGCGCCTTTTTCGTAGCCGAACAATTCTGACTCGATCAATGTTTCCGGCAGGGCGGCGCAGTTTACTTTGATGAAAGGTTTCTGCGCGCGAGGCGAGTTGTAATGGATGGCGTGGGCGATGAGCTCTTTTCCGGTGCCGGATTCCCCGCGGACCAACACGGT
>WNGP01008270.1_pt1 | contig 10558 bp, 9 predicted proteins | sample 5407671 | NCBI WGS metagenome assembly WNGP01 (sample SAMN13153381, study PRJNA577476) | soil metagenome | isolation source: 40 cm soil or saprolite under Garry oak tree replicate 2 | place: USA:California | collected 2016-06-15
AAAGAATCAGGTGAATAATATGATTACACGGCGAAAATTCTTAACCAGCGCAGGCGCGCTCGCAGGCAGTGCGGCAGTTTTACAAAAACTCGGCTCTGCCCAGGAAGTAAAAACACGCGAGCCTAACAAGCCGCGCGAAACGACCGCCGCGGCGAACAGGAATAAACCGCTGATCGAGCGCGTCGATCCGAAGCCGACGCTGCCGCCCGGCGAAGCGGGCAAAGATTACACGCCGGTCATTACGCCTAACAACATTTCGTTGCCGTGGAAAGTTATCGATGGTGTGAAGGTGTATCACCTCGTTGCCGAGGAAGTCGATCATGAGTTCGCACCCGGCATGCGCGCAAAATGCTGGGGCTTCAACGGTCATGTGCATGGCCCAACGATTGAGGCAGTCGAAGGCGATCGTGTGCGGATTTACGTGACAAACAATCTTCCCGAGGCCACAAGCGTTCATTGGCATGGCATCCTTTTGCCGAACGGAATGGACGGTGTCGCCGGGTTGACGCAGAAGAACATTGAGCCGGGCGAGACGTTCCGCTACGAGTTCACGCTGCGTCAGCACGGGACGCACATGTATCACTCGCATAGCGATGAGATGACGCAGATGGCACTGGGCACCATGGGACTGTTCATCATTCATCCGCGCAGACCAAAAACCGAGCGTCCTGACCGGGATTTCGCGTTCATGCTCAACGAGTGGCGACTCGACACTGGCACATCACGGCCGAATCCGAACGAGATGACAGACTTCAATGTCTTCACTTTTAACGCAAAAATTTTCCCGGCCACGGAACCGATGGTGGCAAAGCTGGGCGATCGCGTTCGCATTCGCATCGCCAGCGTCGCGGTGATGGAGCATCATCCGATTCACCTGCACGGTTATCAGTTCCGAATAACCGAAACCGACGGCGGCCAAATTCCGGAGTCTGCGCAGCAGGTTGAGACGACCGTGCTCGTCGGAGTGGGTCAATCGCGCACGTTCGACTTTGTCGCCGATGCGCCGGGCGATTGGCCGATGCATTGCCACATGACCCATCACGTGATGACACAAATGGGAGACAAATTTCCGAACATGATCGGCGTGCAGCCGGGGAAGCTGGACGAGAAAATCCGCGCGAGCTTGCTGCCCGGTTACATGACAATGGGAACAAATGGCATGGGCGAGATGGCAGAGATGCAAATGAAGATGCCGCGCAACAGCCTGCCGATGGTTGGTGCGCCTGGCCCATTCGACGTGATCGACATGAGCGGCTTGCTGACTTTGCTCAAAGTGCGCGAAGGGATCACGAGCTACGACGATCCGGGCTGGTATCAGCATCCGGAAGGAACAGTCGCGACGGTTGCCAGCGGCGATCAACTTTCGCGTGACGGCATTGATGTCGATCTTTCACCGACGAAACACAAAACCGAAAAGCATTAACACTCCGGTTAATGGCTGCATGAGGCGAAAATCATCCAGTTGGTCCGTGCAAGGCGCTCTCTCGGAGTCGCAGATTTATCGCGATTTCGAACGCGCATTTACGCGCGGCACCGGCCTGCCGCTCAGCTTGCATGCTCCAGAGATGCTGAATGTGGTGCACTATGCGCGCCGGCAGGAAAATCCGTTCTGCACGCTGATGGCGAAAACGAACACGAGTTGCGCGGCATGTTACGAGACCTTGAAATGTTTTGCCGGTCTGTGCGAGACGGCGGTGCCGGTGCGCGTGGGCGACAAGTTGATCGCGTTTCTCCAAACGGGGCAAATTCTTTTGCACCATCCAAAGAAACCTGAGTTCAACCGCATTGCAGAAACGCTCATCAAATGGGGCACTGAGGTTGACCTCAAAAAGGTTGAAGAAGCCTATTTCAACACGCGCGTTCTCTCGTTGCCGCAATATGAATCGCTTATCCGGCTACTCGCGATTTTTGCGGAACACCTGGCCTCTTGCGCTAATCAGCTTGCCTTGCAGAGTCAAAAGGCCGAGCCCGAAGCCGTGTCGCGCGCACGCCGGCATATCGATCAGAAATTTCGCGAAGAACTCTCGCTACCGGACGTTGCGCGCGTCGTGAACATGAGCGCGAATTATTTTAGTGAGAAATTCAAAGAGGCCACGGGCCTCAATTTCGTTGAGTACGTCGCGCGCACGCGCGTCGAGAAAGCGCGCAATCTTCTGCTAAATCCCAATATGCGCGTCAGTGAAGTTGCATTTGAAGTAGGTTTCCAGTCCCTCTCACAATTCAACCGCGCGTTCAAAAGAATCGTTCGTAAGTCACCGAGCCATTTTCGAGCAGGGTTGGTCAGCGCGGCGAAATAGTACTGCGAAAAAACGCGCAGCTTTTCCGAAAGGATGCGTAGCCGTCTTTTCTCGCCTCTCCAATGTTGATTTCGGAAAAGGCAATGAAACAAAAAACGGCAGGCATCAGTAAAGCAGTCCACTCGCCGAACGGCGTTTTTGTCGAGCTCATGACTCCGAAAGGGAAAGTCTTTTCGGGGCGCGCTGCTGCCGTAAGATTTTCGCCGGCCAACACAGTCGTTCAGCTAGAACCCGGGGCTGTGTCGTATTTTGGGCTGATCAATTCTGGCGAGCTGGTTTTGCGAACCGGCAATAGGTTTCGATTTTTCGCGCTCTTTCGCGGTAGCGCGAGCATTGTTGATCGTCGTGTGACTGTCTTGGCGGAAACTATCACGCGTGTCACTGCGCCCTTCGAAAATTGCGGAAATCCGACGTGTGATTGCGGTGACGTGATACTGGATCACCGCGGCGCGATTCCACGTTCAAACGTCTCATCAATATTTCGCGCTAGACGTAGTCGTCAACGAAAGCCAGCGCCGGTGGTGCCGTCGCGCACCAAGCGGCAGAAGAAGAAAAGGAAACAATGAAATCGGAAAACGCGGCGCTCAAATGGGACGAGCAGTGCATCGTCTGCGGCAAATCAGTCGGACACGGCGAAGGCTTTAGCCATCTCAACATCGAGGGCCAGATGATTGCGCTCTGTTGCCCACTCTGCTTTGAAACATTCGAGAAGGACCCAGCCAAGTATCTGCGTCGCCGCGCCGTGCGCAAAATCTCCGATGACAAAACTCCGCCCGGATCGTTTTCGCCTTTTGACTAATGAAGCGAATTCTGATGCAAGCGGTTGTCGAACGGAATTACGCAGGCCCGCTGCGCAGGGAATCCGAAGAAATGCGCAATGATTCCGAAGCGCTGCGGAGACATGCAAGCCGCTGCGCATAGGTTTTTGCACGAAGCAGAACAACTCAAGACAAATCAACCATATGAAAACCAACAAGTCAGTTCGCGTCAGACGAGCGCCTGCCAGCGTGCTCGCGATCGGCCTGATCGCAACATGGATTACTACCTCACTCGCCCAAACATCTCCGCCGACTCCTGGACCGTCTCCGGGCGACGCCACTCTCTCGCAGCAAATGGCGAATCTACACGCTAAGATGGCAAAATTGGAAGCCGCAATTTCTTCGCACTCTCAACAGCCCGGAATGTCCATGGGCGGCGGTATGCAGGCTGGTGGAGGCATGAGTGGGATGGGCAACATGCAGGGAATGCAAAGCGCGCAAGACATGGAGGGAATGGAAGACATGATGGGCCAAATGATGCCCGGAATGAGCAGCATGAACATGCCGCCATCTGCGCTCCCCGGTTTCCCCGGCGCGTCACACATTTACCACATTGGCGCGACTGGTTTCTTCCTGGATCACGCGGAACACATTGGCCTCTCCACTGAACAGCAAGTCGGGCTAAACAAAATTAAGGAGCAAGCGCTTCTCTCGAAAAGCGCATCGGATCGCCAGATCGAGCAGGCCGAACAGGAACTGGCAACGTTGACTTCTTCCGATCAGCCAGACCTCAAAAAAATCGAGGCCAAAGTGCGCGATATTGCCAAGCTCGGCTCCGATCAACGGATCGCGTTCATCAAAGCGGTCGGAGAAGCAGCGAAACTCCTTACCCCTGACCAGCAGAAAATGTTGACCGGCTTTGCTTCGCGTGCGCCCGGAGCATCGCCCTCGCCGAGCGCAACCATGAGTGCAATGCAGCACATGTAGTCACGTCGGCATCCATCATGCTCGCGCAGGTGTCCCGCGTAAATCAACATATTGCTTACGTCGCGATTGCGGCGAGGCTGTGCGCATTTGTGCTCATTGACGGAGTCCGTGCCCAGACCGCTGAGGAACACGCTAGGCACCACCCCGACCAAGCTGCAACTCCCGCGCAACCAGGTGCCTCACCTGCCGTAGCCCCTGGCGGGATGATGGGAGGCATGGGCGAGATGATGAGCGGAATGCATGGGACGCCGCCGAAAGAACTTTATCCGACGCTGATGTCGTTGACCGCATTGTCAGCTGAGCAACGCAAGCAAGTCGAAGAGAAAGCGGCCGAGAGAATTCGCGGTGGGAATTCGGTCATGGTGGAAGCGGTTGATGCTCTCGCGCGCAGCGCCGCATCGCAGGATTACGCCGCGATGCACGAGGCGACAGTAAAACTTCATGAAGGCATGACGCAGCTGGAGAGCGGCATTGCCGCGCGTCGGGCGTTGGCCGAAGGACGTGCGCCACCCGAAGTCGCTCTCGAATGGTTCAGGCGCGAAATGAATCTGCCGATCAGTGCTGCGCCAACTTCGGTCGGTCTGTTGGGCAATATACAATTTCACATCGTGGTCATCACGATCCTGGGAGTTTTCGCCGCTGTGATGATCTTTATGTACTTCTACAAAATGCGGCGCGCCGAGCACCTGCTGCAAGCCCTGACCGGTGGCGGACCATCAACGCCGCCCGCCAGAAGCACGGCGCCCGCGCCTGCGGGAACGATCGTTGCCGCGCCTCCAGCGACTACTGTTGCGCCGGCAACTCAAGCAAGCGGCACAAGGAAATGGTCGGGCAAGTTGCGAATCGGGCGAATCTTTCAGGAAACATCAGACGTAAAGACGTTCCGTCTTATGAACCCGTTAGGCGGCCCGCTCCCGTTTACATACCTGCCCGGGCAATTCATCACGGTCACGCTAGCGCCGGATAACCAGCCGGTGAAACGCAGTTACACCATCGCCTCGTCCCCGACGCAGCACGATTACGTTGAAATCACCGTCAAGCACGAAAACGAAGGAATAGTTTCTGGTTTCCTCCACAACCACGTCAAAGAGGGAGACCTGTTGGATTTCTCCGGCCCATCCGGCTTCTTCACTTTCACCGGACGCGAGTGCAAATGCATTCTGCTCATCGCAGGTGGCGTCGGCATCACGCCGCTGATGAGCGTGCTTCGTTACCTGACCGATCGCAGCTGGCCGGGAGACGTCTTTCTGCTCTATTGCATCAAGACTCCGCGCGACATCATCTTTCGAGAAGAACTCGATTACCTTCAGCGCCGCCACCCTAACTTGCGCGTCGTCATCACAGTCTCGCGTCCCGAAGGTACCGACTGGAAAGGGCCGACCGGACGCATCACCAAAGAACTGATCGTCCAAACGGTACCGGATGTTGCGTCGCGTTACGTGCACATCTGCGGCCCGGTGCCGATGATGGAAGTCGCAAAAAAAATGTTGATCGAGCTTGGCGTTCCAAGCGGGCGAACGAAGACGGAGGCGTTCGGCCCAGCTTTGGGCAAGCCAGAGCCGATTCTAGCGACAGCTCCCACTGCGCCTTTGCTCGGAAGTGAAATCTACCTTCCCACTGTGACTTTCTCAGTGTCGGATAAATCCGCGCCATTGCCGCCCGATAAGGTGATCCTCGATGTCGCGGATGAAATTGGCGTTGAGATCGACAACTCCTGCCGGGTCGGCACCTGCGGAACCTGCCGGGTAAAACTGTTGTCCGGTCAAGTGACCATGGCGGTGGAGGATGGACTGGAGCCCGGTGACAAAGAGCGAGGAATGATCCTTGCCTGCCAGGCGAAGGCCACGGCAAACGTGGAAGTCGAAGCCTGAGATGAAAGAGCGCAACGAACTCGTCGTCACCGGTCTCGTTATCTTGCTGCTCGTTCTGTGGCTCGGTTTTCCATTCCACCAATCGACACGATTCGCAGGAAGCCTTCCCGGCGGAATTCTCGCCGTCATCGGTTCAGCCCTGATGCTCGTTCCGTTGGCTTATTCGATCGTTAAACGGATCAAGCCACTCAAGAGCCTCGCCACTTCCCGAGTGCAAATGCGCACGCTCCTGTCCTGGCACATTTACGCGGGCGTGCTCGGACCGATTCTCGTTCTCATTCATACAGGTCATAAATTTCAAAGCCATCTTGGAATCGCGCTCACCACGATGACCATCATCGTCGTCTTGAGCGGTTTCACTGGCCGTTACCTCCTGAGCAAGTTTTCGCGTACGGTTAACGAGAAAAAGAAAATGCTGACCGAGCTGGAGTTAGCTTACCGCCAGACGGCTACTGAATTGGCCGCGCAAGCCGAACAAGTCGAAATCATGCGGCCTTTCTCCGGATTTTTCGGGCGACTGCTGACGGGGATGTTTGTGCGAGCGGGTGGGGAAAATCCGGGCGCAATGCCCGCTTCGATCCGGGCATTGCGATTATCCGAGTCGATCGCCGATGTCGAGTACGCAATTCGCACTCACGAGACTTTCAAGCGCGCGTTTTCGACGTGGCTGAAGCTGCACATCGCTCTCTCGTTCACGCTTTATGCGTTGCTCGCGCTTCACGTTTGGGCCGCGTTCACCTTCGGACTCAGGTGGTTTTCATGACGCTGCAAAAAACGCTGCTGCTTGCGGCCGTCGCCTTCGCATTGCTCGTGTTTGCTTTCTTTGCTTTCTCAGCTCGTCATCGCGAGAAAACAGCAAGCGCCATGCTCTCACCCGTTTTTTGGCAGCACATGGCCAGTCCCGGCGACCTTTCACAAGCGCACGCGTCGCTCGAAAACAATTGCGCGGCCTGCCACGCCCCCGTCAAAGGCGTTGAGGCAGGCAGATGCATCGTCTGTCATGCCGATAATCGAGCCCTTCTTCAGCGACAACCAACCGCATTTCACGCGAACATTCAAAGCTGCACACCGTGTCATCTCGAACATCGCGGACGAACTACCCGTCCCACCGACATGGATCATGCCGTCCTCGCGCGCATCGGCTTGCGACAAATGGAAAAATCCTCCGGGGGCGAGCGCACCCGGGCAATGCAGATCAAAAACTGGTTGGAACAAACCGACCGCGTCGCTCTTTCGGGAGCAAAGCTTCAACGAAATGAGCGGGGGCTCAACTGCGCCACCTGCCACCAGACGAAAGATCGACATCTAGGTCTGTTTGGGACCGACTGCGCCCAATGTCATACGACGGACAAGTGGGCAATCGCTGCATTCCAGCACCCGTCTGCGGCTTCGCAATCATGCGCCCAATGTCATCAAGCGCCACCGAGCCATTACATGGAACATTTTAGAATGATCGATCAAGCGATCTGCGGACAGCCGAATGCAAAGGTTAACCAATGCTTTCTCTGCCATCAGACCACCGCGTGGAACGACATCAAGGGCGTCGGCTTCTACAAACATCATTAACCAATCATGGAATATTGTGATCGAGCGTAGAATTTCTTTTCTCCCGCGGCGCAAAGGCCCCATTCCCCTCGTCGAGATAAATTGTTGAGCCGACGCGCGAAATTTGAAGCGACTGTCGCCAAGTTCCCGTAGCGAAATCTTTTTTGACTTCGACTGTTTTGGTCTCCGGTTTCAACGCCGGCATATCGATGTTGATCATCGCTTCGGAGAGAATTCTGCCATCCAACTGCTGCGGCGGTGTGATTCCCAGTATGCGCAGAATCGTCGGTGCAAGATCGACATTCCCGGTTGGCAAGTCATCCACTTGCCCGCGTCGAAAATCCGGCCCTGCCGCGATCAATGTGTTGTGCATGTCGAATCGGCTGAGGGTGGCGTGAGTCCCCTTCCCTGCCTTGCGTTGCCAATCCGCGTCAATCATTCCCGCAATACCAAATGGATTTTTCGAATCGTTCCAGCGAAAAGCCATCACCACGTCCGGGGCGTGTTGGCTATCGATCTTCGCCTGATCCAGATCGAACGTTCCCGGCAACGGTTCCTTCGTGAAAATTACTCCGGCAAAATCTGTTTGCTGCAGAAATTCAACCAGCCGACGCGTGACCGCCGCATCATGCCCGATCACATAAAAAAGAACACTCCCGCCATTGCCGGCCAGCATGACATCTCCGCTTTTCGGCTCATCGGTAAACTCAGTCTTCGCGGTGAAACCGGCATCGTTTAAGATTTTCCGCAGATCAACCGACCGTTCGATCGTGGAGAAGCCATGGTCGGAGACGACAAACACATCTGTTGCGTCGCGCGCTCCTTGCCAATCCAGCGCCGAAAGGACAGCGGCGAGATTTTCATCAGAGGACTTGATTGCGGCCAGCGCCGGTGGCGCACCGGGCGCTGATTCATGCTGCGTAAGATCCGGCTCGCCCAACCAAAGAACCGAAAAGGCCGGCACACCATCTTTCCAAAGAACATCTGTCAGTGCTTTTGTTGTCCAGACGTCCTGTTGCAAATGAGCAAGTGGGAACGGACCGAGCGCGGCTGCAATAGGAGCAAGGGCGTCATGCGGGCGCGATTCTCCGGCAAAAAACGTGACACAATTTTTCGCACGGCCAGGATCGACATGTCGATCCAACAAAAGGCCAACAGTTTTTGCAGCAGCAATCACGGTACGTCCGCCCACCCGCTGGATAAGCTCGGCGATGGTTGGAAAGGAAATATATTTTCCATTGGAGAATTTATCTCCCTTCTCCACCACCGCCGGAATTTCGACGTCGATTGAGTGTTTACGATCGATTTCCGGGCGGTATTCATGATTTGCGACTACGCCGCTGTGGCCCGGATAAACGCCAGTGACCAGCGCTGTTCCGTTTACGTTCGTCGCACTGGGATAAACAGCGTGGTGATCGCGAAAAATGACTCCCTCATGCGCCAGCTTCCAAAGCGCGGGCGTATTTTCCTGGCTGACGAAATCCGGCCGCATCCCGTCCCAAACAACCACAAGAACGTGCCGCGAAGGGAGCGGCGTTTCGCGCGCGGGCGCCTGGCATACACAAAAAACCGTTACGATCCCGAGCAAGATCGACACCGCGAAAATGCATTTCATTTCAATTTTCATTGCGCGAATCATACCCGAATCCAAACCGTCAAAAGAAACGCTAACCTTTTCGGCGGTCTGGAGATTTGGCGCCGCCGTTGATAAGCAGCAAGGAAGCGATGCTGCTCGCCAGGGCCAGTGCCGCACCGACAAGCATAACTCGCCGAAATCCTCTCACGAAAGATTCATTGATCGCCTCTTTTATAACATCGCGAGTCGGCGGAGCGATCTCTCCCGGAATTTTCTCGGCTGCCAGGCTGATTCGTTCATTCTGCAGCGAACGTCGCGCCGCCGGGGGCAGCTCAAGGCTGGATAAACGCGAATCAAGAGAACGATTGAAGACGTCAAACATCACGATACCAAACACCGCGATGGCAAGCAGCCCGGCCACTCGGGAGACAGCATTGTTGATTCCAGAAGCAATCCCGACGCGATTTCGCGGAACCGCGTTCATGACCGTGGTCGTCAACGGCGCAACACTTATTGCCATACCCACACCAAGTGCGACTGTCGCCGGAAAAAATTTGCTCCAGTAATTCGCACCCGATCCCGGCAGAGTAAAAAGCGCAAAACCGATCGCGGCAATAGTTGGACCAACAACCAGTGGGAGCTTGCCACCATAACGCTCGACGAGCCCGCCCGACCACCGTGAGAGCAAAAACATGATCAGAATAAAGGGAAGCAATGCAGCACCGGCCGCGGTAGCCGTGTAGCCTTGAACTTGAATCAAATTCAACGGCAGGAAAAAAAGCGTGCCTCCGAGCGCACTATAAAGAAACAGTGTGAGCAAATTCGCGCCAGTGAAATCGCGCGAACGAAAGAGGGCAAGTGGCAACATCGGATTTCTCACGCGCGTTTCGACCAGCAGGAACATGATCAGAAAAAAACTCCCGCCAATCAGCGCCGCCAGCACCGCAGGATATCCGAAGCTCAACCGCGAGGATTCGATCAAGCCGTAAACAAGCGATCCAAGGCCGATCGTCGTGAGTGCAGCTCCCACCCAACCAACACGATCGCCGCCAGCGGTACATTGATAAAAAACACCGCGCGCCACGATACTTGCTCGATTAACCATCCCCCCATCACCGGACCGATCGCCGCGGTGATCGCAGTAAAACCAGACCATGTGCCGATCGCGCGGCCACGATCTTCTTCGCGGAACGATGCGCTGATGATGGAAAGACTTCCTGGCACGAGAAGAGCACCGCCGGCGCCTTGCACCACGCGGGAAAAGATCAATTCGTGAATATTAGTCGCGAACCCGCACGACAATGAGGCGAGAGAAAAGATTGCCACACCGAGGATAAAAATGCGACGTCGTCCGTAACGATCTCCCAACGAACCTCCCAGGAGCAGGAATGCGGAAAGCAGAAGCGAATAGGCTTCGACGACCCATTGAACATCGACAACGGTTGCGTTCAAACTCTGTTGTAACGCGGGCAACGCCACGTTAACAACGGTCCCGTCAATAAACGCCATGCTCGATCCGAGGAT
>WNGP01005512.1_pt1 | contig 10557 bp, 12 predicted proteins | sample 5407671 | NCBI WGS metagenome assembly WNGP01 (sample SAMN13153381, study PRJNA577476) | soil metagenome | isolation source: 40 cm soil or saprolite under Garry oak tree replicate 2 | place: USA:California | collected 2016-06-15
GACCGGGAAGGGCCGCAAGCGGTGGACCAACCGGTGGAAGGCCGCGCTGAACGCCTTCGACATCACCTTCGACGGCCGCCTCAGCGCGGGACGCAAGTAACAACAGAGGAAGAAGTTACACCGTTATCTTGACAGACCCTGGCTCTGGCAACGTCGATGTGACATCGGCGTGGTTGCTGCCGCGGGCGGGCGGGCGGATCCGGGTTCCGGGACGGGGCACGCGGGACTCACGGGGCATGCGGGAAGCGGTGGCCGGGGCAGGCCGGAGGGCCGGGGCAGGCGCCGTTGGTGCAGGCGCGGACCAGTCACGCGACGGCGTCCATAAGGGGGAGTTTTGACCCGCCCCCACGAACGCGTGATCATGGCAGGAACGGGCGCCCGGCCCGCCGACGGGTTAATAACGGGCGCGTCCATAACGACATGAATGCTCCATCGACGTCGTTAGCGCGGATTTCCACGCAGGAGGATCGGGGCAACTTCAGGCGAACTCGTAGCGGATGGAACGGCCGCCCCACCACGGGACGGGGGTGGCGGGTGGCAGGTCCGCTGACCGCAGAACGGGTGAGAAGGCGCGGCGTTCGAGGCGGACGGTGATGGTGTCGCTGGTGGTGATGACCTGGCCGGGGGTTTCCAGGAACCGCCGCTGGATGGTGTCGGGGGTGACGGTGGCGTAGCCGGGCAGGCGGGCGCGCAGTGCGGCGGTCAGGGCCTGGGCGAGGACGGCGAGTACCACGTCGAGGTCGACGTTGAGGTTGACGGTGCTGGAAAGGGCGTCGGCGCAGAACGCGCGGATGATCTCGGCGAGGCGCTGCTCGATGGTCATCCGGCGGGCGTACTGGGTGATCAGGGCGCGGGTTTTCATCGCGGTGTCGTTGGTGATGATGACGGTGGGCGCGTTGCGGCCCAGGCCGGTGACGACGAGCTGGCGGACGGTGCCGGGGTAGCTGGTCAGTTTCACCGCGGGGTCCTCGTGCACTTTCGGCTTGTTGTGCGGGCCGGGCCGGTCCGGGGCGATCGTGGTGAAGTCTTTGCCGGCCAGGCTGCTGATGTATTTCACCAGGGCTGGTGAGCGCATGCGCAAGGTGAGGAACTTGACGCCGCGCTCGTCGAGCTCGCCGAGGACTTCCTGGGTGGTGACCTTCTGGTCCATGATCAGCATCTTCGGGTCTGATCCCGATACCTGTTTCCAGTGGTCGCAGAACGCGATGACCTCCCGCTGCTGGGTGGCCTTGGACAGGTCGGCGTTGGCGTAGACCAGGTTATGAGTGCCGGTGTCCTGGGCGAAGAAGGTCAGCACTGACCGGGCGCGCTGCGAGCGCGTGGGGACGTAGTGCTTTTCCAGGGCGGGATCGCGGCCCCAGTGCATGATGGCGTGGAAGTCCAGGTCGAAGACCGCTTCGCCGCTGGTGGCCAGGCCCGTGCCGATCATCTGCTTGTCCAGGGCGGCGAGGAAGTTCTGCTGGTGAGCGTGCGACAGCCGGTAGGAGTAGCTGGTCAGGGCGGATTTCTTGGGTAGCACCGCGAGCCCGGCGAACAGGGCGGCGGCGGGGTCGGCGAGCAGGTCATCGACGTGGGAGACCCGCCGGGTGCGGGTGAGCTTGAGCGCCAGCAGGGACAGCAGCCAGGAGATGGCGGGGATGACCCGGGTGCCGGGGTAGCCGGCCGCGGCGGCCAGGGCGGGCAGGTCCAGGGACACCAGGTCCGGGACGGCGAGCAGCAGCCCGGCCCGGGTGCTGTCCAGCCGGGCCGGCCAGGTACTGAAGTCGATGACCGTCGTGGCCGGCCAGGTCGTGTCGCGGCCGGGAGTGGCCGGGGAGATGCTGGCCTCGGGCTCCGGGTGCCGCAGCAGCCGCCCGAACCCCTCCTCGGCGAGGATCTCCGCGACCGAGGTGCGGTTCAGCGGGGTGTCCTCGGCTGTCAGCCGCCTGGAGATCTCATAGCTGGACAGGCCCTGCCGCCGCAGCTCGATGACCCGGCCGCGGACCCGGTCTTTGGCCGGCGCGGAGCCGGGGACCGGGCCGGGCTTGCGGGGCGGGGCGAACAGCCCCAGTTTCCCGGCCCGGTGCTCGCGGACCAGGTTGATCATCGCCCACCGGGTGTAGCCGAACCGCGCGCCCGCCTCCGCATACGACAGCCGGTCCACGAAGTAGGCGCGCAGCGCCTCGTACCGCCGCTGGTTCACCTGCTGCGGGGAAGTGAACCACTCCGCCTCATGTTGCTCCGATCTCGCTGTCATATAGCTAGTCTGGCAGATTCAATGTCCAGCCGGCGAGTATGGATGGGCCGCCCGCATCATGCCGGTATCCGCCCGCCTGTCACGGAATATCCCGCCCTGAATCCGGCAAACCGGACTCAGGGCGGCGGTGTCCCGGGTTGATAACAAATCAGACTCGCATCATCCAGCACCCAGATCGCGCAACGCCAACACGGGCGGTGATCACGGACCAGGAGTATTCCACCAGGTCAGGGCGCCGGCCCCCGGTCAGCTGGCGCAGCAGTCAGGCGGCAGGGTTGCGCCAACCTGCTGCGTGGAAATCCGCGTTAGCGGAACCGCCTAGGACCAGGACTGGCCGCACCAGGCGAACCACGGGCATCACCCGCCTCGTGACCCGGGCGCTCACCGGACAGGAGCCGCACCCAAGGAGGAGCCATGAGTGTCGTGACGATCGCCGAGGCCTGGCCCGCCGTCGGCCGCCCGTTCACCGTTGCCGATCTGGACCGGATGCCCGATGACGGCCGCCGGTACGAGTTGCTCGACGGGACGCTCGTCGTGAGCCCGTGGTTCGCATGGACCAGATCGGCGGCGCGAAGTTCACTAAGCCGCCCCTGCTCGTCGTCGAGATCCGGTCGCCCAGCACCGTGCTCATCGACCTGAACAGGAAAAAGGCTGCGTACGAGAGGTTCGGCGTCCCGTCGTACTGGATCCTGAACCCGGACCCGCCCCAGCCGGAACTGACCGTCTTCGAGTTGCGAGACGGCGGTTACGCTCTGGTGGCCAAACCGTCGGGGTCCTTCGCCGCCGACCGTAGTCACAGCGAGCTCGTTAGGCCGGCTGAATGAGACACAGAATCTGCGCAATGCCTGGAACAATGGCGGGCATGCCGAAGAAGCCGACGCCATCGGCCGATGAACTCGCCCGGATGCTGCTGCAGGTCGAGGCGAAAGCGGGCGACGTCCTGATGCAGCAGATGCTGGACCGGCTCGGCCAGCAGACGTTCGTCGGCGGTAAACGCGTCGCCATCGAGAAGCTGCCGCGCTTGCCGAAGCAGGCCGCGACCACCGTGCACCGCGTGAAGGTGAGCCTGCACGGCTCCAAGCCGCCGGTCTGGCGGCGGATCGAGATCCCCAGCGCCATGCGGCTGGACCTGGTACACGAGGTCATGCAGGTCGCCTTCGACTGGCATGGCTACCACCTGCACGTGTTCGAGACTGTCTGCGGTGAGTTCGGCGCACCGGACGGCGATGACGACTGGGCGGAGCGGAAGGACGAGACCACCGCCGCTCTGGCCCAAGTGGCCGCGGCAGAGAAAACGAAGGTCGTGTACGCCTACGACTTCGGTGACGACTGGCGACACGACATCGTGGTGGAGAAGATCGCGCCGGCCGAGCCAGGGGTCGCCTATCCGCGCTGCACCGGCGGGCGGCGGGCGGCACCGCCGGAAGACTCCGGCGGGATCTGGGCCTTCAACGAGTACCAGGCCGAGCTGGATGACACGTTCGACGCCGGTGAGGTGACCGCGCGGCTGGCCGGGCTGGCGGAGGTGCTCATCCCGGCTTCGAGGTAACGCCGCCGGTTCAGGCGGGGTCGAACCGCACCGGCAGATTCGGCGGCGACCGGAAAATCAGCCCGTGGATGTGCACGTCCTCCGCATCAGGATCGAGCCGCAACCCCGGCAGTCGGTCGAGCACCGCGTTCAGCAGCACCCGCATCTCCATCCGCGCCAGGTGCATCCCCAGGCACTTGTGAATTCCACTGCCGAACGAGGTGGCCTGCCCGCCCTCCCGCACGACATCGAAGGCATCTGGGTCGGCGTACCGGCCCGGATCCCGGTTGGCCGCTCCCAGCGACACCGCCACGAAGCTCCCCGCGGGAATGCGCACTCCGCCCAGCTCCACGTCCTCGGTAGCCAAACGCGCCACGGTCAGCAGCGGCGTCTCCCACCGCAGCGCCTCCTCGATCGCCTGCGGCACCAGCCCCCGGTCGGCCCGGACCATATCCAGCTGGCCCGGGCGGGACAGCAGGCCGAACAGCAGGTTGCTCGACGACCGGTACGTAGTCTCCGCCCCGGCCGGCAGGAGTAGCAGCAGGAACGGGTAGATCTCGTCATCGCTCAGCCGGCGCCCGTCCACCTCGGCCGAGATCAGCTGACTCACCAGGTCGTCGCGCGTATGCCGCCGCCGGTCGGCGATGATCTCGGCGAAGTACCCGCGTAGTTCCCGGCTGGCCGCAAGAGCGCCCTCCCAGTTCCGCATGACCGCGATCAACTGCGTCGACAGCCGCAGGAAGCGAGGCCAGTCGGCCTCGGGCAGGCCGAGGATCCGGGCGATGACCTGGACAGGGAAGGGGAACGTAAGCTGCGGGATCAGGTCGGCGCGCCCGTCCCGGGCGAACTCATCGATCAGTTCCCCGACGCACCTGCCGATGATCGTGTCGCTCCACCGGTCCAGGATCCGCGCACGGAAGGCCTTGGCCACCAGGGCTCGGTGCCGCTGGTGCTCGGGCGGGTCCATCTCCAGGATGGTCCGCCCCATGACCGGCCCGATGGTCATCGCGTTGGCGGCCGAGGAGAACCGCCCGTGGTCGGTAAGCACTTGCTGCGCGAGCTCGTAGCTGGTCACGGTGAACAGCGAGGTGATCCGCGGCGCCTTCTCGTCGTGCCGGTACCGCCCGGACCCGCCGCCCACCTCGACGTGCAGCACCGGGGTCTCCGCCCGGATCCCGGCGAACATCGGATAGGGATCTCGCACGTCCCCGGCCAGTTCGGCGAACTGCCGCATCGGGTCGTAGCCAGCCTCACCAGACGCCGTGACCAACCCCTTCCCTGACCTAACCGCCATCTCAGCTTCGCCAGGCTACTGGCGGGAGCGGCTGGGCCGGAACTTGATCCAGGCCACGATGGCGACGGCCACCAGCAGCCAGGGGGAGAACAGGACGTGCAGGACGAAGCCGAGGACGGTCAGGGCCACGATGGCGGCTAGGACCAGCGCGATGATCGCGGGCATGGTGATCAATCTCCTTTGATGCCGGGTGGTTGCGTTCTTGATTCAAGGCGAGGTGACCGCGCGCCTGGCCCGATTGGTGGAGGTTCTCATTTCGCCTTCCTGACACCCTGCTCGCCGAGCTCGGCCAGGAGCACCGAACGCCGCTCCTCGAGTGCGGCGACCTGAGCCCGGAGCTGTTTAAGCTCCCGGTTGACGCGCGCCAGTTCGGCCCGCGCCTGCCGTTCCCGGAGGTACCGCTCACCACGTCGGGTGCTGACTAGTTCCTCGACCTCACGGCGGAGCAGCCGCAGCCACGGGTTCCCGTGCATCGCAGCAGGACGGTACTGCAGCTTGCCCGCCCTGATCGCCGCGATGATTTCGTCCTGCGTCAGCCCGAACTCCGCCCGGGCCGTCTTGTCGCTCAGCGTCGCGCCCTTGCGTCCCCATTCATCGCCGTACAGCTCCATAACCGGTCATTGTCTCGCAGGGCGGCTCCGGCCAGCCGGCGTTCGCGGGTTTACCGGCGACCGCCGAAGGCCAGCTCCAGCAGGCGGTCGCCGATCACTGAGACACCCGGACGGGGCTCGCGCTCGTAGTACCACTCTTTCCGGCGCCGCATCAGCGCCTCGCCATGCTCCGCCCAGGTGAAGTCCCGCCGGCGCAGGATCTTCCGGAACACCGCGTCCACCGTGTTCGGGTAGGCGGCCGCCAGGCGCTGCAACGGCAGCGGCGCTATCGTCTCCGACCGCAGGTAGCCGCGCAGCACGTCCGCGTATCGCTTGTCGGCCGCGAGCGCCGGCTGGCCGAACAGGTCCCGCAGCATCCCGTATTCGTTATAGAAATTGAGCCCGTCGGTCTCGTCGTAGATGGTGCCGACGGTGCCGGCGTCCCGCAGGTCAGGCGGGAACTCGAAGGCGGGCACGTCCAGGCCGGGGAGGTTCGGGGGCCGACGCCGGGCGGGCCGCCGGGCGAGCGCGGCTTCCTGCCGGTGCCGGTAGAAGGCATTGAGCCGTTCCTCGGCCTCACCAGGCGGAAGGACCAGTTCGTCGCCGCCGAAGAACGCCACGAACGCGGCCCGGTCCTCCCGCATCTGCCGCCAGCCCTGCTCGACCTTCTCCGGGTTGCGGAAGACCAGTTCGGGCCGTGTCGTCGCCAGTTCCAGCGCCACCTTCGCGAGCCATTCGCCGTCGGACTTGCGGTAGCTCGACACCATCCCAGAAACCAGCCATACCCCGGGCGCCGGACCGATGGGCACGAGGCGAGCGTGCACGAATCCGCCCCGGGGCAGCGACCGGAACGCGGCCCGGCCCATGTTGGAGTACGTCCGGTACTCCAGGTCATCGAGCAGGTTCAGCAGGATGATCGCGTCGCCGCCCTGGCCGCGGATCTCGAAGATTCCCTCCACCGGGTCGCGCCACCCAAGCAGCATCTCCCGGTCCGCCGCGGTGAGATCCGGCCGGCTGGCCACGAACCGGTCCACCATGGTCTGGCCGTCTGGCAGGCGGTATTGCAACGCGAACCGGTCGATGGCGCTGATCGCGTTGCCCTCATCGATCTCCTCCAGGCCGGCCTCCAGCATGGCCGCGGCCAGCGACCGCTTCCAGCGCGGGCTGCACGCGAAGTCGACCAGGTCCCGCTTCAGTTCCGCGCTGCGTTCGACGAGGACCGCGAGATCCTCCCAACCGCGACGGCCGTTCACTCCGGCTCCCGGCCGAGTGCGGCCAGCCGCCGGTTGACCTCTTTCATCCCGAACGGTGCGGGTTCCTCGGGCTCCTCTTCGGACCAGTACTCGACGGGGGAGTCGCCCCGGTACTCCACGCAGAGGGGGTAAACCTGGCTGTGATCCCGCGGGATCGTCCTTTCCAGCGTGATTTCGTGCTCCCAGCAGGCCCCGAGGTCATAGGCGGCCATCGTCCGCAGCCGCGTCGGCACGTCCACCCCCAGGACCGCACCCGCGGCCGGCACGTCGGCCTTCCGCAGCACCCCGCCGGCCGTCACCGGTCGGCGGCCGCTCCCGATCCAGCGGACCAGCGTGACGGCCTGGCCCATGACCGCGCAGTCCCGCGCCCCCCGCGCCGCGTCGCGAAGACCTTCTACGGTGTCCACATGGGGACCCTACTGCGGTGAAGATCTGCGGCACGCGGCGGACAGGGAAATCGCCCCGGACGCCCCGAACGTCGTGGCTGGCTGCTGGAGCGGGGAGCGGTGGGGCGCCTGCACGCTGCCGTGGAACAACTCCTGGCCGATCCGGGGACGCTAGCCGCGGCCGTTCGGCTGCTGCTTGACCGCCACTTCACGCCGGTGCTGGCCGAACTGATCTGCGCCGCGGTCGACCTCGACATGCCGGCTCTCGACCTGGCCGGGAGCGGGGGAACGGCCCGCGCTGGCCGCCCGCGGCCCCGGCGCCGCGGGTTCGCGGAAGAGGTCCTGCGCCTACGCGTACCAGTGCGCGATGTGCGGGTCCGACGGTGCGCTCGGCCGCTACCCGGTCGGGATCCAGGCGGCGCACGTCATGTACATCTCCTGGCATCACCAGCATGTCTTCAACGGAATCAACCACGTGACGGCGGCGCGATGAGACCGATACGCCGAAGCCGCTAGATGCGTACGCTCCTGATGAAGACCTGCCAGGTCTCCTGCGAGACCAACAGCTTCGCTCCGTCTGGTTCCTTGGAGTCGCGCACCGCCACTAGCCCTAGCAAGTTGCGGGCCACTTCCACGCAGTTGCCGCTCTGGCCGCTGTGGCTGCTCTTACGCCACTCGGCGCGGGACAGGTCGATCCCGGTCATCCCGCGCACCTCCTCTACCTCAACGTATTGGCCGCCCGTCCGATCATCTGCACGGACTCATCAGGGTGCAGCGCGGCGGCCACCAACCGGTCAAATGCAAGGTTATAGCGGTCGACGTCCGAACGCTCCTCGAGATAGATGTCCCCAGCCAGCGTCTCGACATACACCACGGCCGGGTCGGTGGCCTCAGGGAAGTCCAGGATGACAAATGCGCCGATGGCCCCAGCGTGTGCACCTGCACGGTACGACACGACCTGGATCGTGGTTTTGCCCTGCTGCGCGGACTCGGCTAGGTGCCGGAGTTGCCCGCGCATCACGCTGACGCCACCGACGACGCGATGGATAACCGCCTCATCGATCACGACCCACAGCCGCGGCCGGTCATCGCGGGCAAAGATCTCCTGCCGGGCCAGGCGGACTTCAAGCAGCCGTTCGACTTCATCGGGATCCAGCTCTATCGGCCCGTTCCTGAAGATCTCCCGGGCGTAGTCCGCCGTCTGCAGCAGCCCGGGCACGACCACCGGCTCGAAGTTGCGGATGGAGGCTGCCCCGCCTTCCAGCCCGATGTAGACCTCGTACGGGTTCGGCAGCACGTCGCGGAAGGAGTGCCACCACCCAGGCTGGCGAGCCTCCCGCGTCAGCTGGATCAGCCCGTCCCGTTCCGGCCCGGTCACCCCGTAGAGCTCGAGCAGCGTCCGTACGTTGCCGGGCTGCGGTCGGTTCCGCCCGGTCTCGATCCTGAAGATCGTGGAGGTCGACCACTCCAGCTGCCGCGCCACCTCCTCCCGGCTCATCCCGGTGGCCTCACGGCGGCGCTGCAGTTCCATGGCCAGACGGCGGCCGCGCAGGGTCGGGTTCTGGTCAGGGTTGCTGCGTCGGGCCATGCCGGTACGCTCCGTCTCGCATTAGTTCTTATGCACTATTGCACATCACTAAGTGTTGGTGCATCCTAGCACTTATGATGCCACCAGACCGGTGCCGCTGGGTGGCCGAACCGCCGCAACAAAGTAATGAGCCCAACGTGAAGACACGAGCAAGTCAGTTCTGCGACGACAATCCCGGCGTCGGCCCGGCGTTTCATCTCGGCAGGCAGGCGTAGTCGTGACTCCTCATCCGTGGCCACTGCGCAGCTACCTGGAACTCGGCGCCCTGCCGACCGCAGTGCCCTGCGCCCGGCTCCATGCCAGACACCTGGTGTGGGAGTGGGGCCTGAACGGCCTGGCCGAGAGCACCGAGTTGCTGGTCTCCGAGATCGTGACCAATGCCGTGCAGGCCACCGCGGGACGTGAGGACCAAACGGCCGTCTGCCTGCGGTTGTCCAGCGACAACGCGCGAGTCCTGATCGAAGTCTGGGATGCCGACCCGCAGCCGCCAGCACCCAAAGATCTCGGCGAAGACGGCACACCCGACCCCCAGGAAGAGGGCGGGCGCGGGTTGTTCCTGGTAGCGGCGCTGAGTACGCGCTGGGACTGGTATCTCACCCAGGAGCCAACCGGCAAGGTCGTCTGGTGCGAGCTGAGCGCCGAACCGCCCGAACCCTCCGAAGGTGCCCAGTCCGCTCCGCAGGCATTACTGCCCCGGAGGGTATCCCGCGAGCAGCAGAAACAGCCGATCGAGGTAACGCGCGATCCAGACGTCCTGCGCCGGGTCCGAGATCGTCTCCGAGACCTCAGTCTCGCCGGGGATTCGCAGTGTCCCCGCAACCACCGTCATGAGCGGCAGTCGACCCAGACGACCTGTCTCCACGACGAGCCGTTCGGCGCAGTCACCGGCATCCAGCCGAACGTGATCGGGACGGTCTGCTCGGGCGTGCTCAGGCAGGCCGGCCAGCCACCGCTGTGGGTCTGGCCCTGCCGGTCGACCCACTGATCGACCCCCGAAATCCCGTATACCCAACTTGAGCCCGCGACGGTAACCGACGCCGTGAGGTCACCGGCAACACCTTCAACACCGGCAACGCCGCTCAGTACGGTGACCGGACGCTGCTGATGCTCTCCGGCCAGGAACGCCAGGACCGCGATAAGGCACGCAGCACCAATCACAACCACCAGTCGCCTAACGCGAGGGCCTGGCACCGGCGCTTGAACAGGTTTGTCCGCTACCGCAGCCCGTATCGCCAACTCGACTCCTCTAAAGCCCGTCTGCTGAAAGTCGCAGTGTCTGCCCTAGCCACATGAACGTCAACTGAGGCCCAGGCCCCGAACGCAGCTTACGTAACGGAGTTACCAGAGCGTCCGGCGGCCGCAGCAGCCGCCTTACGCGAGGCACGCACCGTACCCGTTCGGCCCTCAATCGCGTGACACACCGCCGCCCCGAGGTGAATACGGCCGACGAAAGGCGCCACCTCGTCCGCCTGCCGAGAATGCGCGGCTGCTGGACGAAGAGCGTCAGGTATTGGCCACCAGTAGATCCTCTCCGCTTGACGGGCGAAGGCCGTCGGTCCGATCGGCGAAGTAGCGTTCGGCGAGCAAGGTTCCCGGCACGTGCCGGGCGTCTTTGAAGCCGGCTTCGCGGGCCAATGCCAGCATTTCCGGCGGGGTGTAGAAGCTGATGAACGGCGTTCCGG
>WNGP01005513.1_pt1 | contig 10557 bp, 7 predicted proteins | sample 5407671 | NCBI WGS metagenome assembly WNGP01 (sample SAMN13153381, study PRJNA577476) | soil metagenome | isolation source: 40 cm soil or saprolite under Garry oak tree replicate 2 | place: USA:California | collected 2016-06-15
CGACGTGCAGGCCGACCGAAGCGCCGGGCTTGATGTCCGGGACGTTGTTGCTCCTCAGGAAATCCGATTCGCTCGCGAGACGGCCTCCCTCGTAGGCGAGCTGCGCCCCGAGATTGAGCCCTTGCACGAGCTCAGTCCGGACACCGCCCTCGAGGATCCCCTGGGTGGTGCGCGCGAACCAGGGCTTTCCGTAATATCTCACCGTCGGAATCAGATCGGTTCGCTGTGCGGCCGAGCCGTCGTACGCGGGCCGCGTGCGCACGCCTGCGCCTATCCACGCGTATTCCGGCAAGGTGCTCTGGGGGAGGGCCGCAAGCGGAACGATCAGCAGAAGAGCGAGAATCATGCATCGCGCAGTCATGCGCGAAGTGTACCGCAGCCTAGGCGCGGAGAAATTCGAGCAGGGCATCGAGAACTTCGTCGGGCTTTTCGCCCATGAGGTTGTGGCCGGCGGAGGCTAGCGTCACCACGGTCGAATTCGGAATCGCCCGGGCGAGGTCCCGGCCCGCGCGGGCGGGGGTCATCGCATCGCGCGCCCCGAGGACGAACAAGGCGGGGCATTTCACCTGAGCGGCGCGCTCGAATCCCGCCTTGTATCCGTCGCAGGCCGCGAAGTCGGCGTGCAGCACCCCCGGCTTCTGGCGCTGCATCAGCCGCAGGTTCCCGCCGATCACCCAGAACCCCGGCCCCGGATTGCCCGGGTAGTGCGCGCAGGCGGAGTGAGACCAGACGTTGATCATGTTCCGCGCCGCATCCTCGTCGTTCTTCGCCGCCCCGAGCAGCTCCGGCGATACGCGCATGGGGAACGCGGTGGCGAGCAGGACGATGCGTGAGACGCGTTCGGAAAAGCGCGCCGCGCATTCCAGTACGGCGAGCGAGCCCATGCTGTGGCCGACGAGCGCCGCGGCCTTCACTCCTGCCGCATCGAGTACAGCCGTGATCCACTCGGCCACGTCCTCGATGCGCGCGAGCGGCGGGCCTTCGCTCCGGCCGTGTCCCGGCAGGTCGGGCGCGAGCACGCCGCGGCCGTGGTGCGCAAAGTAGCGCGATTGCAGGCCCCAGACGCTGTGATCGTGCGCAGCGCCGTGGATGAACACCAGCGTCGGCAGCTTCGCGTCGAACCCCTTGCCGCCCGTGTAGGCGAAGACTTTCTTCTTCGCGACTTGCAGGTCCACGGCGTCAACCCTTCTGCGCCGCGCTCAAGGCCCGCGCGAGATCCTCGATCAGGTCCTGCGGGTCTTCGAGGCCGATCGACAGGCGAATCGTTCCCGGACCGATTCCCGCTTCGGCGAGCGCCGCGTCGCTCATGCGAAAGTGCGTGGTGCTCGCCGGGTGGATCACCAGCGACTTCGCATCCCCGACATTGGCGAGATGCGAAAAGATCCTCAAGGCCTCGATAAAGCGCCGGCCGGCGGCCCGGCCGCCTTTCAGGTTGAAGCTGAATACGGCGCCGCAGCCGCGCGGCAGAAGCCGCTTGGCGAGGACGTGGTCCGGATGCGAAGGCAGCTCGGGATAAGCGATCGATTCGACCGCGGCCTGCCCCCCGAGGAAGTCGATCAGCGTGCGCGTGTTCTCCACGTGCCGCTCCATCCTCAGCGGAAGCGTCTCGATGCCTTGGAGAATTTGGAACGAGCTTGCTGGGCTTATGCAGGCGCCGAAGTCCCGCAGGCCTTCGCGTCGAGCGCGCAGGAGGAAGGCCGCGACCGTGGACTCCTCCTGGAAATCCATGCCGTGGAACCCCGCGTAGGGCTCGCTCAGCTCCGGAAATTTTCCCGAGGCTTCCCAGTCGAACGTGCCGCCGTCCACGAGCACTCCGCCGATCGCCACGCCGTGGCCGCCGAGGAACTTGGTGGCCGAGTGGTAGACGAGGTCGGCGCCGTGGTCGAAGGGTTTGAGCAGATAGGGGGTCGTGAAGGTCGCATCGACGAGGAGCGGCAATTTCTCTTCATGCGCGATCGCGGCAACCGAGGAAATGTCGAGCACGTCCAGCCCGGGGTTGCCGAGCGTTTCGCCGAAAAGAAGCCTGGTGTTCGGCCGGATCGCCTTTTTCCAGGCGGCCAGATCGCGCGGGGCTACGAACGTGGTTTCGACGCCGAAGCGCGGCAGCGTATAGGAGAGCAGATTGTGCGAGCCGCCGTAGAGGGCGCGCGAGGCGACGATGTGCGAGCCCGCCGCCGCGACCGTGGCGATCGCCAGGTGCAGCGCGGCCTGGCCGCTCGCGGTCGCGATCGCTCCGACTCCGCCTTCGAGCGCCGCCACCCGCTCCTCGAGCACCGCGTTGGTGGGATTGGAGATGCGCGAGTAGACGTGCCCGCCGCGCTCCATGTTGAAGAGCGCCGCCGCGTGGTCCGCGTCGCGGAACACGAAGGACGTGGAGAAATAGATCGGCACCGCGCGCGCGCCGGTGACCGGATCGGGCCTCTGGCCCGCGTGCAGGCTGAGCGTGTCGAACTGGAGAGTGCGGGGTGCGGCCATGGCGTCCTCCTCGGGGTCCGGCCGATTCTAGCAGCCGGGTGGCTTTTCGAAGACGAAAAAAAACCGCGCCCCGAAGGGCGCGGTCTCGATTTCAGTCCGGACCGGTCAGCCGAGCCGGATCGGCACGTAGATCTTGTTGCCCTCGCGTTGTATCAAAAGCGCGATGCTGCCGCGCGAGCGGTCCACCAGGCGCCGCAGCTGATCGACGCTTTTCACCGGCTGATCGTTGAAGGCGAGGATGACGTCGCCCGCCTGAACCCCCGCGCGCGCAGCGGGACCTTCGGATTCTTCCACGAGCAGGCCGGCGTCGGTTTCGACCTGCTTGCGTTCTTCCTCGGTGAGCGGGCGCACCGCCAGACCGAGCCTGCCCGGCTTCGCTTTGAGCTCGCTCTCGGCTTTTGCGACTTTCTCCCCAGGGGCCTCGCCGAGCGAAGCGTTCAGCTCCCGCGTCTGGCCCTGGCGCCAGATCTTCAGGTTCACGGGCGTTCCCGGGCGGGATTCGCCGATGACACGGGGCAGGTCGATCGAATTCTCGATTGCGCGTCCGTCCACCGCCAGGATGATGTCGCCGGTCTTGACCCCGGCCTTGTCGGCGGGGCTTTTCGGCTCGACTGCGGCGACCAGGGCGCCCTGCGCCTTCTTCAGTCCGAAGGAATCGGCCAGCTCCTGGGTGACGCCCTGGATGGTGACCCCGAGCCGCCCGCGGCTGACCTTGCCGTACTTCTGAAGATCGGTCTTGACCTTCATCGCGACCTCGATGGGGACCGCGAACGACAAGCCCATGTAGCCGCCCGTGCGGCTGTAGATCTGCGAGTTGATGCCGATCACCTCGCCCGCCATGTTGAAAAGAGGTCCGCCGGAGTTGCCCGGGTTGATGGCGACGTCGGTCTGGATGAAGGGCACGTAGGTCTCGTCGGGCAGCGAACGCGATTTGGCGGAGATGATGCCCGCGGTGACGGTGTTCTCGAGGCCGAAAGGCGAGCCGATCGCGGCGACCCACTCGCCGACCCGGGCTTTCGAAGCGTCCCCGATCCGGACCGTCGGGAGATTCCTTGCGTCGATCTTGACCAGCGCGACGTCGGTGCGGCGGTCCACGCCGATCACCTTCGCCTTGAATTCGCGCTTGTCGGTGAGCTTCACGGTGACTTCGTTTGCGTCATCGACGACGTGGGCGTTGGTCAGGATATAACCGTCGGCGCTCACGATGAAACCCGAGCCGACCCCTCTGCGAATCGCGTCGCCCTGGGGCATGGGAATCTGGAAGCGGCGGAAAAATTCCTGGATCGGATCGCCCGGCTCGCCGGGGACCTGGGGTACTTGCATCTGGACGCGCACGGGCGCGGTGGTGGTGCTGATGTTGACGACGGCCGGCCCGTTTTGCTCGACCAGCGCGCTGAAATCGGGGAGTGTGCTGGTGGAGGTTTGAACGGACGGGGTCTGGGCCTGGGAGCTCGATACGGGGGTCAGCCTGCCGCCCTCGAAGCCCAGGATCGTTGCGGCCGCGCACACGGCCAGCACCATGGCGAATTTCTTTTTGGACATAGGGGTCTCCTGCAATGATCTCGGTAACGCGTCTTGGGCAGCGCATGCGCGACGAAGTTCCCGCCGCTCCGGGTCCCGACACATTTTGTTACCGGAAGACTTCAGTCCTGCTTCGCCTGCGGGGTCCGCGCGGCCTGTTCGCGCATCACCTGGTCGGCGCGCGCCTTCTTCAGGATGTCGGCGCACTCCTGCGAGCCGATCCGCAGGGCGAGCTCGATCGCCGTGTCGCCTTCCTGGCTCACCACGTTGACGTCCGCGCCGTTCCTGAGCAGGAGCTCCACCATCTTCGAGTCGCCCCGCGCCGCGGCGTACATGAGCGGCGTATAGCCGTTCTCGGCGACGAGGTTGGGGTCGAAATTCTGGGAGAGGACCTTCTGCGCGTAGATGAGGTTGCCCTTCTCGATGGCGTAGAACAGCACCTTGATGCCCTCGGCGCTTTGTTCCCTCGGTTTTTTCTCGAGGCCCGTCGGAAGCAGGTCCACCACGTAGTTGATGAGCGAAAAGCCCACCATGGTGGCCATGGCGATGACCAGCGGCAGGGTCGAAATGCCCAGGCTCTCGGCCACCTCCCCGGGCATGTTCGCGGCGACCGCCAGCAGCACGACCAGGAAGAAGAACTGGAACTTGAGGTAAAGGAACAGCGCGATGAAAACCGTCAAGGCGAGCGAGCCGAGCAGCAGACCCCGATCGATATCGAAGCGCTCGAACATTTCCTCGGGCAGGTTGGCGAGGGTCGCTGCGAGCGCGACCAGGACGACCAGCGCGATTTCCCGTACCCGCCTGCTGTTGAACTTCATGGCGCTTTCCCTACACGGGCTCCAGCTTGTTTGAGGCTATTATAGTGGAGCCGCAAGGGCGGTTACGGTGGGGCATGGGCCGATGAGCAAGGCATTCACGCGCGAGGGCGACGCGCCGGACGAGGAGATCGAGGTCGAGCTCCAGGTGCCCCAGGGGTCGAAGAATTACATCACGCCCGCGGGCTATGCGCGCTTGAGATCGGAATTGAGGGTGCTGGACGAGGTCGAGCGGCCGGAGCTGGTGAAGACGGTGGCCTGGGCCGCGTCCAACGGCGACCGCTCGGACAATGCCGATTACCTCTACGGGAAAAAAAGGCTGCGCGAGATCGAGCGCCGCATCCGCTTCCTCGTCAAGCGCCTGGAGATCGCGGAAGTGGTCGATCCCCGCGACCAGGAGCAGGACAGCGTCTTCTTCGGCGCGACCGTCACCTATCGCGATGGGGATGGCGGGGAGCACACCGTCAGCATCGTCGGCACCGACGAAGTGGACCCCGCGCGCGGGCGGGTGTCGTGGGTGTCGCCGATCGCCCGGGCGCTGCTCAAGGCGCGCGAGGGCGACGCGGTGACGCTCAGGACCCCGGCCGGGGACGAGCCTCTCGAAGTTCTCGAGATCCGCTACGAGGAATTGAAGTAGTAAAACCGGGGACAGACCACCATTTTCGGGACGGGCAGGGCAAGACCCGGTGCCGAGGAAAATGGTGGTCTGTCCCCGGTTTTACTTGGCGGCGACGCTCGTAAAATCCCCGGCCTTGAACACGGAGAGCCTTGACGGATCGATATGCCGGCGCAGGGCCTCGGTCACGGCCTTGGGCGTCATGGCGGCGATCCGCCGCTCCTGCTCCTCTTCCCACGCGAAGGTGCGGCCGAGCACGAGGTAGGAAGCGAGGCGGCTCGCCACCGTTCCGTCGCTCGAGCGCGCGAGCTGTCGCGCCTGCAGCAGGCCTTTCTTTCCGGCTTCGACTTCGTCCTCGCTGAAACCTTCGGCGAGCGCCCCGCGCAGCTCCTCCGCCAGCGCCGCTTCGACCCGCGCGCGGTTCTGCGGCGCGTAGATGGCGAAGAGCCCGAAACTGCCCCGCTCGAAGAAGCTGTCGGCCGACAGGAACGAGCCGATGTTGTAGGACAGGCCCTCCTTCTCGCGGATGCGCCGCACCAGGCGCGAGTCGGACGAACCGCCGAGAAGATAATTGCCGAGGAGGAGCGCCGGATAATCGGGGTTGTCGTCGCGCAGCCGGAGCAGCACGCCAGCGCGCAGCACCGCGTTCGCCTTGTCCGGCGTGTTGATCACGTCGTCGACCGGCGCGACCTCGGCGACTCGCAGGGGGATTCGCGCGTAGGGGCGCGGGCTTTTCCAGCCGCTGAAGAGCTCCTGGGCGAGGCGCGCGATCTCGCCCGGATCGAAATCGCCCACGACCGCGAGCTCGCTGTCGGAGGCGCCGTAGAAATCGGCGTAGCACCGCCTGACCTCCGCCAGGGAGAGCGCCTGGAGCCGGGCGCTGCGCTCGTCGAGCGTGGCCGTGTACAGCCAGTGCCCGGGCGGGTAGGGATTCAGGTGGCGGGCGAGCGCGAGGCCCGCGAGCGCGCCCGGGTCGCTTCTTTGCGTATCGATGCCGGTGAGCGAGGAGCGGCGCAGCTGCTCGAACTCTTCACTCGGAAAAGAGGGCTGGCGCAACACCTCGGCCATCAGCTTGAGCGCCTCCGGAAGGCTCTCGCGGACGGTTTCGATGGAACCCCCGTCGCCGCCGATGCCCACGTTCGCCTTGAGCCGGTCGAATTGATTGCGCAGCTGTTCGCGGGAATTCTTCTGCGTGCCGCGCAGCAGCATCCCCCCCGTGACGCCGCAGGCCGCCGCGCGGTTCAGCTTGCTTTGCTCGTCGCCCCATCGCAGACCGAGCTGCGCCACCACGGTGCCGCCGCGCGTTTTCTTCGGCAAGAGCGCGAGCTTCATGCCTCCGGGGAGCGTCCTGCGGATGACGCGCGCCTCGATGCTCGCGGGGGTCGGATCGAAATCCTCGCCCTGCGCCACCGCCGCCGAGCCGCGGTAGTCCTTGAGCACTGCGGCGAGATCCGGCACCGGCGGGATCTCCGCGCGGTCGGGTGCCGGCGTCGGGATGAACATTCCCAGGGTGCGGTTGGCGGGTTTCAGATAGCGCGTCGCGGCGGCCTGGACCTCGGCCGCGGTGATCTTCTTGAGCCGGTCGCGGTGCAGGAACAGCACGCGCCAGTCGCCGATACCCGCGTATTCGGAAAGGGTGCTGGTGAGCTCGCGGGAATCGGCGAGCGTGAGCTCGATGTCGTTGACCAGACGCCTCCTCGCGAGGTCGACCTCCTCCTCGGTGACCGGATTTTTCGCGAACCCCTCCAGGACGCCGAGCAGCGCGTCGCGCGCCGCCTCGAGCGAAGCGCTCCGCCCGAGGCTCGCGCCGAAGTAGGCGAAGCCGGCCTCGCGCTGCTGCTGCTCGGTGCCGAAAACGGAGCTCGCCACGCCCGTTTCGACGAGCGCCTTGTGCAGCCGCCCCGAGGGCACGTGGTTGAGCAGCGCGACCAGCACGTCCACGGCGGCGTATTCGGGATGGGTCCCCGGAGGCATGTGGTAGAGCGCCGAGACGAGCTGCACGTCGCCCGAGCGCCGCAGCGTGACCGTGCGCTCTCCGTCCTGGGTCGGCTCGACGGTGTAGGTCTTGCGCAGCGTGCGCGACGGCTTGGCGATCTTCCCGAAGTGCTTCTGCGCGAGCCTGAGCGCGGCCGATTCCCCGAGCTTGCCCGATATCAGCAGCACCGCGTTGTCCGGCTGGTAGTAGTGACTGTAGAACGCCCGTAGCCGCTCGATCGGCACGTTCTCGATGTCCGAGCGCGCCCCGATGATCGCATTTCCGTAGTTGTGCCAGAGATAGGCGCTGGCGGCCACGCGCTCGCGCAGAACGCCGAACGCGCTGTTTTCCCCCGACTCGAACTCGTTGCGCACCACGGTCATTTCCGCGTCGAGATCGCGCCGGGCGATGGAGGCGTTGACCATGCGGTCGGCTTCGACCTCGAGCACGTAGTCCAGTGTCTTTCCGCTCGCGGGAAAGGTTTCGAAGTAATTGGTACGGTCGAGCGAGGTGCTGCCGTTGTAGCGCGCCCCGCGCTTCTGGAAGTCGGCCTTGATGTTCGGGAAGCGCGGCGTGCCGCGGAACATCAGGTGCTCCAACAGATGCGCCATGCCCGTCTCGCCGTAGCCTTCGTGCCGCGAGCCGACGAGGTAGGTGACGTTGACCGTGATCGTGTCGATCGAGCGGTCGGGGATCAGGAGGATCTTCAGGCCGTTCGGGAGGCGATATTCGGTGACGCCTTCGACCGAGGTGACCCGCGCGACGCCGGCCGGCAGGCCCGCGCCGGCCGGCTGGGCGGCGACCAGCGCCGGAAAAAACAGGGAAAGCGCGGCGAGGAGGCGCAATCGATGGAAGCTCATCGGGCTTGCTTCTTGACCTGCGGGGGCCGGGCAAGTTCAATTCTATCCTGTACGGGAGGAGCGGACCGGGGCGGGCTTGAATTCCGCGGGCGCAAGCCTCATTCTCGGCTCCGGGCTGCAGCCCGCCATTTCCCGAAAACGTCGGAGTCACCGCGCCATGCCGGCAACAGTCGCAAAGGAAACCCTGGGCTTCCAGGCGGAGGTCAAGCAGCTCCTTGACCTGATGATCCACTCCTTGTACGGCAACAAGGAGATCTTCCTGAGGGAGCTGATCTCGAACGCCTCCGACGCGGCCGACAAGCTGCGCTTCGAGGCGCTTTCCGGCAGCGCCTCGTACGGCCCGGATGCCGACCTCAAGATCCGCGTCTCCTACGACAAGCAGGCGCGCACCCTCACGGTGTCGGACAACGGCGTCGGCATGTCGCGCGAGGAAGTCATCAACAACATCGGCACCATCGCCAAGTCCGGGACGCGCGAGTTCTTCCAGTCGCTCACCGGAGACCAGGCGAAGGACGCTCGTCTCATCGGGCAGTTCGGGGTGGGCTTCTATTCGTCTTTCATCGTCGCCGACCGCGTCACGCTCCTGACGCGCCGCGCCGGACTGCCGGCTGGCGAGGCGGTGCGCTGGGAATCGGACGGGGCCGGGGAGTTTACGGTCGAAGCCGCGGAGAAGGAAGGGCGCGGCACCGACGTCGTCCTGCATCTGCGCAGTAGCGAGGACGAGCTGCTCTCGGACCGGAAGCTGAAAGAGATCGTGCGGAAGTATTCCGATCACATCGCGATCCCGATCGTGATGAAGAAGATGAAGTGGGACAAGGAGAAATCCGAGGAAAAGGCGACCGACGAGGACGAGACGGTCAACCAGGCGAGCGCCTTGTGGGCGCGCGCGAAATCGGAGATCACCGAGGAGCAGTACCGGGAGTTCTACAAGCACGTCGCCCACGACCCGGAGGCGCCGCTCGCCTGGAGCCACAACCGCGTCGAAGGCCGCCAGGAGTACGTGCAGCTTCTCTACATTCCTGCGCGTGCGCCCTTCGACCTGTGGGACCGGCACGAGCGCCGCGGCTTGAAGCTCTACGTGCGGCGCGTGTTCATCATGGACGACGCGGAACAGTTGTTGCCGGCGTATCTGCGCTTCGTGCGCGGCGTGGTCGACTCGAACGACCTGCCGCTCAACATCTCGCGCGAGATCCTGCAGGAGAGCCGCGACATCGAAGCGATCCGCGCAGGCAACACCAAGCGCGTCCTCGGCCTGCTCGAGGATCTCGCCGAGAACCAGAAGGACAAGTACGCGGGTTTCTGGAGGGAATTCGGGCGCGTCCTCAAGGAAGGCGCGGGCGAGGATTTCGCCAACCGCGAGCGCATCGCGAAGCTCCTGCGTTTCTCCTCCACACACGCCGACAGCGAGGAACAGAACGTTTCGCTGGGCGACTACGTGGCGCGCATAAAGGAAGGGCAGGACAAGATCTACTACGTGACCGCCGAGACCTTCCTCGCGGCGAAGAACAGCCCGCACCTGGAGATCTTCAGGAAGCGCGGGATCGAGGTGCTGCTCCTCTCCGAGCGCGTCGACGAGTGGCTGGTCGCGAATCTCGCCGAGCACGAGGGCAAGGCGCTCGCCTCGGTCGCGAAGGGCGAGCTCGACCTCTCCAAGCTCCAGTCCGACGACGAGAAGAAGGAGGAAGCGAAGCAGGCGGGCGGGCACAGGGCGCTCGTCGCGAAGCTGAAGGACGCGCTCGGCGACCGGGTGAAGGACGTGCGGGTGAGCACGCGCCTTACCGCTTCGCCCTCGTGCCTCGTAGCCGACGAGCACGACATGGGGGGCAATCTCTCGCGCATTCTCAAGGCCGTCGGTCAGAAGGGACCGCAGGCGAAGCCGATCCTCGAGATCAATCCGGCGCATCCCATGGTGCAGCGCCTGAACGAGGAGAAGACGCGCTTCGCAGATTGGGGAAATCTCCTCTTCGACCAGGCGCTCCTCGCCGAGGGCGGGCAGCTCGAGGATCCCGCCGGGTTCGTGCGCCGCATGAACGAGCTGATGCTCGAGATGGCGGGCGAGGGCAGCCGCATCATCGTTCCGGGGCGCTGACAAACCTGATCCGCCACGCGTCGTCATTCTGAGGCCGCAGGCCGAAGAATCTGTTTTTCACAGCAGATCCTTCGCGGAGTCTACCCTTGAGCGAAGCGAAGGGCTCAGGATGACAAGCACTCCGGCGAATGGAGTCGTGGTACGCTGCGGCAACGTGAATCGCTCTCTCCAACGTTTCGGCGCGGCGATCCTTTCAGGGTTTTTCT
>WNGP01009635.1_pt1 | contig 10556 bp, 13 predicted proteins | sample 5407671 | NCBI WGS metagenome assembly WNGP01 (sample SAMN13153381, study PRJNA577476) | soil metagenome | isolation source: 40 cm soil or saprolite under Garry oak tree replicate 2 | place: USA:California | collected 2016-06-15
ATTCCTTAATCTCCAAGTGCCTGTTTCTAAGGAATATTCCTTGACAAGAATATTCCTTTTCGGGTATACTATAACCATGAAAACACTTTGGACTGCTCTGGCGGATCCCAACCGCGCCCATATTGTCGAACTGTTGCGCGATGGCCCACTGACGGTAGGCGAGCTCACCCGGCGGCTGGGCATACGGCAACCGCAGGTATCGAAGCACCTCAAGGTGTTGAGCGAGGCTGCCATTGTCGAGGTCCAGCCGCAGGCCAACCGGAGAATCTACCGCTTGAGGCACGAACCCTTCCAGGAGTTGGAGGCCTGGCTGCAATCTTTTCGTCGCCTCTGGGAGGACCGCTTCGATCGCCTGGACAACTACCTGCTGGAGAGACAGGCCACAGAGCAACAACCTGGCCATGGAAGTGAGGACAACACTGATGTTTGATGATCAGTCACTCAACACCCGCGTTGCAGAACAGGAATTCGTCATGGAGCGCCTATTCAACGCCCCCCGCGCGCTCATGTTTCAGGTGTTCACCAGAGCAGAGCATCTCAAACGCTGGTGGGCGCCACAGCCATACACCGTTCCCGTCTGCACCATCGACCTGCGCCCTGGTGGCATCTGGCACTACTGCTTGCGCTCACCCGAAGCGCTCACCCGAAGGTGAAGTACACTGGGCGCGCAGCATCTACCGCGAGATCGTGCCGCCGGAGAAGCTGGTCTACACCTCGACCTTCGCCGATGAGCATGCCAACCCCATCGAGGGCATACCCGAACACCTGACTACCCTGACCTTCACGGAAGAGGACGGGAAAACCAGGGTGAGGGCACACGTCCAATTCGCAAGCGCGGAGGCGCTGAAAGTCGCGGTCGGGCTGGGCATGCTGGAAGGCATGAGCATGACCTGGGAGGAGCTGGGCGAGTATGTGCAGGAGTTGCAGGTAAAGTAAAGGAGAACACCATGGGAAAAGTCGCCTTTGGCCTCTCGGTCTCACTGGATGGTTTTATCGCCGGCAAACATGATGACGTCTCCGAGGTTTTTGCCTGGATGGGACGCGCCATGGAACAGTTCCATGAAGTCATGGGCGGTGCCATGGGCGAGAACGGCGCGGTCATCATGGGACACAGAAGCTTCGATATGATTGATAGTGACCAGGGATGGGTCTTTCCTGATGGCACGGCTCCCGACTGGCCGGTGATCGTCCTGCAATCACAGGCGCGAGAACCCGTGAAGAAGGGCAAGACGCAATTTTACTTCGTCACCGATGGTATCGAGAGCGCTATTGCCAAGGCGCAGGAGCTTGCAGGCGAGAAACGTATCGCCCTTCACGGGGCCAGTGCGGTCCAACAAGCCTTGCAAGCGGGCCTGCTCGACGAATTTCAGATGAGCATTGCCCACGTGCTGCTGGGGGAGGGCGTACGCCTCTTCGATCACCTCGGCTCGCAGCCGATCCATCTGGAACACCTCAGCACCGTAGAGACTCCGGGCGCGACCCATCTTTCGTTTCGTGTTGTGAAGTAAGTTACCGATGAAGGAGATTATCATGAAGAACGTTCAGTCAGTCGACGGCACGACCATCGCCTATGATCAAGTGGGACAGGGACCCGCGGTGATCCTGGTCAACGGAGCACTCGGCTATCGAGCCATGGGATTTCTGTCGCCCCTGGCAACCAGGCTTTCGCCACACTTCACGGTTCTCGACTATGACCGCAGGGGGCGAGGCGACAGCACGGATACGCAGCCGTTTGCCGTCGAGCGCGAAATCGAGGATATCGAGGCCCTCATCGACGCAGCTGGTGGCGAGGCATACCTGTACGGCATCTCCTCTGGCGCCTGCCTGGCGATGGAGGCGAGCATCAGGCTGGGTGACAAAGTGAAGAAACTGGCCATGTACGAGGCTCCTTACGACTCTGATGAAGCCAGGAGGCAGGCATTCAGAAACTACAGGAAGCAGCTCGCGCAAGCCATTGCAGAGGGACGCAAAGGCGACGCCGTAGGCCTCTTTATGATGTTCGTGGGAATGCCGCCCGAACACCTTGAAGGGGCGCGCCAGATGCCGATGTGGCCGATGTGGGAAGCCGTAGGCCAGACCCTGGCTTACGATGCCGCTGCCATGGGGGACGATGGTGCTGTCCCCAGCGAAAAAGCCGCGCGAGTCACCGTGCCGACGCTCGTTATGGACGGCTCTGCCTCTTTCCCATTCATGCATACAACGGCGATGGCGCTGGCCAAAGCGATGCCCCATGCGGAGCAGCGCACCCTGGAAGGTCAGACGCACGAAGTTTCCGCGGAAGCCCTTGCTCCCGTGCTGGTGGAATTCTTCTCACGTCCGTAGGGGCGAGGGCGGGAGGAGAGGCGGGGAGGGCCTTGATGGTCGCCCGCCTCTCCATCGCGACCACTCAGCGTATCGCATCCGTACACAGGCGCCACAACACGGATCATTCTCATTGCTTTTTGCGCCCTCTAGTGCTGCGTTCGTTACAAGCATGAGTAAAAACAGATCGGCCTGGAGAGACGGCGCAAGCTGTTTTTCCAGCTTTCTATGGCTATCACATGTAAGGAACGCAGCACTAATGATCGAGCGCCTACCATGCGAGAAACGAGTGTGGTAAACGTTCGCAAGGGATCATGAAAAAAATATTGACACCTACTGATTACTCATGTTACCGAATGGAGCTACAAGGCCCCCGTATGCATGCGTGGGGATGAATGGCGAGATGCCATCCGGGCAACGGGGATTCCGGTGAGGATCACCAGGAAGAAGGAAGCGGACCATGAAGCGCGCCGAACAACACGTGATTGAAAGGACGCACCCGCTATTTCGTGCCATCGACCAGATGGCCCTGGCGTCGAAGAACCTGTGGAATCTCGCCAACTACCAGGTGCGGCAGTCGTTCATCTTCCAGCACATCTACCTGGATAACACGGCCGTGTACCGAGCGCACCCAGAGCGATTTCGGGGGCGGCCCGGATTGCCCAAGTACTTGCACAAAACGCGGGGACGCAACCTGCTGGTCTTTGAACTCGGCTGCATCTGGAAAGCGGAACTGCGGCTGCGGGAGATTGCCGTGAGCCAGCTCGGGCGCATCGTGGAAACCAAACAGCAGCCGCAAACCGTGCAGCAGGTTCGCATCGTGCCCAAAGCCGATCACTACGTCGTGGAAGTGGTCTATCGCGCCAAGGGGACACGCGCCGAGGGTCTTAATCCTGACCTGTTTGTGGCGCTTGATCCTGGCACGAGCGTCCTGGCCGCCCTCACCTCCAATTAGCCTGGCTTCGTGCCCCGCCTGGTCTCTGGGCGGCCGGTGAAGGCCGTCAATCAACTGTACAACAAGCAGCGCGAGCATCGGCAGAAACAGCTTGCTAAAGGACAGGGATCCCGCTTCACTTCCCGCCGCGAAGACGCGGATCACGACGAAGCGCAATCGGCGGGTGATGCACTCTCTGCACACCGCCAGCCGTCGCATCATTGAGCTGCTGGTGGCCGAAGGGATCGGAACGCTCGTCCTGGGCAAGAATCCGTTCTGGAAGACCAAGGTTGAGTTAGGCAAGAAACACAACCAGGAATTCGTGCAAATTCCTCATGCGACATTTCTGGAACTGCTCACCTACAAGGCGGAGGCGGTGAGCATGCGGGTGATGGTCACCGAAGAGAGTTACACCAGCCAGGCCAGCTTCCTAGACCTCGATATCCTACTTAGTTATCATCCCACCCAGGGAGCCGATCAGGAAGACAAACCGCGCTTCACCGGCCGCAGAGATGGCCGCTGGTATCGCGTCAAAGGGCGTGCTCCCATCCATGCCGACGTCAACGGCAGCTACAACATCGGCAGAAAAGTATTCCCGACCGCCTTTGGCCCAGGGATAGCGGCCACCGCAGTTCGGCGGCATCTGGCTTGCCGTCTAAACTAGAGAAGCTGTGGCAGATCTGTCAGAGGTTCTGGATACTGTGAACCCATGAGCTTTGCCGATACTCTCCTGACCGAGAACCTGGACCCGCTACGCCAGCGTCTGCTGTTCCACCCCCTCTGGGTGGGCATCGAGCAAGGAACGCTGCCACGCGAGACGCTGTGCGTCTTCACCTTGCAGGACTGGTGGTTAGTGCGAGAAGCCTACCGCCTCGATGCGCTAGCCATCGCCGGCATGCCCGACCTTGACCTGCAAGACCTTCTGCTCGCCAAGCTCGTGCCCAAGATTGCGGCTACCGCTTGCTGCTGCGTTTCGGTGAGGCGCTCGGCCTCTCGCGAGCCGAGTTTGACGCCGTGGAGCCGCTCGCGGGCTGCATGGCGCTCACGAATTTCTTCTACTGGATGCTCGCCTACGGCTCCGTGCCGGAGAAAATCGCCGCGGTGAGTGCCAGCGAGGACATCTTCATCCAGATTTGCGCCCGCGTCGGGCCGGCTTTGATGCACAGCTATGGGATGAGTGCCGAGCAGGTCGCCTTCTTTACGGCGCACGAGGAGATCGGGGAGCAGGTTACGCCCATCGATGCGCTTGTGCTGGCCCGCTACGATACAGCGGAGGATCGCCAACGCATCACGCGAGCCGTGCGCCTGAGCCACGAGTTCGAGCTGCTGTTTTACGAGACCGTGATGGCAGCCCCGCGCTCCGAACCGTGATCGAGAGCGGATCGTCCCTCTGCACCAGGAACCCCTGCTTTCATACCTCCCCGGGATCCTGAGCAAGTATGAGAGCCATTGCCGATTCGCCTGGAGAGAAAAAGAATGAGCAACCTGTTGGCTCGAGCTTACTCAGGTGGGGGTAACATCGCGCGAGGGATAGCGGGTATAAAGAAACAATCGATCATGTCAAGAACCCAGTCCCCTAAAGAGGACGGGCTTGTTCACACAAGCCCTGCTTGACTAGCCTGAGTGCAAACTCCGTTGGATGGGTCATGATACCTTGTGATGCCTACTCTAGTTGCAAGCTCTATCGTCTGTGACTAAAAGTTCTGAGAGGGAGGAACGGTGTTGCAGACACGACAAGCTTATCCAACCTTGGCGAAGAGTACCCTACTCCGAAAGGATGGTAAACGTTGTGTTCGTTTACGTGTTAAATTGTCACGGCCAACCCCTGATGCCTTGCCAACCAAGGAAGGCAAGACTCTTGCTGAAATCAGGCAAGGCAAAAGTTGCCAGGATGGTGCCGTTCACTATTCAACTGCTCTATGGCAGCAGTGGTTACAAACAAGAGGTATCGCTTGGGGTAGACGCTGGCACCCGGCAGATCGGCGTCTGCGCCACCACTGAGAGGACGGTTCTGTTTGAAGCCGAGGTCAAGCCGCGAACGGATATCCAGGAGGGGTTAGCAACCCGTCAGCACTTCCGTCGTGCTAGGAGAAACCGGAAGACGCGCTATCGCAAAGCCCGGTTTCTCAACCGAAGGAAACCGGAGGGCTGGCTGGCTCCTTCTGTACAGCACAAAGTCGATGCTCATCTGAAGACCATACGCCTATGCCATAAGCTCTTACCGGTGAGCAAAACCACCATCGAGGTAGCGCAGTTTGATCTCCAGAAGATCAAATATCCTGAAATTGCAGGCGTTGAGTATCAGCAAGGGCCGCAACTTGGCTTCTGGAACGTGCGTGAGTATGTTCTGTTCCGTGATGGATATAGCTGCCAATGGTGTAAAGGCAAGTCCAAAGACCCGATCTTGAATGTGCATCATATCGAGTCGAGAAAGACGGGCGGTGATAGCCCTGATAACCTCATCACCTTGTGTGAGACCTGTCACGACCTTCTCCATCGCACGCACCAGGAGGGCCAGATTGAGCGCACGTCCAGAGGATTTCGGGATGCAACACAGATGGGTGTGATCCGATGGCGCATCTATGACCAGGCTAAAGCACTGTTTCCACAGGTTCATCTAACGTATGGGTATATCACCAAGCATACCCGTATTGCGCATGAGCTAGAGAAGTCACACCGCATCGATGCACGCTGTATCAGTGGCAATTCTGTGGCTCAAACCGACGGAGAGTGGTATATGATCAAGTGGGTGAGAAGGAATAACCGCCAACTGCACAAAGCCACCATTAGAAAGGGCGGCAAGAGGCAGCGCAACACTGCGCCCAAGGAGGTTCATGGTTTTCGCTTGTTTGACTGTGTCAGCTATCAGGGAACCATGTGTTTTGTGTTCGGGAGAAGGAGTACAGGCTACTTTGATCTGCGACTACTGGACGGGACGAAGATTCATGCCAGTGCCAGTGTCAAAAAGTTACGAGTTATTCAGAAGGCTTCAGCAGCATTAGTGGAAAGGAGGGTGGCGTTTCCTCCCATCCCCTAAAGAGAGATGGGTCTCCGCGCCACATGATTGCTGCTGCTGCTGCTGCGCCCTTCTTACTTGAACTCAGCGCGCAGGAGCTTCCACCGATGCGCCTGCTGAAAGCCTACCGCAAGCTGCATCTCTACGCTCCGAGGGATCTCGGCTATCTCCTGGCCTGCAAGCTCATGCTAGGCAGACTCGAGAAAGATGGTGCCGATATTGCCGTCCTACGCCAGGTGCTTGCGATCCAGAACCGGTCACAGGCGCAGCAGATTGTGGACCGGTACTTTCCTTCCCCTGCTCAGCAGGCCACGTATCGGTTGCCCTGTACATTGGGGAGGATGTTCGAGAAGTAACCTCCAGCGAGCGCATCAGTGTTGTCAGACGATGCTTGCTCTGCTATGCTGTGCGCTGGGTGGGTCTGCTCTGATTCGGCTGCGCTAGATTTTGGAGAAAACGTCATGAACGAGACGCACTATTCACTCTATCCCATTGGATTCCTTCGCTCCCCTCTCAAGGGTCGTGAAGCTGCCCCCAACCAGGGCCGCGAAGGTGCGCCCGAGGCCTGGCTCGAAGTGAATGCAGCGGTGGCAGAGGGGCTGGAGGGGATCGAGGTGGGCGCTGAACTGATTGTGATTACCTGGTTGCATCTGGCTGAGCGCGACATCTTGAAAACACACCCGCGCAATGACCAGACCAGGCCTCTGACCGGAGTTTTCGCGACCCGGTCTCCTGATCGACCCAATCCCCTGGGTTTGCACCGGGTGACCGTTCGGGAAATCGCTGGCAACAGCGTCAAAGTAGGGCCGATCGAAGCGATTGATGGCACCCCGGTCGTTGATATCAAGCCCGTGCTTTCAACATCCGCTGACTCCTAATGGGAGCATCTCACACCACAGTTCAGCGGACACCTCGTTATATGATGCGCAGATTCAGGTGCGCAGTCGAATGGGGCAAAAACGTCACCCTGGAAGATAAAACTGTATGAGAATAGCTTCTCACCGCTTGTTGTGGTAGCATGTCGAGAAAAGAAGAACAAAGGAGGAAACAGTATGGCTGAACAACTGATGGAGACGACGTTGCGCACCGCTCTGTGGCGGCAGTTCGGCGCGGCCATCGATATGCTTGAGAACGCCCTGCTGGCCTGTCCCAGCGCGCATTGGAATGAACGCCTCTGGAGCGATCAAGAACAACCGGATTACCCAACCTTCTGGTATCTCACCTATCATACCCTCTTCTGGCTCGACCTGTATCTCACAGGTAAAACAGAAGGATTCGCCCCACCTGCGCACTTCAGGAACCCGTTTGACCCCACAAGTGAATTTCCCACACAACCCTATACCAGGGATGAGCTCCACACCTATCTGAAGCATCTACGTAAGAAGTGCCAGTCAACGATCACCGCGTTGTCAGACGAGCAAGCGCACCAACCGTTCCATTTCCCCTGGCCCGGTGAAAATCCGATGAGCTATGTAGAGCTCCAGTTGTACACCATGCGTCACGTGCAGGAACATGCGGCCCAACTGAGCCTCTTTCTCGGACAGCACGCCATCCCGGGCGAGGCGCTCGACTGGGTCCCGCGAGCGAAGGATGAACCTGGCAACTGAGGCGCGCAGAGTCGCGAGTGGGCTACTGATCGAGCCGCCTTTGCCATCCCACGCAGGCTCTAAGATCGGGTCTTACGTACATTGAACGGAGCAACAGTGATCAAAAACGGTGAAAGTGACTGAAACGGCTGCGCTTTCGTCTTTTTCTCATTTCCTCTGAGTTCCCTTGAGGTTTTCCACCGGAAGTGGGCAATACCAACCGGCATTCTCACCGGCAAGCCTGACATGCGGGGAAGAGGTCAGAAAACGTATCCGCTCGGGATCAGACGAGAGGGGCGCTTAAGCCCATCGCGGACATTCTCGATAAGTCCATGCCCCCCTTGCTGGTCCCGGCGGAGTGTGGCACAATACCTCTGCGGACATCGTGCATGACGCATCATGCGGACTTATCATGCCATCTCCCAGGGGAACAACCCGACGATCTGAGTTCGGCGAAGGAGTCATCCATGCGGAAGATCGATGCGTTCGCGCACATCCTGCCTCGTGCGTATCTCGCGCGGCTGGAGCGGCAGCTGGAGCACACCATGGCTCCGAGCCGGCTCGACTACTACCGCGAGGGCGTCTTCTCCTTCGATCCGGTGCTGACCGACCTGGACGCGAGGTGGCGCAAGATCGAGCCGTACGGCGATTACGCCCAGGTGCTGGTGCTGGCCGTGCCGCCGCTGGAAGAGGTCGGGTTGCCGCCAGTCGCGGCGGAGTTGGCCCGCCTCGCCAATGACGAGATGGCGCAACTGGTGCAGCGCTTTCCCGACCGCTTCGTCGGCTTCGCGGCCGCGCTGCCGCTCTCGGACGTCGAGCTGGCCTTGCGCGAGCTGGACCGCGCCCTGACGCAGCTCGGTGCGCTGGGCGCACAGCTCTACACCAACGTCCTGGGTGTGGCGCTGGACGATGCGCGCTTCGAGCCATTGTTCAGTCGGCTCGAGGAGGCCGGTCGCGCCGTGTGGCTGCACCCGACGCGCAGCGCGGCGTGGGCCGACTACCCGACCGAGAGCCGGAGCGACTTTGGCCTGTGGTGGTCACTCGGCTGGCCCTACGAGACCGCCGCCGCCCTCTCACGCCTCGTCTATTCGGGGCACATGGAGCGTCATCCGCGCCAGCTCGTGATCGCGCACCACGGTGGCGGCCTGGTGCCGCACTTCTCCGCCCGACTGGCGATGGGCCCCGGCTATCGGCAGGTCAAGGACATCCTGCCACGCCCGCCGCTGGACTACTTCCACCGGTTCCACGTCGACACGGCGCTCTTCGGAGCGCCACACGCGGTGCGCTGCGTCCTCGAGTTCTTCGGCCCGCAACACGTGCTCTTCGGCACCGACATGCCGCTTGGCCCCTCGAACGCGGTCGAGGCGACGATCGCGGATATCGACGCGGCCGGTCTGTCCAGCGAGGACAGGGCTGCGGTCTACTCGGGGAACGCCGTGCGCCTGCTCGGGCTGCCTACCGGCTAACGATCACTGCTTGTGCCGTCCGGGTGGCCGGGGTTCCCCAACGCCATTCGGTCACGCACGACGCAGGCCTGCGTCGTGCAGCTGCGAGCGCTGGACAGCGTCCTGGCGTGAGCCGGTTGCGGCTGGCGTCATAGGCAAAACTTGTTCCAAGACCGTTAGAAGCAGCAGGAAGTCTCCATCTTTCCAGTCACCGCTATAGGATATAATGCAGAGACCTCGCTCTACGTCTTGTGGAGCATCTACCACCTGGATGAGAGGCGCAATGGCAGATTCACCGGATTGGGAGATCGACTCGAACGGCTTGTACGTGGCTACCCGCTCCTTCCTGGTGCGGCGGGGCTTCTGTTGCGCCAACCAGTGCCGCAACTGCCCCTATATCAACTGGCGCAACTCTCCAACATGGCAGCCTCTTCCAGCAGAGGCGGTCAAGGTAGCCGCCGTCTCACTCAAGGCGCTGGAGGGCGCGCGGAAAGCCCTGGCGCAGCATGAACAGCAAAGCCAGCACCTGGGGCCGAGCGAAGCAGCGTATCACCGGGCGATGATCGCCCACTATCGCTTGCTCCTGGAACGGTGGGAACCAGCGGGGGGCTAGCCAGGGCATCGATTTCCCCCAGAAACTGCCTTTCCTCAACGAATCACCTCGACGATCAGCAGAAGAAGGAACTCCATTCCCTCGTGCGTCCGGGTGGGAAGGAAATGGGGCCAGATCCCACGATTCTCACAGAGGCCACCGGAGGGTTGACAATGACGGGGGTAACAGAGCAGAATGGAAAGAGAGGAAGCTCCACTTTGTCTGAGATTTCACCAGAGCATAGGTGAAGAATTCCAGATGTTCCAAGAACGGAGGACGCAGCAAGGACCGATGGCACGCTATCTTTTTCGGAACGCACGGATCTTGGATGCCGAGCGCGGCGACTATCTGGCTGATAGCTCGGTCCTCATCGAGGGAGACCGCATCCTGGAGGTCGGCGGGGCAGAAATCCAGGCCAGCAATGTGCAGAGTTTTGACCTACACGGCATGACCTTGTTGCCAGGGCTTATTGATGCCCATGTGCATGTGACCGCCGTCACCGCAGATCTTGCGGTGCTGGCCGAGTGGTCTCCGGCCTATGTCACGGCGCGGGCGTCCCATGTGCTGGTTGGTATGGTGCGGCGCGGCTTCACGACGGTGCGCGATGTGGGCGGAGCCGATTATGGGCTGGCGCGGGCCATCGAGGAGGGCTACCTGGAGGGGCCGCGCCTCCTCTTTGGCG
>WNGP01005518.1_pt1 | contig 10553 bp, 8 predicted proteins | sample 5407671 | NCBI WGS metagenome assembly WNGP01 (sample SAMN13153381, study PRJNA577476) | soil metagenome | isolation source: 40 cm soil or saprolite under Garry oak tree replicate 2 | place: USA:California | collected 2016-06-15
CGCCGGCCGCCACTGGCGCGCCCACGGCACCATGGCCAGGTCCCCTGCCAGCGCCAGGATCACCTCCCGGGCATCCGCGTCCGGCATCAGCGTCATCAGCACGATGGCGCGCAGCACGAACGCCACGGAAAGCAGCCGCTTCCTTTTCCCTTTCACCGGCCCGGCCAGCCGCGTCCCGTCCGCGATCCCGTCAATCACGCCATGGCCCGCCGCGGCGTCCAGCCGCTCTTCCAGCGGCCCGAGCGTCGCGTGATCGCACGGGCTGCCCTGCGCCTGGACCTGCCCCCGCCGCCGCACCTGCGCCGGTGCCACCAGCACTATCTTGCAGAATGCCACCAGGTCCCCGGTCCGGATCCTCGCCGCCCCCGCAACCGTCAGCGCCGACCGGCCGCCCGCCCCCGGCGGCGGCACCAGGTCCGCCACCCGTACCGCCACCATCAGCGCCCCGCCGCCGGGAACCTCTCCCGCCGCGGCGGCATCCTCGCCGCTGCTGGCAACGGACGGCGGGACAAGGTACAAAGACACGAGAGGCTCCTGGGACGAAGGGTGACTTCAGCACTCCCTCTTCTACCAGGAGCCTCACCCGCTTCCCCGGAGTTCAGCCAGGCTGAACCGGCCGCAACCGCACAGCACCGCCTGCCCGGCCGCGCCGGCATGCACACCCGCCACCAGGCCGGCACCGTCGAGGCCAGCCGCCAGAACCCCCCGCCAGTCACATAACGTGACCATCACCTGAAGCCGCCCGCCCCGCCCATCCAGCCTTAACCCCATGGCATTGGGCTGGGGCGTGCAGTCACTGCGAGTAGGAGACACCGTTTTCGGCGTGGTCATGAAGGCCGCGCTCGGGGACGGCGCCTTCGGCGAATACGTCACGGCGCCGGAGGCCTACACCGCCCGGGTCCCCGCCGGGCTGGACCTCGCCGCCGCCGGGGCGCTGGGGCTGGCTGGCACTGCGGCGCTCAACGCTGTCGACGCGATCGCCCCGCGGCCGGGCGAGACCGTGCTCGTCTCGGGTGCCACCGGCGGCGTCGGTGCGTTCGCCATACAGCTCGCCGCGGCCGCCGGGGCCTATGTGATCGGCAGCGCGCAGCCGGGTGCGGAGCGGGCCTACCTCCGCGACCTCGGCGCCGACGACACTGTGGACTACACCGGCGACGTGCCCGCCGCGGTGGCTGCCCTGCGCCCCGACGGCATTCACGCCGTGGTCCACCTGGCCGGCGACGGCCTGGAGTTGGCGGACCTGCTCGTGGCCGGCGGGCGCATCGCCTCCACCCTCGGCCTCACCGCGGACGACGTCGGAGGGCGTGCCGTCCAGGTCATCCCGGTCATGGCGGCGCCGGTCCGCCAGACCCTCGAACGGCTGGCCTTCGACGTGGTGGCTGGCCAGCTCACTGTCCCCGTGCAGCGGACCTACGCGCTCGCCGACGTCCCCCGGGCTCTTGCTGATTTCGCAGCGGGCACCCGCGGGAAGCTGGCCATCAGCGTGGCATGAGCGCGGCCCTGAGCCACCTTGCTGGGCGCCGCCAGGCCCGCGGCTCGCTGCGGGTTCGTGCTGTGCGTCAGGGCGGGTACGCGCTACGTCTCGCGCGGGGCGACCGGCGGTGTCGCGGTCGGCTCGAAGGCGGCGGAAAACAGGTAGCTGGTCGCCAGGCTGCGGTAGGGCCGCCATCTCTCGGCGATGGCGAGGACCTCCTGCTGGGCGGGGAGGTGATCGAGCTGATAGGCGGTCTGGACGGCTTTGCGGAGTGCGAGGTCGCCCGGTAGGACGACGTCTTCTCGCTGGAGCGCGATGATGAGGGCGCCCTGCACGGTCCACGGGCCTATCCCCGGAATCGCGGTGAGCTCTGCCATGAGCTCCTCGTCGGGCAGCCTGCTCAACACGTCCGCGTTCAGTCGGCCGTCCGACAGCCGCCCGGCGAGGTCGCGGAGCGTGCTGATCTTCCGCCACGAAAGCCCGGCCTCGCGGAGCTTGCCGGGATCGACTCCCAGCAGCTCGGCGGGTGAGGGGAGATGGCCGTCGAAAAGTGCCTCGATGCGGGCAATGGTCCGCCTGGTCGCTGCGACTGAGAGCTGCTGGCCGGTGACCTGGAACAGCAAGGCACCGTATAGATCCATTGGCGGGAGCTGAGCCATCCACGCCCGGGGGTCGAAGGCCGGCCGGTCGTCGATGAGCCGCGCCAGCACGGGGTCGGCGTTGCGAAGGTAGGAGCGCGCCTGCTGCAGCCACCCGGTGCGGCTGGAATCCTCGGTCACAGGCCCTGCTCCCTTCACCCGGCGGGTGTATTCCTGCACCATCTTCATACCTGAATCTGGCAAGTTGCCGCGGTCTTGGTCTCACCCGAGGCTGCCAGGATGGTGGCGTGGACATATTGAGCAGCCGGATTCTACTGCGACCTGCCGACCTGGACCGAAGCCATCGTTTTTACCGGAACGTGCTTGGCCTGGCGGTCTACCGGGAGTTCGGATCTCCGGCTGATCCTGGTGTGGTGTTCTTTCTCGGCCCGGGATTGCTGGAAGTGTCCGGCCGCGCGCCCGGCCCTCCGGGACGGTCGGTGATGATCTGGCTCCAGGTGCGGGACGTGGGCGCTGAGCATGAGCGGCTAGCGGCCGCCGGCGTTCATGTCCTGCGCGGGCCCGAGACCGAGCCCTGGGGTCTGATTGAGATGTGGATCGAGGACCCGGATGGCGTCCGGATCGTTCTCGTCGAGATTCCCGCCGATCATCCGCTCCGCCGCGACTTGCGGTCCTTTTCGCCGCCAACATGATGAACCGCACGCGGCATGAAAATGAGATGGTTTCGCTGTTTTGGGTGCGCGTGGCAAGGGCTGGGCTGCTAACGTCAGCGGGCCTGGCTTGAACACGCTTTCCTCAGGTGGCACGTCCGCCCGCTGACATGGTTCGGTTGGATGGCCTCGTCTGCCGCCCGGGGCACTCTGGCGCCAGGGGCGAACCGGGTGGATCATGGTGTGGCCACGTCACGCATATCGAGGATCTGCCTGGGAGTGCGCCATGACCACACCGAAGACCCCGGTTGTGTTCATTCACGGCTTGTGGCTGCACGCCACTAGCTGGCAGCCGTGGATCGACCTGTTCGGGGAGGCGGGCTACGAAGCGACGGCGCCGGGCTGGCCGGGCGTGGCGGATACCGTGGCGGAGGCCCGTGAGCACCCGGAGCGGCAAGCGGGCAAGGGCATCGCCGATGCCGTCGGTCACTACGCCCGGATCATCGGCGCGTCCAAGCCGATTGTCATCGGGCATTCGTTCGGCGGCCTGGTCGCCCAGAGCCTGCTCGGCCAGGACCTGGCCGCCGCGGCGGTGGCGATCGATCCTGCGCCGGTCAAGGGCGTGCTGGTGCTCCCGCCGGCGCAACTGCGTGCTGCCTTCCCGGTGCTGGGCAATCCGGCGAACAGGAAGCGCTCGGTCTCCCTGACCGCGGCGCAATTCCGCTACGCGTTCGGCAACGCGCTGTCCGAGGCCGAGTCGGCGCAGTTGCACGACGCATGGACCATCCCGGCGCCAGGCCGGCCGCTGTTCGAGGCGGCGTTCGCTAACCTCACCCCGCATTCCCCGGCGAAGGTGAACACGAGGAATTCCGCCCGCGGGCCGTTGCTGCTGATCTCCGGGCAGAAGGACCACACGGTCCCCGACTCGGTCACGCACGCGACCTTCAGCCGGTACCGCCATTCGACGGCGGTGACCGACCTGAGGCGGTTCGCCGACCGCGGTCACTCGCTCACCATCGACAGCGGGTGGCGCGAAGTCGCCGACACCGCACTGAACTGGCTGACTGCCCACAAGCTGTAGGCTCGGCCACCTGTCGCAGCCCGGTACGTCAGGGCAGGAAGCCCGGCGTCACGCCAGCCAACACTCACACAGCGGCAATTGCGGATGGCTCAGTCAATGGCCCCGGATCCTGCCGGGCCGGGTTGCCCGGCGGCGGCTGGTGCCCATGGCCCGAGCTGAAAGTGTCCTGGAAGGTTGCTGTAGGTGACCCGTTTTTCAGCGGTCTTTCACGAACCGGCCGCACGCTGGGAGCCGGTTGCCAACGGATCCATTGTGCGACTGCCGCTGCAACTGCACCACCGCGCATATTCATGCCGTGGCTGATGAGGGTCTCATGCCGGGACTGGTAGCTCGGCCTCCCGCCGTCCGACTCCAGCCACCGGCGCGTCCTCGCCGTTCTCGCCGTTCTCGACACATGAAATTCTTCATGCCGGATAGGCCCCCCAAATCAGCTCGTGTAATCCACCTCGGACCAGTCGACCCCCTCGCCGGCATACCAGTTGATTCCGGTCAAGTTCCTGCGCGTGCTTACCTGGAAGCCGGGCTGCGCGATCCAGAGCCAAGGGGCATCGTTCACGATTATCCTCACACAGCCCTTGTGCTCCTCGACTCGCTGATCCCAATCGAGTTGGGGGCGCCCGGCCTTGGCCAAGCAGGCGTCGGTCTCGGCGCTCTTGTATCCTCCCCAGTTGTTGGAGCTCTCTGACTGGTAGAAGACCCCCAGCGCGTAGGCGGGGTCTGGCGTATCGGCCCCAAAGGTCTGGAAGAACATCGGCCGCTCGCCAGTGAACAGCGCGTTCGTGTACGTCGGAGGCGGGAGCGCCTCGAGTTCGAGCGTCACTCCGACGTCCGTGAATGCGCTGCGCAGCTGAGCTCCTACAGGCTCCCCGAGCGGCTCCGCGGTGCTGTAGGCCAATGTCGTCCTAAACCCGTTCCCATGGCCGGCCTCCCGCAAAAGCTCGCGCGCCCGACCGGGATCGTAGGTGTACGGGCTCAGGTTAGGGTCGAACCCGGCGGCGTGATCCGAGAGCGGGCCGTGGGCCGGGCCGGCGAACCCTCGGTAGACCTTCTCGAGGATCTGCGGATACGGCGTCGCATATGACAGGGCCTGCCGGACCCGGACGTCGTCAAGCGGCGGGTACTTCGGGTTCATGGGGCAGGACGCGATGACATAACCCTGGAAGTTCCACAGGCGCAAGGCATCGCTGTTCTGTACCCGTTGCATGTCCGTGGGCAACAAGTACTGAGCGACCTGCGCTTCTCCGGTCATCAGCATGGCGAGCCGGTTGGACGACTCCGGCACCGCCCTGAACGTGATCTGGTCGAGTTTGGGAGGGAAGGGATGCTCCTTGTGGGCCGCCCAAACGACATGGCGTCCGGGGCTGAGGTCAGCGAGCTTGAACGGGCCGAAGCCCGCGTCGTGGTTCTTCAGCCAGCGCTTCGCCCAGGGATCGCTGGAGGTCGCGTGGCTCTTCGATAGCTTGGAGTCGGCGATCACGCGCCAGAATGTGCTCAGCGTGAGGAGCAGGTCAGGCCCCGGCTCGGCTAGCTCGACGCGGACCGTGTACTTGTCGAGGACCTTCACGTCTCCCGGTCGCTCGATCGTGGAGAGCGTGTTGTAGAAGCTCGTGATGCCGTGCAGCGCGAAGCTCCGGTCGAACGCCCACTTCACGTCCGCGGAGGTGAACTCATTCCCCGCGTGGCTTGGCCACCCCTTTCTGAGCGAGAAGGTGTAGGTCCTCCCGCCGTTGGTGACTTCCCAGCCCTCGGCCATGCGCGGCTCGGTGATCTCGCCGAAGTTCTCGGCCTGCCAAGCGAGGTCGAAGCCGCCCGGCTCGCCGGGCGCCGGAATCTGCTTCCAGCGGGTCAGACGGTCGTTCAAGTTGAAGATGTGGTCATACACCTCTTTGCCGAACACGAGCTCCCAGTCGAGACTGGGCGGGGTCGTCGGTGCCGCAACGAGCAACTGATTAGAGGGTGCCGCTTGGCCGCAGGCCGCGATCGCCGCTCCCGCGAACGGCGCCCCCACGCTCAGCGCCGCCGCGGACTTCAGGAACGACCTGCGGGTCGTCGGACGGCGCAAAGCGCCGGCGGGTGGGCTATCGGACTCATCCGTCATCGAGCTTGCCCGCCCGGGCATCTGGGCCCCTCTCGACCGGCTAACCGTCACCCTAGCGCACCGTGCGCCGCCGTCCAACGCGCCTTTCGCCGGCGCCGGCGAAAGAGGAGAATGGTCTCATTCCCGACTTGGGGAGGAGCGTGCGGCCTCGGCATATCGCACCAGTAGCGTTGGTCCTCGGGTTGATCGTTGTGGCTTTCGTAGGGACCCGCCTGCTCGGTGAGCGAGACGCGCGACAAGACTCCGAGCATCGCGCCGAGGTCGCGGCCGCACAGATCCGCGCGCGCGTGGAGCAAGGATCCTCCCTCGCCGAGAGCCTCAGCCGGTTCATGGTGAGCGTCGCCGGGAGCCCGGACGCGAGCCAGGAGTTCGCAAGCACCGCATCGAGATGGCTCAGCCCGGCAGGCTTCCCCGCCGCTGCGTGGATCGTGCAGGTTCCGGGTTCTCAGCGTGCCGCCTACGAGCGCCGGACCGGCAACCCCATCGTCACAATCGACCGGCAGCTCAGGATCGTGCCCGCCGGTTCGCGGTCCTCGTATCTGCCGGCAACTCTCGTCTCTGGCATCCCTCCCATGGAGACACCCGGGATCGACCTCGGCGGCGAATCGGGCGTGGCTGCGGCGGTGAACCGTGCGAGCGCGCTTGATGAAGTACGCGCAACCCCGCTGACAACCCTACGAGACGGCGAGAGGGGGCTCTTTCTCATCAGGTTCGCTCCGAGCCTCACCGGGGGGGTGGCCAGGCCGGCGTTCGTGGTGTTGTTCGTCTCGGAACCCTCACTGCGCGCAGCGGCCACGGACACGGCGCCGGTGCTACTCGCCGTCGGCGGCACCTCCACTGGGGATCTTGGCGGAACGGCAGCCGTGCGCAACACATTCACAGAAGCCGGACAGCGATTCGAGGTCGCCGTGCCGCTGGAATCGGTCTCCGGCGCTGCGGTGGTCCTGCCTTGGATCGTCCTCGCCGCCAGCCTCGTCCTCGCCGCCCTCGCCGGCGCGCTCGGGGTGAACGCGGCGCGGCGAGCCAAGGCGAAGGCCGAGGTGGACCGCCTGTTCACGCTCACTCCTGACCTGATCACGGTGGCGGGATTCGACGGTTTCTGGAAACGCGTCAATCCCGCCTTCGAAACGCGCCTGGGTTACACCGAGCGCGAGGCGCTTGCGCGACCGTACCTGGAGTTCGTCCACCCAGATGATCGCGAGCGGACCGAGGCGCAGGCACTCCGCCTCGCCGAAGGCAAGACGATCATTGCATTCGAGAACCGGCTCGTCTGCAAGGACGGCTCGTACAGGTGGATCGAGTGGGCGGCGGCACCGGTCCCGAGGGAAGGCGTGCTCTACGGGGTGGGCCGCGACGTGACCGAGCGTCGGCAGGCCGAAAGCGAGCTGAGACGGCTTGCGGGCGAGCAGGCGGCGAGGCGGCGTGTGGCGACGCTCGTCGCGACGAGCGTGCCGCCGACGGAGGTCTTCTCAGCCGTCGCCGAGGAGGTGGAGCGGCTTCTCGACGCCCAGGCCACGGCGATCGGGCGGCTCGCCCCCGACGGGACGATGGCCATCGTTGCCAGCAGCGGTACCGCGAGAGACGAACTGCCTGTGGGCACTCGTTTGAAGCTCGAGTCGGAGTTGGCATTGACCACGGTGGTACGAACCGGCCGGTCAGCTCGCGTCGACGGCTACAGCCGCGCGTCGGAGTCCGTCAACCTTAGGGCGCAACGGTTGGGGATTCGTGGCACCGTGGCGGTCCCGATTATGGTCGAGGGGTCTCTCTGGGGGTCGATTGCCGCCGGGACGGAACGCGACCAGTTCCCGGCCGACGCGGAGCAGCGCATGGCGGAGTTCACGGACCTCGTCGCCACCGCGATCGCGAATGCCGACAGCAGGTCGGCGCTAGCCGCCTCGCGCAGGCGGATCGTCGCGGCGGCGGACGAGGTTCGCCGGGAGATCGAGCGAAACCTCCACGACGGCACGCAGCAGCGGCTGGTTTCGCTCGGGCTGGCGGTGCGCGCCGCGGAGGCGGATGTCCCTCCCGACCGGAGCGACCTGCGAGTCGAGTTGTCCCGGATCGTGATCGGGCTGACGGATGCGGTCGCAGAGCTGCGCGAGTTCTCGCGCGGGATCCACCCGGCGATCCTTTCCCAGGGCGGTCTCGGCCGGGCTTTGCGAGCCCTCGCGCGCCGCTCGACGATCCCCGTCGAGCTCGACGTCACCACGGACACGCGTCTCCCTGAGCCGATCGAGATCGCGGCGTACTACGTCGCGTCGGAGGCCTTGGCCAACGCGGCGAAGCATGCGCAGGCGTCGCATATGGAGGTTTCGCTCGCAACACGCCACGGCAGCCTGGTGCTGTCGATCCGCGACGATGGCGTCGGCGGAGCGGATTCCGGCCAGGGCTCGGGACTCGTCGGCCTGCAGGATCGCGTCGAGGCGCTCGGCGGGACGATCAGGATCGATAGCCCGCCCGGTGGCGGAACGTCGCTCGTCGTCACGCTTCCGCTCGACGTCGAGCCAACGAGGATAGGAACAGGCAGCGAGACCGAGTAGCGGTGACGCGGGGCGTGTCGGCCGGGTCGAGCGCGCGACTGCAAACGCCGGGCACTCAAGCCGGGCTCGGCAGGCTGCTGTCGCTGTGCTCGACGTAATGCTCAAGCCTGGTCTGGCCATCTCGCCCGAGAAAGTAGTACGTCTGCTCCGTCATCTTCGCTCGTATGAGGGCTGGCTCGTCGCTCCCCTGTACATCACAAGACTCACAATGGTAAGAACTACATCCTGGCTTTAGCGCAATCGGACGCTCACACGACCAGCAAGTAGCTATTTTCCGGGTAGCGGGTTTACCTGGCACGTCGTTATCGCGCAACTCACCTCGCTCGATGGTGGTACGGACAATAGGTGCCCGCCGGAGTGCGAGCTCACTGGTCGGGCCGGCTTTGGATGTCATGTGAATAGGGTCGCGCAGCGTCCCCGGCGCCGGCATCACCGCCAGCGGCCGCTGGCGCCTGCTGCTGGCCGGGTTCTTCAGGTTCCTGCTGGCCGGTAATGGTGTGGCCGCCTGCCAGTAACAGGAGCCCTGAAGGTGCCCTGGGAGAACCCTTGGCTGACACTCGCGGGTCAGCCAACGCTGGCCAACCTCTCGCCAACCTTGCGGATTGCTTCCATCGCAGTTCCAGCGTCGGCTGCCACTCTCAGATCTATAGCATCGACTACAGGAGCTCAACAAAATGTTTTCTCGCAAACTCACCAGGTCCATCGTGGCCGGCGCCGCGGCCATCGCGGTCGCGGGCGGTTCCTACGGGATCGTCAGCGCCACCACCAGCTCACCCGCTGCCAGCAGCGGCTCCGCTGGCGGTCCCGGATCCGGCGGCGGGGGATCCAACGCTCGGTCTGGCCCGGCCTCAGGGGGAGCATCCGGCACGGTCGGCAGTGTGTCCACGTCGAGCTTCACGATATCGACATCAACGGGTCAGAAGGTGACCGTCGACGAGGCGTCCTCCACGACATACCAGAACGGCACGAGCTCGACCTCGGCGAGCGCCATTACAACAGGCGAACCCGTCCTCGTACTCGGAACGACCAGCGGAACGACCATCACGGCCACGCAGGTCATCGTGCAACCGGCTGGCGGCGGATCTGCGACTTCCTCGGCGGCAAAGGTGATCCCCTTCCAGCAAGGCGCACCGACCACGTCAAAGCAGGTCGGTCAGATCCCGGCGAACTACAGTCAGGGGTCGGGAACGATTGTCAGCGGAACGGCAGCGAACAAGGCGACGGAAGCTGCGCTGGCCGCCTACCCGGGGGGCATCGTCGACCGTGTTGTGAAGCTGAGCAACGGCGAGTACGAGGTCCACAACATCGGCGTCAACTGGCCTCACCACGTCTTCGTCAACCAGGACTTCAAGGTCGTCGGCGCCGAGTAGCCGCCACGGTGAGGCGGCGCCGACGTAGCCGCCCACAACCTGCCAGACGCGACTCGGTCGGCGCGAACAGGATCGGCAGCCACATGTCTTCCTGCCGCTCGTACTTCCTGGTGAACAGTTCCGCGACCCAGGCCGGGAGCGCGCCGATGCCCTCGCCGCCGCGCGGCCCGGTGCCGACGAGCACCAGGCGGCGCACTAGCTCCGGGCGGGCGAGGGCGACCTCCTGGGCGACCAGGCCGCCCATCGAGTGGCCGACGATGTCGATCGTGTTCAGTCCGAGCGCGTCGATGAAGCTGACCGCGGCGTCGCTCAGCGCCGGGTCGTGGTCATCCGGGGTGCCCACCCGCAATATGCAGTCATGCGGCGGATACCCAGGCAGGCCCGGCGTCGTCCATGGTTGAGGTAACCCAGCCGGGAAGGACAAGACATGACAGAAAAGCGAGACCTTGAGGGCGTCAGTGCCCTGGTTACCGGGGCCACCTCGGGCATCGGCAGGGCAGCGGCCGAAGAGCTCGGCCGGCACGGCGCAGAAGTCGTCGTGCACGGACGCAACGCCGGTCGCGGCTCCGCGGTGGTCGACACCATCACCGCCGAGGGCGGTAAGGCCCGCTTCGTCGCTGCCGACCTCAGCGACCCGGCCCAGCTGGACCACCTCATCGAGCAGGCCGGCGCGGTCGACGTGCTGGTCAACAACGCCGGCTTCTCCTGGTTCGGGCCGACCGCGGACCTGGACGTGGCGAC
>WNGP01005519.1_pt1 | contig 10553 bp, 5 predicted proteins | sample 5407671 | NCBI WGS metagenome assembly WNGP01 (sample SAMN13153381, study PRJNA577476) | soil metagenome | isolation source: 40 cm soil or saprolite under Garry oak tree replicate 2 | place: USA:California | collected 2016-06-15
TGGTGATGCGCCAGCGCCCCTCCTGAACAGCAACATCTATTGACTCTCCCTTAGCCAGTGCTCGATAAAAGGCTCTACTAAAGACTATAGCTGCGTTGTTTGGTATGGGATATCGCATCGCAACTACCGCTTGGACTCCAACGCGCACTAACTGAAGAGCCAGGTTAGTAAAGCCAGCAGTATAGGTGTCAGAGGTTGTCGCACTTTCACAGCAATGAAGGAAGACAAGTCGCGGTAACGTGCGAATGGAGGTAAAAAAATGAACAAACACGTCATCTCGCACCCATCTGACGCTTTTCTCATCTTTATCCAACAGCGCAATCTCGGCTTCTCTTTTGTCTCTGCTATAAAGACCATGACCGATGAAGTGCAAGACATGCGGCTGGGTCTCCTGCAGTTTGTCCAAAAAACCGTCAATAGTAGGCTTGTCAAGGATATTGATCTGGATGGGATAGCTCTCTGCTACCGTCTGAATGGCTTCAATTATCTGAGCTGCTCCCACTGGCGGAAGGTCTCTATATTCTGGATTTGAGACAACGATGAGGATGCGTAGCGGGCTTTGTGCCGGTTCCAAAGCTTGGTAACCCTGCAGCTGCACATAGCGAGAAAAGACGAGATCCACGTTAGTGGCCAGAAAGAAGCCTGCACGGGCCTTAATACCAGGATAGTAGAGGTATTCCCATGGCAGATTAGCCAGGTCAGCCGCTTCTTCCGTATAGCCTAGCTGGACTCGCAGGCGTTGCTTGGCTTTTCGGGCCTTATCAAGGCTCTGCTCGAAAAAATGCCCTATCTGATCACTAAAGAGTACTCTATACAGCAGGGTTCCGAATACTTCAAGTTCCAAACGTCTGGTGATATTGCCCCGGTTAAGCCAATCTTCGAAGACGCCGATCGTTCTAAAGTCCAAACTATTAAGTACAAATGTACCGCGAGACTCAGCGCCATCTTGTCTTCTAGCTAGTACTGTACTAGCGTCTTGAATGATAAATGTCAACTCAGCATCTTCCATATCACATATTCCCTGGCTTGCAAAAATAACAGCAGATCATCACAGCTAAAAGAACCTCTACCCTAATAAATATCCTGTTCCTACGAAGATACTTTGAAGAAGCGAAGCTATTGAAGTAGAGACAGTAGAGGACTACTTAGAACTAGTATCTAGTATAGATTCTTAACGCAGTAGGTTCAAGATTTGTAGCGGTACAAACAGGGCCATATAAAAGTCGAGAGAACGAGTGTGATTGTATTGTGATATAACCTGTCTCTTACCCTCACTTGCCTCGACTTTTACATGGCCCTTCGGTACAAATCAGGGCTTCTCAAAAGTCGAGTTGACGAGCGTAATATTACGGCTATTTCATCACGGAACTTGAGCTTTTGAGAAGCACTACATTTTATAGTGAATCTCTAGGTCTGACTGCTTTACCAAGAACCTAAAAGGGAAAATTACTGGTGATTACCTATATCTTTTGGTCTATCGTACCAAGTCAGGCCACAAACCTCTTCACGCAATACGATATTTGCCAAAGCTGAACTGTGGCAATATGCTTCATATCTGGCTTAGCAAACTTATGGGTAATCATCAGAAAATCAAGGTTGCATTAATGAGCTTTATCGTGTATTCTATAGCCCGATACCTCATTTGTCAATAGAAATGGAAATTTGATTTAGGGATTGAGATAAGCAAGTCGTTCGACAACAACCATTTAGATTAGCAAATGGATAACGTATATTACTGATTTTGCAGGTGTATCCATCCAGTAAGTTACACAACTATCAGCAATTTGAGAAGTATTGCATAGATAGGAGACGCAGCGATGGCCCACACGATCTATGCTCTGTTAGTTGGCATCGACCAATATGCTTCACCTTACATCTCCTCCCTTCATGGATGCATCAATGACATCAGAGAGGTGGAAACCTACTTACTTGAGCGCATCGCCAGCGATGAGTATAACCTCCAAGCGGTAGTTCTGAAGAACGAAGAGGCTACCCGTCAGGCTATCATTGACCAATTCCGTACGCACCTGTGCAAGGCGGACAGCAAAGACGTCGCGTTCTTCTACTATAGCGGCCACGGCTCGCAGGAGCGGACGCCGCCTGAGTTCCGGCAACTTGAGCCGGATGAGCTCGATGAGACCCTTGTTTGCTACGATAGTCGCATTCCAGATCACTACGATCTCGCTGACAAAGAATTGGCCAGACTGATTGCCGAGGTTGCCAGTCGCGATCCACATATTGTAATTATCCTCGATAGCTGCCACTCTGGATCAGGAACTCGCAATGTTCCTATCGGAGCGGTTCGGCATATTTCCGCAGATGAACGCCTGAGGCCGCTCAATAGCTTCATCGTTACCCCGGCAGAGATTGCGTCCTTATCTGCCACACGTACTATCTCAGAAACAAAGAGCGACTGGGTTACTCTGCCTCAGGGAAACCATATTCTTTTGGCGGCCTGTCATGATTATGAAACGGCCAAGGAACTGCCCCTCAATGGGCAACCCCGAGGTGTTTTCTCCTATTTCTTGATGGAGGCACTGCAAAGAACAGGCCATACCCTGACCTATCGCGATCTGTTCAAGCGGGTTGAAGCACTTGTGCAGAACCAGGTTCAGGATCAAGCCCCACTTATTGAAGTGAGCGACATCAGCTATTTGAGCCAACCGTTTCTCGGTGGGGCCGTTGCTTCAAGTGCGTATTTTACCTTGAAACACAACAAAGAATATGGCTGGGTCATCGACGGTGGCGCAGTACACTGTATTCCACTTGTCACAGACGAAGAAACAACGACACTGGCGCTCTTCCCGTTCGACAGCACACCTGAGGAACTAGAAGAAACGACATCATCTATTGGTACAGCGCGCGCGATCGAGATTTTCCCACAGTTGAGTAGAGTGTCCATTACAATGCGAGATGGTCAACAACCGGATCCTGAGCAGACCTACAAAGCGATCGTAATCAGTCTACCCTTGACACGACTGGGGGTATTGATCGAAGGTGAGGATGCCGGCGTACAGTTAGCGCGCCAGGCACTGGCTACAGCGAATTCACGCCAGCGACCCTCGCTCTACGTCCGTGAAGTAGGAACCGCCGCAGAAGCCGAGTTGCGCCTCCTCGCACACGATAGCATGTACCATTTCTTGAACCCTGTCGGCGACCGACCACTCGTTGCTAGCATCTCTGGCTACAGCGGAATCACTGCCAGGCAAGCTATACAACGACTTGAACACATTGCACGTTGGAAAACCATTGCCAGGATGACCAACCAGACCAGTCGCCTCGCCGCAGATGCAGTACAGATGGAATTCCACCGCATCATCGGTCCACCGACCACTCGCACTCCTGGTAGTGAGCCAACCGAGCCCTACCCAAGTGGCTCGGGCCTGCGCCTGGAATACGAAAAAAATAGGGGCGGTAAGTGGGAGGCACCAAGGTTCAAGATCCGATTGTGGAATATGAGTACCGAGCGCCTCTATTGTGCATTGTTGTGGCTTCCAGAGACTTACGCCGTGAAAACCGATTTGCTGCTGGGTCGTGGTGTGTGGCTCAACCCAGGAGAGGAGGCCTGGGCGCTTGGCGGCAAGCGTCTCAAGGCCGATGTATCGGATGTGCTATGGGGACAAGGAGTAACAGAGTCGAGGGACCTGTTCAAGTTGATCGTAAGTACCGAAGAGTTTGAAGCAACGCTATTGGACCAGGAGGAACTCGACATTCCCCTGTTTCCCAAATCAGTTCGGGGACTTACACGCAACACACTGAATCGGTTGTTGAGCCGGGTCCAGACGCGCACAATCGCTGTCGATGAACAGGACACGTATGCCGACTGGATCACGAGTGAAATCAACCTGACCGTCGTCCGCTCGCTTGATGCGCTAGCGATCCCAGGCCCGGCAGATCCTCCTATTGCTCTCAGCGGCAGCGTGAATCTAGAGCCGCATCCTGCTTTGCAAGGTAGAGCACATCTCATAACGGTGCCGCAGGCCGGACGTGATCTGGGGAATCTCCTTATGCCACCCATCTTGCGCGATCACCCCGAAGTTGCGCTACCCTTCCAATTTACTGTGAGCCGCGGTAGCGATCCAGGTCTAAGCGGGCTAGAGCTGTTCGGGGTGGTAGATCACACGGTAGTTACTCCGGAGCAGCCGCTGATTTTGAAGGTAGACACAGCTCTGGCTGGATCGCGAGATGCAATGCTCACCGAGTACGAGCATATCCTGCCGTTTGGCTACGATAGCGAAAGCGAGAGTTTCCTACCTCTGGGCCGAGCTAGCCGTGAGGACGGTAAGATCCGTATTGAGCTACAACGCTTACCCGCTCCTACACCTATTCCAGTGATCGGCGACCGCAACTTGACGGGCTCGATCCGCATCTTCTTCCAGAAAGTGTTGAGCAAGTCAGTCGGATCGCCATATGAGTATCCACTGTTGGCCATTGCCACTGTGGCCGACGATGGGACGGTGACCTACACAAAAGAGCTAGCTGAGGTGAAGACAAGAGTTGCCAATGCTGGGCGCATTCTCCTCTACATCCATGGCATCATAGGTGACACACTTGGTATGGCGAGTAGTGCTCGCTGTCCTGATTTCACAGGAGTATCAGCTCCTCCCCCACTCGCTAATCACTATGATCTTATTCTGACCTTCGACTACGAGAATCTCAACACTTCTATAGCGCAGACAGCACGTGATTTGAAGAAGCGGCTTCGAACGGTTGGACTGGGACAAGGTCATGGGAAGCAACTTGATATCGTAGCCCATTCAATGGGTGGTCTTGTGTCTCGCTGGTTCATTGAACACGAAGGGGGCGACAAAATCGTTCACAGCTTGGTAATGCTGGGCACGCCGAATAACGGCTCCCCTTGGCCCAAGTTGGAGCAATTAGCGCTTACACTGCTAGCCATAGGACTTAATAGTCTATCGGTTATCCCGTGGCCTGCCAACATTTTGCCTCAATTGGTACGAGCAATTGAGAAACTCAACGTGACAATGGAAGAAATGATTGAGGGTTCGTCAGTCCTCGAAGAGTTGAGTCAGAGTGATGATCCTCATATTACCTATACTATCATCGCCGGTAACACGTCCTTATCCACAGCGGCGAGTCAGCTAATCCCTGGCAAGGAGAAGAGCCGCTTCGTGCTGCTGATGCAGCGACTCTTCTCGCAAAATCTATTGCCCAGGCTCGCGGGGTTGGCGTTCTTTGATAAGCCGAATGACATTGCTGTTGCTGTGGAGAGTATTGAATTTGTTCCTTCTGACCGTTCGCCTCAACCACAATTGCAGGAGGTTGCCTGTGATCATCTCACGTATTTCACGACGGAGGCCGGGCTAAGAACCCTTGCTGAGGCGCTTGATTAGGCTTGAATGGTAAGTAGAGCTGTAGGTTCGAACTTATGAAGTAAAAGAGTAGAGAAGACATCCTCGGTCTCAATGTCCTGATGTTCTGTTATCATTAACAGCCTGTAAGGAAAACATTACTTGAGAAAGATGTTATTTCTAACACTTTCACCAATTCCCCGGCATCAATGGACAAGTTATACTGGATCCAAGTATCTAGGGTCCTGTAATGGCTACTTAGGATATCCGTTCGCAAAATTGACTATGTGGTCTTTCACCACCTTGCTATTTTCCGTCGGCACGTGATACTCAACTATGGTAGTAGCAGGAAAATTTTGCTTATGCTTTGAGTTTGCATTTCTGACACTTCGTTGAATCTGTACCGCGCAATTCTGAAAAAGCTCCACCTACATCAGATTACGATTTCAACTTTAAGTGAAGTTTTTCTGCAAAACCATGCTTCCCCATCAAGACAGCTAATGCCTCGAAAACCCAAAAGTGTGATGAGCCAGTTTTTTCCTCAAGCTCAACTCTCTGCAAAACTATGGTCTCACTAATCTGCAAAACCATGGGAATAATGACATTCCAGCGTAACCGCGAAATAGCCCGTTTTTCCAGTGTAACCACGAAAAAAGTTACAAAGTAGGTTTGCAAATTTCCAGTGTAACCGCGAAATATTCCAAGGTAAATGCCAATAAGTACCTGTCATCTAATCACTGATTTTTGCAGAATCTTTAGGTAGAGAATCAGAGACACCGGCAGGAATGGTAACAACGTTTTGGCTGGCGTTTGTTTTTAGCGCCTTTTACGGTTAGATTTGCGGGATAGCTGTTGCCTTTTGCGATGATGCTTCTTTTTGCCATGGGCATTGCCGCTATTGGCCGTATCTTTTGACGAGCGGCGGTTACTTTCTCGATACTGCTCGAGATCATTGATCGTTACAACTGGATAACTCGAATCGAGTAAATGAGCCTTTTGAGATGCTTCTACTGCTTCTGTGTAACGTCCTAAAAGCTGTAAACACCTCCCTTTATTTGCCCAAGCAGCAGCAAACTCGGGATCAAGAGAGATTGACTGCTCGAAAGCATGCAAAGCCTCCTTCGGCCTCCCCAACCTACCTAGACAGCAGCCTTTACTATGCCAAACTGCTGCATGGCTATTTGGATTAAGTTGAAGAGATTGTTCATACGCCTGTAATGCCTCTTCATATTGTTCTAGTTGTTCAAAACAGTAACCCTTGAAGAACCATCCCGCATAATTCTCGGGATCAAGAGCAACCACTCGTTCATATGCCTGTATAGCTTCTTCAAATCGCTCTAATCGATCAAGACATTGCCCCTTCCCATACCAGGCTGCACTATTATTAGGGTCGAGAGCTAAAGATTGTTCAAAGGCAGTAATAGCTTCTGTGTATTGCTTTCGTCTCGCTAGGTTAAGTCCTTTATAATACCAATCGGCCCTATTGTCACGATTCTGTAATAGCTCAGATTGAGATTCTTGTATATCTTCCTCATACCTTGCTTGAAAAGGTTTATTATTTAGGCCTGCATCCAATTGATTGTCATTTTGAGTGTACAAGAGCGTTTGCAGGGCCTCCTCATGGCGCCCTAAATTCTCCAAACAAAGACTTCTGTTCATCCAGATAGCGTTATTCGTAGGATCGAGTGTGATAGCATTATCAAATACTCTCAGTGCTTCTTTATGGCGTTCTAATAGACCAAGCGTTATCCCCTTGTTCATTAATGCGGCAACGTTTGTGGGCTCTAACTTTAGTATCTCTTCATAGGACAACAAAGCCTTTTCACGTTCTCCTAATTGACCCAGACAGAGTCCCTGCCAAAACCAAATTAAAATACTTGTAGAATCTAATTTCAATGCCTCTTCACAAGCCTTCAAACCCACTCCATATTGCTTTAGCTGCATAAGACACCGTATTTTGTTCTCCCACACGCTAATATTAGCATGATCGTACGTTAACGCTTGTTGGAAAGCCTGTAAGGCTTCTTGATAGCGTTCTAACTCACAAAGACAAGCACCTTTATTAACCCAACCAGCAGCGTTTGTAGAGTCTATTGCTAAGGATTGCTCAAAAAGTAAAAGAGCCTCCCTGTACTGTCCTAACTCAAGAAGACAATTCCCTTTATTATTTATTGCATAAGTATTGATGGGATCTACTGCAAGTACCTGCTCATAGATTTGTAAGGCTTCATCAGTACGACCGTATCTAACCAGACAGATTCCCTTACCTATGAGCGCGGCTATGTTAGCCGTATCCAAAGTGAGAGCTTGCTCATAAGCTTCAAGAGCCTCTTTATATCTATCTAGTTCATCTAATAGGCATTTCCCCTTGTGCCGCCAAATTTCTGAATCAGAGGGATCCGGTAGGACTCCACTAACTGGTGGTCGAGCATAAGACCCCTTTGCGAAGACGAAGCAAGGGCCGACGGTGTGGTTGTTCGCACGACAGTTGTTGCGACCTTTCGTGTGACTCTGTCTGTTTCGTCGTGCGTCTCCGTCGTTTCGGTGCAAGCCAAGGCGGAGGAGCCACGCGATAGCTCAAGAGTTCCCACATGCTCCAGACATGATCGGTCAAGCCACTGGCCATCGCCGGAGTCAGCAGCACCTCTCCCCGTTTGCCTTGAGCAGAGGCTTCGCGCCGACTCAACTCATGATGAGGCCAACACAAGTTATAGGTGCAGCCAAGCAGCCACATGCCGCTTTCCAGAGCCGTCAGGCGTCTAGCCGCATGCCGACACTTGCGCGTCAAACTGGCGAGTCGTTGGCGCATCGTGCCGTTCAAGCGTTCGATGAAAGCGGTATTGAGCACCGTTCCTCCGTGAGAAGCCTCAAGCAGCCTCTGCGCTTGCTCCAGCGTTCCTTGAACCACCTTGCGCGTGACGTCTACCACGCGTTTCTTTTCCGTCCGTTTGATCACGACGGCGATACACAACTGCGGCCATACCCGTAAACAGGCTCGCCCGCGTCCTGCGGTCTCTTTGACTTTCTCTCGAAAGGCTCGCCGGATGCTGTTGGGGTATGCTGACCAGCCATCAGTGCTGACCAGTAGCGCGCACACGGGCTGGCAACAGGCTCGCACCTGTGCCAACAATCGATCGGCTAGGCTGCGATCCCGCGTCAGGCTCACGACTCCTCCCAACCACAACCGCGTCGAGACCATGATCGCCAAGCCCATCCAGGCGATCATCTTGTGCCCTTTCACCCGGATTTCATCGGCTTGCACCTGCACCAGATCGAGTTGTCCTTGTTGCACGACCGCCTGATGAACCTGATGACAGTGCTTCCCGGCTTGATCGCGCCACTTCGCCACCGTGCGCTCATCCAGGCCCAATGCCTGCACAATCGCCTGGATTGGACAGCCATACGAAAACCTCGTCACCACAATGACGATGAGGCTTTTTGGCTTGCGCAAGCCCTCAAACATCGTTCCGGCTTTGGCGCTGAACGTTTTTCCGCACATCTTGCAGCGATAGCGCGGACGCGCCTTCCCATGGCTCACAATATTGCCCTCGCCGATTTTCCCTCTTGCCATACAGTCCAAGTTCGGGCAAAATGCCTGCGACGCATTCATTTGTTCTGTGTTGTTTTCTTTCCTATCCACAGCTTACAAACGAATGCTCTTCTTTTTCCATTCACCAGGACTCCTGTCCACCAGTTAGTGGAGTCCTACCGCAATCGGAAAGTCTGGCTTTTACTCGTTTCTGAATACGGTCCAGAACAAGCCAGCTTTATCCTTGTTGACACTTTTTTCGCAATTACGCTGGAATATGTAACTTTCTTCGCATTTGTGTTGGAATGTTTCGCGGTTCATTCATCCGTTCCAGAGAATTTCACGCTCATTTCTATTTCGCGGTTACGCTGGAAATCACAAGAATGTTGTGCGATTTCCATCGTTTGCTCAGAAAAGAAGCACTTTCCAGCGCTTGCTCGGAAAAAGTCCGAGGGGAAGAGGAACATTTACGACTTCTTCATAGGATTCTTCCAGCGCTCCCTCGGAAAAATTCAGTGCTCCCTCGGAAAAAATCTGGGGACAGCATTGTGTGCCGTCTGCCAGGTGTACAGGCTTGCAGCAGATCACTGGTTTGTGCGATGTTGAGAGTGTGAGCCGCAGGTGCTTGATGAGGCTCTTCCCCACGGGTATCACCAGATGACATTAGGAGGATGATCCTTTCTTAGGACATTACTGATGAAAAGATCCTCCCCTTTTTTCTCTTTTTGGCAACTCGATTCCCCATTTAGTTCGCCTCAGTGGCCTGCGGCGCATGACGTTTCAATTTGAGGGAGAGCCTGACGTTGAAATGGGTTTCATCCACGTACCAGGACCGGCCTGCTTGACCTCCTCGCTTGGTTCATAGTTGGCCGGCCAGGAGTGGGGCAACCGCGCTTAAGAGTCCCGGACCGCTTCATGGGTGAACTCAAAGCTCCGCTCCTGCGACCATCTCGGCCAGATCCCGCAGACTCACCTTGTACCGCAGTCACCACAGGACAACAAGGAGAACACTATCGGTGGAGTATTCCAGATGGTTGAAAGGCGTGGAGTTCGCGTTCATTGAAGCTACCTCGACAATCCGAGCAGCGGAACGTGCGATAGCCCAGTGACGTGTTCTTGGTCTGTTCCTTGGTTGCCATGGAAGCAGAGTGCGAGCAGTTCATAGGCCTCTCCTCATACAGATGGTTGCCTCCCACAAGCAGTAATCTCTATGCCAAGTCCTCCTCTGAGTTCTGACGCTTCCTAACCGAGGGCTATTTAAGGTAGACAACCTTTTATGAAATTTTTTTTAGGATTTCCATTACTCTTGGATAGTGACGCAGCTTACTATCAGACACATTGACAATTCTAGCTACGGCAATTAAAGACACGCGTTGTCCAAGTCTTTGGAGCTGCTCTATTGCTTCTGAGACCTTTGTCACTAATTCGTCCTCACGAGTTTTTGCCTGGAACAATTTAGTTTGGCTTCTCTTTTCGCTGATTATTCCGTTTAATCTCGAAACAAGTTTTGGATAATAGTGCAGAGCTGCAGCGGATAAACCCATTATTCTACTAACCCCTCGATGTGTCACTGGGACACCATCCCGAGTATTGTGTAAAGACAAATCTTTCCGAAGAGGGTTATTTTAGATAAGAATACAGGCATAGAACGTTCCTTTGGAACACGTTTCTCATTTCATCAAAAGGAGAGTGCTATGCCTGTATCCAAGAAA
>WNGP01010483.1_pt1 | contig 10553 bp, 8 predicted proteins | sample 5407671 | NCBI WGS metagenome assembly WNGP01 (sample SAMN13153381, study PRJNA577476) | soil metagenome | isolation source: 40 cm soil or saprolite under Garry oak tree replicate 2 | place: USA:California | collected 2016-06-15
GCAGGCGGCGGAGGGGCAGCCATCGTCGGCGGAGGCGCCTGGATGACAATCTGAGGGATCTGTCCCGGGCCGAGCAAGGTCAACGCCGTCGCGACGAACTTCCGTTCCCGGGGATCGATGTACCCTTGGACCAGGTTCTTCGACACGGCCTGCGAGATCAGCACCTCCGCCTCCTCGGGCGTCTTGCCGACCCTCGCGGCGACCTGTGCCACGGGGATCTCGCGGACGCTCCGGAGCAATGCGCCGACCGTCTCGAGCGTCTCGTCGCGCCGTTTCGTCTGGCGATACAGATAGACGACCACGATCGCGGGGACTGCGAAGATCGCCGTGCAGGCGCCGCTGACGGCGGCGACGGGCGTGGTCGAGTCGCCTCCGATGCTCGGCGTCACGACGAACACCGCAGTCATGAGCCCCCAGAACGCTGCGCCCAGCAGGAGGAGCACGCCGAGGACGAGGTACGTGACCGGCTTCATCCTAGTTCACCCGGCCACCGCACCTCGGGCAGAAGGTCACGATCCCGTCGAGCGGATTTCCGCAGAACTCGCAGAACTTCCCCGCCCGCCTCGGGGGGAACACGATCGTCTCCCTCGCGGCGACGGGAACCCTGGCCATGGGTTCCGCGCCGACCTCCTTGAACGTCTCGGCCATCTTCCGATACTCTCCCTCGTGTTGTGCCTGCACGGCGGCGTCGATCAGCTCCTGGACGCGCTTCCGCGTGTTCACCGGATCCCGGACTCCCGCGAAGACGATGTTGCCGGCGAGCCACATCGGCCTCAGGGATCGGGTCGCGCTCGCCCGCGCGACGGCGGCGCCGCCCCCGGTCCCGGACGTGGCGAAGACGAGGGTCCCGATCCCGAACAGCCGGAAGAACCACGATTGGATGAGGGAGACGTTCTGGATGTTCGCCAACGCCGTATCGAACGCGTTGATGCCAAAGAGCCCGGACTTCTGCAGGACCCTCTTGTTCGTGATCGCGAAGTACGTGTTCATCCACGTCAGGTAGCCGATGTACGACAGGACGACGAGCACGATTGCCATGATGACGAGCGGCACCCCACAGACGCCGATGGCGGCCGACACGCTCGCGCTGGCGAGGACGGCGAAGAAGAAGAGGCCGCCGACGAGGAACGTCGAGAGGGTCAGGAGGGGACCGATGACGAAGGGGATCGCGCTCGGCTTGATCTCGAGCAGGATCTTCTCGTCCGAGGTGAGGAGTTCCTTCGGGAACTCGCGCGAAAAGCGCACCATCCTACCCTGCAACCCCCCGAATGGACGGGATGGGGGTGCTCCGGGATAAGGGTTGTCGCCTCATCACGACGGAGGAGGCGGGATCGCCGAAGCCGCCGCGCGCGCCCGCTTCCGGCGGCGAATCGCGGACGTCTGAACGATCGCCCCGAGCACGAACACTCCGAGCCCGGCGAGCGCCGACGTCAGCCCGCTCCCGGGTCCCTGGAGGAAGTAGAGGCCGCCCGCGAGCAGAAGCCCTCCGATCGCCGCCGTGATGATGCCGATCAGGTCGTCGATGAAGTAATACGAAATCCCGAACACGACGACCAAGACGAGCAAGGCGGCGATGAGCGGCGCATCCATCTGGCCCGGGGTGAACGTCGCCGAGCCGTGAAGGAGTCCGTAGACGGCCGCACCGGCGAGGAGCCCGACGACGAAGGCGAGCGCCACCTTGACGAGCTTCGTGAACAGGATCGACCCGATGACCGCGCCGACGAGCGCGAGGATCAGCGCGGTGACGATGCCGAAGCCGGTCCCGAACAGGAATCCGACCGCGCTCCCGAGCAACGCCCCGATCAGGGACATGACGCTCGACCAGATCCCATGGCCCCAGAACGCGAGGGCGAGGCCGACGATCACGAGGACGATGCCGATGATGAGAGCGGCTTCGCCGGAGACAACGGGGACTCCCGGAACGGCCATGTCGAAACGATTCGGTTCGCCCTATAAATAGACACCGCGGGCGTGCTCTTTCCCGACGTCTAGCCGCGGCCGAAGACGTCGTCGGCGCGCTTGGCGATTTCCCGGATCCGGCCTTCGTCGACGGCCTTGGTACCGATGATGTGTTCCCGCACGTTCTCGTTGTCGTAGTCGAGGACGTCGATGACCGTCGGGATGCGGATCGCGTCGCCAATCACCGCGACCGTCCGCAGCGGCAGCTTCGCGATGATGTTCTCCCACATCTTCTTGTCCGGGACGCCGGCAAGGGCCGCCTCGACGTCGGAAGGTTCCTTCAGCGACATGACGAGCCGGTTCGCGAGTTGGCTGCGCACTTCGTCCGAGATGCGGGACGGCCGCTGGTCCACGAGGGCCAGGATCAGATTGAACTTCCGCGTCTCTCGCGCGAGGCGGCTGAACGTATGCGCGTACGGCGCGATCTCCGGGCTCAGGAACTTGTGGGCCTCCTCGAGGAACAGGACGAGCCGCGGGAATTCCTCGTTCCGCTCGGTGTACAGCTCGAAGAGGCGGCGGGAGAGGATGTTCGCGACGAAGAGGTACACCATCTGGTCGGTGCCGTAGTCCCCGAAGTCGAGGACGACGCTCTTCCCCTCCCGGATCGCGGCGAGGATGTGGTGGAACGCGTCCTTCCCTTCCTTCGTCTCCTTGAGGAACGGGAGTCGGTCCAACCGGCCGATCCGGCGTTTAAGGCCCTGCAGGGACATCTCGTGGGCCCGCTCCGACCCGAGGACCTCCATCGAGGCCTCCTTGATCGTCGAGATCAGGTCCCGCCCCGCGCGGCCCTTCGCGATCTCGTACAGGGTGTCGACCATCGGCGACGTGAGGTCCTGCAGGGCGACGATCAGATCCTCCGGCGTGATCTCCCGCGGGTCGAGGACGAACGGCCTCGCCTCCTTGTTCTTCGGATCGAGGGAGAGGATCTCGACCTTTCCCGGGAAGAAGAACTTCAACCCTTCCGTATTGTCCGTCGCGCTGAAGACGCCGTTCCGACCGAAGATGGCGAAGGGCTTCTCGACGAGCTTCTTCATGTCCAGTTGCACAAAGAAGGGCTCGACGCCCGTGATCGTCCCGAGGGTCGCGGAGGTCTCCGTGACCTCGTAGATCCGCTCGACATCCTCCCGGACGGCGTGGCGGCACGCGGAGAAATACGGCGGGATCGTCTGCGGCTCGCTCAACTTCTTGGTCTCGCGGTCGACGAGCTGGATCATCCGGAGCTTCGCCTTGCTGTAGAAGATCGGCCCGCCGTACCCTTCGTGGGTCTCCGGTCGCGGCACGATCACGTCGCTGATCGTCGAGCCGGCGAGTTGGTCCGCGATGTCGCTCGGTTCGTTCAGGACGTCCTCGACGAGGCAGAAGAAGTCGTACCGCGCGCCTTCGACGATGACCGGGTACGCGATCCGGAGTTCCTCCGGATTATGCAATTGGAGCTTCGCAACGAGGCCGTCAATCACGGACGCGGCGACAATCTCCCCGATCTTCATCGGAGGTCCCTCGCGACCTTGTCCAGGTATTCGTGGAACGCGCTCCGCTTGCGGCCCTCGACCTGCGTGAGCCCATCGAGGATCGTCCGGACGTCAAGGCCCATCCGGAGGGCCATCTTGATCACGGCCTCCTGGTAGACCGGCTTGAGCTGCCGCACCGTCACCGCCATGCGGTGCGCCTCGATGAGAGGCCACGGATACCCGACGGAGACCAGGCTCTTCGCATACGCGGCGAGTTGGCCGAACGCCTCCTCGGGTCGGTCGCGGAACGTGCCGAGGTCCACCCGGAACCACTTCCGGGCCCTCGGATGCAGGCGGGCGTAATAGATGTCCCCATGGAGGAGGCCCTCCTTCACTGCTTCCGCGGCCTTCGGGGCGCGGGCGTACGCGATCGCGTCCGCCGGCAAGCGGTCCTGGCAACGGGCCATGAGCTCCTCGTCCGTCAGCGTGTGGCCGAACGAATGCAACTGACTGTCCTTCGAGATTCCGACGAGGACGTGTCCGCGTTTCTCGCAGACCTGGACGAGCCGCTCCATGACAGAGAATTGCTTCGGGAACTCGGACAGGGTGCCGTCCACGGCGACGACGCACCCTTCGAGGTCGTCCGCGAAGGTAATCGCGGTCTGCCCTTCGATTAGCCGACGGTACTCGTTCACCATGTCCCGCGGCTGCTCCTCCCTTCGCTCCTTCGTGAACTCGAAGAGGGAGCGATGCAGCTCGTCCTGCGTCGCGACGAACTCCTCGTACGTCGAGACGCCGACCATGCGCTGCACGAGACGCCAGTCCTTCCGCCGGAACGCATGCCCGTCGAAGGCGTACCGCAGCAAGCCGACCGAGATGAGCGCGAGCCACCAACTCGAAAGGTTCAACATGAACGAGTACGAGCCATCGACGGCGATCATGTCTTTCGCCGGTTCGGCGCAGCGGAAAGTCCGGAAGTCCGGCACTTCCTCCGGCGGCAGCGGCACGTCCCGGTGGTGCTTTACGAGGAGCTCGAGCTCCCGGCGCATGTCATCGACGTAGCTCATGCGAGGACTTCCGCCCGCGATTCCTGGTTCGGCGTCATCGTCACCCGAATACGACCCGGGAACCGGTCGGCGACCTCCGCGAGGTGCGTGATCAGGATGACTTTCTCGAAGACCTCCCCCATTCGCAGGAGCTTCTGGACGAACAGTTCCCGCGAGACCTCCGTGTCCAGGGATCCGAGGTCGCCTTCGTCGATGAACAGTGTCTTCATCCGGCCGAACGTGCGGCCGATTTGCGGCATCGAGGCGAGCTCCCGTGCGATCGCGAAGCGCAACGCCGCGTTGATTTGCGTCTTCTCGCCGCCGCTGAACTCGGCCACGTCGTGCCACTGCCCGTCGACGCCCTGGACCAAGATGCGGATGCCGTGGCCGCGGCCCTCTTCGTACGTCTCGAGGCGGATGCGGCCGAACCGGCCGTCCGTGAGTTCGGAGAGGTTCTTCGAGGCCTCGATCTCCAGTTCCGGCAAGAGTTGGTCGACCGCGTACATCACGACGCCGCGTTTGTGGAAGACCCGGTTCACCAGGACGTCGTAGATTTCGAGTTCCCCGCGAAGCAATTCTCGCTGTCGCTGCGATTCCTTCAATTTCCTCGCGTCCGTCTCGAGGGCGACGATCTGTTCCTTCAAGGCGGTCGCCTGTCCCTCGAGCAGGTGCCATGCCTTCCGTTCTGCGTCGAGTTCTCCCTGGAGGGCTTCGAGCTTTGCTTTCGTGGCGGCGAACGTCTCTTCCGACGGCCGCAGGTCGGCCAGTTCCGTTTCGAGGTTCGCCCGTTCCGTTTCGAGCACTTTCCGCTGCACCTCGAGGTCCGTGAGCCGCGCGCCTACGTCGCCCACTTGCCGCAGGAGGACGGCGAGTTCGTCGAGCCGCTTCCGCCATGCCGCCTTTTCCAGGACGGAGTGAGAGACCAACTCGAGACGCTTCTCGTCCCGCTCCGTGAACGGGACCGCGTCGAGCTGCCGCAGCGCCTCGATCTTCGCATCATCGAGGGGCTGGATGAGCCGATGGCTGTCGTCCGCCTCGTGCCGCAGGTCGTCCTTCAGCTGCTCGAGCTGTCGCTTGTATTCCGTCAAGACGAACGAATCCTGGTCGATTGAAGCGACCTTCTCGTGCACTCGGGCGAGGGCCTTTTCCGCGCGGGCTTGCTCCTCGCTGAGTTCGCGCACCAGGTCGACGCGGTCCTCGAGCCATGCCAGCTCGCGGGCGATTCGCGTCACCCGTTCTTCCAGTCGTCCCTCGTCTCGGAGGGAGCTGAACGCGGTCTCCCGGTCGACGTCGGTCCGAAGGGAGGCGATCTTCCGATGCAGCTCGTCGATGCGGTTCTTGATCTCGTCCCGACGTTTCTCGTGCTCTCTCTTGGCGAGGTCGAATTCCCGGACCGATGCGCGCGCTGCGGCCTCGCGTTGCGTGTGCGTCGCCTTCTGCTCCTTCAAGCGATCGAGTTCTTCGCGCAATCGGTCGAGGTCCTCGGTCTCCTTCTCCAAGAAAGCCCGTTCGGGCTCGAGCTTCGCGGCAATCTGTCCCTGGTCTCGGACTTCCGTCACGCGGGCTTCAAGGGATTTGAGACGCATCGCGCGGTCCTCGAGGGCCGCGGACGACCGCACCCACCGCTCGTGCTTCGCCTCGAGTGTCTTCATCTCCTTCGAACCGAGCCCGAAGTCCGTCTGGAGTTTCGCCACGCGCGCTCCCCGCTCCTTTCGTTCTTGGTCCAGGCCTCCCAGCTGTTCCTGCAGTCCGGGGAGGCGGGCGAGTGCCTCTTCGCGGGCGGCGATTTCCGCCTCCTTCGCCTGAATGTCGCCCCGCACGGACGCGAATCGCTCCTTCGCCCGCTCGAGGGCCTGCTCGAAGATCTCCAGGCGGAAGAGTTTCTGGAACACCGCGAGGCGCTCCGATCCGCTCGCGGCCCCGAGTTCCTTCATCTCCTCCTGCCGCACGAAAGTCGAGTTCCGGAAGCCATCGTAGTCGAGGCCGACCACGTCGCGGAGGGTCCGCTCCTTGTCGGGGATTGTGCCCTGGACGGCCTCCCCGTCCCGCGTGACCTCGAGGTACGACTCCTTCTTCGTCGTGAAGCCGCGGGTGACCTCCCACCGTTCGTCCCCCTGGCGGAACGTCACGCGGACGTACCCGTTCGGGCGACAGATGTCCGCGAGCTTGACGCTCTGGATGTCGGTCCGCGCCGTCTTCCCGTACAGGGCGAACGTGATCGCATCGAGGATCGACGACTTCCCCGCGCCGGTCCGGCCGGTGATGACCGTGTATTTCTCCGGAAACCGGAGCGGCGGGACCGTCTTCTCCAGGTATCGCATGAAGCCCCGCATCTCGATTTCCTCGAGGACGAATCCTTCGGGTCCCGCGGGCGGCTCGAGGCTTGGGACCGCGGCCGTCTCGACGTCCGCATCGTCCCTCAGGCCAGCGCCTCCTTCAAGACTCGGCGGGCCTCGACTTTGATCGCCTCTCGCTTCGGGTGGTCCGCGAGGACTTTGTCCACGTAATCGGACAGCAGGCGGCCGGGGTCCAACGTGAATTCTTCCGTGACCACTCGAGGTCGGCTCGACGAGACGAACTTGACCTCGTAGTGGAACGCGTCGCGGAGGCGGTCGGCGAGGCGCTTCTCATCCAGCCGGTTGCGGAGCTCGTCCGGCAGCGTGATCTCGATCCGGACGAGGTGGCCTGCCACGTCCGGTGGGAGGGCCCCGAGGACCTTCTCCGTCACATCGTCCCCCATGCCGACGACGGCCTCGACCTTGTCCATCGGTCGCGCAGGGAGTTCGACGAACGACCAGCTACCGTCCGGCCGGACCGCGAGGAACCCTTTCGGATCGAGCCGCTCTCCCCAGTCGATTCGTTCCGGCGCGCCGGCGTACACGATCTTCCCGTCGACCGTCTGGTGCATGTGGATGTGGCCGAACACGACGAGGTCGACCGCGTCCGGCACCATCTCCGGCGTGAATGTGAAGTCGTTCGGAACGACTTCGGACGGCGCGGTGCTTGCGTACCGGACGCCCTGGAATTCGAAGTGGCCGAACAGGATCCGCAAGTCCACGCCGCTCAGGTCCGTCGCGCGATTGTGGATCCATTCTTTCCAGGTCTGCCGGGCCGTTTCGTAGGCCAACTCACGGGGGACCTCCTTCCCCAAGGTCTCCCGCACCTGCTCCACGACTTGCTCCGGATGCATGTAGGGGATCAAGATGAAGCCCAGAGTGCGGCCGTCGATCTCCCGGATTTCCACCTTTGGGCTGCGGAACACCTTGACGTGGGCGTATCCGCGGTAGTCGTCCAACGACGTGGACCGCGCGGTCCTCCGGGGCTCGTCGTGGTTCCCGGCCAGGATCCACACCTCGATCCCGGCGGCGCCCAGGGGTTCAATCACATCCCTTCGGACCATCTCCCGGAAGACCGGCGCAACGTGCGCCCGGTCGAACAGGTCGCCGAGGATGCAGAACAGGGCCGCCTGGTGTTCGATTGCCCACCGAGCCGCTTTCGCGAAGTTCCCGTGGAGGTCGAGCGCCCGCTCGGAGATGCCCGTCTCCGGATCAATCCGGAAGTCGAAATTCAGGCCTTCGTGCACGTCGCCCACGCAGACAATCTCGTGCATCCGCGCGTGCAAGGGGGCCGCCCTACTTATAATGTCGACGAGATGGTTGGCGAAACTATCCGACGAACCGCCGCGGCGACGTTCAAGTTCCCAGGCGGATATTCCCGACCGTGCTGACCCTCGTCCTGGCGGACAGCGAGTTGGAACTCGTCCCCGCGTCGATCGCCGGCCATCCCGCCATCCGGACGTCCGCGAGGAAGCGCGGCCGCTCGCCGACATCGATCCTGCTCGACAGCAGCCTTCACCATCCCGCCCTGAAAGGCGTCCCCGAGGGGGAGCGCCGCGGTCGCCCGGACCTCGTCCATGGGTTCGTCCTGCTCTGTCTCGATTCGATCGTGAACCAGGAGGGTCGCCTGACGACGATCGTGCACACGCGCCACGACGACGTCCTGCGCTTCGCCCCCCAGACCCGGATCCCGCGTAACTACACGCGGTTCGTCGGCCTGATCGAGGAGTTGTTCGCGAAGGGCCGAGTGCCTGACGACGACCCGCTCATCACGCTCGAACGCGGCGTCGACCTGAAGGCGGTGCTCGCCTCATGCGAAGGTCGTTCGTGGGCGTTCGCCGAGGGAGGGGACCCGACCGACCTGAGGACCGCGATCCCCCGCCTCAAAGGCGAACTGACCGCCGTCATCGGCGGCTTCCCCCACGGCACCTTCCGCAGTCCGGTCGCGGATCTCTGCGACCGCGTCGTCTCGCTTCACGCCACGCCACTGAAGGCGTGGACCGTCGCGGCCGAGGTCCTCGTCGCATTTCGCCTGTTCTCGAAGCCGCCAACGCCCACGAAGGCCTAGGGCAGTCGGGCGCCGCGCCGGGTCGGGAACGGCGCATCCGGGCGGATCGGCACTTGCTCCTGGAAGCGGGATGCACGCAGCGGGATGACTCCTTCGGGTCGGCGGCCGCTCGCGACGTATTCCGCGAGGAGCCGGCCCAGCGCGGGCGAGAGCTTGAACCCGTGGCCGCTCAACCCAGCCGCCACGAAGAGGCCCTGCGGACCCACGGCGTCGACGATGGGGTAGGCGTCCGGCGTGACGTCGTAGACGCCCGACCAACCTCCCCGTGGTTGGGACTGCGCCATCGAGGGGAAGCGCTTCGCGAGGCGGGACCGCAAGTCGCGGACCGTCGCGGCGAGCACCGAGTCGTCCGCGAGCTCGTGCTGCGGGATCGTCTTCCGGGGGTTCGTGTCCATGTATCCGACGAGCGTGTCCTTGTCGCCGTCCGGCCGCGAGTACGTGTTCCCGTAGAAGTCGAAGTGGATCTTCGGCGGCGGCCCGAACCCGATCGGCCGGCGGAGGATTGAGACATCCCCGCGGACGAAACGGATGGGCAAGCGGACTCCGAGCGGACGCGCGAGGGACGCCGTCCAGTTGCCGGCGGCGAGCACGACGCGCTCGGTCTCGATCAGGCCGCCTCCGGAGATCCGGACGCCGGTGACGTTCTTGCGCTTCGTCACGATCGACCGTACCGCGCATCCCTCACGAATAATCGCCCCGCGACGCTCCGCGGCGCGCGCCAATCCGGTCGCCGTCGCGATCGGGTCCGCGTAGCCCGCGTCCGGGTCGTAGACGAGGGCTGCGTAGTCGGCGGCATCGAGCGACGGCTCGACGGTCCGCGCTTCCTCCGGCGTCAGCCGGACCACCCGGACGCCTTCTTGCTGAAGCAGCCCGAGCAGTGCCTCGAAAGCCGGCAGATCCCGCGTCCGTGCTCCAGAGAGGAAGCCGGTCGTCCGAAAGTCGCACGAGAAGCCCGTCTCGGCGGCGAACCGTTGGAAGAACTCCAAGCTCTCTCGGGCGAGTCGGATCCCGAGGCGCGCCTCGTAATGCTGGCGGACCAGGGCACCGCTATGCCCCGTCGCGCCGGAGGCGATGTGCCCCTTCTCCAGGAGGACCACGCCAAGGCCTCGCCCGGCCAGGTGGAACGCGACGCTCGCGCCGATGCAACCCGCGCCCACGACTACCACGTCGGTTCGTTTCGGAACGGCGGGGGCCACCATCGCCCCGGACATCGAATCGCTCCTTATCGCGATTTCTATCGATTTACATTCACGCATCAAGATATATGTGGACCCTCGATTCGACAAATCCTTATCTCGCATGACCTCCGATGAGGCCGGCGTGCCGGACGCGTGGCAGATCGGCCTCGGCGAGGAGCGTGCGCGTGTCGCGATCGTGGGTTGCGGCGGGGCCGGCTGCAACACGCGGGGCCGGCTGCAACACGTTGCGTCACGTCGTGGCGCCGCCGAATGCGGTCCGGATTGCGATGAACGACGCGCCGCATCCATCGATGGTCGAAGCGGCCGCTCGGATTCTGATCCCGGCGACGTCCCTCGAGGGGTACGCGTCCATGGATGCGAAGGTCGTGCCCCAGATGGAAACGGACGAAGAGAAGGCGATCGCATCGGCCTTGTTGGATCGGGATTTCGCATTGGTCATCGGCGGCCTGGGCGGACAGCTTGGCGGCTGGGGGATGAGCCTCGTCGGTCGGGTCGCG
>WNGP01005523.1_pt1 | contig 10550 bp, 10 predicted proteins | sample 5407671 | NCBI WGS metagenome assembly WNGP01 (sample SAMN13153381, study PRJNA577476) | soil metagenome | isolation source: 40 cm soil or saprolite under Garry oak tree replicate 2 | place: USA:California | collected 2016-06-15
GGCCGGGTACCGGGCGGACATGGCCGCAGGCCCTGACGGCAATGTGTCCAGCTGGGACCTGACCCGGATCCGGCTCGGCCGGCCCGACCTGGTCGTCCACCAGCTCGGCTGGGAAACGCTCGCCGACTGGACGGAGTGGCCGGACGGCACCTGGCGGTGCGCCGCCCGCCGCTTCGACCGCCGGCACACGGTCCGGGCCGCCCCGCTGCACCCCGGACAGCTCACGATCGGCACGATCACGGTCTGGGAGTACCCCGGCGGGAAGGTCGTCGCCGACGAGATCGTCACGCCGGTCAACCCCCACGACCACCGTGCCCTGGACGCGGCGCTGGACAAGCTCGGCTACACCGTCGACCGGTGGGAGGTGCTGCCCGGCCGGGCCCGCTACGGCGCCGCGCTGCCCGGGCACCTCGCCGAGCGCGACTGGTACCGGCGCGCCCGCGTCCGCATCGTGAAGGAAACCACCGCCGGCGCCGTCGACCCGCAGACCGACCGCACGTTCCGCGCCGGCGAGACCGTCACCATGCACCAGCGCGGCAACGCTGGCCGCGAGGTCCTGCGGGACTGCTGGTGGGACTCCTCTGACATCGACGGCGCCCACATCATCCGCGCCGAGTGCGCCGAGATCGTGGAGATCCTCCAGGACGAGCCGCCGACGTGGGACGAGGCCGCGCTCACCGCCGCCCAGGTGACCGGGCTCCTCGCCCCGCATCACCCTGATGCCGCCGCGGCCGCGGCCGCATGGGAATCGGCGGGGCTCCACGTGTCCTGGTGCGGGATCGGGGACCTCGCCGTCCGCACGCCGGGCCCGGAGTACCGCCTGGTCGGAGTCGTCCCGGGCGACTACTGGAAGGGCGGGGCGTTCACAAAGCCGTACGAGACCGTCCCCGCCGGGGGACCCGGCACTCTCCACCTGCGGCGCAAGCTCGACCGGCTCCCCCTGGACCCCGTCGCTGCCGCGGTCCGCGTCATCGACTGCGCCGGCCTCAACGAGCGGATCGGCCATCTCGCCGCCGACGACGACCTGATCCGCAACGGCGTCTGGGAGCGCGCGAGCGATAGCGACCGCGAGGAGACCGGCCCGTGCGAGCACTGGGACTACTACGCCATCTGGGACGCGTGGAACTACTCCTGCCACCAGTTCCTCGCCAGCTGCGGCGCGACCTGGGACCCTGACCCGGTCAGCGGCGAGGGAACCCTCACCGTGCCCGCCGACAAGGACGACGAATGGGCTGACCGTCTCTGGCAGGCAGCCATCGACCGGTTCGACGGGTGGATCGGCAATGTCGTCAGCGAGACCCGCAAGGGCCGTCACCTCGCCCCGGCCGATGACGTCCGCCCCCGCTCCGCCCCCGGCGCGGAATGGGTGCGCTACGTAACCCCCGAAACCGACGAATGACAGGGCCCGCGCTCAGCGGATAAGTATGATTATCCGCTGAGAACGGCTAGGATCTCAGTGGATAACGGCGCTCCCGGCAGCACAGAAGCCGGGGCGGATCTCAGCGGATAATAAGGAGCAGGTCGTGGGTGAGGCCAAGACTTACGCCGACTTTGGGATTCCCGACCCGGCGCCGTGCCCGTCCTGGTGCGCGGGAAGCCATGCCGGCTCCGGCGTCGGTGCGGTGCCGGGCAGCGCCGTGATCTTCCACGGGGGCAGTGCCATCGGCGGCGCCGTGCTGGCTGGCGGGGAGGCGGTCAGCGTCGGCATGAACTGGACGGAGCGCTTCGACGGCGGCGCTTGGCAGCCCCTGCGGGGCAAGGACGTCATCGTCTTCCTCCAGGCCGAGATGGAGTACATCGCGATCGAGGCCACGGACCGGAACATGGCCGGGCTGGCCGCGGTCGCCCGGCTGATCTCACCGGATGTCGAGGACCGGGTCCGGCAACTCGCCCGGCTGATAGAGGAGACGCGTGCCGCCGGGCAGGCCGCCATCAGGTGACCGCGCCCGTCGTTCCGCTGCGGCCCGCCGACGACGGCGCGGCGGCCGCGCGGGAAGCCCTCGCTACGGTGCACCAGTACCTTGACAGGTGCAAGCTGTCGGCCAACACCGTGAAGGCTTACAAGCGGCATGCCACGGCGTATGTCGCCTGGCTGGACGGGCGCGCCGATCACGGCGACGCGTTCGCCGACCTGGTCGGCGCCGAGGGCGCCGTCACCGCCTGGCGACGGCACATGGTCACCGCTAGGTCCAGCCCGTCGACGATCAACCAGGCGCTGGCGGCCGTCACGCTGATGTACCGGCAGGCAGGCATCCGCATCGCCGTCAAGCGGGCTCGCATCCCCCGGCCCGGCGAGCCCGACGCCCTGACTCCCGAGCAGGAAGGCGCGGTCCGCCGCGCGGCCCTGCGCCGCGGTTCCCGCGACGCCGCGATCATTGCCGTGCTGCTGGACACGGGCGCGCGGGTTGAGGAATGCGCCCGGCTCGACGTCGAGGACTTCGCGATCACCGCCCGCACCGGCGAGGTCCGCCTGCACGGCAAGGGCGACGAAGTCCGCTCCGTCCCGCTGTCCAGGCGCGCCCGGGACCTGGTCTCCGCCTGGCTTGACGTGCGCGGCCGCCACCCCGGTCCCGTCTGGCTCGGGCAGCGCGGCCCGCTCACTGTCTCCGGCATCACTCAGGTCGTGCTCGCCACCGGTGCCGACGCTGGCATTCCGGGCCTGCGCCCGCACCGCTGTCGGCACACCTTCGCCACGCTGCTCCGCCGGGGCGGCGCCGACCCCGCGCAGGTCCAGGCCATGCTCGGACACGCCTCTGTCGACACCGCGGCCCGGTACTTCCGCTCCGGGTCAGCCGAGAACGCCGCCGTCATCGAGCGAATCCTCGACCAGTGACAGGAGACCCCGCTGTGCCCAGAAGGGCTAGTGACGAGGAACTGCTCGCCGGCATCCTGCAGGCGCGGATCGAGCGGTGGCTGGAGCAGGAAGACGTCTTTCACGTCGCCGGGTTCGGCGACGTGGCGCTGGCCGGCGAGCTGGACTGGGAGCCGGGAGCCGGCCCGGTGTACCTGCGGCGGCTGGCCGACGGCCAGCTCTGGCGCGCCGACATCACCATCACCGCCCGCCCGGCCCGGCCCGGGGAGCCCGGCACACACTGACGGTGAGCCGCCGAGCCGACCGCCTGTCATCCGCCGGCCCGCATCCGATCGATAGACAGATATCTATTTGGCGGTAGGCCGGGCGGTTCTTACTAACGCCCCCACAGGGCTGCGGTGAGGTTGTAGCAGTAGAAGCTGTCCAGGGCGTCGATGATCTTGGTCGTGGCGGGGTCGGTGCGGGTCATGAGTTCGGTCCTTACCTGTGGCGGGTCGGCGCCGGCTGCGGCGAGACGCTGTTGCATGTCTGGCCGGCGGGGGGAGTGTGTTTGCCGGAGCGGTCCAGCTCAGGAACTGAGAGTCGGCCGTCCTGGGGCTGAATTGGGGTGCCCTGAGGTCTTCCGGATAGCTGAACTGACGCTATCCGGAAGACCGCTGCCGCCGGCCTCGGCCGTGTGGCGGCCGGGACAGGTCTGTGCCATGACAGTGCTCGCCTCAGGCGGCCGGGACGAGCACGGCGCTGGCCGGCCGGGTGAGGCCGGCGGCCTCCGGCTTGCGGCGCCGCGGCAGGGCGAAGACGGCGCCGATCGCGGAGACCAGTGCCACGCCGGCGGCGACGCGCATGCCCATCGCCATCGCGTTGACGAAGGCGCTGTGCGCGGCGCCGACCAGCTCGCTGCCCTGCAGTCCGCCGACGTGCCTGCCGATGCTGTCGGCAGCGGCGACCGAGCTGGTCGCCAGGTGGGCGACCGGGCCGGGCGCGTGCGCAGTGGCGAGCACGGGTGCGAGCTTGGACCGGTACACGGCGGCGGACAGGCTGCCGATGATCGCGATGCCGAGGGCGCCGCCGACTTCCCTGATGGTGTCGTTGATGGCGCTGCCGGCGCCGGCCTGGCGGGCGGGCACGGTGGTCATGATGGTGGTGCTGGCCGGTGCCATCACCAGTCCCATGCCGGCCCCCATGATCGCGACGGCGAGGGCGAGCGCCGGATAGGCCGTGTCCACGCCCGCCGTCGACAGGTCGAGCAGTCCGAGGCCCATCAGCGCCATGCCGGCCGGGATGATCACGCGGGTGCCGAGGCGCTTGGCCAGGATCGGCGACAGCGGCGACACGGCGCCCATCGCGAGGGCGAACGGCAGCGCGCGCAGCCCGGCGGACAGCGGGCTGTAGCCGTGCACCAGCTGCAGGTACTGGGTGAGCACGAACAGGCTGCCGAACAGGGCGAAGAAGATGACGGTCACCGACGCGGCGGCTGTGGAGAAGGCCCGTGAGGCGAAGATTCTCAGGTCGATGAGCGGGTGCGCTATGCGCAGCTCCCACCAGGCGAAGATCCCGAGTGCGGCGAGCCCGGCGGTGATTTCCGCGAGCGTCGCGGTCCCGGTCCAGCCGCGGCCGGGCGCCTCGATGATGGCGTCCACGATGGCGAACAGCGCGCCGGCGACGAGCACCGCGCCGGGGATGTCGAGGCGGCGGCCGCCGGGCTCGGCGGTCTCCGGCACGGTCAGGATGACGCCGGCGAGTGCGAGGGCGACGAGCGGGATGTTGATGACGAAGACGCTGCCCCACCAGAAGTGCGAGAGCAGCAGGCCGCCAAGGGTCGGGCCGATCACGACGCCGATGCCCGTCACGGCCGACCAGGCGGCGATGGCCTGCGGCCGCTCCTTGGGCGGGAAGACCGCGTTCAGGATCGACAGCGTGGCCGGCATGACGAACGCCGCGCCCAGTCCCATCACGACCCGCGCGCCGATCAGCATGCCGGTGCCGGACGCGAACGCGGCCGCGGCGCTGCCGAGGGCGAACACGGCCAGGCCGCCGACCAGCGAGAGCCGGCGTCCGTACCGGTCACCGAGCGCCCCGGCCGGGATGAGCAGCGCCGCGAAGCACAGCGTGTAGGCGTCGGTGATCCACTGCAGTGAGCTGGTGCCCGCGTGCAGCACCCGGGCGAGAGTCGGCAGGGCCGTGTTGAGGACGGTGTTGTCGATCACCACGACCAGCAGGCTCAGGCACAGGACGAGCAGGATCTGCCGGCGCCTGGGGTGGCCTCCAGGCCACTTGGAGTTTGTCTTGTTGCCCGGTTCGGGCGCCGCCGGGCGGGTGCTGGTCGTGGTGCTCATCGAGGTTTCCTTACGTTGGCAGTAGGTCGGCGGCGGCGGTGCAGGACACGGTCCAGGCGGGTCCGGTCCCGATCTCGGCGTGGGTGTCTTGCGGGGTAGTGAACGGCGGCCCGGCTGTGGCCGCTACGGGCTGACGATCTGTCCGGACGGGCGCATCACGTACCAGTGCCCGCCGTCGTCGTCCTTGCCCTGGCCGGCCGCATGACCGGGAGATGCATCGCCGAGGTAGGTGTACAGCGGCCATCCGTGGTAGGTGATGACGCGGCCGCTGCCCGGATCCGGCGCCGTCCCCAGCAGGCCGGCGCGCACCCCGGGGCCGGCCGTGACCGTCTCGCCGGCGTGCAGTTCCAGCGGTGGCCAGGCCGACGCGCAGTCGCCGGTGCAGGTGACATGTCGGGCTGCATCCGGCGGGAACATGTACAGCGCGAACCCCTTGTTCGTGACCAGCACCGTGCCGTGACCATCGACCGCCTTCGACTCGACGGTCACCTGGCCGTGGCTGGATGTGTACCGGACCACCGACACGTAGTGGACGTAGGCGTACGCCCCGACGGCGGTGATGGCGGCGGCCAGGGCCGCCGCCCCGAGGATGACCTTGCCGCGGCGGCGAAGGCGCGGGCGGGTCGTCTGGGGGGTCTTGCTGGCGTTCATCTGGTTCTCCTTCTGGTGGGCCGCGATGCATGACGCATATCGGTCTCCTAACCTTTCGGCGCACCGGCTGGGCGCGCTGGTCCTGCACCGCATCCAGGCGGGGCCTCAGTGCGCTTCCCCGGGCCGCGGTTGTGTGCGGGTTCACTGTGAGGGACGGTATGCGGCACCGGCCTGGCGGGCGTCACGCGAACGTGCGGGCCAGGGGGAATATCCCGCGGCAGGCCCGGCACGGAAGTGCGGCCGGAGCCGGCCGGGCCACGCCGCTAGGGGATCAGGCCCAGTTCCCGGGCCCGGGTGACGGCCTCGGTGCGGTTGGCCGCGCCGAGCTTGTCCATGATGTGGCTGACGTGCTTCTTGACGGTGTCGAGGGTGACCACGAGTTCCCCGGCGACGGCCTGGTTCGGCCTGCCCGCCGCCAGCAGCCCCAGCACCTCCAGCTCCCGGGCGGTCAGCGGCTCGACAATGCCAGGCACCGCGGCGGGAGCTGGCCCGGTCACCGGTGCGGCCTGCCCGGCGTGCTCGGCGTCGAACGCCCGCCGGAGCCGGGCCAGGCAGCCGAGCGGGACGCCGGCGGCGGCCTGGCCGGACCGCTGAGCTGCGATCAGCCGGCCCAGCAGCGCCGCCATCGGCGGTCCTTCGTCGGCGAAGACCCGCACGTAGCCCTGCGGGCAGCCCAGGGTGAGCGCCCCGGCTAGGGTGTCCACCGCGGCGTTCTCCTCGCCTGCGGCGGCAAATGCGAGCGCCTGCAGCGCCCGGATCTCGATGATGCTGCCGGTGCGGCCCTGGGCGGCCGCTGCGGCGAGCATTCTGTCCAGCAGCGCCAGTGCCGGGCCGGGGCGGTCCTGGGCGAGCAGCACCCGGGCCAGCACCAGGTACTCCGGCTCCCGCGGGTAGCCCGGCTCGTCGTCCGGGCCGAGGCCGCGTTCTTGGGTCCAGCGGGCGGCCGCGGCGGCCTCGCCCCAGGCGAGCAGCAGCCGGGCCCGCTGCGCCGGGACGGGGTTGAGCAGGCCGGTCACGGCCGGGCCCGGCGCGGCCCGCCCGGCCTCTTCCATCGCCTCCCGGGCCCCGCCCGGGTCACCGCCGGCCTGCCGGATCCACGCCAGCGTGGCCAGGCCGGTGGCCAGCGGCTGGGTGAAGTTGAGCTGCCGGCACAGCGCGAGGCCCCCGGTGAGATGCCGGAGGGCCGTGTCGAGTTCGTTCCGCTGGTAGGCCACCTCGGCCAGGCCCACGTACCCGATGCCAGCGGCGGGCAGGGCCGGCCGTCCGGGCGGCGCGGTGACCTCGAGCGCCTGCTGGTAGGTGCCGGCCGCGGCGTCCAGGCGGCCCCGGGCCCGCTGGACCTGGCCGAGGTCGTGGTAGGCCCAGGCGGCGATGATGAGCTGGCCCGCCGCCCGCCCCCGGGCGATGCTCGACGACAGCAGGCGCTCGGCCTCCGCGAGCCGGCCGCGAGGCCACTCGGCAGCGGCCAGTTGCCACCGAGTCGCGGAGTCGAGCATCGATTCGCCCTCGCCGAGCTCGGCCAGGGCCCGCGACGCGAACGCGGCCGTCGCCTCGGCGTCGCCGCGGAGCATGGCCAGGTTGGCACGCCCGAGCGCGATCGCCGCGGGGACGTTCGCTAGCAGGCTGGCGGCCTTGCCGGCTGACGGCTCGAACGGCTCATCGGCCACGCCCGGAGCGCCTGTCAGCGCGCGCTCGGCGGCATCCAGCGCGACCTCGGCCGCCTCCACGCGGCCGCTCAGGAGAGCCAGCGCCGCCTGGGCCAGCGAAAGCCGCGGCCGGGAGCCGGCCACCTCGGCGGGGAGCGCCGCAAGCCACCGCTGCACCGTCGCCCCCTCGCCCCGCAGGTAGATGAGCGCGTCGGCGTGCCGCTCGATCAGCCGCCCCGCCCAGGCGGCGTCCCCGGCGGCCAGCGCGTGCGGTACCGCATCGCCGGCGAGGCCATGCTCCTCATGCCAGGCGGCCGCAGCACGGTGCAGCGCCGGGACCCGGCCAGGCTGTTCGGCCTGCAGCCGGGCGCGGAGCAGGTCGGCGAACAGCTGGTGGTAACGCCACCAGCCGCGCACCTCATCCAGCGGCACCAGGAACAGGCCGGCCTGCTCGATCGCCTCCAGCATCGCCTGGCTTCCGGCCCGGCCGGTGACCGCATCGCACAGCTCCCCGGACAGCCGCTCCAGCACCGAGGTTTCCAGCAGGAAGGTGCGCACCTGCTCGCTCTGCCGCTCGAGCACCTCCTCGGCCAGGAAGTCCAGCACGTAGCGGTTGGTGCCGGTGAACGCCGCCACGAACCCGGCGACATCTGTCTGTCCGCGCAGCGACAGGGCAGCTAGCTGCAGCCCGGCCGCCCAGCCCTCGGTGCGGTCTGTCAGCGCGGCCACGGCCGCATCGGGCAGGTCAGCACCGGCGGCTCCGCGGAGCATGGCGGCTGCCTCTTCGGCGGTGCACCGCAGGTCGGCGGCGCGCAGCTCGGCGAGCTGCCCGCGGGCCCGCAGCCGGGCCAGCGCCAGTGGCGGGTCGGCCCGGCTGGCCAGCACCAGGCCCAGGCCCGGCGGCCGGTGCTCCAGCAGGAACCCCAGCGACGCGTGCACCGGCCGGGAGCCGATCAGGTGGTAGTCATCCAGGACCAGCCGCGCCTCGCCGTCGCCGGGCTCGGCGGCCAGCTCGTTGATCAGCGCCGTCACCAGCCCCTCGAACGACGCCGGGGCAGGCGGGCCGAGCAGCGGGCCCACCCGCTCTTCGATACCCGGGCAGGCCCGGTCCAGCGCGGCGATGGCATGACGCCAGAACCGGACCGGGTCGTTGTCGCCATCGTCCAGCGACAGCCACGCGGCCGGGCGGCGGCCGGACCGGGCCCAGTCGGCCAGCAGGGCCGTCTTGCCGGACCCGGCCGGGGCGCAGACCAGGACCAGTCCCCGACCGGCTCCGTCATCAAGCCGCCGGGCCAGGCGCGGCCGGGGCACGAAACCCGGCCGCGGGCCGGGCACGTGCAGCTTGGTGGCCAGCAGCACATCCCGCTCCGCCGCGGCGGCCCCCGGCCCGGCCGCCGCGGGCGGCTCAGCCACCGGTAACCTGCACGCTCACCGCCCCCAGCCATCCATCGTGCGGCGATGAGCCCTTCGTAGCCCCGGCCGGCACCTCCTGCACGGGCCAGGAACAGGCGCAGGCTGCCGGCCGGAGACCGGCCCGAGCCTGCAGGCACCCCCCGGAGCGCCATCCAGGGAACCGGCCGCCGCTGGCAGGCCGCGGTTAGTCCCGGCCAGCGGCACCTTCGTGCCCGGTGCGGCCACCGAAGATTCCACTCTCAGGGCACGTTCAGGTGACGCCCGGCCCGGGGGCGGCTCGTAGCGTGCAGAGACAGAGACATAACACCCGCGAGGGGACAAGCAATGAGTGCTCCCAAAGCCCGGCCGGGCGCCGACGGGCCCGCAAGCGGGCGGGCAGGCATGAGCGGCCCGCGGCCGCCGGCCCATTACGAGATCCGCGTCGAAGGGGTCCTCGGCGAGCACTGGGCCGGCTGGTTCGAGGGCCTCCAGGTCAGCAGCGAGGCCGGGGAAACGATCCTCTCCGGGCCGGTGACCGACCAGCCAGCACTGCACGGGGTCCTGGTCAAGATACGCGACCTGGGCATGCGCCTGATCTCGGTCCGCCGGCTGGACCCAGGCGAGGCCGGAACCACAACCCCGGAAGGAAGCCACCGATGAGGCAAACCCGCGTCGCCAAGCGCCGCCCCAGACCCGCCAGCTGGCCGCAAACGCCGCTGCCACCCGACCCGCGCGACCCCGACATCGTCCGCGCCCATCAGGTCACCCGCCGCGCCGGCCATCCCCGCGCCCGGACCACGCCAGGCCGCCAGTAGCGCGACCTGCCCAGCAGCCCGCGGCCGCCCGCCGAACCCGGCCAGGAGGACCCATGCATCCGCTGATCCCGCAACAACTCGCCGCCGACCACGTCAACGACATGATCACAGCGGCCGTCGGCTCGCGGCGGGCCCGTCAGGCCCGCCGCGCGCGGCGATCCCGAACGTCCAGGCTAAGAACGCAGCCCGGCCTGCCGCGCAGCCGGGCCGAGCTCCAGCCAGCAGCTTCGCCTGCGCCTGCTCGCCTGGGGAGCCGCCGGGCACTCATCGCCATCCGCCGCTTCCGCTGGAACCCCCGGCCCGAATAGCCGCTGCCGACCGCAGCGCCGGTTCCTGCCGTCTTCACAGAGCTATCCGCAACCCCGCACCGGAGGTGCGCCATGTGCCCACACCAGCCCCCATGCCCGCCGGCTGACCGCCCGGACCGCCACGCCGCCCACACGGTGGCCTTTCACCCCGAACAAGGGTGGAGCCTGCTGTGCAACGGGGTGATCGTGTTCGACGACATGGGTGAGATCCTGCCCGGCGGCCGGGTACTTCCCCGCACCGCCCGGCCCACGTCCGGCTTCCCGCCGCGGCGTGAGGAACACGCGAGGGCGCTCGCGATGCGCCAGATCCGGTCCGCAACCGCCAGCAACTTCGTGCCCATGCCACCCGGAAGATCCCGCCCGCATCGGCACCTTCGGGTGACGCCCCGGCACGGGAGCGGGCTACCCGGCGACTGGACGCCCGGCGCCGGTCTACCGCGGTGGCTCGAGAGGATCGGCGCATCCAGGGTCAGCTCAGCCGTGCGAGACAACCTGGCCGAACCCAAAGAATTGCTCCAGACAGGACAAGGTCGCCTCCAGCACGGCCCTGTCGAAACGATCTCAAGCTAAGAGAGGATCAAGTCATGAAA
>WNGP01005526.1_pt1 | contig 10549 bp, 17 predicted proteins | sample 5407671 | NCBI WGS metagenome assembly WNGP01 (sample SAMN13153381, study PRJNA577476) | soil metagenome | isolation source: 40 cm soil or saprolite under Garry oak tree replicate 2 | place: USA:California | collected 2016-06-15
CAAAGGTGATACGCCGCTTTGTATCCCCTTTTGCCATCTGTTCATCCCGATGCCCGGTTTGAATGCCTACAACGGTACACATATCACCGTTGTTGAGCCTGAGCTTATTGAGCGCCGGAATAGCTTGTTTATTCTCCGTGGTACAGCCCCTCACGGTGGTGGATAAATCGGACATCTCTCCTACCGGCTTGACATTCCCTCTCGCCGATCCTTATTCTTCCTTCTCAGATGGAAACGATTCCTTCTCCTCATCTCAAATCAAGAGGATTCATATGAACCACCAGGCGTTCTTGCTCGCGATCTTCCTCATCTTCTCTCTGGCGCTGCTGTGTGCTCTTGGCTGGCCCCATCTTGGTCCTGCCCCGTCGAGAACAGCTGGCAAGCTACGCAGCAGGCTTCCCCGTCTGCTCAAGCCCCGCTGCCCAGACGATTGCCCCGCTTGTCGTCTCGCCTCCCCTGCCACCTCGGCGAGAGGACCGGCACCACAGCCTGTGCGTCCCTGGCGCGAGGTGAAAAGCCGCCGAGGCGCACCCAAGCGGGTCTTTGGCTACCAACAAGCGACCATCACGACTTAGCTCACTCGTGCAGGGGAGCATGCGCAGACCTTGCACGGGCGCTCCCATCTCGACATCTGCACCTCCCACACCTGCTGCTTCGACGAACTCCGAACACGGCTCCGCAGCCATAAGCAGGTACTCTGGCTCTGGCTGGCAATCGACCCTTGCACCAAGATTCTTCCCGTGCTCCATCTGGGCCCCCGTACCCAAAACTCAGCGCATACAGTGATTCACTCTCTGCGGCACATCCTGGCACCTGGCTGCATTCCCCTTTTCACCAGTGATGGGCTCAATCTGTACTTCTATGCGCTCACAGCCCATTTTGGACGCTGGCTCCAGGTGGCTCGCTGAGGGCGGAAAATACTCCGGTGGCAAGTGGCAGAAGCACTGATCTATGGCCAGGTGAAGAAAAGCTACAAGCGGCGCAAGCTCGTGCGAGTGACGCACGTGATGCGCCTGGGAACCAAGGATGCTCTCACCGTCGTCTTACAGGGACTGGGCCTCTCTGGACGGCTCAACACGGCCTTTATCGAACGGGTGAATCTGACTGTCCGTCATGGAATAGCCGCGCTGGCTCGTCGAACCTGGGCTACGGCGCAGCAGTCTCCACATCTGCTGGCCAATCTGGAGTGGTGGCGAGCGTACTATCATTTTGTCCGTCCTCATGCATCGTTGCGAGTGGCACTTGCGCAGCCGCGAGAACGAGGTTGCAAACGATTGGCGCAACGGTACCGACAACGGACTCCAGCCATGGCAGCAGGCAGGACACATCGACGATGGACAACTCGGGAAGTGCTCTCGTGCCCCTTGCCGCCGCTTTCCGCTTGAGAGGCTCACAAGCCAGAGGGGGGCTGTCTCATGTCATGGGGAATGGGTGAATGAACTCGCAGCTGAAGAGCTCAAATGGTGCCTCACTCGGAGATGAGAAGGCCTATCTGATCTGTCCAGAACGAATAAACCACCCCGAAATGGGTTTGGAGAGGTTGATCGAATTATCCACCATGTCCTATAGGAGCACCCCATGGCGCATAAAAGAGGTGAAATGAGTATGATCTTTCTGAAACAGTTTTTTTCGTGAGGATCTCGTGAAATCGTGTGAGCCAGGATTGAGTTTGGTCTGCTATCATTGTCGTAGAGGGTGGGGCAGGGGTTCCGTTTCCCTTTTTCTCTCGTCATGAGAGACTAACGATACAGCAGATTGTAGAGCCGAACGTCGTTCCCAACGGAAAGGAAGCGCACGTGCCGCACTTTACAGAGGACAGCTTGCGTCGAATCATCATCAACCCGTTTTACGCCATCACCGTTGCCCCTCAACTGACCGAGGAGCACACGCCTGCCATGGACGAGACCGAGTGGGTGCGGACGAATGCCACTCTGATTGGGGAGATGGAAGCCGCGGGTTGGCTCCGGCTGTTGTTGGACATGCTGGAGAGCAAGGACGGTGTCCCGCAGGGACCGATCAATCCCTTCCAGGCCATGGACATCGACCCGCTGTTCACCATCGAGCATCCTGCGCTCATCGAACGGGAGATGTGGGTCGACGCCAACGTCATGCACATCCGCGATATGGGCACAGAGGGCTGGCTTCGGCAGCTGCTGGACGTACTGGGCGGCGATATCGTGACGGCGGAGGAGGTCGAATTGTCTCCGCCGAGCATCCATTTCGGGTACGGCGGGCCTGTCAGGGCACACGCGCACCACCGTGGGAAGAAGAAACTGAAACAGAGGCACCACCAGTAAAAGGCTGGCATCCGTGGCCTAACCAGAGTCAAGTACCCCACGCCTGAGTGGCGGGGGCTTGTATACTGTTCCCGGCAGTACGGGAGGCTGTTACAGGCCCGGACTTGACCAGACTCAGCCAGGAGTGGCAACACCCATCGGGCTATGTTACCGGCGAATAGATAGGCACCTTCGGATGCTTCCTCAGTCTGAAGTTCTGCCGTGCAACATGAAACAGGCAGACGGGGTTCGAGGAAGTCGTGTTGCACACACAAACCGTCGGATAACCTTATCGAGGGGAGCCACCTCGAAAGAGGTGCGTCACACAGGCCCTTTCGGGCAGAGTTTAGCCGTTCTCTACAGAAAAACGGCTCCCAATCAGGGGAGAGAGGAACAATGGATATGCGTGCTATCGCACAGGGCGCCCTGTATTCCCCGCGTGTGAACACAGGAGCCTTCAAGCCCCTTATGAGTGAGCTGAATACAGCTCTGACAAGAGCCTAAAGGAGTCGTGGCTATGGGGATATACGGCGTTGAAGACGATTTCTGGGTCGACGGCTATCACTTTGAAGTAGGTTTCAGCAATGATAACGCTGTCGGGCTCTGCCAGCGGGATGTGACGGTGGGGTATCGTAGGAAGGTAGAGGATCTGGCACTCAGCGACTTCACAGGCCGGCAGCTGCTCGAAGCCTATACTGGCCCTGATCGTAGAGGGCGCGAGCAGGCCTTTGCCGACCAGATCGAATCGCTACGCGTCTCTTACAAAGAGGCTCGGCGAGCGCCACATGCGAATAGCACCCGCTTGTTACGCCACGAAAAGAGAGACCTCAGACGTCTTGAGAAAACGCTGGCGCAAGAATTAAGCGCCCTGGACCCGGGTCTGTTTGATCTGAGCAGAGTCCAGGACCAGGTCCAGCACACGGATCACGACCACTTTCTCAGATCCTTCTATTTTGATGAAGTCAATGATCGGTACATCCACAATTTCTGCCGCAAGTATGCGACCGATCCAGTCTATCGAGCTGACGTGGAGAACGGTCTTGCTCCGTGGGTAGAGCGCAACGACCTCTTTCTCAAGAACCTGGAAAGCACCTGGTGGCGAGAAACCGTTGGAGTGCTTCCCCCGAATGCTGACGGGGTAGCAGAGCTCCAGTCCATCTTTGAAAAGCAGTTCTTCGAGTGGATCTGTCGACATGCCAAAAAGATTTTGGCCGACCCGGAGTACCAACGGCTCAAGCAACTTGAACGGCCACTTGAGGGTGATTGCCGCGCTGGGGGAATCGATGCCGGGATGGAGGAGGTAGCTCTCGCCTGGAATGCGATTCCCGGAGTCGCCGTCAGTAGTTCCTGCCAGGGGGCCAGTGGCGTGGTCAACTATGCTGGAAGAATGCTACTGGTACCCTCAGCACATGATGTATGCACCAATGTGGTTGCGGCGGTGAGCGATGGGCCTCTCACCGAGGTGATTGAACGCTGTCTGTCTGACTTCCCGCATATCCGATCGACGCTCTTTTCCCGACCTGTGGGCACGTATAGGGGTGGCTCTCAAAGACATTGCCAATTACGAAGTGTGGCTGAAACCGAGAACTCACAGGTTCGGCTGGATCTGGCCACTCTCGCGCTAGAGATCAGGGCAACTGTGTCCTGAGGAGATCCATGAAGGCGTATCCCGAAACGAGGATAGTACTTCTGGTGCTGTCTCCAACCATGTTTCAAGCTTGTTGCCTCAGGAAGCACTGGATTTTCGTGACTTGTCTGTCTATAATTTACATGGACAGGTCGAACAGTTCAAGATCTTCTCTAGGCATGCTGCCAAATGTAACACATTGCCACTCGTTCACATGCTCAACAGGTTTCTCTATCAGGCACCGCGGTCCTGATTTTCCTATCGCAAATCGGTAAGCTGGCACCAACCATAAGTGTTTTCTATTGAATCCAGATCCCATCGGGGAGAAACGAAACCCATTGTCTGAGAACAATTGATAAAGGGTACGCACACTTATTTTGCTTTCTGGATACCTGAGCCGAGTAGAGCTTGCCATGTGGTGTGTACCCATGTAGCGTGACAAAAAGGAGACAAGCGTATGAAGAAAATGCTGGAACCAGCTCCCATGCGAGTGGGAGTAGCCGCTCACACATTAGGCTTGCACCCAATTACCTACCGTCCGACGCTGGATCAAGCAGGGCAAGATACACGCCTTCCGAGTAGGGAACGAAGCCCGCATTCCTGCGGTAGAAATTGCGCGTTTAAAAGGAGATCTCCCCAAGTCCGTAGTGGTGCTCTACGGGCGCGTCTCGGGTCATGACCAGCAGGACGATCTGCAATCCCAAATGGAGGTTTTGAGAACCTGGGCCAAGCAGGAACGGCCAGGGCAGGAGATTGTCGAGTTGTCTGATATCGGGAGCGGACTCAAGGCCGATCGCAAACAATTGCGTAGAATGTTGAGCATGATCCAGCACGACCAGGTGGCTGAAGTCGTCGTCACCTACGCTGACCGCTTAACCCGCTTCGGGCTGGAATATCTGACTGCGTTTTTCGCAGGGTACGACGTTCGTTTTACTGTGCTGCACCCTAATGATGGGAAGACGCCTGAGCAGGAGTTGACCGATGATCTCATCGCTATCCTGACCTCCTTTTCGGGGCGACTGTACGGAATGCGCAGTCATAAGCAAAAGGAGATTGCAGCACGCATCGAGGAAGTGTTGTACACGTCTTGAAACCCGCCTAATAGGCTCATGGCACAGGTCGTCAATCGTGTCCTTAGCCTGTGGTATACTTCCTCTTAGGAGTCTCTTATGCAAGCCAGGGATATTGAGCGGCATCTTACTCAACTGGGGCAGGAGTTAACAGACAGGGGCATCCAAAAACCCATTCGTGTGCTGATGATTGGTGGGGCGTACATGCTCTTACTTGCAAAGATGCAGCGAAGCACTGATGATGTAGATATCTTATGGCTTGACGAAGACGATGCTTTTCAACGAGGCATTGACCAGCTCCGGGAGGGTGTGCAGGTCGTCGCCGAAAAGCAACGACTGGAACCCGATTGGTTCAACTATATGCCACACCTGCTTATGTATGATGTGGTAACGATACCGCGTGGGACGTTATGGAAGCGGTTTGGCCCGCTCCATATCTATGTTCCACCCAAAATGTATATTCTTGCCCTCAAGATCTTTGCAGGGAGAGAGAAAGATATCGAAGATAGCCGATTATTGCTGCGGTATCTCAAGGTTAGAACACGGCCACAAGCACGGCTCTTGCTGGACCGCTACATTTCACCTGCGGCCCTGGCCGCTAATGCTGAAGATATCGAGCATACTCTTGAGGAGCTTTTTCCGCAATGAGAGTAGGAAATACCCCAGAAGGAGGAGTGGTGCGTGAGGTCAACCACCGTTAGGATGCTGCAAACCATAGCCGAAGCTTACCGGCAGATTTGCGAAGGTGAGGAGCCATGGATTGCTCTGGGTAACTTTCGCAATGCCTGGTATGGGCATGCCAAAGATAGGCGGGTTGAACTTGTGAGTGAACCGCTCGGGAAGCCTGCGCAAGACACAGAGTTTGCGAGCCGCTGGGGTGCCTTTTGTGCCGCCACTGTCGAGTTTCTGTGTGAACGTTATGATATTCTCTGCCCACAGTGGGTTCATGACCCAGGCTACACACTGGAAACACCATGGTGGCATACCGAAAGAGCAGATGATCCAAAGATCCTGAAGCGGCTCATACAGACGACACCAGAGGCTTTCGCACGGCGCAAAATCTTTTGCGGCAACCGGCTCTTTCAGAACAAGTATGAAATGAGTGCCTGGGTTCAGGAAGCAAGAGCTCAAGGGATAACGAACCCCGGCGATGTTTGGCGCTACGCCAGGCAGAAAGAAATCAGCATTCATGGTGGGTAAAAGTGGTGTGGGTCAGACCAAAGCCAAGAACGATACTGCGATCCATTCCAAAGTGAGGTTGAATGCTATTCATAATGTCCTTAGGAGACTTCCGTAGATAACTTGACAACAGTGGGGAAAAGATGCTAGCATAGGAAGTATGGAGAAGTTATCAATTGAGCAAGAATACCACCAGATGCGGACCATGCTCAATGAGAAGCAATGGAGACAGTATCTTGGGGCAGAGGCCAAACGACGAGGAAGTACGAGGAAAGTCGCGCACGAGGCAGGAGTCTCCATGAATACGGTGAAACGAGGCCTCAAAGAACTCGAGGCAGGAGAGAGTTATCGACCAGGAGAGCGGATCCGCAAGCCAGGGGGAGGCATGAAAAAGCTGGTGGAGACCGACGCGACGAGGCTTCCCGATCTGGAGCAAGAACTGGAGCCCAAAGGGGATCCGATGAGTCCACTGAGATGGACAACCAAGTCCTTGCACCATCTCGTGCAAGCCCTTGCCGCCAAAGGACATCGCATCCAGAAGTCTGCCCTGGCAGAGATCTTGCATGATCTTGGATTTTCCTTGCACGAAAACCGCGAAAAGCATCGAAGGCACATCGCATCCTGATCGAGATGCCCAGTTTCACCACATCAACAGCACCTGCAAAGTGTTTGAGCAGAACGGCAATCCGATCATCTCGGTCGATTGCAAAAAGAAGGAACTGCTTGGCAATTTTAAGAATGGGGGGCGCGAATGGCAGGCAAAAGGAGAGCAGACCAGCGTCAATGTGTATGACTTTCTTTCGCTTGCCGCAGGCCGTGCGGTACCCTATGGCGTTTATGACTTGGTCCACAAGCGTGGCGAGGTTCTCGTGGGCATCGATCATGATACCGCTGAATTTGCCGTCGAGAGTATTAAAAGGTGGTGGCACAGCACTGGCAAAGCCCTCTATCCCGGTCGGCAGGAGTTACTGATCACGGCGGATGGGGGTGGCTCCAACGGAGCAAGAAATCGGCTGTGGAAGAAAAAACTCCAGGACTTGGCCAATGAGGAACAGCTCACGATCACCGTGGTCCATTACCCACCTGCGACCAGCAAGTGGAACAAGATCGAGCATCGCTTGTTTGCCTTCATTTCCATCAATTGGCGAGCCAAGCCGCTCACCTCCCTGGAGGTTGTACTGGAACTCCTCTCTCATACCACGACCAAAGAAGGCTTAGCAGTAACGGCGGTCAAAGATAGTAACGTCTATCCCACTGGCATCAAGGTCTCTGACGAAGAATTGGCGGCCCTCAATCTTTCCAGAAATTCCTTTCACGGCGAATGGAACTACACCATCAAGCCTCAAGAACAATGATCATCTTATTTGTGGAGGTCACCTTAGAACAGATCGAAGCACAGATCAGCATGTCTTCGGTCAGCAACCCGTATGACAATGCCAAAGCAGAGTCGTTTTTCAAGACCCTCAAGCAAGAGGAAGTCTATCTCAAGGAGTATGAATCGTTTGCCGATGCAGAGGCAAATTTGGCAGTATTCATTGAGGAGGTGTATAATCTGAAAAGACTCCATTCCAGTTTAGGCTATCTGCCGCCTGCTGAGTTCGAGGCAACCTATGCCTCACCATCGAGAAGTTGACTTGCCCTCGTGTCCGGTAAAATGGGTTCACTCCAAGTCCTTGTCCGTTGTCATGCTAATTCTGCACGAAGAATGACGATGTGTCATTGCAATTTGGGGAGAGATATTATCTCCACACGCTCATCGTTCACTTCTTGTGTGGTTTTCTCGGCGCTTACGAAATCAAGCAAAGCTCCCACGGCATAGAGGATGAGGGAAAAGAAGAAAATAGGTATTGCCATGAGAAGCGCGATAGCAAGTGTATTGAAAAATTGCTTGAAGTCTAGTCCGGAGCTCGACTGGTTGGTGAGATAGAATACGGTAACGGCGAGGAAGACGATAACGGCGAGTCCGGCTGCTGCGATGATCCATGCCCCGAGCCTGCACAACCTGGCAGCTAAACGCACGTGGGAGAGGGAAGTCGAGGTGGTCATGAGTGTTTTTCTCCTCCTTAAAATACTCTTTTCTCCAGGGTTGTCATCACAGATTATACACGCTCTTCTTCAATGGCTATTGTTCTTGCTTGACTGGTCTCGTCAGCCACAGCGATACATGCGCCTGCTGCATCGTCTCCTGAACGACCGCTGTCAAGTGCCCACTTAATTGGTTGAAGTCCACTTCATTGCGGAGGACGTGCTGAACGCGGCGAGCGTGGAGGGTGCATCCTCCTGTTCAGCCTACAGGTGAGATGCAGCAATATCAAAATGAGCACAACAATCGTCAAAAGAAGCTTTCACCGATGATCATTTTACCATATGTCCGTCACCAAAGTGTTACGAACACAGTCTGGGCGAGTCTGGCTAAGGCAGAGTCATGAGGAGAGGTGGTCGGCATCAATACAGTCCAGGACCAACTGCCACCGCGGTCCATCCCTTTTTATCTGCTGAGAAACTTCTGGGAGCGTGGCTTCGTGGAGTGGTTGGTCATTATCCGCACAGATGCTCATTGAAGCATTTGGGCCGCAGTAGGAGTCGAACTCCTACTGCGGCTTCGTCCAGACAATGGAATACCGCCAAAACAGATGTCTTCTCACGCTTGCACCTGGCAGAAGAGCCTGACACATCTGATGCACCTGGGAGAGCGTCAGATAGGAATCGTGGGCGATGTGCTCCTCCATTGCTGCTCGGGCTTCAGACGATGCTGCGGGACGATGACCATTCTTGACTCGTTGCATGAACAAGTTCGCAGGGATAGCCGCCAGATTGACGAAGAGATCAGAGAAACGCGCTTCACAGATGTCAAGCACAACGAGCGTCCCGCCTTTCGCCAGAGCTTCCTTCATCTTAGGAAGGATCGCTTCCATTGGCATGTGATGAAGGGTGGCAATAGAAACAATGTAGTCAAACTGTTCAGGTGAAAACGTCCACGACAACGCATCTGCCGCTTCAAAGTCAATGGTGGCGGAGCCAGTGGAACGCTCGCGAGCGAGTTTGATCATCTGCGGAGAAAGATCAAGCGCAAGCACATGTTCTGCCCGGGAGGCGAGAAGGCGAGCGAACTCGCCAGTCCCACAGCCGATATCTAAAGCTTCTGCGCAGCGAGCAGGAACTTGCTTTAACAAGAAACGATGGTAGTGATTGTTGTGACTCCAACCTTCATCAGCGTCTTTGTTGGAAAGCAGTGCAATGCGATCAAAATCTGCTTGAACGGTTGCCGTATCAATGTGTTCTCTCATGGCTCTAGTATGAATAATGGTCACTGCTCAGGGCAAGATCTGTTGGAAAAAGTACCAGACGGTAATGAAAGCTGACAGGTCTAATCGCAGCAGATACATTCAATAAGTGGTATCACTCATATGAGTCGGTGTTCTGACCACCCCCGGCTTATTCTGTCAATCTTATCCTTTCCATTGAAAGCTCGTCGCCTGCGCCTCCGCCGGTCGAGGTGGGCGCGGGTGACGAACGGGCCGAGGTCACTTTTTGCAGCGACCTCGGCCCGCCTGTGTAATGATACTCTGCCAGGCTCGTCAGCCCGCGACCACCTTCACCACCTGGGCGGTGGGCCCGCAGGCGGTCGAGACGAACACCTGGTGTCCAGCGTTGGTGTCGCGCACCTGTGGGACCACCGGCGCGCCGTTGAGCGTCACGCCCTGGACGGTGCTGCCGGAGGGTAGGGTCGCGCCAACATGCAGGGTACAGGTGAGCCTGGACGTCACCGTGGTCGTCCAGGTGTTGCCGCTGTGCGTGGCTGTGACGTCGATAGTGCCTGAGCCAATCCGGATGGCGCTCCCCGATACGGTCGACTGGCCAGGCGGGACGCTTGGCAGCACCTCAAGCAGCCCATGACCGAGCTGGGGGCCAACCCCGAGCTGCTGGTGCACGACGGGCCACAGCACCCCATAGGTACCCCATGCCTGGTTGAGTGACGAGCGCTCATTGAACGGCTGGGTGACGTTCGCGGCGAAGTCCGGCGACGGGCCGATCTCCGGCATCGCGCCCGGTTGCTCTTCGACAGAGCCGATCTGGAGCTGCGCCAGGGCGTCGGTGTAGCGCTGCTGGTCGGTAGGACCGAGTAGGCCATAGTTGCCGAGCCCCACGGCCATCACCCCGGTGTTGAGGGTGTACGCCTGCTGAATATGGCCTTGGAAGGTACCGGGGTCACACCCCGGGCCACCCTCGACGTACATGCCATACGTTCCCGAGTAGCAGGAGGTTTCGCGCAGCGCGAGCGCCTGGAGCGCGTCTGCCTTGAGCGCGAGCCCCGGCTGCTCGACGCCGCCAGAGTACAGCTCAGCCTCCATCGGGGTGACGCCGATCCACCACCGCTGTAAGATCTGCGAGTTGGC
>WNGP01006819.1_pt1 | contig 10547 bp, 8 predicted proteins | sample 5407671 | NCBI WGS metagenome assembly WNGP01 (sample SAMN13153381, study PRJNA577476) | soil metagenome | isolation source: 40 cm soil or saprolite under Garry oak tree replicate 2 | place: USA:California | collected 2016-06-15
TGCGCAGCTTGCACGGCGGCGCCCCGCTTGGCCGCTGCGTTTCCCGATTTCTTCTTTTTCTCTTCAGCCTTCTTCTTCGGAGGCTCCTTAATGCCGGAAAGTCTACGCAGGATTTTTACGCGATCTTCTTGCGTTTTGCCCTTTCCGGAGAGCTGCGCGGCAAACAACTGTTCGATGACGGCGTCAAACTTCGGTCCCCGGGGCATGCCGATGGACTCCAGCTCGGTGATCGCCGTCGGCAAAGCCGCCCGGACGGGCCGCCATTTCTGAACGTACGCCCGAATTTTGGAGAGAGCCTTCGAATTGGAGGACTCCGCCAAAAGGTACGCCATCTGCTCAAGCGGGAGTTTTTCGAGAAAGCGATAGGCATCGATGGGGGCGTTCGCGCGACGGCCCGCGAGTTCCTTCTGCGCCTTCAGCGCTGCGTCCTCGAGATCCAATACGGCTTCCGCCTCCGCCGAACGGAAACCGAGCTTCGACAGGAGCGAGCTCTGCTCACGGTCCTTGAGCCGCCCAAAAATGGCCAGAGTCATCGCGCTGGCGAGACGCGGCCGCAGCCCTGCCATCAGGAGATCTTCGCGGACTTTCGTGAGCCGCGCGATGGCGTCGTAATCGGGATGTTTCTTGGCAAGGAGGGGATGGAGCGCGTCAAGGATTTCGTAATTCTCCAAAGCCTTCAGGATCGGCGCAGGGCGCTCCTCGCGCGCGAGATTGCGAAGTTCCTCGCCCGCATCTTCGGGCGCAATCGTATGCTGGAGGTCCCGCTCGAGGGCGAGAGCAAACCATTCCTGTGTGCGCGGTTCCAGTTTGAAGCCCATGCGGGAGCCATAGCGCACGGCGCGCAACAAGCGAACCGGCTGATTCGTGAAACTGTGTATCGAAAGCGCGCGCACCTCGCCACGCTCGACATCGGAAAGGCCGTTGGTGGGATCGAGCAGCAGACCGCGCGAGGCCGGATTCAAAGAGATGGCGATGGCGTTCAAAGAAAAGTCCCGCCGGCGCAAATCCTCCATGATCGTAGACCAGCGGATTTCGGGGCGCGTGCCCGGCCGGACGTAATAATCGTCGCGCGCGGCGGCGATGCTGCCGTCGCAATCTCCGGCGAAGATGATCTCAACGTGCCGCGTCTTTTCTTCTCGTCCTCGAAAACGATCTGTGCGCCGCCCTTCTCGAGCTCACGGGCGACCTTCGAGGGATTGCCCTCAATCGTGAAATCGAGGTCGCGGAGGGACGCGCCGGTGATCAGGTCGCGCACCGTGCCGCCGGTCAGATAGACGTTGAAGCCCAGGGCCGCGGCCAGCTCCTGGACACGGAGCATGGCGGCGCGCTGTTCCGGCGAGAGCCGGCTTTCGAGCAAAAACATGTAGTCGGGCATTGCGCTCCTCACGTCACGGCTCTGCAGCTCAGCCAGCCTGTTGCAGGGCCGAGTAGGTTCCCGGGGTGCCGCGCTATGCGCGCGGGTGATGCGCTTTGTAAATCTGCTTCAAGCGTTCTTCGACAACGTGGGTATAGATCTGCGTCGTCGAAATGTCCGCGTGGCCCAGCATGAGCTGGACCGAGCGCAAATCGGCGCCGCGCTCCAGCAGATGCGTTGCAAAACTGTGCCGCAGCATGTGCGGCGTGAGCGCCACGCGCAAACCTGCGCGCCGTCCATAGGCCGACAAAATCTTCCAGACGCCGACACGACTGAGCGGACCGCCGCGGCGATTGACAAAAAGCGATGTACCGCCCGAGCGCGACTTGCCGAGAAGATTGGGGCGCGATTCACTCAAGTACTTTTCGACAACGTGAAGGGCCTTGCGTCCAACCGGAACAATACGCTCCTTGTCGCCTTTCCCAATACAGCGGACGCAGCCAACCTTGGCATCCAAATCTGCAACCTGCAAGCCGATGAGTTCGGAAACGCGCAGACCGGTGGAATAAAGGACTTCGAGCATAGCGCGGTTGCGCAGACCGAGTGCCGTCGAGGAATCGGGTTGTTCCAGAAGCCGCTCGACCTCTTCGAGTTTCAAGTAGCCCGGCAGCGAGCGCCTGATCTTCGGTGACTCCAGATTGACCGACGGATCCGCGGAGATGAGTTCCTGCATCTGAGCGAAGCGGAAGAAATTCCGCAGAGTGACAAGATGACGGGCAACCGTCCGGCTTTCGAGTTTCTGGCGATAGAGACCGGCGAGGAAATCCACCAGATCGTCGGGGCCGATTTTTTCCAGGGCCAGCTTGCGCTTTTGGATGAAGGCTTCAAATTTCTGCAAATCGCGCCGGTAAGCCGAGACGGTATTCGCCGACAAGCCTTTTTCGACCCGAACATGCGTCAAAAACGAGGAGATCGCCGCTCGTAATTCCATTACGGCTCCAGATATCGCGGCGTTCCGGCCGGGCGCCGCCGAACAGCTATGCCATAAACCTCTTCGATCTCATGACAACGGAAGAGCCACGCGAGAGCTAAGTAGAGGACCGTGGCTCCAAGAATGAGCGCAGTAAAAACTGAAAGCTGCACCAAAAAACGAGAGTGCAGACTGAATTGCGTATAACGCATGCCCAGCCAGCACGCCACCCCCATGATGGCCGAGCAAAGACCGATCCGAGCAAACGAAGTGAGAATCTCCATGGTACCCATCCGGCCGTAGCGCAGACGGAAAATCAAGAAGAGTGCGAAAAAATCGAAATAGCCGGCGAGCGCGGTCGCCAGGGCCGGGCTGCCATTCTGAAACGTGCGAAAGAAAAAGACCAAGAAGACAGTGTTTAAGACGATGTTAAGTACCAAAGACATGGAAGCGACAATGACGGGGGTTTTGGTGTCCTCGGTGGAATAGAAGGCCGGAACGATCAGTTTAACGGCGGCGAATGCCGGCAAGCCGACAGAGTAATAAAGTAGGGCCCGTGCGGTGAGGCGTGTTGATTCGGCGACGAATTGGCCGTGCTGGAAGAGCACCCGGATGATCGGCTCACGCATAATCATCAGCCCCAGGGCCGCGGGCACAGCGATGAAGGACACGATGCGGACGGAAAAAGCGAGCGTGCGCTTGAGCGTGTCGTACTCGCCTGCCGCCGCCTGGTGGGACATCATTGGTAGAATCGCCGTCGCGACGGCGATAGCGTAGCCGCCAAGGACGAGCTCCATAACACGATCGGCCACATAGAGCGACGTCAGGCTGCCACGAGGCATCTTGGCTGCATTCGCGAAAATGGTGTCCACGAAAAAGTTGATCTGCACGATGCCAATTCCGAAAAATCGCGGAATCATCAGCCGCGCGACCGAGCGAATACCCGGGTGCCGGAAGGAAACGCCGAAAGTGAAGCGCATACCCCTCTGCACCAGCAGGGGCACCTGAATCAGGAACTGGAGAGCACCACCAACGAGCACGCCGACAGCAAGAGAGACTCCTGGGTCTTTGAAGTACCGCCAGACAGCCCCGATTGAAAAAAGGATGATCGAGAGGTTCAGGAAAACGGGCGTCGCCGCAGGAAGGCCGAAAACGTGGAAGCAATTCAGAATGCCCATGGCAAGTGCGGCCAAGCAGATGAAGAACAAATACGGGAAGATGATCCGGTTCAGGTAAACGGCCTGGTCCCATTGCACGCCTTTGCCGGAGGAAATGGTAAAAAGATGAACCACGGCAGGCGAGAAAACCATTCCCATAACGGTGAGGATGGCGAGGACGAGCGCCAGCGTCCAGAAAAGACGGTTGGCGAAATCCCACACTTCTTCTCGGGACTTTTCGCGCATGTAAGTAGTGAAGACAGGAATGAAGGAAGGGGTCATCGAGCCTTCGCCGACAAGGCGGCGGAAGAGGTTCGGAATGCGGTAGGCGAGAACAAAAGAATCGGCGGCGAGAGAAGTACCGAGGAGGACTAGAATGCGCTGGTCGCGTAGATAGCCGAGAACGCGACTGACAATCGTGACCAGGGAAATAATCGATGCGGATTTAAGGATCTGCCTTTTTTCAGTCAAAGGGCGGCGCTCCAGTGGCCTAACCCTAATGAAAACAATGAGTTGACAGGCAAACGGTGCTTAACATAACATACTCGTCTGAAATAGGCAAATTCGGTAAGCTTCTGAGCCGAGACTCGCGACACCTTGAAAACTCGCTCCCCAGCCTCGACTCACAAAAAGGTCATCATCGTCCTTTCTGATAAACGGCCACTGCGCGGCTACTTAAACCCCTCGCGGCTGGGGCAGATCGACCCTGTCGACCTGCTGACTCTGGACGGCGAACACGAGACAATTCCCCTCGAGAAGATCCGATCCATCTACTTTGTGCGCGACCTTAGCGGCGAGTTCGAGCCGGAACGCAAAGCCTTTCTCAGCCGGCCAAAGCTGGACGGGCTCTGGGTGCGCCTGCGGTACAAGGATAATGAGACGCTCGAGGGCGTGCTGCCAAATGACTTGCTCACACTGCTGGACAATGGCCTACAACTCACTCCGCCGGACCTCAATTCGAATTCGGACCACATCTTCGTGCCCCGAGCCGCGCTTTCGGAACTGACCGTTCTCGGCGTGGTCGGAATTGCGCGGCGCAAACCCGCTGCTGCGGCGGCCGGCCAGCCGCTGCTCTTCAACGAATAGGCCTTCTGTACTTCCCCGCTAGGCCTGTGCGAGACTCGCTGTGAATTGAAGGAGCCGCGTCTATGAAGCTGGAAGAGATTGCCGCGAGGTTGGACTGTCGAATGGAAGGACCGCCGGAGCTGGAGATTTCCGGGGTGGCCGGAATCGAGTACGCGGGCGCCGGACATCTGACGTTTCTGGCAAATCGTAAATATTTCCATCTCCTGGGGACCACGCGCGCTTCGGCGATTCTGATTGAGGACGGAATCGCCATCGAGCGTGGAACTGGAAGTCACCCCCTGGCGGCGCTGCGCACGCCGAATCCGTACCTCGCTTTTGCCCGAGCTCTAGAGTTGTTTTACCAGCCGCCACGCTACGCTCCAGAGGTGCATCCGAGTGCAGTGGTTGCGAAAACGGCACAGATCGGCGGGGGCGCGCACATCGGGCCGTATTGCTTCGTGGACGATGACGTCGCGATCGGGAAAAACGCGGTGTTGCACAGCTTTGTGACTATCTACCGCGGAGCTCAAATCGGTGACGCGTTTTTTGCCCATGCGCATGCGGTGGTGCGCGAACATTGCCGTATCGGCAGCCGCGTTACGCTCCAAAACGGCGCCGTGATTGGTGCTGACGGGTTCGGGTTTGCCAGGCGAGGCGATGGAAGCTGGCAAAAGATGGTGCAGTCCGGTCCAGCCGTGCTCGAGGACGACGTTGAAGTGCAGGCCAACGCGTGCGTGGACCGGGCGACGGTGGGCGAAACGCGAATTGCACGCGGCGCGAAGCTGGACGACTTGGTGCTCGTGGGACACGCTTCCCAGGTGGGAGAGGATACGCTGCTTTGCGGGCAGGTGGGACTGGCCGGCTCTACGAAAGTGGGGTGCGGATGCATTCTGGCCGGGCAAGTGGGATCGGCGGGACATCTGAGCATTGGCGATGGGACCGTGATTACGGCGCAGACCGGAGTGCCGAACGACGTTCCGCCGCGGGCGATGTATTCCGGTTATCCGGCAGTCGAGAATCGCCAGTGGTTGAAGACCATGGCCGCGCTCAATCGGCTTCCCGAATTGCAGCGGCGCGTGCGCGAGTTGGAAGAGGAAATGGAGCGCCTGCGAAAGACCTAGTGCCGTTCCAACTTGTTGAGGCAAAGTCCCCGCATGGAAACCGCCGGGAAGGGGATTGTTTTCCGCGTGCGAGGCTAGCGGAAAATAGTTGGAACGGTACTAGCAGTGACTGCTCACGCAGGCGAAGTGTCCGTCGCGGCCAGATCCGCGGGACGCTGGTCGGCTGGAAGAGCTGCTGCCAACGCGGCGCGAACGAGCGCATTGAGTTCATCGCGCCGTTCAAACGTGTAGCGCGAAGCGTCGATCGGCGGGCAGAAGCGGACCACGATCTCGCCCGGCCGGATGCGGAGCGAACGTTTCCGCATCACGTGGTGAGCGCCGGAACATGCGATCGGCACGATCGCTACCCCGGCGTTTATCGCCATCACAACCGCTCCCTTTTTGAAAGCCTGAAGCCTGCCGTCTGGACTGCGCGTCCCCTCTGGATAAACAAGGAATGAGGTGCCGTTGCGCAGTGCCTGCGCGGTGGACTCGAGGCTCGCCATGGCAGATTCGTGATCCGAGCGATCGACGGGAACGAAACCGGCTAAGGCGAACGCCTGACCAACAATCGGTATTTTGAGCAGAGATTTCTTGAGAAGGATGGCGACGCGCCGCGGGATCGAGCCGACGACCGCGGGCGCATCGGCGGAACTCGTGTGATTGGCCACGAAAAGGCAAGGGCCGGGCGGGATGTGCTCGAGACCTTCGACGCGGATCTTCACTCCCACGGCCCGCACTGCAAACATGACTCCGCCGACGCCCACGCGATAGATCAGATCGGCGTCGCGGACCGCGAGGGAATAGAGCAAGAGCGGTGGGCCAAGCAGAAGCGTGTAGAGAGTGAGGAAAACGGCGACGAATAGCGTGCGGAGCATCGTCCTAAAGAACTCTCTCGAATCATGGAGTGCGCGTCAAGAGGAGGATGCCGACTTAGTGCGCGTTTTCTAATCGGGAGGTTCCGCGGAGAACCCCGTAGCGAATGCGATTTGCCTTTTCGCCGGCCGCGGAAGATTCCATGACCTGCCAGAGTGTCTCCTTCACTTCTCCCAGGGGAAATTCGAGGGACTGTTCCTTGTCCTCACGGCGGAGACGAAGCCGGAGCTTGTCGCCGGGCTTCTGTTCGCGCAACCAGCGGTCGAGGCGGCGTGGCACATCTCCATCGTTCCACCGAAGTATGAGGTCGCCTTCGCGGAGACCTGAGCGGGCCGCCTCGCGGTCCGGGTCGATGATGACGACGCGCCAATCGCCTGTGGGCGTGCGTTCGAGCGAGAAGCCCGGAACGGCGCGACTGCGCGTGGCGGAGCGCAACTCGAGGCCGGCGAGAGGAAGAACGTGATCGTAAGGTAGAGGCTCGGCGCCAGCGACATAGCGGCGGAAGAAATCCTCGAAGGAAGTATCGGCGACCCTTTCAGCCATGAGTCGAACGTCGAGGCTGTCGCGATAGAAACGGCCTTTGACCGCAAATTCGCGGTTCATGAGGCGGAGCACATCGTCCAGGCTGGCGTTGTTGTTGGTGTGGTCGCGGATCAGGATGTCGAGAAGGAGGCCAAGAAGCTGGCCTTTCGTGTAGTAGGAGACGCTGTGGTCCGGCCGGTTGTAGAGGGGATATTTCTCCAGCCAGGCATCGAGGCTGGACTGTTCGGCGCTTTGCCAATGCTCAGCGGGACGTGCTTCAAGCTCGGTGATCTGGTCGGAGAGGTCCGCGTAAAACTGCTGCTTCGTCCAGAGGCCGGTCCGGACAAGGGCATAGGCGCCGTAGGTGTTCGTGACCCCCTCGGCGAACCAGAGCGCGCGGGTGTATTGCTCTTTCGTGTAGTCCACAGGTTCGAGAGTAGAGGGGCGGATGCGCTTGACATTCCAGAGATGGAAGAATTCGTGAGCGGCGACGCCGGGGAGAAATTCATCCGAGGGAACAGAGACGGCCGTTGAATTTGCGTGTTCCATGCCGCCGCCTGCGCCGTAGGCGGCTTTCCCGATGTGAATGATGAAAGTGTAGTGATCGAACGGAGCACCATCCATCAGCTTGATTTCGTAGGTGTAGATTCGGCGCAAGACGTCGCTTACGCGATCTCGCCTCCAATTGTCGCCGTGGATGATCACGCGGACTTCGGGTCCATCTTGGTTGAGAGAGAACTCTTCAAACTTGCCGACCTCGATGGGGGCGTCGGTGAGGTCGTCGTAACTCCTGGCGTCGAAAGCAAAATTCCGCGCGCCGCCGATCGATTCAAGCACTGTGAGAGATGCGCTTGCCGCCTGCCAGGCATCGGGAATGTCAGGCAAGGATAGGTGAACAGCTTCCGCCCGGCGGTTCGGGACGTACATCAGAATCATCGCGGGGTTGATGAAGGCGTGCTCTTTGTTGAGCTGTGTTCCGAAAGGTCCGGGTTCGTCCCAGTAGGTGTCGTAGCGGAGCGTGACTGTTCCGCTTCCCGTGATGCCCCAGGTCTGTTTGTCGAGCTTCTCGATGCGCGCAGGTTGCTCGCCGATAAATGCCTCGAGTTGCTCGACGTGGCTCGAGAAGTCGCGGATTTGATAGAGCGCGTTCCAAGCCGGGATTTGTACGGTCACGGAGCCGGAGACGTCCGGGACGTGCATGACGACGTGGAAAGTGTGCTTCTCCGGGTGATCGAGCGAGACCTCATAGCGAATTGTTCCTCGGGAGGCCGGCGGGAAGCCGAGGAGGAGCAGAAACAGAAAGAGCTTTCCCTGCGGGAACTGGGGCCGAGCGCGGAATGAAATCACTGGGCGCGCGCCTCGGTGGGTTGCGGAACGCGTTGTCCGAGTCTCTTCAGCAGCTTGTCACAAAGACCATCGAAATTCCCGTTGGACATGATAAGGAGCAGATCACCGTGCTGCGCCTCGTCAGCGAGGAACTCGGCGATTGCGTTGGCGCTCGGAAGCACGCGCGCGTCCTTGCCGAGTTTGCGCACGCTTTCGGCCACAAATTCGGGATCGAGGCGATTGTCATCGCCGAGCTGCTGCGCGCGAAAGACACCACCCAAAACGACGCGGTCCGCGAGGGCCAATGACTTCGGCAGAGCTTCCTGAAAGACCCGGCGGCGCATGGAATTGGACCGCGGCTCAACCACCGCCCAGAGCCGCCGCCCAGGCCAGCGCGAGCGCGCGGCTTCGAGCGTCGCGCGGACGGCGGTCGGATGGTGCGCAAAATCGTCTACGACCAGGATGCCGCCGAACTCGCCCTTCACGTCCATGCGCCGGCGCACGCTGCGGAAACTTTCGAGGGCACGGGCGATGGATTCAGCAGAAATTCCGCGGCCGTGGGCGACGGCGACAGCAGCGAGCGCGTTGAGGACATTGTGACGGCCCGCGCCCGGCAGCGTAAATTCCCCGAATTCCCTGCCCTTATATGCGACACGAAAACGCAGCAGCTCGCCTTCGATGGTCAAATCGCCGGCGAGCCAATCATTGACTTCGCGAAAACCGTACGTTTCGACTGGACAGAATGCCTTCTCCACGGCGCGGCGGATGGCCGGGCCGGACTCTTCGACGTCGCCCCAGGCGATGACGCGGCCCCGGCGCGGCACGAGATTCACGAGACGCTTGAAGGCGAGCTCGTAGGAAGGGAAGTCGGCGTAGATGTCCGCGTGGTCGTATTCGAGCGAAGTGAGAATGAGGTCATCGGGATGATAGTGGAAGAATTTCGGCCCGCGGTCCCAGAAAGCACTCTCATACTCATCGCCTTCGAGAATGAATTCCTCACCACCGCCGAGGCCGTAGCTTTTGCCAAAGTTTTCGGCTACACCGCCAACGAGGAAGTTCGGCCGCTTCCCCGCAGCGTGAAAAATCCAGGCGAGCATGGCTGTCGTCGTGGTTTTCCCGTGGGTGCCGCTGACAACGATGGAGTGGCGTCCAGGGAGGAAAAATTCCTCCAATATCTCCGGAAGAGAACGATACGGAATCCGCCGGTCAAGCACTTCTTCCAGCTCGGGATTTCCGCGGGCGATGATGTTGCCGACCACAATAAGATCGGGCGCGGGATCGAGATGCGCGGCATCGAACGAGGGAAAGAAAGGGATGCCAAGACCTTCCAGCAGCGTGGAAGCTGGCGGGTACACGCCGGAATCGGAACCGGTGACGCGGAAGCCGCTCTCGCGCAGCATGCCGGCAAGAGGCGCCATCGCCGAGCCGCCAATTCCGATTACGTGAACGTGTTTGCCGCCGCTCATGGGATGACCGCCGGTTCAAGCAGTTCCAAAGTTCCCGCACCTTGCGCAATTAGACGCGCTCGCACACCCAAAGGGATGGTCAGAATCGGCCGGCGCGTGTGACCGATGGGAGCGCCCCATACGACGGGCACGCGAAGGGGACCGAGAATGCGACGGCACACATCGGCGACGCTCCAGCTTCCGGCGACGGGCGGATCGCAATCGGGGAAATCCCCGAGCAGGATCCCCCGCACGCCATCCAGCTTACCCGCTTGCCGGAAATGCATCAGAGCTCGATCGACTTGCCACGGCTTCATCGCGCGATCTTCCAAAACCAAGATGCTCTCTTCCGTATTCAACTCCCAAGGCGTTCCCAGCGACGTCTCGAGAAGAGTGAGACACCCGCCAAGGACGCGACCCTCGGCCTCGCCCGCCGCCATCGCCTCGCCCGACAGTTCGAGCGGCCAGCCGGCCTGCGTTTCCGTGAGTGCGCGGAGAAACGACGGCTCGTCGTACCCGCCTGCGGCTCCGGCGCCTGCGTCCAATCCGGACGCGACCATCGGACCGTAAAAGGATACCCAGCGCGCTTGTCGCCACAGGAAAATCTGAATCGTGGTGATGTCGCTAAAGCCCACAAGGCACTTTGGGCTCGTCAGGTCGTTCGTGACAAATCCATCCAGGAGGTAGTTCGAGCCATAGCCGCCGCGGAGCGCGATCAGGCTGTCAACGGCG